>Ga0081539_10001381_pt1 | contig 42028 bp, 36 predicted proteins | sample TabmetS4T2R2_FD_71023 | JGI IMG/M metagenome (GOLD analysis project Ga0081539, IMG submission 71023) | Tabebuia heterophylla rhizosphere microbial communities from the University of Puerto Rico - S4T2R2 | ecosystem: Host-associated > Plants > Roots > Rhizosphere ... | reverse complement strand
GGTCGGTCAGAAATTCGCCGGGATCAAGGCAGCGACGGTTGTTCCCTTCCCGAGCTCGGAATCAACGAGGACGTCACCACCAGCCGCCCGGACTCGCTCGGTCATGATTTGCAACCCGAAGTGCCTCTCTTGGTCCACGGCGCTTCGATCGAAGCCCACACCGTCGTCAGACACGACCAACCGAATCGACGAGTCGGCGGGCCGAATGAGCACCAGGATTCTTGAAGCCCCCGAATGCTTAGCCGCGTTGTGCAACGCCTCTCGCACGACCTGGTACGCGAGAAGCTGCGCCAGCGGGTTTCCTTCTACCTCCGCCAGCTCGAGGGCGATCGGCGGGCCGCCTGCCGCCCTTAACTGATCAACGAGCATTCGGACTGTGCCAATCAAGCCGTCCGGTCCGAGTGGTGATCGCCGCAGGTCGCCCAGCAAATCCCGAATCGCTCGCTGAGCATCTTCCGTAGCGGACAGGAGCTGAGGCAAGTCCTCGTCAAGCTCGAGGAGTCGTCCCCTAGCGAGATCCTGTCTAAGAACTTGGCCCATCAGATGCACCTTGAAGAGAGATGGAAGAACCTCGTCGTGAAGCTCACCCGCCAAATGAAGCCGCTCCTCGCGGCGCTCGCGCAAAGTCTCCCCGGCCGCGCTCAAGAGAGCAGCGTCCTTCCTGTGCAGGGCTTCCGACGCGCTGATTACATTCTGAGTTTGGCGAAACATCTCTCGAGCAAGAATGAGCGAGCCGAGAAACAGAACCAACGCCCAAACACCTCCGACAGCGACGGACGCCGAAAGTGGTAGCGCGAGCAAACCGAGCACGAGAAATCCAGCCACGTAGTGCAGAGGTGACGAACCGAACATGTTCGCAAGTACGGGTCCAGGCTTGCACCGATTCTGAATCGAGACCGCCCCAACTACCAAGGCAGAGTTCACGGCCGCATCAAGGACAACCGCGAGGACGCCCGGCAAGAACACCCCCGGCCACCGGAGGATAGATCCCCCCATCGCATGGAATAGCGCGCTCCCCATCATCACGCTTGCCGCGACTTGACTCCGATTGAAGATCGATTTGGCGATGGTTACTTCACCGTGAAGCTCTCGTGGATCGAACGATCCTAGGAAGGAGATGAACGCCGCTTCGGTCGGGAGGAAAATCATGCCAGCGGCGAGCGTCAAAGGGAAAGACATGCTTACGCTCACTGACTGCCAAACTCGGATCGGTACGAGGTCCACCGCAGCTACGACTGCGACCCAGAGGACCAGGGTTAGAGTCGAGGTCCCAGCGTGAACCACGCGGTGGATTCCGGGCAGCGCTAGACCGAATGTGGCAAGGCTGGTGATCCAGAAGAAAACCTTCGTAAGAGAGTCCTCCCCCGCAGTGGGGCCTTCTCCGACGTTCTGAGGGACCGTGACTGACATGCGCCCTCCCTACCCGAACTCGCCCCGGCGACTGCCAGATCCGGCGAACGTTCTAGCTCATCGCCTCGAGCCGGTTCAAGACTGACAAAGTCGGCCTCCCCGCCCGGCCGCACACACTCCATCCATGCCAGACTCGGTCGGATGAGCGGGGAGGATGCGGCTCGCGGGCGACGATCTCGCAGGCGTCGTGACGACATCTGGGGCGATGAACCGCAGGAGGTCGACGCCAGTCGGGTCGTCGAGGAGGTCGAGGAGGACACCCCGCAGCTCGCTCGGCGTTGGTACGACCATCCGGCAGTCGTCCCGCTCACCGTGGTCGCCCGCTTCATCCGGCGGAGCGGCAAGCGGATCGGGGTCACGATCGTCGGCTTCCTCGTGATCATCGCCGGCGTCGCGATGCTGGTCCTCCCGGGTCCCGGGATCGTGGTGATCATCGCCGGTCTCGCGATCCTGGCGACCGAGTACGTATGGGCGCAACGCCTCCTCAAGATCGCCCGCGAGAGGTTCGACCAAGCGAAGGACGCCGTGCTCCGCAAGAAGCCCCCACAGGAGCCGGAAGAGTCAGCGGGGTCGTGAGCCCCGGCTCGATCCTGATCGGCACCTCGTCCTGGACGGACAAGACGCTGATCGAGGACGGGAACTTCTATCCGCCCGGCACGAAGACCGCCGAAGGTCGACTTCGGTACTACGCGTCCCGGTTCCCGCTCGTCGAGGTCGACTCGACCTACTACTTCCCCCCGACCGAGAAGAACTCGGAGCTGTGGATCGAGCGAACCCCGCCGGACTTCACGTTCAACATCAAGGCCTATTCGCTCCTGACGAAGCATCCGACGACGCCCAAGTCGCTCTACGGAGATCTCCGCGATGAGCTCCAGCCCGAAGCGCTCCAGAAGCGCCGGATCTACGCGGAACGGCTCCCGGAAGAGATCGTCGACGAGGTGTGGGAGCGGTTCCGACTCGCGATCTTCCCGCTGCACTCGGCCGGCAAGCTCGGCGCCGTCCTGTTCCAGTTCCCCCAGTACTTCACGATCTCGAGGACGAACAAGGCCTACATCGAGGAGGCCGCGGGGCGGCTGCCCGACTACCGGATCGCGGTGGAGTTCCGGCACAAGAGCTGGCTCGAGGAGCGGAACGTCGAGGAGACGCTGGGGTTCCTCGAGGAGCACGACGTTCCGCTCGTGTGCGTCGACATGCCGCAGGGCTTCGACTCGTCGCTCCCCCCGCTCGCCGCCGCGACGGCGAAGGATCTCTCGATGGTCCGCTTCCACGGCCGCGATCCGAACGCGTGGCGGACGAAGAGCGAGAGCGCGAGCGAACGCTTCCGATACGACTACTCGAAGGAAGAGCTCGCCGAGTGGGCGCCGAAGATCGAGGGACTGGCCGAGCAGACCCGCGAGACCCACGTCCTGATGAACAACTGCTACCGGGACTTCGCGGTGCGGAACGCGAGGGACCTCGGTTCGTTGCTCGACCTCGAACTACCCGACTGATCCTGCCCCGAACACCGTCGGTCCGCCGGGCCCGTACAGGTCCGCCGCTAGGCTGGCCGCCGTGGAGCGGCGGTGGAAGGTGTTGTCGATCGGCGGCATCCCGATCTACGTCACGGTCCCCTGGCTCGCGTTCGCGGCCCTGGTCGTCTGGGGCACCTACCAGAGCCTCGTGGGAGGGCCGCTGCTCACGTCGCGCGAGGCCTTGGGGTGGGCGCTGGGCAACGCGGCGCTCTTCTACGGGAGCATCGTGATCCACGAGCTATCGCACGCCGTGACGGCGCGCGCCTTCCACGTTCCAGTGCGAGGGATCACGCTCGTGTTCTGGGGCGGGTACACGGAGACCGACCCCGGCCAGCGTGGTCCCTTCTCCTCGTTCCTGATCTCGGCGGCGGGGCCGTTCAGCACGCTCTCGCTCTCCGGCGTGTTCTGGATCGCATCGGTGGCCGCGGACGGCGTCGCCGCGGAGCTCCTCGGGAACCTCGCCTTCCTGAACCTGATCTTCGCGGGGCTCAACGCGCTCCCCGGGTTCCCGGTCGACGGCGGGCGGATGCTGCTCGCCGTGGTGTGGGGAGTGACGCACGACCGGTTCACGGCGATGCGGGTCGCGGGGTGGGGTGGGGTGGGCGTCGGTGCAGGGCTCGGATTGATCGCGCTCCAACGACTGCAGGACAACGACGGCAGCTGGATCTTCTTCGGGTTCGTGGGCTGGATGATGATCGGGCAGGGGTTGCAGGTGGGCCGACAGGCGCCGCTGCTGCGGCGCCTGTCGGCGGGGGTCGTGTCGGAGGCGATGCGCCCGCCGCCCCAGCCGATCCGCGAGGAACAGTCGCTCGTCGACGCGCTGGAGACGCATCTGCGAGGGGATCCGGCGTCGGATTTCCCGGTGGTCGACGTCGAGGAGCGACTCGTCGGAGCGCTCGCGTTCTCCGACGCCGCGAAGGTGGGACGTCGCGACCCCACGCGTCGGGTATCCGAGGCGATGGTCCCGCGCGAACGCGTTCGCAGCGTGCGGCCGGAGCAGCCGCTCGATCGCGCGATCGAGTCGATGGCCGGTCGAGGTCGGGCGTTCGTCGTGGACGACGACGGACGTCTGATCGGCGTGATCACCGGAGAGGATGTCGACCGATGGTTCCGGATGCGCGCCACCGCGGTCGGTGGCTCGCCGTCCTTGCACGTCCCGCCCCGGCCCGATCTCACCGACGGAGGTGTCGGCGGGTCGGGGTAGCATCCGATCCGTGGCACCCCCCTCCTCCCCCGACGCCCAGCAGGAGGCTGTCCTCGCGCATCCCTCCGGCGCATTGCTGGTCACCGGCACAGCCGGTACGGGGAAGTCGGCCGTGCTGCGGGAGCGGTTCGCACAGCTCGTCGAAGGTGGCGCGGATCCGGAGCGGGTCGCGCTGGTCGTCGGGTCGCGTCGCGCGCGGCAAGCCGCGCGCGATGCGCTGATCGCGCGGCTCCCGTCCTCGCTCCCCAGCCTCCAGGTCGTGACGTTCCACGGATTGGCGCACCTCGTCCTCCGCGAACGATCCGGCGTGCTCGGGTACCCCGAGCCGCCGCGCGTGCTGTCGGCGCCCGACCAGTTCGCCTTGGTGCAGGATCTCCTCCAAGGACAGGACCCCGCCGGATGGCCCGCGTACGGTCATCTGCTGACGCTCCGGGGGTTCGCCGACCAGATCCGCCAGTTCCTCCTGCGCGCCCAAGAGGCTCGGCTGACGCCCGACGACATCGAGTCCCGGGCCGAGGCCCGAGAGCTGACCGGCTGGCGCGAGCTGGCCCGGTTCTACCGGAGCTACCTCGATGTGCTCGACGCCGACCGCGTCGTCGACTTCGCCGCGCTCATCTCTCGAGCGGCGACGGCCGCTGCAGCGGGGGAACCGCTATTCGATCATCTCCTCGTCGACGACTACCAGGACGCCACGTTCGCCGAGGAAGCGTTCCTCACCGCGCTGGACGTCCCGGATCTCGTCGTGGCCGCCGATCCGGAGGCGCATGTCTTCTCCTTCCAGGGGACGACGGCCGTCCCGTCCCTGCGGTTCACGGAGGTGTTCGCCGCCCGCCATGTCGAGCTCCAGACGAAGCACCGGACGGATGTCGACGTGAGCGTCGAGGCGTGGACCGCCGCCCACACCTCGGAGGAGTACGCCGCCGTCGCCCGCGAGCTTCGCCGTCGTCACGTCGAGGACGGCGTCCCCTGGTCGGACCTGGCCGTGGTGGTCCGCCGCCAGGGCTCCCACGTGGGAGGTCTCCTGCGCGCGCTCGACGATGCGCGCGTGCCGCGGAGCGCGCCGGGCAGCAGCGTCTCGCTGGCGCAGGAGCCCGCGACCCGTCCGTACGTCCTCGCGCTCCGGTGGCTCGTCGCGCATGAGGACGAACGCAACGAGCTGATCGAGTCGGTCCTGACGTCGGACCTCGTGCGGCTGTCTCCGGCGACCGCGCGGGGATCGCTGCGCATCTCGCAGTCGCGGACGGGCACGATCGGTCGCGCGCTCGACTTCACGGACGGCTTGACTGCGGAGGAGGCGACCCGGGTCCGTGAGGTCGGGCGGGTGCTCGGGCGCGCCGCCGACGCGGCCGATCGGTCCGTGCTGGACACGTTCGCGATCCTGTGGCGTGAGCTCCCCAGCTCGCGCCGCCTCGTGGACGGAGGCGAAGCCTCCGTCGACGCACGTCGCGAGCTCGACTCCCTCGTCGCGTTCTCGACCGCGATCGCGGAGGCCGGCTCCACCGCGGATCCCTCCGTCGAAGCCTTCCTCTCCTCGCTCGACGCCGGCGACCACGGACCCGGGTTCTCGTCGTGGGAGCGTCGCGACGTCGACGCGGTGCAGGTGCTCACGGCGCATGGGGCGACCGGTCGTGAATTCGACACCGTGATCGTCGTCGGAACGGTGGAGGGCAATTTCCCCAGCCTCTCGCGGCCCGAGCCGATGTTCGACCTGGGTTCCCTGGATCACGTCGTCTCACAGTCCGATCGCAATCGGGCCCGGCTGGAGGATGAACGCCGGTTGTTCCGGATGGTCGTGGGTCGGGCGCGGCGACGCGTGGTGCTGATGGCCAGCCGCGCGCACGCGGACGAGGCGTCGACCGGTTCCCGGTTCGTCGAAGAGCTGGGCCTGAAGTGGGGACCCGTTCCGGACCCGTCCGGCGCCGAGCCGGTCTCGGCCCGCGAGGCGGCCGCCGTCTGGCGCCGGACGCTCGCCGATCCGTCACAGCCGGCCGTCGAGCGCCTGGCGGCGCTCGACGGCCTCGTCGAGCTCGGCGTCGACCCCCGACGTTGGTGGTTCCAGCGGGACTGGACCGACACCGGACGACCGCTCCACGAGCACCTGCGTGCTTCGTATTCCAAGCTCGACACGCTCAGCAACTGCGACCTGCAGTACGTCCTGGCGCACGAGCTCGGTCTGGGGAGGCCCGTGGGGTATCACGCCTGGGTCGGCTCGCTCGTGCACGGGCTGATCGAGGAGTGCGAGAAGGGATCGGTCCCTCGATCCCTCGAGGACCTCCAGCGCGAGGTCGATCGTCGCTGGCGGCCGCAGGAGTTCCCGGCTACGGCCGTCTCCGAGGCCTGGCGCACCCTGGCGAAGGAGCGGATGCTCCCCAACTGGTTCCAGCGGTACGGCGAGCAGCCGGCGGCCGCCACGGAACGTGGATTCGAGTTCGAGTACGACGGCGCCACGATCGTGGGATTCATCGACCGGATCGGACCGGATCCGGCCGGGTTCCCCGGCTCCCGGATCACCGACTACAAGACGGGCAACCCGGATCGGGCCCCCAAGGCCAACGAGAGTCTGCAGCTCGGGATCTACTACCTGGCGGTGCTCGAAGCGGAAGAGCTCGCCGAGTTCCAACCGGTGTCGGGTGTCGAGCTCTCGTACCTGAAAGGCGATTGGCGGACCGGCGAGCTCGTCACGCGAGAGTGGAGCGTCGGCACGGGCGATCGCGAGGAGGCGTACCAGAACGCGATGCGCGAACGGCTCTCCACGCTGGTCGCCGACCTCGGCCGGTTGAACGAGAGCGGTTCGTACCGACCCAACCACCAGGCCGACTGCTTCTTCTGCGACTTCCGATCGCTCTGCCCGCTCTTCCCCGAGGGTCGGCCGCTCTTCGACGTGGAGACGGCGACTCGCGCGCCGGCGGAGGTGGGAGCGTGAGCGCTACGTTCACCTATCCGCAGGAGATCGTCGACGTCCTCGGCGGACGCCGGCCTACCGAAGAGCAATGGCGGGCGATCACCTGGCCGCTCGAGCCGTTCGTGCTGGTGGCGGGGGCCGGGTCCGGCAAGACCTCGGTGATGGCGGCCCGCGTGGTCTACCTCGCGCTCGTGGCGCTCGGGCGCTTCCCGGCCGAGCACGACGGCGTGCTGCCGGGCAACGCGATGTGTCTGACGTTCACCAACAAGGCGACCGAGAACCTCCAGCACCGCGTGCGTCACGCGCTCTCCGGCCTGGATCTCCCGGACGGCGAGGAGCCCGAGATCCTGAACTATCACGGGTTCGCCGCACAGCTGCTGCAGCGGCACGGGATGCTGATCGGGATCGAGCCCGACCAGCGGGTGCTGACCGCCGCCCAGCGCGTCGAGCTCTGCGCTCGTGTCCTGGACCGGATGACGTTCGACGTGATCGACGCCCAGCGGCTGCCCGGTGTCGTCGACCGGATCCTCACCCTCGACGATCAGGCCGCCAACCACTTCGTCTCGCCGGAACAGATCGTCGAGTTCAACGAGAACCGTCTCGAGGAGCTGAAGGACCATCGCTCGGATCGGGCGTACGGGTCGGCCAGGGAACGGATCGAGCTCGCGCGGGCGTGCACGGTCTTCCGGCAGCTGAAGCGCGAGCTCGGGGTGATCGACTTCGGAGACCAGATCGAGCTCGCGCTGCGCGTGGTCGATCAGCATCCGGAGGTCGCGAAGGGGTACCGCGACCGCTTCGGCGTCGTGCTGCTCGACGAGTACCAGGACACCAACGTGGCCCAGGCGCGCCTGATGGCCGGTGTCTTCGGCGGCGGACATCCCGTCACGGCGGTCGGGGACCCCGATCAGAACATCTACGCGTGGCGGGGCGCATCGCTGTTCAACCTGCTGGAGTTCCCCAGGCAGTTCCGGCGCGCAGGCGGGGCGGAGGCCAGCAAGCTGCCCCTGTACACCAACTTCCGATCCGGAGCCCGGATCCTGGAGGCCGCCGACGTCCTGATCGGCAGGCTGCCCGCCGTGCAGCGACCGGACCCGGACAAGCGGCTCGTGCCCTGGGACGAGAACGGCCCCGGCGAGGTCCACGTCGCTCGGATCTCGGATGAGGTGCAGGAGGCCGCGTGGGTGGCCGATCGGATCGTCGAGCTGCGGCGCCGCGGCGCCGCGTGGGCGGATTGCGCGGTCCTCTGTCGGACCTCGCGGCTGTTCCTCTCGCTCCAACAGGCCTTCACCGAACGCGGCATCCCGGCCGAGATCCTCGGCCTCGCCGGCTTGCTGAAGATGCCCGAGGTGGTCGAGGTGCTGGCCTACGCACGCGCCACGCTCGACCCGCTCGCGAGCGTGGCCCTGGGGCGGATCCTGCTGGGACCCCGCTATCGGGTCGGCTTCAAGGATCTGGCCCTCGTGGCCTCGCTCGCCAAGAGCAAGAGCCTCGCCTTCCGCGAGGAGCACGGCGGCGAGGAGGATCCCTTCCTGTTCGCGGAGGCCCTCGAGCATCTCGACGAGGTCGAGGGGCTCTCGGACGAGGGCCGGACACGCTTGGACGCGTTCCGACAGGAGCTCGCCGAGCTGCAGGTCGAAGCCAGACGACCGGTCGGGGAGTTCCTGGGCGAGATCGTCCGGCGTACCGGCATCCTCGCGGAGCTGGACGCGCATCTCGATACGGCGGCCGCGGCGTCGGCGCGACGGAACCTCGCGGCGTTCCTGGACGAGGTCCACGCGTTCGCGCCGGTCGGCGGTGAGCTGACGCTCCGAGCCTTCCTCGAATACGTCGACACGGTCGAGAGCCTCGACAAGCAGGAGTGGTCGCCGGTCCAGCCGTCCGAGGAGGACTCGGTCAAGGTGATGACGATCCACGTCGCCAAGGGGTTGGAGTTCGACCACGTCTTCGTGCCGGGACTCGCCAAGGGCCTGCTGCCCAACACGACGATCCAGCACAACCCGGCGGAGCGCGGCAAGTCGATGGACTTCGAGCTCCGCGGCGACGCGTCGTACCTGCCCCGATACGACGGCAACCTCTCGGCGTTCAAGAAGGAGCTCCAGCAGCAGGAGGAGTACGAGGAGCGGCGCACCGCGTACGTGGCGATGACGCGCGCCCGGAAGACCTTGCACGTCACCGGCGCGCACTGGTACGGCGAGAACCTGAGGGCGAAGGAAGCCGGTCCGTTCCTCCGAGAGCTGAAGGACTGGGTGGTCGAGACGCGCCATGCCACGTGGGACCCCGGCGCCGACATCGACGAGGAACACAACCCGATCCTCGGGTACCGCGAGCGGCTGGTCAGGGATTGGCCCGGTCCCGCCCTGCCCGACACGGCCGACGAGGTGTTCCCGGAGGGTTGGCGTCGCGCCGCCGTGGTCGCCGCCAACGCCGGCGGCGTGCAGGGATCGTTGATCGACCTCGTCGACGAAGTGGATCGCGCACGGATGGAAGGCCTTGCATCGGAGCGCCGCGCGCTGGCGCGCCACCTGCGCGAGCGCGAGGCGCTCGACGGAGCGCAACCCGGTCCGGTCGCGCCGGGGACCGTGTCGGTCGGCGGCGTGATCGACTACGCCCGGTGCCCCAAGCGCTTCTACTGGACCTCCGTTCGCCCGCTGCCCCGGTTCTCCGGGCCGGCTGCGCGGATCGGCACGGAGATCCACCGCTGGATCGAGCGCCGCTCCGCGGGCCAGGGCCAGCTCCTGGAGCTCGACGACGCCCCCGACCTCACGGCCGAGGAGCTCGCGGGCGAGCCCGGGCGGATCGAGCGGCTCCGCCAGGCGTTCCTCGCCAGCCGGTTCGCCGAACGCGTCCCGCTCCTCGCCGAGCGCGCGTTCATCCTCCGGATCGACGACTTCGCCGTGGCGGGACGGATCGACGCCGTCTTCGGCGACGATCCGTCCGGTCCCTGGGAGGTGGTGGACTGGAAGACGGGTCGTCCGCCTCCGGCGGACGACCCGCTGGCCGGGCTCCAGCTCGACCTGTACGGCGTCGCGTGCGTCGAGGTCTGGGGCAAGCGACCGGAGGACCTGACGCTGACGTATCTGTACCTCGCCGAGGGCGAGGAGGTGTCACACCCGATGGGCGATCCGGCCGAGGTTCGCGACCGGGTCGCCGGGTCGCTACGAGCGATCGGCGAGGGCGCGTTCGACCCCACGCCGGGGCCGTGGTGCCGTCACTGCGATTTCCTGTCCTTCTGCGATGCCGGCCGCGGCTGGGTCGCCGACGGAGCCTGAGCTCGATCGTCGGTCGCCCGAGCGTCCAGCCGTTCGATCTGCTCGGGGAAGCGCCGGTAGTTCGCCGCCGGGTCGTAGCCGCCGGCGCGGATGCCCGGGACGAACCGAGGGAGGAGTCCCGTCTCGGCGGGCACGCGAACGAGCGCGACGCCACGGACCCACTCCAGATCGCCCGGCTGGAGGACCACGTCGCCGGTCGTGCCCGGGTACCGGAGGGATCGATCGTCGATCACGACCGGCGTCGGCCGGAAGGCCCGTCGCAGGGCGTCGGCGATCTCACCGTCCTCCGCCTCGACGGTCGCGCGACCGTCGCGCCAGTCGACGGTCGCGATGGCCGGCTCGGGAGGTGGCGGCGGAGGAGGCTTCCCGGGTTCGGCGGGCTCGGCGGCGGGGGCCGGCGCCGACGGGTGATGGAACTCGATCCGCAGCGGGCTCACCGATCGAGCGAGCGATCGACGCGGCGCACCATGCGGGCGATCGACGCGAGCAACGCGCGGCTGAGGTTCGCGTCCTGCTTCACGACTCGAAGGAACGACGCGCGAGACAGCTTCAGCAGCGTCATCGGCGTCTCCGTCACGACGGAAGCCGATCGCGGACCGCCGTCGAGCAGCGAGATCTCGCCGAAGTGGTCGCCGGGGATCAAGCGGTGGATCGTCTTGCCGCCCGACTGGATCTTGGCCTTGCCGGCGACGGCGACGTAGAAGGAATCGCCCGGCTCGCCCTCCCTGATCACGGTCGCGCCCTCGTGGTAGCGCACGGTCGAGGTGAGCGACGCGATCTTCTTGAGGTGGCGTTTCGAGAGCGACTCGAACAGCGGGACGCTCGCCAGGACGGTGTCCAGCTTCTTGTCGGCCACGCTCGCCTCCTGATCGCCACGCCGCGCGTCGTTCGACGGCGACGGACGTCAGCCTATCCCGAGTCCCGCCTCCGTGTCGGTCCACCCGGGTAGCGTCCCGCGTTCGAGGAGTGATGCCGTCGTGAGTGCCGCACGGGGATCGCTCCCCCTCCCGATGCAGGTCCGTCCGGGCCGTACGGTCGTGCGTCAGGGTGAGGCGTACCCCGACGCTTGGCTCGTCCGCTCGGGGCTGCTGCTGATGGACGTCGTCGACGCCGAGGGCCGGCGGTTGGCCCTGGACATCCTCGGGCCCGGCGACCTGGTCGGCGGCCCGGCGGGATGGGTCGCCGACGCGACCGTGCGGGCGATGACGCCGGCGTGGTTGGCCCCCGCCGGGCCGGCCGGGCTCCGCGACGGCTTGGCGCGACGCGCCCAGCGCGCCGCGACCTTCGCCTGCAGCCTCGCGTGGGAGCGCGTGCCGGAGCGGATCGTGAGTCGCTTCGACGACCTCGCGGAGCGCTTCGGCCGCCCGATCCCTGGCGGCCGAAGCGTCGTGATCGCCCTCACGCAGGACGGGATCGCCGATCTCACGGGAAGCACCCGGGAGACGGTGAACCGGGCGCTCGCCGACCTCGGCCGCCGAGGCCGGATCGTCGGCGGCGGGGATGCGTTCGTCGTCCGCCTGCCGCGGCCGAGCGCCTCCGGGCCCGCGATCGGGAACGGCGTCAGTCCTCGCCCTGGAGGATCGCCAACGAGCACGAGCTGCAGTAGCGCGCGCGCCCGGTGACGCGGCGCCCGCAGCGCGCGCACGTCCGCACGACGGCCGCCGACCACGGTCCGTCTTCGCCGCGACCGCCTCGCGCGACCTTCCCCTCGCGCTCGAGCTTCAACAGGTGGGCGAGCACCGACCGAGCCGCGAACGGACGGACGGCCTCGGGATACGCCGCGTAGATCGACGACACGAGCTGCTCCACCGTGTGCGGATGCTCGGCGAGCGCCGCCCGGATCTCCTGTTCCCGGTCCTCCCGATGCGCCAGGTACTCCTCGAGCTTGTCGATCGCCCGCAGGACGACCGGCCCGTGTCCCGGATAGATCGTCCGCGGGCGAAGCTCCAGCATCCGGCGGAGCGACCGGAGGTACTGCGCCAGATCGCCGTCCGGCGGATCGATGAACGACGTCCCGCGCCCCACGACTGCGTCGCCCGTGAACAGCGCGGCGCCGGCGGGCTCGAAGAACGCCACGTGGTCGGACGTGTGGCCCGGCGTGTGCACCGCGATGAGCTCCGCGCCGCCGCCGACGATCCGCTGGCCGGCGCGGAGCCGCTCGGCGCCGGCCAGCCGGAACGCCAGCACCGGCGCGCCGACGACGGTCGCGAGGCGCGCGGCGCCCGGCGCGTGATCGGGGTGATCGTGCGTCACGAGGATCGCGCCGACCGGTCGCGCCTCGGCCGCGACGACCTCCAGATGCTCCGGGAGCTCCGGTCCGGGATCGATCACGATCGACGGGCCCGCGCCGACGATCCAGGTGTTCGTGCCGTCGAGCGTCTCGATCCCCGGGTTCGGCGCGAGCACACGTCGGATCGGATGCACGCTCAGTCCTGATAGAACACCGACCGAGGCATCCGCTGCAGGTCGTCCTCGACCGGTTCGCGCGTCTCCAGCCGGAGGTTCATGACCTCCTCGGCGTCTCGGCACGCGGCGAGGGCCGTGATCGTGAAGTGCGTCGGCCAGTACAGGAGCCGTTCGCCCGCCTCCCACGCCGAGAGCAACGACGACGGCGACTCCCACCACGCGGCCGCCGCCTCCGATCCATCGGGGAACGGCTCCGCCGGCCCGTCCATCCGCGCGGCGTAGTAGCGCGCGTCGAACCGGACCGGCACGCGCTCCGGCGCCACCCACCGAGCGATCTGAGGGAGCGTGCGCGCTGACGGCGGGGACCGGTCGATCGCTTCGAGCGGATGGTCGGGATCAGCCGTGACGATCCCTCGCGCGGTGACGGCGAGTCGTGCTTCCTCCTCGAGCTCGCGGATCGCGGCGGCCCGGCCAGCCTCGTCGGGAGCCCCGAACCAGCGCGCGGCGAGCGACCCGTCCGCGTCGTCCACCGCACCGCCGGGGAACGCGACGTACCCCGGCAGGAACCGATGGCCGCGCGTGCGCTCGATCACCAGCACCTGGGGACCGTCCGGGCCGTCGCGCACGCCGATCAAGGAGGCGGCGAGACGGATCTCCTCGCTCACGGAGGCGGATGCTAGCGGCCGTACGCTTGAGACCGATGTCCGTCCGCGACGTCATCGTCGAGGCGATCCGCACCCGAGGGACGATCGGCTTCGACGAATTCATGGAGCTGGCGCTCTACGGCGAGGGCGGCTACTACGACGAGCCGCCGGTCGGCGTCGACGGGGACTTCGTCACGAGCCCCCACGTGCACCCCGTCTTCGCGGAGCTGGTAGCGCGAGCGCTGACGGAGCTCCATGCGCTGGCCGGCGCACCCTCGCCCTTCCTCCTCACCGAGGTCGGCGCGGGCGACGGGACGCTGGCGCGCGGGTTGCTGCCGCACCTGGAGCCGATCCGGCCGACGTACGTCGCGGTGGAACGGACTCCCGGCGCCCGACGATCGCTCGCCGGCGTGGACGGCATCGAGGTCCGCGATCGACTCCCCGACACCTCACACGTGCTGATCGCGAACGAGCTGCTCGACAACCTGTCCTTCCGTCGCCTCCGCGGGACGGAGGACGGGACGCGCGAGGTCGTGGTGGGCCTGGACGGCGACCGCCTCGTCGAGCGGCTGATCGAGGGTGACGACGGTGCCCCGCCGCTCGATCCGGGCGAGGAGGTCGTCGTCCCGGCCGGAGCGCTCGCCTTCGTCGAGGACCTCGCCGCCCGGCTCACCCGCCCCGGCTACGCGCTGCTGATCGACTACGGCGGGGTGGGCGAGCCGGGCGGCGTCGCCCACGGGTACCGGGCCCACCGGCCGGTCGAGGATCTCCTCGACCGGCCGGGCGAGACGGACATCACGGCGGGCGTCGATCTCGGCGCGATCGCCGATCGCGCCGAGCACGCCGGTCTGGTGGCCTTCCCACCGGTCACCCAACGCGCGGCGTTGACCGCGCTCGGCTTCGATCGATGGATCCGCGACGAGCTCGAGCGTCAGACGCGGCAGCTCGATCGTCGCGAGGGACTCGAGGCCGTGCGGACCTGGAGCGGTCGGAGCCGCGCGACGCTCCTGGTCGATCCGACCGCGCTGGGCCGGCTCCGATGGCTGCTGTTGGCGACCCCCGGGTCGCCCCCACCGGGATGGATCCGACCTTGACCCGCCGTTCAACGGAGCGGTAGCGTCCGGCGGCAACCCCCGTTCGAAGGAGGTCGAGATGCCCCGCCGCGCCGCCGTCGTCCTCGCAGCCCTCCTCACGCTCCTGACGGCATGTTCGTCGACCTCGTCGCCGGATGGCGGCTCCGACGAACGTGCCGCGGCGGAAGAGGCCGAAGAGCGTGAACAGGGTGAGGAGGGTCGCGGAGAAGAAGGTCGCGGAGGGGAAGAAGAAGCTGAGGAGCAGCAGGAGAGCACCGAGGAACGACTCGAGGCGCTCCGAGAGGCGCGCGCCGCGGGCAGGTTCGGCCGACGCCTCTCCGTCACGACGCTCGCCGCGACGTCCTGGGCGGGCGAGCGCGTCCTCGACCCGAAGAAGGACGACTGGGAGCCGGCGATCGCTGCGGACCCGAACTCCCCCTTCGTCTACCTGATCACCACGCGGTACGGCGAGGCGAAGCCGTGCCCCGGCAACTGCCCGACGCCGTTCATCGCCCTGGCGATCTCGGCCGACAACGGGCAGACGTGGAGCGCCGCCGAGCCGCTCTGCCCGTGCAAGGGCTCGGGGCAGTTCGACCCGATGATCGAGGTCGTCCCCGACACGGGCGACGTGTACGCCCTGTGGATGAACGGGTTCAACGTGATGTTCCAGAAGTCGCTCGACCGAGGGAAGACGTGGAGCGCTCCGGTCCCGACCTACGGCAACGTCTCCTGGAACGACAAGCCGGTGATCGCGATGAGCGACGACGGGACCGACGTCTACGTCTCGTGGAACGGGCCGACCGGGGGCGACCCCTGGGTCGCCCAGTCCCACGACGCCGGCGACACCTGGACGCAGACGAAGCTCGTCGACTCCGGCCGGTACTTCTTCGCGATGGACGCCGACGTCCTGCCGGACGGGACCGTGATCTTCTCGGAATCGAGCTTCGACTATTCGGGACCCGCGGGGAGCGCCGTCGGCGCCGTCCAGCACCATGCGTTCATCTCCCGCAACGGCGGCAACACGTGGAGCAACACCGTGCTCGGGAGCGTCGAGCTCGGCCAACCGTGCGAGACGGAGGGGTGCTACGACGACTTCTACGCGGGCCACTCGACGGTCACGGCCGACACGGACGGCGACCTGGTCTTCGCCTTCGACGGAGCGACCACGTCGCGCGGGCCGCAGCAGATCTTCGTCCGCACCTCCACCGACGAGGGGGCGACCTGGACGCCTCGGGCGAGCATCTCCGACCCGGGTCGGATGGCCCTCGGGCCAGCGGCCGAAGCCACCGGCGACGGCGACGTCCGGCTGTGGTTCGCGGAGCGGAAGCCCGCTTCGCGCTGGAACATCTGGTACCGCCGCTCGCTGGACGGCGGCGCCACCTGGTCGGCGGCGGTTCGGATCTCCGACGCGACGTCCGGGGCCAAGTACAAGAACGCCGACGGCTTCCTGGAGTTCTACGGCGACTACGGCGAGATCGGCGTGATGAGCAACGGGAAGACGATCGCCACGTGGGGCGAGGGCTTCAGCTGGAACGGGCCCGGCGGCACGTGGTTCAACATCGGGACGTAAGGCCCCGGCCGGGCGCTCACTGGGACCAGTCGGAGAACTCTTCCTTGTCGGCGAGCTCGTCGAGGTCGGCCAGCTCGGCCAGCTCGGCCGCGGCCGCGGCCGCGGCCTTCTCGGCCGCCTTCTGATCCCGCAACATCTGGGCGTATTCAGCCTGTGGGATGTAGGTCGGTGTCGGGTAATACGAGGGGAGCCCCGTCGGTGCCGGGTCGGGCCGACGACGAGGCGGCCCTGCAGCGGCCGCCGGCTCCGGCTGGGCGATCGGAACCGTGGTCAGCTCCTCCTCCGACTCCGTGCGTCGACGGCGCAGGAACCGTCGGGACGGCGTCTCGTCGGGGGCCTCCGCCGGCGCGGCACGAGGCACCTCGGGATGACGCACGGCCTTCAGGGCCGCCTTCAGGTCCTTGCGCTCGGAGCGACGCTCACGACGAGACGGTCCCTCGTCGACCGGCGCCGCCACGCGCGGCGGCTCGCTGGATCGGGGCAGACCGCCCGACCGAGCCCGCTCGCCCATCCGGTTCAGCTGGTCGACCGCCGACAGCACCTCGCCTTCCTCGCCGTACGGATCGAGCTCTCCGGGGTCGAGCGTTCCCGGCAACGGCACGCGGGTGTCGTCGGATAGGACGAGGAGGATCCGACCCTCGTCGTGCCGGCGCTCGCCCATGAACCCGCTCACCGAGTCCCACGGGAAGACCTGCGTCCGCACGACGCCGATGATCATCACGGCGTCGGGACGGAAGACCAGGCCGGGCTTCGTCAGGCGGAAGACGAAGACCCCGGCGCCGAGGAGGATCGCCGCCCCGATCACCCGCATCGCGATCGGCATCGGGGCCAGGACGAACCCCACGGCGAGACCGGCCGGGATCAGTCCGTAGAGGGGCGAGTCCAGGCGCCAACCGCGAGCCCAGACCTCGAGCGATCCGTCACCCGTCGGCCGGGTGCGGAACGAGCCAACCTGTTCGGCGTCCATCCCCTGTTGCTGGGGGTATCGGCCAGCGGGGGATCGATGTTGAGGCCGCCGGGCCCCTCGGCCTCACTTGTCGACGTCGCCGACCACGAAGAAGATCGAGCCGAGGATCGCGATCAGGTCGGGGACGAGGGTCCCCGGGAGCATCGCCGGGATCACGCTCACGTTCGAGAACGAGGCGGTTCGCATCTTCAGGCGGTAGGGCTGCTTCTTGCCGTCTCCGACGACGTAGTAGCCCATCAGCCCCAGCGGGTTCTCCGTCCGGACGTAGACCTCACCCTCCAGCTTGAGCGTCTTCGGGAGCTTGGGGGCGCGGAACTCGCCCGGCGGCAGACGGTCCATGCACTGCTCGATGATGTTGCAGGATTGCTTCATCCGCTCGACGAGCACCCAGAGTCGGTCGTAGCAGTCGCCCTTCGTCCCGACGGGGACCTCGAACTCCACCTCGCCGTACTTCTCGTAGGGCTCGTCTTTCCGCGGGTCCATCGCCACACCGCTCGCCTGGAGGACGGGTCCGGAGGTTCCGTACGCGATCGCCATCTCGGCAGGGAGCAGCCCCACGTCGCGGGTGCGGGCGAAGATGATCTCGTTGCCCATGATCAGCGTCTCGTACTCGCGGATCCGCGTGCGGGTCTCCTCGAGCACCTCCGCGGCGCGCTTCAGGAAGCCGCGCGGAAGGTCGTCCTTCAGTCCGCCCACCCGGCAGTACGAGTGATGCATCCGCGCACCGGTCGCGGACTCCATCAGGTCCTGGATCATCTCGCGCTCGCGGAACGCGTAGAAGATCGGCGTCATCGCGCCCAGCTCCAGCGGGTACGAGCCCGTGAACATCAGGTGGCTGAGGATCCGGTTCCACTCGGCGAACATCGTCCGGATCCACTGGGCGCGCTCGGGCACCTCGATCCCGGCCAGCCGTTCCACGGCGATCGTCCAGCCGAGCTCGTTGTTGAAGGCGCTGATCCAGTCGTGGCGGTTCATCAGGACGAGGACCTGACGGACGTCCCGGTACTCGGCCAGCTTCTCGGCCCCCCGGTGCATGTAGCCGATCACCGGCTCGGCGGAGGTGATCACCTCGCCGTCGAGCTCGAGGATCACCCGGAGCACGCCGTGGGTCGACGGGTGCTGCGGACCGATGTTGAGGATCATCTCCTCGGTCGAGAACCCGCTGCTCGGGACGACCTCCACGTCGAGGCCACCCCCGCGGATCATCGAGGTGACCTGCGAGCTCTCGTAGGCCGGCCGCTCGCGCACGTCCATCTCGAGCGTCATCCTATCGAGCGCCGCATCGAGCGGTCCTCGGATCGAGGGCGGCGATAGGCTCCCTGGCGATGGCCGTGGACGTCCGTCGGAAGATCCCTTCGGTCGACGGCTTGCTCCGTTCCGATCCGGCCCGTCGCGCGTCCGCGTACCTCGGCCGATCCCTCGTCAAGCGAACGCTCGGGGACGTCCTGGACGAAGCTCGGCGGGCCGCGGCGAACGGCATCGAGCCACCGGCCGACGAGATCCTCCTGGCACGGGCGCTCGGGCGCGCGTCGCGAGCCGCACACGGAACGGTCCCGGTGATCAACGCGACCGGCGTGATCCTCCACACGAACCTGGGACGAGCGCCGCTGCCCGAACGCGCCGCCCGGGCCGTGGCGCACGCCGCCCGCTCCTACACCGATCTCGAGGTGGACCGCGTGACGGGCCGCCGGACCACGCGGGGTCGCAACGCGGAGCTCCTGCTGACGGCGATCACCGGGTCGGAATCGGCCCTCGTGGTGAACAACTGCGCGGCCGCGCTGCTCCTGGCGATGTCCGCGCTGGCCAAGGGGAAGCAGGTGATCGTCTCCCGCGGAGAGCTGATCGAGATCGGCGGCGAGTTCCGGATCCCGGACATCCTCTCGGCCTCCGGGGCCAAGCTGGTCGAGGTCGGCACGACGAACCGGACGCGGCTGACCGACTATCGATCGGCCCTGGGCGACCGGACCGGCGCGATCCTCAAGGTGCACCCCTCGAACTACCGGATGGTGGGGTTCACCGCGGCGCCGACGGCGACCGATCTCGCCACGCTCGCCCGCTCGCGATCGATCCCGTTCGTCTACGACATCGGCTCGGGTCTCCTCCATCACGGGCACGGGCACCCCAGCGACGAGCCGAGCGTGTCGGACGCGCTCACGGCGGGCGCCGACCTCGTGACGTTCTCGGCCGACAAGCTCCTGGGCGGGCCGCAGGCGGGCCTGGTCGTCGGCCGTGCCGATCCCATCCGGCGGCTCCGCCGTCATCCGATCGCCCGCGCCGTGCGGATCGGGAGGATGCAGATCGCCGCGCTGGAGCAGATCCTGGCGATCGTGGCGGCCGAGCGAGAGGACGAGCTGCCGGTCTTCCGGATGCTGCGCGATCCGCCCGACGTCGTCCGGGCGCGCGCGCAACGGCTGTCCGAGACGATCGGCGGCGAGCTGGAGGGAGCCCGCGTCGTCCGATCCGGATCGGCGGTCGGGGGCGGATCGATGCCCGGCACGGAGCTGCCCTCGTGGGCCGTCCGGCTGCGTGTCCCGAACCCCGACGCGTTCGTCGCACGGCTCCGGACCGGCACCCCCGCTGCCTTCGCGAGGGTGCAGGAGGACGGCGTCCTCTTGGACTGCCGCACCGTCGCCGACGACGAGGTGCCGCACCTGGCGCGCGCGGTGTGGTACGCGCTCGAGGGCGACGACGAGCACGACGGGCTGCACGGCGATCCCGACGAGGGCTAGGTGGCCGAGCTCCGCGTCGTGGCCACGGCCGGCCACGTCGATCACGGCAAGTCGTCGCTGATCGTCCGCCTCACCGGCATCGACCCGGACCGGTGGGCCGAGGAGAAGCGGCGCGGCCTCACGATCGATCTGGGCTACGCCTGGTGCACGCTCCCGTCGGGACGCGAGATCGGCTTCGTCGACGTGCCGGGACACGAGCGCTTCATCGCGAACATGCTCGCCGGCGTCGGACCGGTCCGGTTGGTCCTCTTCGTGGTCGCGGCGAACGAGGGATGGGGCCGGCAGTCCGAGGAGCACCTCGCGATCCTCGACGTGCTCGGCGTCGCCGGCGGCGTCGTGGCGATCACGAAGATCGACCTCGTCGACGAGGAGACGCTCGACCTGGCCGAGGCGGAGGTCCGCGAACGCCTCGGCGGAACGGCGCTCGCGTCCGCGCCGATCGTCCCCGTCTCGTCCGAGACGCGACAGGGGATCGACGAGCTGCGGTCCACGCTCGACGCGATGCTCGAGGCGGCTCCCTCCCCGGAGGACGCCCGGGCGCGCCTGTTCGTCGACCGCGCGTTCACGATCGCGGGTGCCGGGACGGTGGCGACCGGGACGCTCGACGGCGGATGCCTCTCGGTCGGCGACGAGGTGGAGCTGTACCCCATCGGCCGCACCGCGCGGATCCGGTCGCTCCAGACGCACAAGCGATCCGAGGAGCGCGCGTGCCCGGTGAGTCGGGTGGCGGCGAACCTCGTGGGGGTCGGTCGGGCGGAGCTGGGCCGGGGCGACGTCCTCGGGCGACCGGGAGGATGGCGACCGACATCGGTCTTCGAGGGCACGTTCCGACCGGTCCGCTCGCTGGGTCACGACGTGAGCGCGCGCGGCGCGTTCACGGTGCACGCGGGGGCCGCCGACGTCGAGGCGCGCCTCCGGATCCTCGGCGACGGCGGGACCCGCGACGGGCAAGCGTTCGTGCGGATCAGGCTGGCGAAGCCGCTCGTGCTCGACGTCTTCGACCGCTACGTCCTGCGCGAGTCGGGGCGGATGGAGACCGTGGGCGGTGGAACGGTCCTCGACATCGGGCCGCCGCGGCGCGTCGGCGCCGCACCGGAGACGCGGCTCGCGCGCCGCGCCGCGGCGGCCCGGAGCGACCTCCCACGGATCCTCGCCGACGAGCGTGGTGCGGTGCGGGCGTCGGAAGCGACACTGCTCACCGGCGAGATCCCCGCGCACGCCGACGTCGGCGGATGGCTCCTCCGCGAGGGCGTCCTCGAGGACGCGGAGCGGACCGTCCTCGCGCACCTGCGGGCGCATCACGACGCGCATCCGCGATCCGAGGGAGCCTCCGCGGCCTCCGTCCGGGCCGCGACCGGCCGAGCGGTCGCTCCGTTCACGGCGGATCTCGACCTCGCGGACGCGCTGCTCGATCGGTTCGCGGCCGACGGCGTGATCGAGCGGACCGCGACGGCGATCCGTCTCCCGACGCACGGAGGACCGGCCCCCGATGACGACCCGGACGTGCAGCGACTGCTGGCTGCGCTGAACGGCGCCGACGACGTTCAACCGCCCACGATCCCGGACCTGGTCGGGGCCGGGATCGGACGGGACGTGATCGACGCGGCGATCCGAGCCGGGCTCGTCGTCCGCGTCTCGCCCGATCTCGTCTTCCTCCCGAGGGCGATCGAGCGCGCCGAGGGCGTGGTGGGGTCGGCGACCGACGGGATCACCGTGAGCGCGTTCCGGGAAGCGCTCGGGACCACCCGGAAGTACGCGCTGCCGATCCTCGCCTGGTTCGACCAGCGCGGTCTCACCCGCCGGCGGGGAGACGTCCGGTTCCCGCGGAGCTAGGCGACCTCTGCGGTCATCGCGACCTCCACGCAGGAGCCCAGAGGGAGGGAGGCCACGCCGACGGCGACCCGGGCATGCCGGCCCTGGTCCCCGAGGACATCGACGAGGAGATCGCTCGCCCCGTTGGCCACCGTCGAGTGCTCCACGAAGTCGGGAGCGGATGCGACGAAGACCGTCAGCTGGAGCAACCGGGCGACCCCGTCGAGGCTCCCCCCGAGCTCGTTCCGGAGGACGGAGAGCGCCTGGAGCGCGGCTCGCGCCGCCGCCTGCTGCCCCGACTCGACCGAGACCGACACACCGAGGGAGCCGGGATGGATCGGTTGGCCGTCCTCGATCGGGATCTGCCCCGCGACGAAGACGACCGATCCGGTCCGCGTCGCCGGCACGTACGTGGCGACGGGCGCCGGCGGGGACGGCAGCTCGAGGCCGCGGTCCTCCAACCGACGGAGCACCTCGGCGTCGTTCACCATCGCATCGTCGCAGACGCCGACGGGCCGCGCGAACGACGGAAGGATCAGCTCGCGCGCTGGCCGGACCTGATCAGCGCGCGCCGCTCGGTCTCGTTGAGCCCGCCCCAGACGCCGTGGGCTTCCCGGGTGCCCAGGGCGAATCGGAGGCACGGCTCGACGACGGGGCAGGACGCGCAGATCCGCTTGGCGACGGCCTCTCGCGCCAGCTTCTCCCGCCGCTTCTCGAAATACGAAGGCGCGAAGAAGAACACGGCGTCCTGGCCTCGGCACGCGGCCAGGCGCTGCCACCCCGCGGAGACCTCTTCGAGCATCTACCTGGTTGTTCGTAGGCCGGGGCCGGCGGGATTCCGCCCGAGGACCCTGATCCCACCGAGGTCTAGGCCGGAGGCGACCCCGGCTCCGGCGACTCGACCTCCACCCGCAGGATCAGGCCGTCCACGCCCCGCACCCGGACCGGCGCGCCCGCGTCGATCGGGTCGCCGAGCGCTCGCCCGCGCCACAACGCGCCCTTCACGAAGACCGGGCCGTCGGGAGCGAGCCGGCCGCGTGCCTCGCCGACGAGCCCGATCAGGCCTCGCTGCGCGCGGACGATCCGGTCGCGCGACTGGATCGCCACGGTGAGACCGAACCCGTAGTACAGGATCGTCCCGACCACGGCGGCGCCGATCAGCCACGGCCCCGGGCGAACGATCGACGCCGCTCCGCTCCAGGCCATCGCGGATCCGACGCCGAACGCGACGAGGCCGACCCAGGTGGGCCATGAGAGCGCGCGCAACCGCACGTCGAGGACCAGCAGGATCTCTCCAGCCAGGAGCGGCGCGAACCACGGCCAGGACGGCGTCGCCACGCTCAGCCCGTACGCGGCCAGCGCCAGCAGGACCAGCCCACTGAACCCGGCGAACCCGAACCCCGGCTGCGTGATCTCGAACGCGAGCGCCGCCAGCGCCAGCAGCAGCAGCACGTACGCCGTCGTCGGCGTCGAGACGGCGTGCAGGATGCGGTCGATCAACCCCGGCTCCTCGAACCGGAGCTCGACCGTGTGCTCGCGAGCCTGCGCCGTCGTCGTCGCGATCCGCGTGTGCAACGCGACGTCCCCCGACGCCGTTCGGACCGTCGTGCCGTCGAGCCCGTCGAGGATCTCCGGCACCGTGTAGCCGGCGACGCGAGCGACCCCCGTGTCGATCGCCTCTTGGGCGTTCATCGGCTCGTCGAGGGCGTCGAGGTCCACGGTGCGACCGCGGCTCGCGAGCCAGCCCGCGATCCGGTGACGAAGGTTCGGCGGGAGAGGCTCCGGATCGAGGACGTCGAGCGGCCGCAGCGGTCCGGTCTGCGAACCCGGGGCGACCGCGGCCGTCGAAGCCGCCAGCATCAGGAGGGCGCCGGCGCCGCTCGCGCGGGCCGGCGCCGGCCCGACCCACGCGATCACCGGTACGTCCATCCGCGCCACCCGCTCGGCGAGCGCGAGCCCGTCCTGCCCCAACGATCCCGGGGTGTCGAGCTGGAGCACCACGATCGCGCCGGCGTCCTCCGCCTCGGTCAGGCGCTCGTCGAGGTACGCCTGGAGCGGCCGATCGATCGCGCCCTCGACCTCGAGGACGTGCACGGACGTCACGTCCTGGGCGGCCGCTGGCCGTCCCGCGACCAGGGCCGCCGAGCTCGCGAGGGCAACCAGGAGGGAGGCGCGCAGCGCGAACGACCTGCGGATCCACATCGCGGCGCATCGTATCCAGCGCAGGTCAGGGCGTATCCTGGCCGATGACACCCCGATGAGTGTGGATACCGGTCGTCGTCCGGGACCGCCGCCGCCCGGGAGCCCGCGCGGTCCTCGTTGGCTGCGCGAGCAACGCTCCGTCCGCGACCGCGTCTCGTTCAAGCCGATCGCGGCGCTCTTGCTGATCCCCGTGATCATCGCGACGGCCGTGCTGACCGCGGCGGTGCTGGCGCCGCCCTTCGTGGCAGCCGGGTTCGGCGTGAACGAGGTCCATTCGAGGCTCGACGCGCTGGGCTCCGACTTCACGCGGATCCCGCGGTTCCCCGAACGATCGACGATCTACGCGACCGACGGCTCCGTCCTCGCTCGCGTCTACCTCGACAACCGCGAGGTCGTGCCGCTCTCGGCGATCTCCGAGCCCGCGCAACAGGCCGTGCTGGCGATCGAGGACTCGGACTTCTGGGAGCACGGGGCGCTCGACTGGTCCTCGATGATCCGCGCGATGGTCGAGAACGCTCGCGCCGGCCGGATCGTCCAGGGCGGTTCGACGATCACCCAACAGCTCGTCGGGAGCACCCTCGGCCTGAAGCGCGGGTTCGACCAGAGCCTGGAGGGCAAGTTCCAAGAGCTGGCCCTCGCGATCCGCGTGGAGCAGCGCTACTCGAAGGAAGAGATCTTCGGGATGTACCTGAACCAGATCTACATGGGCAGCGGGAGGGAGGGCAGCGTCTACGGCTTCGGGACGGCGGCGAAGTACTACTTCCGCAAGCCGGCGAAGGACCTCTCGCTCCTGGAGGGCGCGACGCTCGCCGGGATGATCCGCGCTCCGGAGTACTACAACCCGATCCAGCACCCCCACAAGATGCTGCTCCGTCGCAACGACGTGCTGAACCGGATGGAGGGCCTCGGGTGGCTCGGCGAGGGCCGCGGCGACCGGCTCAAGGGCAAGCCGCTCGGCCTGCCGGAGAAGGCCGGGACCGTCCTGCATCGGCACCCGCCCTTCTTCGTCCGGTACCTGACCGAACAGATCCTCGAGAACCGCAACGGCGAGTTCGACGAGGCCCTCGGCAAGACCGAGAGCGCCAGACGGCGAGCGCTCTACGAGGGTGGGCTGGAGATCCACACCACCTTCGAGCCGCAGTGGCAGGAGTGGGCGCAGAAGTACGCGCGGCAGCCGCTCCGTGTCCCGATCTACCCGCCACGGGGCTCGCCGGCGCCGGACGTCTCGATCGTGACGATCGAGAACAAGACCGGGGCGGTGCGCACGATCCTCTCGGGTCGCAACTATCGGGACGACGAGCTCGACCTGGCGACCACGCCGCACCAGCCCGGGTCGGCGTTCAAGCCGTTCGTCCTCGCCGGCGCCTTCAAGAAGGGGATCCCGCCGACGCAGACCTACTCGAGCTCCACGCCGTGGTGCTCGCCGAAGTGGGACGACGAGGACCACTGCGTGGCGAATGCCGAGCCCGCGGGGGGCGGGATCGTCGACCTCTGGAAGGCCACCGAGGACTCGATCAACGTCGTGTTCGCGCAGCTGATCTTCGACGTGGGACCCGAGCTCGTCGCCGACATCGCGGGGCAGATGATCGGGATGGACCCGCGGACGGAGGGCCTGCCCGCCGTCGCATCGCTCGCCACGGGCAGCGTCGGGATCTCACCGCTCCAGATGGCCTCCGGGTACCAGACGATCGCCAACGACGGGAAGCACTGCGAGCCGTACACCGTGGAGGGCATCGAGCGAGACGGTGAAGAGCTCTTCCAGCACCACCCGGTGTGCGATCAGGTGATGCAGCAGGCCGACGCTCGACTGATCACCGCGATGCTCCAGAAGGTGCCCGAGTCCGGCACGGCGGCGAGCGCGTTCTCCTACGGCGGGTGGGGCGTCCGCCCCGTCGCGGGGAAGACGGGCACGGCCCAGGAGAACACCAACGTGTGGTTCTCGGGCTTCACGCCCCAGCTCACCACGGCGGTGTGGGTGGGGTCACCGGGCAACCCCTACTCGATGGGGCACGTGTTCGGGGGCACGGTCGCCGCGCCGATCTGGGTCGCGTACATGCAACGGGTCGTTCGAGGGTTGCCGATGCTGAGGTTCCCGCCGCCTCCCCAAGCGAAGGTCCCCGACGTCGTGGGGATGTCACGGGAGGACGCGATCAAGGCGCTCACGAAGGCGCGCTTCAAGGTCCTGGTCCAGCGTGGGGACAGCCTCGCGCCGGAGGACGAGGTCTTCGCCCAGAGCCCCGGCGCCGGGACGGACCTGATCTTGGGGACGCGCGTCACGATCCAGGTCTCCACCGGCGTCCCCCCGATGGCCACGGTCCCGAGCGTGATCGGCATGGGCTCGGCCCAAGCGCAGGCGGCGATCCGCGCGGCCGGTCTCGTCCCAGCGGTCGTCGTGGTCGAGGCCCGACACCGCGACCAGTACGGGGTGGTGGTAGCCCAGGAACCCGGCGGCGGGTCGTCGGTCGCAGAAGGATCGCTCGTCACGATCGTGGTGGGGAAGGAGCCGCAGACGGATGGCGGGGGCGGCGGTGACGGAGGCGGCGGTGGCGGCGGTGACGGAGGCGGCGGCGGGAACGGCAACGGGAACGGCGGGGGAGGCGGCGGAGGGGGCTAGCTACCCGCCCAGGCGCGACCTGACGCGCACCTGGACCACCCCGCCGTCCACGCGTCCTCGGGCCTTGCCCATCACGTAGCCCATCACGCGACCGAGATCGTTCGGCTCCGAGGCGCCCGTCGCCGCGAGCGCCTCGTCGATCAGGCCATCGACGGCGGTCTCCGAGAGCATCTCAGGCGCGTAGTCGGCGATCGCCTCGCGCTCGGCGCGCTCCCGATCCGCGAGCTCGCTGCGACCGGCACCCTCGAACGCCTCGATCGACTCGCCGCGGCGCTTGATCTCCTTCGCGGCCACCTCGCGGACCTCATCGTCGGACAGCTCGTGCCGCAGCTCCTTCTCACGGTTCGTGATCGAGGCCGACAGGAGCCGGAGTGCGCCCAGCCGAACCCTGTCCCCGCCGCGCAGGGCCTCGCGCACCTCGCCGGCGAGTCGCTCTTTCAGCGTGGGGTCGCTCACTACACTTCCTCCGTGCTACCGGCGGCCATCGCGATCGGGGTGGCCGCAGCGATGTGCGTCGCGTACGGGGTCGTGATCGAACGCTCGTGGTTCCGCGTCGTCCGTCACCGGCTGGCCATCCTACCGGCGGACGCACCGGCGCCCCTCACGGTCCTCCACCTTTCCGACCTGCACTTCGTGAGGCGCGACGACCGGAAGGTGCGGTTCCTGGAGCGCCTGCCGCCGGCCGACGTGACCGTGGTCACCGGCGATCTCCTCGCCGAGCCCGAGGCTGTTGCCGCGGCGGTCGCGGGGGTCCGGCCCGTCCGGGGGCGTCTGGCGTCGTGGTTCGTGCTCGGGTCGAACGACTACTTCGCGCCTAGGCCGTTGAACTACTTCGCGTACTTCCGACAGCGCCGGAAGCAGCGGTGGGCGCGGCTCGGCAACGCTCCGGAGCTGATCCGCTCGCTCGACGCCGACGGGTGGGAGGACCTCACGAACCTCCGGCGTGAGGTCTCGCTGGACGGCGTCGAGGTGGAGCTGCTCGGACTCGACGACGCGCACATCCGGCGGCACGACCTCCGGACGGCGCCCCGCCGCCGACCCGATCGGTTCGGGATCGCGGTGATGCATTCGCCGGACTCCGCGCCCGAGACCGCGGCGCTGGGCTACGACCTGCTCTTCGCGGGGCACACGCACGGCGGCCAGGTCCGGCTGCCGCTGATCGGGGCCCTCGTGACGAACTGCTCGATGCCCCGACGCCTGGTCTCCGGGCTGATCCGCCTGGGGCCCTCCGTCTTGCATACCTCACCGGGCCTCGGCACCGGGAAGTACGCGCCCTTCCGATTCTGGTGCCGGCCGGAGGCCACGATCCTGGAGCTGACTCGGCGGGGGGCCGCGAGGCCCGCCGGAGGCGGGCCTCGCGGCGAACGGTAGACTCCTCGGCCACGGGACGTGGCGCAGCTTGGTAGCGCGCAGCGTTCGGGACGCTGAGGTCGCGGGTTCAAATCCCGCCGTCCCGACACCGATATAGGAGGGGCGGGCTCCGAGGGGGCCCGCCCCTCTGGTGTTCCGCTGGAACGCAACCGAAGTTTGACGGGGCACCGGGGCGCCGCTAGCCTCGGGCGACGGCTCCGGAGACGGAGCCGTTGGGATGTCGGAACCCAGGAGCAGATGACCGGGACACGGAGACGGATCACACGGCTCGTCGTGGCCGTCGTGTTCGCCGTCCCCGCCGTCGTCTCGCTCGGTCTCGCATCCGTCGCGGCCCCGTCCTCGCAAGAGGTCCAGTCGGCGAAGGACAAGCTGGCCGCGCTCCAGCACCAGTTCGAGACCGTGACCGAGCAGTACAACGACGCGAAGTACTTCCTCTCGTTGACCCAGCGCAAGCTGGCCGAAGCGAACGAGCAACGGCAGACCGCGGAGGCGAAGGCCGAGGCCGCCGAGTCTCGGCTCGCGGAGCGGGCCGTCCAGGCCTACCTCGGCTCCGGCTCCCAGATCGACGGTCTCCTCGGGGCGAACAGCCTCGGTGAGTTCTCCGACAAGCTCGAGTTCATGGGCGCCGTCGCGCAGAACGACGCCGCGCTGGCGTTGGCGGCGAAGAACGCGAGGCAGGAGGCCGACTGGGCGGCCGATCGGTACCGCGAGGTGCTGGCCGAGCGGGAGAAGCAGGTCGACCAGATCGAGGGTCAGCTGAGCCGGCTGAACGGCATGATCGACCAGCAGGCATCGCTCGCCCGGGATCTCGAGCAGCAGCGCGCCGAGTACCTGCGGGCCCTCGCGGCGCAGCGCGCGGCCCTGGAGCAAGCGCAGGCGGCCGCCGCGGCGCCGCCCGCGCCCGCCCCACTGGTCGCGCCCCCCGTCAACGGCACGGCCGCGTCGGTCGCGGTCAGCGCCGCCTACTCGGCGATCGGAGCCGAGTACGTCTGGGGTTCGGCCGGCCCGACCACGTTCGACTGCTCGGGGCTGACGTCGTGGGCGTGGGCGCAGGCGGGCGTGTCGATCCCGCACTCCTCGTCGGGCCAGTACTCGTCGCTCCCGCACGTGGCCCTCAGCGACGTCCAACCGGGGGACCTGATCTTCTACTTCTCCCCGATCAGCCACGTCGCGATCTACGTGGGCGGTGGAACGATCATCCACGCCCGCCACCCCGGTCCCGGCGGTCAGGTGCAGACGTCCTCGATGTACGGCTACAGCTCTCCGGTCGGCGCGGCCAGGCCCGGGTAGACCCCGCCCTCCGGACCCGCGCGGCTAGTCCAGATCCAAGAGGCGGAGCTCCGCCTGCTGGACGAGGGCGTCGTTCCCGATCGCCTTCGCCTCGTCGCGAGCCTGGGTGAGGAGGTCGACGGCCTGCTGGCGACGCGTGTCCGAGCGCTCGGCGGTCGCGTACTTCAGCTTCTCGTCGGCCTTCACGATCAGCTCGAAGATCTCGTTCGGTTGCATCGGCATCGCGACATGTTCCCGCATCGCCCGCTCACGTGCGCGGCGATCAGGCGAGCTCGGCCAGCGCCTCGGCTTCCGCCCCGATCGCGGCTCGATCGACGAGTCGATTGAGCCACGCCGGCGGCAGCCCCGGCCGGCCGTGGAGCGCCCCCAGGAGCGCTCCCGCGACGGCGGCGTTCGTGTCGGTGTCGCCGCCGAGCGACACGACGGCGAGGAGACCGGGTTCGAAGTCCGGCGCTCCTGCCGCCACCTGGAGCGCGATCCCCGCCGTGAACAGGGCGAAGCCGCGGTCGGGCCCGTCGATCCGACGGGCCCGACCGGCCTCGGCCACGAGGTACTCCAGCTCCTCGCCGCCGTCGCGTTCCGCGACGGCGCCGAGCACCTCCCCCACGGCGGCCTCGGGTTCCTCGCCCCGGACGAGCCCCGCCGCCGCGAGCGTCACGGCGAGACAGGCCGTCCGGCAGCGCTCGTCCGCGTGCGTGATCGAGGAGAGAGCGGGCGCCTCCTCGGCGAGTCGCTCGCTGTCCCTCGCCCGGACCGCCCCGAGCGGGGCGCAGTACATCACCGAGCCGTTGCCGGCCGATACCTCGGGACCGAGCTCGCGCACGTACCGGTCCGCCGCGTCACGCTCGCCATCCCGTCGCCAGCCGAGCACGCGCCGGGTGAGCGCGCCGACGTCGGGTGGGTCGGATCCGAGCCACGCCAGGTGCCGCGCCAGGACGTCGTCCAGGTCCAGCGCGCCGGCATGGGCGACCAGGGACCGACAGAGGTTCCGTGCCATCGCCGTGTCGTCGGTCCACGATCCGGGCGGGAGGTCGTTCCACGGATGTTCGAACGCGGGGACGGGGTCCGGGATCTCGTCTCGCCGGCGGAACTCGTACGGCGCCCCGAGTGCGTCGCCGATCGCGAGGCCGAGGAGGCAGCCGACCACCCGTTCCCGCAGGTCATCCACGGTGCCGGAGCGTACCGGGCGAACCCGTCGGCCGGGGCGCTCTGGTACGCTGACCGGCCGCGATGAACAAGTTCGGTCCCAAGCATCGGATGTGCCGGCGCGTCGGCGCGCCCTTGTGCGGCCGTCCCAACTGCCCGGCCAACAAGCGGCCCTATCCACCCGGACAGCACGGCCGAGGGCGCAAGCGGATCTCCGAGTACCAGACCCGCCTGGTGGAGAAGCAGAAGCTGCGTCACATCTATGCGGTCGGCGAACGGCAGATGCGCGGCTACTACGATCGGGCGCACCGCCGGAAGGGCGTCACGGGCGAGGAGATGCTCCGGCAGCTCGAGAGCCGTCTGGATACCGTGATCCTCCGTCTGGGGTTCGCGCTGACGATCCACCAGGCCCGCCAGCTCGTCTCGCACGGCCACATCCTCGTCGACGGTCGTCGCATCGACGTCCCCAGCGCGCATGTCCGTCCAGGGCAGGAGATCAGCCTCGCCGAGAAGGCTCGCGACTTCATCTCGGTCCGCGAGGCCGTCCAGATCACCCCGGATCCGCCCGCCTACCTGTACCGGAACACCGACGAGATCAAAGGCGTGTACAGCCGGGATCCGGAGCGCGACGAGATCCCGCTCCCGGTCACGCTCGAAGAGCGGCTCGTCGTCGAGTTCTACTCCTAGCCGACCCGGATCCGGTCGCGGGCGCCGACGTGGCGACGCTCGACCGGGACCTCGGCTTCACCCGCCCCTGCTGCCGGACGTTTCCGACAGCGTCGAGCCGGATACGGAGGAGCCATGAACACGCTCGTGATGCATCTCGCCCACATGATCCAGAGCCTCCACGAAGACGACGGCTTCGTGCTCGGTCGCGTCGCGCTCGTCGTCCTGATCCTCGCGATCATCGTGGTGGCGGCGCTCGTCGCCTGGATCATCCCGAACAGCTAACCCTCCGAGGGGCCGTCCGGAGGGCGCAGCGCGGCGCGCACGAACGCGACCACCTCCCGCTCGCGCCGCCGCAGCGACGCCCGCCCCTTGTCCGCGCCCACGACGGCGTTCAGCACGCTCGCTTCGGTGAGCGAGCCGATCACGGCCGTATAGAGCGTGAAGAGCAGCATCGCCGGGTCCTGTTTCCGAACCTCGCCGTGATCCATCCCGGCCTGCAGGTACTCGACGGCCCGCCTCCGGAGCGGATCGAGGACGTCGGCGAAGCGCTCGAACGCGAGCGGGCCGAGCCGGCCCGCCTCCCGAACGAACATCGGGAACTCGGGCCACTCGGCGGCCAGGTCGAACACGGCGTGGATCACCGCCTCGGCCCGCTCCCAGTATCCGTCTTTGCCCTCGAGCGCTTGGGCGATCACCTCCGCGAGCCGGACGCCGGCCGCGTGCAGGCACGCCTCGAGCAAGGCGTCCTTGGTCGGGAAGTAGTACAAGAGCGTCTGCTTCCGCACCCCCACGGCCGAGGCGATGTCGTCGAGGCTGGCACCGGCGAACCCCTCGCGACCGAACTGGCGGATCGCCTCCGCGATCAGCGTCGTCCGTCGCTGCTCACCGCCCGTCCTCGGCATCGTTCACTCCCAGACCTTCGCCGGTCCCTTCCGGGCGATCGGGCGCGATCCCTCCCAGCGACGAACCCACTCCGGGCCCTGAGGGCCGACCAGCGAGGGCGTCTCGCCGCGTTCGGCCCGGCGGATCGCCTCCCACCAGGTCGTCCGCTCCTCGTGGAAGAGCTCCGCGACCGCCGACGTCATCCGCCGGGACAGCTCTTGGTGGGACTCGCCCTCGCGCGGGGCGAACGGGGTGCCGTACCGGATCGTGACCGGCGGGCGTCCGCCGCGGGGCCAGTAGCGGCCCTTCGGCATCGCCTGGAACGCACCGACGATCGCGATCGGCGCCAGACCGGCGCCGGTCTCCAGCGCGAGCCGCGCCGCTCCGTGGCGGAACCGCTGCACATGGCCGTCGGTGGAGCGCGTGCCCTCCGGGAAGACGACGATGCTCCACCCGTCGGCCAGGAGCTGTCGAGCCTTGTCGACGGCGCCGCGCGCCCCGCGGGATCGATCGATCGGGAAGGCACCGTAGACCAGCGCCGTGAAGGCCTGCCGCCACCACACGTCGAAGAAATAGTCGCGCGCCGCGCCCACCGCGGTCTTGCTCTGCCATCGGTCGGGCAGCGTGCACATGATCAGCGTCGCGTCGAGATGGCTCGTGTGGTTCGAGTAGAAGATCAACGGCGGATCCACCCCCTCCAGGTGTTCCCGACCGAACACGCGCAAGGTCAGCTCGTTGCGCACGATCGGATGCATCACACCCTTCAGCAGCACCTGCCGCGCCGCGACGCCGGCGTCGGTCCGCGCCCAGTCCGACGGGAAGACACGGTCCTCCTTCGGCTCGGCGTGCTCCTCGGCGGACCTCGGCACGATCGGACGCCGTCCCCAACGGAAGCCCGCGGCCATCGTCTTCAGCTCGTCGCGGACGCCCATCGTCACGTCACGTCCGCGATCATGATCGGGGGCGCGTGGAAGTACGTGATCGTCGGCGACGCCCCGACCGTGTCCTTCGCCATCTCGAGCGCGTCGCGGAACGATCCCGCCGGACGGTAGCCGAGCCGCGCGACCGACTTCGGCTCGCCGCCCACGAAGATCACGTCGCCGGCGTGATCGCGCCCGTGCGCGCCCCAGTACCACATGTAGAACGGATGGACGCCGTGGTAGGCGTGCGAGGTCCGGTACAGATGGACGTACCAGGGATCCGTTGCGTAGCGCTCCTCGTACTTCGACTCGATCGTCGAGGGGTCCGTCGTCTCCGCCAGCACCTCCTCGAAGAAGTCGATGTAGGAGGGATGGTGGATCTGATGGAACTCCCAGGGCACCGGGTGGAAGAAGATCGCGACCCCGCCGGGCTTCAGGAGCGGCATGTTCCGGTAGAGGTTGAAGAAGTAGCCGAGCCCGAGGCAGTGCACCAGGATCGGGTTCAGGATCGAGTTCACGTTGTAGGGCCCGAGGTAGGGGACGCCGAACACCACGACGTCCGACTGACCGCGGACCTCGACCAGCTGCTGCCGGTGGAGGGTCTCCAGGGTCCGGTCGTGGACGGCCTCGACCTCGCCCGCGTTGATCCCGGTGATCCGATAGGGCGCCTCGACCCGGCGGAAGAACTCCCGTCGAGCGCGTGGCGGCGCGAGCTCGGTCGCCTTCCGAGCCGCCATCATCAGTCCCTGGTCGTAGGCGGACCACTCCCACTCGCGCTTGTTGAGGAAGCCGAGATTCTTGGGGAACGTCTCGCTGTTCACGGTGGTCTCGATCTGGAAGACACGGATCCCACTGGCCGCGATCAGCCGGCCCATCCGGGTCGCCGAGTCGGCGATCGCGCTGTGTCCCGGGCGGGGGTCCATGTAGGACCGCGAATGGAGCATCGTCTCGACGTTGTGGTGGTGACGGAGCGAGCGGTAGCCGGCCAGTCCGATCGCGACCGACTTGTGGCCCCCGTCCATCGCCACGAGGTTCACGTTCACATAGACGAGCAGGTCGGATTCGGCGGCGCGCCTCGAGATCTCGACGACCTCCTTCTCCTCCGTCTCGCCGACGACGGTCAGCGCCTCGGCGTCCTCCCCGTCGAAGTTCGAGAGATCCTTGGGCCAGAACGAGCGGAACACCCGCTCGCCGACCATCCGCCGGATCTCGGACGCGGTCATCCGGCGGTGGAGCGCCGTCGCCACGATGATCTTCACGTCCTCGACGCCGGCCCGGGCCGCCAGCTCGATCACGTGCTCCAGGATCCGCTGACGGACGTCGGGGAGGGTCATCGGGGGCAGCGGCACCGAGATGTCGTCGACGGCGATCGTCAGCTTCATCCCGGCCTTCAGCAGGTCCGGCAGCGGAGCCGAGTCACCGATCGGATGGAGCAGCGCGTCGCGGATCGCGGCGTTCACGTCGCGGATGCCGGGAAGCGGATCCGGCGGATACACCACCCGCGTCCCGAGCGGGAACGTCTGCATCCGGAAGCCCTCGCCCTCGTGCACCAGGAGCGGGGGCGTCCGCTCGTCCACCTCCAACACGAATCCGGGTCGTGGCATCGGCTCTCCTCTACTCCTGGGGCGCGAACGCCACCTTGAACGTGCCGAGGCGTCCGGCGGCCATCGCGTGATCGATCGCGTCCCGCCACCGGTCGAGCGGGTACGTCGTCCCGACGAGCTGGTCCAGGATCGGAAGGTTCGTCGCCAGCTCGATCGCCATCTGGAAGGTCTGCTTGGTCTCACCCTCGCCGAGGTCCTCGACGCCGGACGTGTAGGCCCCCACCAGCTCGAGCTCCCGGAACCAGACCGGCGTCAGGTCGGCGCCCGGGCCGGGGATGCCCGAGAGCACCACCCGTCCGCCCGCCTTCGTCGTCCGGAGCGCGAGGTCGAGAGCGGAGGACGAGCCCGTGCACTCGAGCGCGACGTCGACCCCACCGAGGAGGAACTCCATCCCCCGCTCCGGGGTGAGCTTCACGGCGTGATCGGTCCGGCGGACGGCCTTCACCGCGTGCTCGGGTCGCACGACGTCGTCGGCCCCCGCCATCGCGGCCGCCGCGCGTTGCCGTCGATGCTTCGCGGCGACGACGACGTGGTCGGCCCCGGTGAAGGCCTTGATCGCGATCAGCGTGAGGAAGCCGACCGTTCCGGCGCCGACGACGTGAACCGCGGCACCTGGCCGGATCCGTGCTCGGAACACGGCGTGGATCGCGCAGGCGAGCGGCTCGATCAGGACGGCGACCTCGTCGCTCATCCCCTCCGGCACCGCCCACAGCTGCGACCGGTGGGCGATCATGAGCCGGCTCCACCCGCCCTCGGTGTCCGTGCAGTACCCCGTCTGCAGGCCCGGCTTCAGGTGCCCGACCGCCACCCGATCGCATCGACCGACGTTGCCGACGGCGCAGTGCTCGCAAGGGGGATCCTCGCCGCGCGCCGCACAGGCCAGGACGCTGGAGAGCACGACCCGTCGACCGGCCCGGAGATCGCCGCAGTCGTCGAGGAGCTCGCCGACCACCTCGTGGCCCGGCACGAAGGGAAGCGAGACGAGCGGGGAGAAATAGAAGGAGGAACGCCCCGCGATCGTGGCGAGGTCGCTCCCGCAGATGCCCGCGAGACGCGGTTTCACCCGCGCCCATCCCTCGCGGGTCGGCTCGGGATCCTTGCGGGTCACGAGGCGGAGGGGCGCGAGACCGCCCGTGACCAGACCCGGCGCCTTCCCCGACGCGAGACGGGCGCCGAGGTACTTCGGCGCCGACCGGTAGAACTCGAGCGCGAGGGCCACCCGCTACCTCCTCGCCGGCCGCGGGAAGCGCACCCTCGGCATCCCCTTCGACATCCCCCACTCCTCGATCGGCCATCGACGGCGTCTCGCGTACCGGTACAGGTGGGAGTCGGGCGAAACCGCGACGGGGTGTCCGACCGCCCGGAGCAGCGGGAGGTCGGAGTACGAGTCGGCGTACGCGTACGAGTGGCGGAGGTCGATGCCATCGCCCGCTGCCATCCGCCGGAGCCAGGCGGCCCGCGCTTCACCGACGAGCGGTGGCGTCGACATGAACCCCGTGTACCGACCGTGGGCGTCGACCTGGAGATCGGCCCCGATCACGATGTCGAACAGCGGATCCAACGGTTTCAGGAACGGCGTCGCCGCCGCGGTCAGCAGCAGGGTCCGATGGCCGGCCGCCCGGTGCTCCCGGACCCGTCGGATCGCGGCGGGGCTCGCCTTCTGGAGCATGAACTCGCCGACGTGGCGATCGACGAGACGTTCGATCCCAACCACGGACGCGCGCTCGTAGCGCCGGAAGAACGTCCGCAGGAAATCGCCCCGGTCCCGACGGTCGATCGCCAGGTACCGCGGGATCCGTCCGAAGACGCCCACGAGCTCCCCCGGCCACTCGTCCGGCTCGAGGTCGGCCATCCTCGCCCAGACGTAGGACTCCACGACGTTGGAGGCGATGATCGTCCCCTCCATGTCGAAGACCGCCAGGACCGGCTCCTCGCGCTCGTGGATCCGGACCGCCGGCCGATCGCGATCGCGGCGTGACAGCTCCCGGAGCGATCGCGTCACGGCCGGCGCGTGGACGTCCTGCAGGTAGTGCTTCCAATCGATCGCCGCAGCGTCGAACGGGAACCGTGCGCGGTCGGCCACGGAGAGGCTCGCGAAGAGCGCCATCGCCGCCTCGTCCGTGTAGATCACTTCGGCCTCGGTGTAGGCCCCGTACAGGTCGGAGTAGCGCTTCACGAAATCTACGCGCGCCTTGTCCCGGTCGACGCGACGGACCGCGTCGCGCATCGCCTTCGACTTCGGGAGGTGCGTGACGACGCGCTCGGCAACGTCGGTCAGCTGTTCGGCGCGCCGAAGGAGCCGTTCGACCGTCACGTTGCCCGGGAACGTCCACTCCGGCACCTTGTGCTCCCCGCGGCCGCGCTCCGGCAGCGGATGCGCCTCGAAGTACTCCCGGACCAGCTCGTAGAGCCGATGGAACGGCAGCGGGTTCCGATCGCCCGAGGACACGTGGTAGTACGCCGGCTCCCCCGGCGGCGCCGGGGACGCCGCGACCGCGAGGATCGCGTTGACCACGAAGTCCACTGGGATCAGGTCCACGATCCCCTCCGGGATCCCGGGGAACTCCGGGATCTGCCCCAGCCCGTACGCGCGGATGATCGGATCGGCCATCTTGAAGCCGTCGATCCATCCCGGGGACGGATGGAGCAGCGCCGACTCGATGATCGACGGTCGCACGATCGACAAGGGAAGGTTCGCCTCGACGGAGAGCTCCTCGACCGCGCGCTCGCCCATCGCCTTCGTGAACGTGTACACGTCCGGCCAGCCGAGCGAGCGGGCCCGTTGACGCCCGTACTCCACGAGGCGCTTCGTGACCCAGTCTTTCCGCCGCTGCTCCGAGTCTTCGGCGACGGTCGTGGGCCCAGCTCGGGAATGCTCCTTCCCGGCGTCCGACAGGAACCGTTGGAGCAGCTCCGGCTTGCGGGAGGCGGCCTCGACGTCGTGGCGGGCCTCCATCGCGAGCTCGGCCTCGATCCGGTGATCGACGCGATGGTCGAGCGTGCGCTCCGGGATCACGCCTTTCTGGACGCCGGCCACGTACGCGGTGGAGATGTGCACCAGGGCCGGAGTCGCCCCGGTGGCGAGCACACCCCGGTAGAGGTTCATCGCGCCGAGGAGGTTCGTCTGGAAGCCCTCGTCGATCGGGGGGTCGAACGCGACGGTCGCGGCGGAGTGGATCACGACGTCGAGGTCCGCGGGGAGCTCGGGCTGACCGCGCGAGAAGTCTCCGTCCACGACCTCGATGCGCTCGTCGAGGAGCCCGAGGAGCGCCTCATGCGAGCCCAGCGATCGGCGGAGCGCATCGAACGATGGCTTGCGGGTGAGGTAGTGGACGCGATCCACGGCGCTGGAGCCGGCCTGCGAGCGGACCAGGAGGACGATCCTCGTCTCGGTGAACTCGGCCAGGAGGCGCTCCAGGACAACCTGTCCGAGGAACCCGGTCACGCCGGTCAGGAGCACCCGCTTGCCGGCGAGGCGCTCGGTGATCGGCGTGATCGCGTCGTCGGCGCCCGTCATCCCCCGATCATCCATTATCTACCGGTCGGTAGACAAGTGCCCGATCCCGGGTACGGGGAGTTGCCCTTCAAGGGAGCGTCGCCGCAGGTCGAAGGATGTTTCGACGACGTTGCAGGAGACGCTGACCCGTGTCCCTCCGATCGAAGATGATGGCGATGGCCGCCGTCCCGGTGGCCGTCCTCTTCTTCGCGGTGCTCTTCGCGCTGATGGCCCACACCGCCGCCGTGCGGGCGAACGACGAGGTCGACCGAGCCAACGCGATGCGGGTCCGGGTCGAAGGCGTCGAAGGGGATCTCGCCGCCGCGGAGGCCGGCGTCCGCGGCTACCTGCTCACGCACCGCGAGGGCTACCTAAGTCAGTACGACGACGCCGTCGCCGACCTCGACCGGGATCTCTCCGCGCTCGCGTCGCTCATCGGTCCCGAGACCCCCGTTCAGCAGGTGCGGATGATGCGCCTGAACGAGCTCGCGGAGGAGCGTGTCCAGACCCTGCGCGAGGTGCGCCGGCTCGCCGCCGAGGGATCCGACCTGGCGGTCGACCTCGGCACCTGGCTCCAGCATGGCGAGACGCTGTCGAGCGTCCTCCGCTCTCTGACGAAGCAGATGGAGGGAGATGCCGACGCGGCTGCGATCGCCAGCATCCATGCGCGCGACCGCGCCTACCGCAGGTCCTACGTGGTCCAGATGATCGCGATGCCGGCGGCGCTGCTGATCGCGATGCTGCTGCTCCTGGGATTCACTGCCAGCATCGTGAAGCGGATCGGATGGATGCGCTCGAACGCGGAACGGCTGGACGCCGGGACCGTGGCGTTCCAGACGGATCGGTCGAAGGACGAGCTCGGACAGCTCTCGCGAGCGTGGTCTCGGACCGGGACGCACCTGATCGAGCTGCAGGACGAGCTCCGCCGGCTCGCGACGATCGACCCCCTCACGGGGCTCGCGAACCGGCGAGGCTTCTTCGCGCTCGGCGAGCACATGCTGCTGGTGGCGGCGCGGACCCGCTGCGAGGTGGCGCTGCTGTTCATCGACACGGACGGGCTCAAGCGCGTGAACGACCAGCAGGGGCATGCGGCCGGCGATGCGCTCCTGATCGAGGTCGCCGACGTGATCCGCGAGACGATCCGATCCTCGGACGTCGCCGGACGGATCGGCGGCGACGAGTTCTGCGTGCTCCTGGTCGGCGACCCGACCCTCGACGCCGAGCGGGTCGTCGGCCGCTTGCGAGACGGGGCCTCGGCCCACAACGCCCGGCCCGGCCGGTCGTACTCCGTGTCGATGTCGATCGGCCTCACGGTCCTGCCGGCCGGGCGCTCGGTGACGCTCGAGGAGTTGATCGACGCGGCCGACGAGGGGATGTACGAGGAGAAGCGGGACCGCAACCAGGCGAAGCCGAGCATCTCGGCCTGAGGCACCGCCCGGCGGCTCAGACGCCGAACAGGCGCTCGGCGATCTGGATCCCGTTGAGAGCGGCACCCTTCCGGAGGTTGTCGCCACACGCGAAGAGCTGGAGCGCGTCGTCGTGGTTCCCGGCGCGGCGCACCCGCCCGACGAGGATCTCGTCGCGACCGGCGGCCTCGAGCGGTGACGGGTACTCGTCACGTGACGGGTCATCACGTAGCTCGACGCCCGGCGCCGCCCCGAGGAGATCGCGCGCCTCCTCCGGCGAGATCGCGCGGGTGAACCGCGCCAGCACCGACACCGAGTGACCGACCGGGACCGGCACCCGGACGCAGGTCGCGGCGACGTCGAGGTCGGGGAGCCCGAGGATCTTCCTCGACTCGAGGACCGACTTCACCTCTTCGCCCGTGGAGCCGACCTCGTCGAACGCATCGATCCTCGGCAGGACGTTGAACGCGATCGTCTTGCCGAACACGTCCCCGATCGGGAGCGACGCCGGGTCCGGGTGCCCGAGGTCCTCGACCTGGTCGTGCAGCTTGGCAACCTGCTCGGCGAGCTCGCGCATGCCGTCCCGGCCCGCCCCGGAGACCGCCTGGTACGACGAGATCACCAGCGACCGCAGGCCGGCCGCTCGATGGAGCGGAGCCAACGCCATCAATGCGACGATCGTCGTGCAGTTCGGCACCGCCACGATCGTCGGTCCGGGCTCGAGGGCCTCCGGGTTCACCTCCGGGATCACGAGCGGCACGTCCGGCTCCATGCGGAACGCCGACGACTTGTCGATGCAGACCGTTCCCGCCGAGGACGCCGCACGAACGAACCCCTGCGCGACCGACGCGCCGGCGGCGGACAGCGACACGTCGACGCCGTCGAGCGCGTCGAGCGAGAGCTCGCGGAGCGTGACGTCCTCGCCACGGAACACGATCGAGCGACCGGCCGACCGGGGTGACGACAGGGCGATCAGCTCGCCGACGGGGAAATCGCGTTCCTCGAGGATCCGCAGCATCTCGACGCCGACCGCCCCGGTGGCGCCGACGACGGCGACGCGCAATCCGTCCGTGCCCATGACGTCAGCCTACCGGCAGCGACCTCGGAGGCTGCCTATCGGAAGATCCACGAACGAAGGATCGCGTCGAACTGCGGAGGGCGGTTCGCGAACGCCTCGGCGTCTGCGAGGAGCTGGCCCCGCCACGCCGTCGATCCGCGGACGAAGATCACCTCTCGGATCTGTTGGGCGACGGACCCCTCTCCGAGCGAGATGTCCCACTGCGCGGCGCGGACGCCGGCGACGCGCCGGTCCACGACGTCGCCGGGTTCGATCCCGTCCTCGCTCTCGATGCTCCGGACGGCGTCGACGACCGCGCCCAGGTCCTGGCCGGCGTCCAACTCGATCGCGACGATCCGCACGGTCGTTTCGTCGGCGCGGACGAGCTCGTCGTACGGGAGCTCGGTGGTCTGCTGGTCGTTCGTGTACTCCCAGCCGGGCGCCGCGACGCAGTAGCCGAACCGGGCGGACTCGACGGTGCTGGCGGCACACGGACCCGGGGCGCCGAGCCACCAGATCGCGGCTGCGACGATCCCACCGATCGCGAGCGAGAGCCCGGCGAGGGCGAGGAGGACCTTGCCGATCGAGCCGCGCGGCTCCACCGGAGCCGCCGGCGTGATCGGCTCCGGTTCCGCTCCTGGCGGAGGCGGTGGGAAGGGAGGCGTCGGGCTCATCCCTCAGTTATCGGCCATCTCTCCGCTTCCGTCCATACCGAACCGGGCGTGAACGGCTCGGAGCGCCCGCTCAGCTTCTGTCTTCCTTACGACGCAAGAGATCCGGATCGGTGAGGTCGCGATCATCTCGATGTTGATCCCCTCGGAGGCGAGGGCGTCGAACATGTCGGCGGCGACGCCGGGGTTGCTCTTCATCCCCGCCCCGACCAGGGAGACCTTGGCCACGCCGTCGTCGATCGACCAGCTCCGCGCACCCACCTGTTCGGCGATCCCGCCGATCGCCGAACCGAGGCTCGAGGCGTCGGCGGTCGGCGCCGTGAACGAGAGGTCGGTCGCGCCGTCGTGGGACACGTTCTGCACGATCATGTCGACGCTCACGCCCTCGCCGGCGACCGCCTTGAACAGGCGCGCCGCGACGCCCGGCTGGTCCGGCACGCCGTCGAGCGTCACCTTGGCCTCGTCACTCTCCAACGCGACCCCCGAGATCAGCACGTCCTCCATCCCAGCGTCCTCCTCCACCCACGTGCCGGGCGACCCGTCGTCGAACGAGGACCGGACGTGGAGCTTCAGCCCGCTCCGTCGAGCGAGCTCGACCGAGCGCGCCTGCAGCACCCTCGCCCCGGCCGCGGCCAGCTCCAGCATCTCCTCGTACCCGATCCGCTCGATCAACCTCGCCTCGGGCACCACCCTCGGGTCGGCCGTCATCACGCCTCCGACGTCGGTGTAGATCTCGCAGACCTCGGCTCCGACGGCCGAGGCCATCGCCACCGCCGTGAGATCGGATCCGCCCCGGCCGAGCGTCGTGATCTCGTACGCCGACGACAGACCCTGGAACCCGGCGATGATCACGACGTTGCCGGCCTCCAACGCCTCCAGGATCCGCTTCGGCCGGATCTCGATGATCCGAGCGGCGCCGTGGGCCGTGTCGGTGATGATCCCCGCCTGCGAGCCGGTGTAGCTCGCGGCCCGGCAGCCACGCGCGTTGATCGCGATCCCGAGCAACGCCATCGTGATGCGCTCGCCGGCGGTCAGCAGCATGTCCATCTCGCGTGGATCCGGCGTGGGGGCGATCTCCTTCGCCATCCGGGCGAGGTCGTCCGTGGTTCGACCCATCGCGGAGACCACGACCACGACGTCGTGCCCTTCCTCCCGGGCTCGGACGACGCGATCGGCCACCGCGCGGATCCGATCGACGCCGTC
>Ga0081539_10001380_pt1 | contig 42038 bp, 28 predicted proteins | sample TabmetS4T2R2_FD_71023 | JGI IMG/M metagenome (GOLD analysis project Ga0081539, IMG submission 71023) | Tabebuia heterophylla rhizosphere microbial communities from the University of Puerto Rico - S4T2R2 | ecosystem: Host-associated > Plants > Roots > Rhizosphere ... | reverse complement strand
TGCGTCTCGCTTATTGAGACGGCAGTATCGCTTCATGGACAAGGGTAGCGGAGTCGGCGTCCTGGACAAGGCCGCTGGGTTACTTGCTGCCTTGGAGGCCGGTCCCGCCACACTGGCACAACTCGTCACGGCCACCGGGCTGGCCCGTCCGACGGCTCATCGGCTGGCCGTCGCGCTGGAACACCATCGGCTGGTGGCCCGCGATCTGCAGGGCCGTTTCGTGCTCGGGCCACGGTTGTCCGAACTCGCCGCGGCCGCGGGCGAGGACCGGTTGCTGGCCGCCGCCGGGCCGGTCCTCACCGCTCTGCGCGACCACACCGGGGAAAGTGCGCAGCTCTTCCGCCGCCAGGGCGACCAGCGCATCTGCGTGGCGGCGGCGGAGCGTCCGATGGGGTTGCGTGACTCCATCCCGGTGGGCTCGGCGCTCAGCATGCTGGCGGGCTCGGCGGCGCAGGTTCTGCTCGCGTGGGAGGAGCCCGAGCGGCTGCATCGCGGGCTGCAGGGGGCGCGTTTCACCGCGACGACGCTGTCCGGCGTCCGCCGCCGGGGGTGGGCGCAGAGCGTCGCCGAGCGGGAGGCCGGGGTGGCGTCGGTGTCGGCGCCGGTGCGCGGCCCGTCAGGGCGCGTGGTCGCGGCGGTGTCGATTTCGGGACCGATCGAGCGGTTCACCCGCCAGCCTGGCCGCCAGCACGCCCCGGCCGTGGTCGCCGCAGCCGGCCGGCTCACCGACGTCCTGCGCCGCCCCAACCCCTGAGTTGGTTGCCCCCTGGGCGCGGTGGTCAGCAAACGCCCGGGGGCCGTGGCCCCTTGCGGGTTGAGCGGGCAGTCACCAAGGGCCCGGGGGCGCCTTACTCACGGAAGGCCGCTTTACACACCGGATGCCGCCCTGGGAGCGCTCCCATGGGCCCGCTAGACCGGCATCCGGTGTGTAACGCAGCATCCGGTGTGTAAAGCAAATCCCCAGGGGCCGTCCGCACGTGCCAAGGAGCCGGCGAAGAGTGGCACCGAGGTTGGGCGAGCACTTTGGCGGCGGTACCGGGTAAGTGGGTCTTGGTCAAGGGACGCACCGCCCGCCTCAGGGGATCGCCGCCTCGTTGCGCCTTTGCGGGCGCGACCGGCCCCCAGGGGGCCACACCTAAGCGGTCAGAAGTCCGACGCCGAGCGTCGCGGCGCCGGCGGCCAAGGACAGCGCGCCGAGCCAGAGGATGACGATCAGCCGGCTCGGGGTGGTTCGGTCCCGGCCGATCGCGGAGAAGAAGAAGCCGGCCGACATCAGGATGGCCGCAAGCGGTATGCCGTCGCGGGCAACGGTCTTGAGGAACCCGTCCAAGCTCGTCGCGTCAACCAGGATGGTCCCGACCAGCCCAAGGGTGACCAGGACGCCGGCATGCGCGTGGCCGGCCCGGAAGAAGGACTTCTGGAAGCCGGTCGCCGGCACACCGCCTCCGACGACCCGGAGCATGAAGTTGCCGCCGACCTCGACGGCCAGGATCGACAGCAGGAGCACCCCGGCCGTGGACAGCGAGGCGTCCGACAGGGTGATGGACACGATGACCTCCACAGACTAGATAGTGACACTATCTATATTGGCCAGTGGTACTCTCCAAGTCAAATGAGGATTTCGGAGCTGTCTCGGCGCACCGGCGTACCCGTCGCGACGATCAAGTACTACCTGCGTGACGGCCTCTTACCCGCCGGCCGACCGACGGCCGCCACACAGGCCGAGTACGACGAGGAGCACGTCGCGAGGCTGCGGCTCGTGCGCGCGCTGGTCGACGTGGGCCGGTTGCCCTTGGCCTCCGTCCGCGCCGTCCTGCAGGCGATCGATGCCGAACCGGCCAACCTCTCGCAGGCCGTCGCCACGGCACACGGCGCCCTGCCCCCGGCGCCCCGCAAGGACGTCGAGCCCACTCACGCCACGGCGGTGATGGAAGCCCTCGGCTGGACGGTGGCGCCCGAGACCCCGGCGCTTCGTCAACTGGAACTTGCTCTCGACGCCGTCGCCCAGGTCGGGCTGCCGATGTCCGCCGAGACGCTGCAGGTGTACGGCGCAGCAGCGCTGGACATTGCCCGCCAGGATCTGAGCGCGCTGCCCACGGGCTCGCCCGCCGAGACGCTGACCGTCGTGGTGGCCGGCACGCTGCTCTACGAACCGATACTTCTCGCGCTGCGCCGGCTGGCCCAGCAGCATCTGTACGCCGCGCGCCTCCCAACGTGATCCGGCCCGGAGCCGGCAGTGATCCGGCCCCGAGGCCGGCCCCAGTCCGGGCGGAGTGCCGGCGCCGTCAGGCCTCGGCCCGCTCCTGCCTGCCCTCCGCGGACTCCTCGACACCCTCCTCCGGGTCCGCGTCGGTGCCATCGTCGCCGCGGTCGGCGTCCTCGCCGGTCCACGGGCGCGCAGCCGAGCCCGTCTCGCTGAGGAACTCGTCCAGGGCCGCGCCGGTGAGATCCGCGTCGGCCAGCAGCCGGCGCAGCAGGAGCAGTTCGATGCGGGCGAGGTCCGGCTCGTCGAACCGCTCGAGCACGGGCGCCACCTCGGCGTCGTCCCCCAGCGCGGAGCGCACGAGCGCGACGGCGGACGGCTCGTCGACATCCACCGGCGTCCCCACATAGGGCTGGCGCGCCTCGGCCACGAAGCCGGTGATCTCCGCGAGATCCGCACCGGCGCGGAAGCGGCGCTGGACCGCGTGCTGGAACGCGGCCCCCACAAGCTCTCCGAACGTGTTCCAGCCCTGCTCGTCGAGGTCCTCGGTCCGCTGGGGATACTCCTCCAGGTCACCCGACAGGAGCGACCGCACCGATTCCGTGATCTGCGACATGTGCACCTCTACGGTCCGGTCAGCCGTTCTGGTACGGCCGAAGTCATCTGTGGTGGCGGGAGGACAGTAGCGGTTCGCCCGATTCCTCCGCAGCCGGGCCGGGGGCCGGTCTGCGCGGCGAAGGCCCCCGGCCAGGACCGGGGGCCTTCGCACCCGAGTAGCCCCGACGGGATTCGAACCCGCGCTACCGCCTTGAGAGGGCGGCGTGCTAGGCCGCTACACAACGGGGCCACGCGCCCGGCACACCGGGCCTGGGTGATGCTAGCGGTCCACGTGACGGACCACCGAATCGAGACGGCGGGCGGCGGCTGACGCTCGCGCCTCGCGCTGGGGTACCAGGACTCGAACCTAGACTAACTGAACCAGAATCAGTCGTGCTGCCAATTACACCATACCCCAAGGGGGTATCCCGGCACGGAGCATCGCCTACCCAGCACGGGACCCGAAGGGTGATGGTACCGGCCGAGTGGGGTGTCACCCAAATACGAATGGCCGCGCGCCGCCACCACCCTGCCGCCTGCGTCACGCCAGGGTGGCGCGCAGCCGCTCCAGGCGTCGCACGGAGGACTCCGGCCCGAGGATCTCCATCGATTCGAACAACGGCGGGGATACCCGCCGTCCCGTGAGGGCCACCCGCAGCGGGGTGAACGCCACCTTCGGCTTGACGCCCAGCCCCTCCACGATGGCGGCACGCAGCGTCGCCTCCAGCGCCTCGGCCACCCAGCCGTCGTGCCCCCGCAGCGCGGCCAGCGCGGCGTCCAGCACGGTCACGGACGCGGCCGCATCCTTGCGCACCATCGCGAGTGCCTCGTCCTCGAGCACGAGCGCGTCGTCAGGGACGAAGAGAAAGCCGAGCATCCCCGGCGCCTCGCCGAGCAGCTGCATGCGCGTCTGGACCAGCGGTGCCGCGGCATCCAGCACAGCCAATTGCCGCTGACCGGGCTCTTTCGGCACCAAGCCGGCGGCGGCCAGATACGGCATCAGCCGGTCCCGGAAGTCGGCCGGAGCCAGGCGGCGCAGGTGCTCGGCGTTGATGGCCTCCGCCTTCCGCACGTCGAATCGCGCCGGGTTGGGGTTGACCTGGGCGACGTCGAAGGCCGCCACCATCTCCGGCAGCGTGAAGACGTCCCGGTCCTCCGCGATGGACCAGCCCAGCAGCGCCAGATAATTGAGCAGGCCCTCCGGGACGAAACCCCGCTCGCGGTGATGGAACAGGTTGGACTCCGGGTCGCGCTTGGACAGCTTGCGATTGCCCTCGCCCATCACGTACGGCAGGTGGCCGAACCGCGGAAGAGCGGCGGCGAACCCGAGGTCCACCAAGGCCTCCCACAACGGGATCTGCCGCGGCGTCGAGGAAAGCAGATCCTCCCCGCGCAGGACATGCGTGATGCCCATGAGGGCGTCGTCCACGGGATTGGTGAAGGCGTACAGCGGGCTGCCGTCGGCCCGCACGACGACGAAGTCCGGAACACTGCCCGCGGGAAACGTGATCGGGCCCCGGATCAGGTCGTCGACCACCACGTCCCGGTCCGGCATCCGGAATCGCAGAACCGGCGAGCGCCCCTCGGCCCGGCATGCCGCGCGCTGCTCCTCCGTCAGGCCGCGGTCGGCGTTGTCGTACCCCAGCTTGGGATCCCGCCCAGCGGCCTTGTGCCGTGCCGCGACCTCCTCCGGCGTGGAGAACGACTCGTAGAGGTAGCCGCCGGCCAGCAGCTTCGCCGCGACCTCGTCGTAAATGTCGCGCCGCTGCGACTGCCGGTACGGGCCGTGCGGGCCGCCGACCTCGACCCCCTCGTCCCAGTCAAGACCCAGCCAGCGCAAAGCATCGATCAGCTGGAGGTAGCTCTCCTCACTGTCCCGGGCAACATCGGTGTCCTCCACGCGGAAAACAAAGGTGCCGCCACAGTGCCGCGCATACGCCCAGTTGAAGAGGGCCGTGCGAACAAGACCGACGTGCGGCGTACCCGTCGGGGACGGGCAGAACCGGACCCGGACGTGCGAGGCCACCGGTCGCGCGGAGTCGGTCACGAGGTCAGCCTATCGACGCCGAAGCGGACGGTCGGGAGCCGGCGGCAGCTGCGACCGCCCGGAGGCGGGCCGCTCTCACCCGCCGTAGGCAGCCGTGAGCGAGTCACCCTCAGGTCCACCCGTCCGGCCCTGTCCCCGATCACGTCCCGTCGCCGAATCTATGGCGAGACGCGACTACACCTGGTGACTGACCAGTGGCGCGAAGTAACTGGGAGGTGCCGCAATGCGCGCGAAGAGGACGGCGACGCTCATGGTCGCGGCAGCCCTGGCTGGCGCCCTCCCCGCAGCACCGGCGCATGCCGCAACCGTCGCCTCCGCAAGCCGGGGTACAGCGGCGGGCGCGAGCACCAGCGTCATCGTCCGTGGGACCGCGGGGTCCGGCCCGGCCGTGGCCGCGGCGGCCGTGCGCAGCGTGGGCGGCACCGTGACCCGCGAATTGGGCATCATCGACGGCGTCTCGGCCACCCTCCCGCCAGGCGCCGCGGCGGCCCTTGCCGCACGCCCGGAGATCCTGTCCGTCATCCCCGACACCACGGGTCACGTCATGTCGGTCGACCCTGTGCTGGGCTACGACCCGGCCGACACGGGGTCGCTGGCCTCCATCACGACCCTGGTCGGCGCCCGGGCCATGTGGAGCAAGGGCTTCACCGGCAAGGGGGTGGATGTCGCCGTGATCGACACCGGTGTGGCGCCGGTCGCGGGACTGACCGGCGGCAACGTCATCAACGGGCCTGACCTGTCCTTCGACTCCCAGACGACGGCCACGCGGTACCTGGACGGCTACGGCCACGGGACGCATATGGCGAGCATCATCGCCGCCAGGGACGCCGCCGGTACGCCGAGTAGCTACGCCGCCTCCGGGAGCTTCGCCGGCGTCGCGCCGGACTCCCGGGTGGTCAGCATCAAGGTCGGCGCGGCGGACGGCTCCGCCGACGTCTCCCAGGTGATCGCCGCCATCGACTGGGTGACCCGGCACGCCCACGACAGCGGCCTCAACATCCGCGTGCTGAACCTGTCGTACGGCACCGACGCCACGCAGGACTACCGGGTCGACCCGCTCGCCTACGCCGCGGAGGCCGCCTGGCGCAAGGGCATCCTGGTGGTGGTCGCGGCGGGCAACGACGGGACCAGCAAGGTCAACCTGGCGAATCCTGCGCAGGATCCCACGTTGCTGGCCGTCGGTGCGGAGGATCCCCAGGGGACCCTGACCACCGTCGACGACACGATTCCTGACTTCTCCAACCGGGGCACCAGCCAGCGTCACGTGGACGTCGTGGCTCCCGGTACCCACGTGCTCGGCCTGCGCGCTCCCGGCAGTGCAGTCGACATCTCGTTCCCCGCCGCCCGAGTGGGCACCCGATTCATGCGCGGGAGCGGCACCTCGCAGGCGACGGCGGTCGTCTCCGGCGCCGCCGCACTGTTGCTGTCCGCGCACCCTTCGCTGACCCCGGACCAGGTGAAGGGGCTGCTGAGCCTGACCGCCACCCCGCTGCCGAAGGGCACCGTGAAGAACATGGGGGCCGGCCTTGTCGACGTCGCCGCAGCGAACACGCTGGTGGTCGGCATGACCCTGGAACAGCTGCTCAAGCTCTCCGTCCTCCCCGCCTACGGCACTGGCACGGGCTCGCTGGAGCTCGCCCGGGGATCGAGCCACGTGACCCACAACAGCGTGACCCTGGTGGGCGAGCGGAACATCGTCGGTCGCGCCTGGGATCCCGCGGTCTGGGCGCCGGCAGCACTGCGCGGCACGGCCTGGACCAGCACGAACACCACGGAGAGCTGGAGTGGAAGCGCCTGGAACAGCGCTGGCTGGGTCACGTCGTCCGGAACGACCACGACGACCCCGCCCACGCTGACCGCCTCGACGACCGCGGCGGGCTGGGGCGGCCTGTCCTGGAAGGACGCGGCGTGGAGCGGTGAGCGCTGGGCGAGCAGCGCCTGGGTCACCGGTTGGGACGGTCGCAGCTGGGTCACTGGGATCTGGGAGGGCCGGTCCTGGGTGTCCTCCACCTGGTCCAGTTCGTCGTGGAACTGAGGTCCGCGGTCCAGGCCGGGGACCGCCGCGGCGAGCGGCCACCTGTGTGACGTCGCCGGCGACATCGGCGGGAACGCTTCGGCCGATCGAGCGGACTGCCGATATGGCCCTCATGCCCGCCGCCCGCGCCGCCGATGTGGAGGACACCGCGGAGTCCTCGGCGGCACCACACGCCGCCGCCCGGCGGACAATCGGGGCGTTCCGGCGCTCAGGCGGGGCACTCGCGACCCACCCCAACACCCGCGTGCTCGGCGTCACGGGCATCCTCCTCCTCATCGCCGTTGCCACCTGGTCGATGCCGCTCACCCGCCAGTCACAGCACACCGACGCACAGACGCACCTCGCCTGGTGGGCAGTGGCGGCTCTGGTGCTCGCCTGCGAGCTCGTCGTCCTGCACATCCAGGTGCGGCGTGAGGCCCACGCCATCTCGCTCAGCGAGCTCGCGGTTGTCCTCGGACTGTTCTTCGCGACACCCGTCGGCTTCGTCGTCGGGCGGGGCGTCGGGTCGCTGATCGCCTTCGCAGGCTGGCGACGGCAGGCGATCGTGAAGATCCTCTTCAACCTGAGCCTCTATGTCGCCGAGTCGACGCTCACCCTGGCTCTTTTCCACCTCGTCCGAGGTGGCGATCCCACCGTGAGCCCACGCGCCTGGACCGCGGCGTGCGCGGCCACCGTGTGCGTCGGAGTGGTCTCCTCGGTGGCCGTCACCATCGTCATCGCCCTCGTGGGCGACGGGTTACGCCTGCGGGATCTGGTCACCGAGTCGATTCGCGGCGTGATGTCATCGCTGGCCGTCACATCGGTGGCTCTGGTCGCCGTGCATGCGCTGGACGCAGACCCGCGCGCCGTCGTACCCATGGCCGTTGCCCTGGCGCTGCAGCTGTTCGTCTATCGCGCCTACAGCGGGCTGTCCGAACGACATCTCAGCCTGGAACGGCTGTACCGGTTCAGTCATGCAGTCAGCAGCACCCCGGAGGTGGACGAGATCCTCGCCGGGGTGTTGGAGCATGCCCGGGAGGTGCTGCGGGCGGAGTACGCCGACGTCGTGTTCCTCGCCAGCGAGCCGGACGAGCCGCCTGTGCGGATCAGCGAGGTGGCCGCGGCGCTGCGGCGCGACCGCCTCAGCGAGGACGAGGCCGGCGACCCGCTGTGGGTTCGGGTCGTTCATGCCGGAACACCGTTGCTCCTGCAACGCGGGCAGCGCGACGCCGGTGTTCGGGCCTTCCTGGCGAGCCGCAAGGTGCGCGACGCCGTGCTGGTGCCGCTGCGCGGGGACGCCGGGATCGTGGGGACGATCATGGTGGGCGACCGGATGGGCGAAGTCCGGACGTTCGACGAGGACGACGTCCAGCTGCTGATGACGGTGGCCAACCACGCGAGCATGGCGCTGCAGAACGGCCAGTTGGTCGACCGGCTGCGGCACGACGCGATGCACGACGCGCTCACCGGCCTGCCCAACCGGACGGCGTTCAACCGCTCGCTGGGTCAGGTCATCGGCGAGGTGCGAGCCGGACGGCTGGACGGCGCCGCGGTGATGATCGCGGACCTGGTGGGATTCAAGCAGGTGAACGACACCCTCGGGCATCATCTCGGCGACCTGTTGCTGCGCGAGATCGGTGTCCGCATGGAGTCCGTGGTTCGCACCGACGTCACCGTGGCGAGACTGGGCGGCGACGAGTTCGCGCTCGTCATCCCCGACGTGGTCAGCGCGGAGGCGGCACTGGCACTGGGCCGGGAGCTGCATGCGGCGCTGGAGGAACCGATCGGCATCGAGGACGTGGCCGTCGAAGTGGGCGCGTCGATCGGCATCTCTCTTGCGCCGAGCCACGGCATGGACGGGGGCACGCTGCTGCGTCGGGCGGACGCCGCGATGTACGAGGCGAAGAACAGTGGCAGCCAGCTGGAGGTGTACGACGCCAGCCTGGATGCGGGCGAGAGCCGCGAGCAGCTGGCGCTCGTCGCGGAACTGCGCCAGGGAATCCAGATCGGTGAGCTGGAGATCCACGTGCAGCCGCAGGCCATCGTCGCGACCGGCCGGGTGGCCGGCGTGGAGGCGCTGGTCCGGTGGCGGCATCCGCGGCACGGGCTGCTGTTCCCCGACGAGTTCATTCCGCTTGCTGAACGCAGCGGGTTGATCCGGCCGATGACTCTCGCCGTGCTGGCTCAGGCCATTGCTGCGGTCGGCCGGTGGCGGGCGGAGGGCCACGACCTCACGGTGGCCGTGAATCTCTCCGCGCGCAGCACCATCAACGACGAGGTGGTGGACGCCGCCGCGCAGCTGCTCGCCGAACACGGCGTGCCGCCGGAGGCGTTGACGTTGGAGATCACCGAGAGTTCCGTGATGCGCGACCCCATGCGGACCCGGGAGGTCCTCGACCGGCTGCACGCGCTCGGGGTGCGACTGTCCATCGACGACTTCGGCACCGGGTACTCCTCGATGTCGTACCTGCGCCAGCTGCCGGTCCAGGAGGTCAAGGTCGACAAGGGTTTCGTCGGCACCATGTCCACCTCGCCGGAGGACGCCACGATCGTGCGCTCGATCGTCGACCTGGCGGGGAATCTGGGACTGGTTGTCGTCGCCGAGGGTGTGGAGGACCAGGAGACCTGGGACGCGCTCGGGCGAATGGGGTGCGACCTGGTGCAGGGATACCATCTGGCGCGGCCCATGCCGGCCGATGCGTTCTCCGCCTGGTTGGCTCGCCGACAGGTGGGTCTGCTGCCGGCGGCGCGCGTCGCGCGCGACCAGGTGGCTCCCGCGACCCGGGTCACCGGGTGATGAGGGCCTGTCCCGTATACCCGGGCCGTAGCGAGCAGCCGCCCGGGCGGATGCCTCGCAAGGCCGAGGAGGAGTTCGTAGCGGAGCTACGGGCGACGACGAGAACGCCGCGAGGCGCCGATCCGGGTGGCGCGCAGTAGGCCATGGTATGCGGGACAGGCCCTAGTCCGAAGAGTGCTTCACTACCGGGTTGGCGAGGACGCCGATGCCTTCGATCTCGACCTCCACCCGCTGGCCCGCTCGCATCGGTCCCACGCCTGCCGGGGTACCGGTGAGGATGACGTCGCCGGGCAGCAGGGTGAATGCCGCCGAGATGTGGGAGACCAGGTCGGCGACGCCGAACACCAGCTGCGACGTCCGCCCGTCCTGGACCGTCTCGCCGTCCAGCCGCGTGGTCAGACGTAGATCCGCGACGTCCAGTGCGGTGACCAGCCAGGGGCCCAGCGGGCAGAAGGAGTCGAATCCCTTGGCCCGGGCCCATTGCCCGTCCGAGCGCTGCAGGTCGCGGGCCGTCACGTCGTTCGCGCAGGTGTATCCGAGCACGACCTCGTCCACCCGGTCCCGCGGCACGTCCTTGCACAGACGCCCGATCACGACCGCGAGCTCGCCCTCGTAGTGCACCTCGCCTGACTGCCCAGGAAGCACGATCGGGTCGTCCGGCCCGACGACGGATGTGTTCGGCTTGAGGAACATCAGTGGTTCGGCGGGCAGCTCGTTGCCCAGCTCGGCGGCGTGTTCGGCGTAATTGCGGCCGATTCCCACGACTTTGCTCCGCGGGATCACCGGGGCCAGGAGCCGGACGGTGTCCAACGCGACCCGCTCCCCGGTGAACTGCAACGGTGTATAGAGCGGGTCGCCGGTGACGACGGCGAGGGCCTCGGATCCCGGCTCGCCCTCGACGACCCCGAACCGGGGATCTTCACCGGTGGTGAACCTCGCGATGCGCACGGGCGCAGACTACGGTGCGGGGAGACGGAGCGCGCGGGGCGGTGTCCCGGCCGGAGGCGATCCCCAGATGATGGAGTGGGCGGCGTGGAGAACAGTGCTGACAAGGGCGAGGCACAGATCGGGGTCACGGGCCTGGCCGTGATGGGGCGCAATCTGGCCCGGAATCTCGCTCGGCACGGGTTCGCCGTCGCCCTGCACAACCGGACCCAGGCGCGGACGAGCGACCTGGTTGAGCAGCACGGCGCCGAGGGCCAGTTCGTCCCGGCGGCGTCCATGGAGGAGTTCATCGCTTCCCTGGAGCGGCCGCGGCGGGTCGTCATCATGGTCAAGGCCGGTGCCGGCACGGACGCCGTCATCGACGAACTCGCCGCGCTGATGGAGCCCGGTGACGTCATCGTGGACGGTGGCAACGCCCATTACGCCGACACCCGCCGCCGCGAGGCGGCCCTCCGTGAGCGCGGACTGCACTTCGTCGGTACCGGGATCTCCGGCGGCGAGGAGGGCGCGCTCAACGGCCCGAGCATCATGCCGGGCGGCTCGGCCGAGGCGTACGAGTCGCTGGGCCCATTGCTGGAGTCCATTGCCGCTCAGGTGGACGGAACGCCGTGCTGCACGCACGTCGGCCCGGACGGCGCGGGGCACTTCGTCAAGATGGTGCACAACGGCATCGAGTACGCCGACATGCAGCTGATCGGGGAGGCGTACGACCTGCTGCGCTCCGGGCTCGCACTCACCCCGGCGCAGATCGCGGACGTCTTCCGCGAGTGGAACACCGGTGAGCTGGAGTCGTATCTGGTGGAGATCACCGCGGAGGTGCTGGCCCAGATCGACCAGGTGACCGGGAGGCCGCTGGTCGACGTCATCGTTGATGCCGCGGAACAGAAGGGGACCGGCCGCTGGACCGTCCAGATGGCGCTGGATCTCGGCGTCCCCGTCAGCGGCATCGCCGAGGCGGTCTTCGCCCGATCGCTGTCCGGTCACACCTCCCTGCGGGCGGCCACCCGCGCACTGCCCGGCCCGTCGGCCGCCTGGCAGGTGCGTGACGAGTCAGCCTTCGTGGAGGACGTGCGGCGCGCCCTGTACGCGGCGAAGGTCGTCGCCTACGCGGAGGGCTTCAACCTGATCCGGGGCGGGTCCGTGGAGTACTCGTGGGCGATCGATCCGGGTGCCATGGCGACGATCTGGCGGGGTGGCTGCATCATTCGGGCCCGATTCCTGGACCGGATCCGGGAGGCGTACCAACGCGACGCCGACCTCCCGACCCTGCTGGTGGACGAGGGCTTCGCGACGTCCCTGGGTGAGGCGCAGGACTCCTGGCGGCGGGTCGTGGCCGGTGCTGCGACCAACGGCATTCCGGTGCCCGGCTTCGCCGCGGCGCTCTCGGCGTACGACTCGCTGCGCCGTGACCGGTTGCCCGCCGCGCTGACCCAGGCGCAGCGCGACTTCTTCGGCGCGCACACGTACCGCCGGGTGGACCGGGCGGGCTCCTTCCACACCGACTGGTCCGGCGACCGGGCCGAGCGGCCCGCCTAGGCGTGTCCAGCGGGATCGGAGTGCTGGCCGAGGCGGAGTGGCGCGCCGCTCAGGCCGCACACCAGCAACGGGCGGATTCACTACTGTCCGGGCACCTGCAGCGCGCATCGCGTGGAGAACGCCACCCGGTGGAGGACTTCCTCTTCACCTACTACTCCCATCGCCCGGCCAAGCTGCGCCGCTGGCATCCCGGCGCCGGCATCGCGCTCGCCGGCCCGGGCTCGCAGGAATGGCTGGAGGAGGCGGGCTATGCGCGGCGCGAGGTCAGCGGCGAGCCCGTGGCCGCACTCGACGTCGATGCGTTCCGGCAGCGCCGCGGCGAGGCGGTGCGGTTCGTGCAGCAGCTGCTCACGGCGACGGCGGAGCGACCACCACAACTCGGATGCCTCGGGCTGCACGAGTGGGCCATGGTCTACCGATTGCCGGCCGATCGGGTGCGGCACGCGGCCTGGCCGCTGCGGCTGGGCACCGCGGGCACGGACGCCGTCGTCGAGTCGCATCGGTTGCGGTGCACGCATCACGATGCCTTCCGCTTCTTCACCCCGCAGGCCCGCCCGCGCAACGCGGCTCAACCGCAGCGGGAGGACCAGGTCGCGATGGAGCAGCCGGGGTGCGTCCACGCGACGATGGATCTGTACAAGTGGGCGTACAAGCTTGGGCCTGCAGTGCCCGGCGAGCTGGTGCTGGATTGCTTCGTGCTGGCCCGGGACGCGCGGGAGTTGGACATGCGCGCCTCGCCGTACGACCTGTCCGGCATCGGGTACTCCCCCGTGGCGATCGAGACGGCGGAGGGTCGCGCGGCGTACGTCGAGGAGCAGCGCGCGCTGGCGTTCCGCGGCGCCGCCCTGCGGGCGCGCCTGCTCGCCGTGTGCGAGCGCATCCTGCCCGCCGCCGCCGTTGGTGCGTGATCAAGCAAACCAGTGCCGATCAAGCAAACCAGTGCCGATCAAGCAAACCAGAGCCGGTCGCGAACAGGGCCGGGAACATGCTTGTTGACATACATGCTGTATGTATGTTCTCTTGACGAGCATGGGAGAGGTGCACGAGGTCGACCTTCCGACCGCCCGGATCCGGTATCGCGACGAGGGCGCAGGACCGCCGGTTGTCTTCGTGCACGGTCTGATGGTCAACGGGAGACTGTGGCGGAAGGTCGTGCCAGGGATCGTCGCGGCCGGATTCCGCTGCGTCACGCCCGATTGGCCGATGGGGGCGCACAGCGTACCTGTGCCGGATGCCGACCTCCGCCCGCCCGGTGTCGCCGGTCTGGTGGGCGACTTCCTGGAGAGGATGGGCCTCGACGACGTCACCCTGGTGGCCAACGACACCGGCGGCGCCGTCGCGCAGATCCTCATGACGCAGCGCCCGCAGCGGATCGGTCGGGTCGTGCTCACGTCGTGCGACAGCTTCGAGCGCTTCTTCCCGCCGATCTTCGCGCCGCTGCAGCTGCTGGCACGCGTGCCGGGGGCCACAACGCTTGTCGTCCAGTCGCTGCGCCTCCGGGCGCTGCACCGCCTGCCGTCCACGTACGGCTGGGCCACCAAGCGTCGCATCCCCCGTGACGTCATCGATTCCTACCTGCTGCCGAGCCGACGGGACGCCGCGATCCGCACGGACCTGCGCCGCTTCGTCCGCGGTGTGCACCGTCGATACACGCTGGCGGCTGCACAGGAGCTGCCGGCGTTCACCAAGCCGGTGCTGCTGGCCTGGGCGAGCGAGGATCGGTTGTTCCCGCCCTCACTCGCCCACCGACTCGCGGAACGGCTGCCGAACGCGCAGGTCACCTTGATCGACGACTGCTACACGTTCATCCCGGAGGACCGGCCGGAGGCGCTCACCCAGCTGATCGTGGACTTCGCCGGTGCCCGTCGAACGGCGTAGCCAGGAGGAACGGTCGCGCTCCACGCGGGCTGCGCTGGTCAGCACCGCGCGGCGGCTGTTCACCGAGCGTGGCTACGCCGATGTGCCGGCCGCCGAGATCGTCGCCGCCGCGGGGGTAACCCGCGGAGCGCTGTACCACCACTTCACGGACAAGCAGGACCTGTTCCGCGCGGTCTTCGAGGAGGTGGCGCAGGAGGTGACCCGGGACGTAGCCGCCACGGTCGACGAGGTCCCGGACACCGGGGCCTGGATGGCCGTCGCGCTGAGCCGGTACCTCGACATCTGCCGCCGTCCGGACGTCATCCGGATCGGCATCGTCGACGCGCCAACCGTTCTGGGATGGCAGACCTGGCGCGAGCTGGAGGCGCGGCACGGGCTCGGCCTGATCACCCGGCAGCTGCGGGCGGCGGCCGACGACGGGCTGCTTCTCGTCCCGGACTCCGTTCCGGTGCTGGCGCAACTGGTGCTCAGCGCCGTCCTTGAGGCCGCGCTCGTCATCGCACACGCGGACGACCCCGAAGCGGCGCGGGCAAGTGCCGAACAAGCGCTGCTGACGATGCTGTCCGGGCTCGTCCGCACCTGAACCGGGAGGGCACATGCGCAGATCTGTTGCGGCGGCCGGCAGCGCCACCTTCTTCGCGCTCGCGCCGGGGGTCGTGGCGGGCGTGATCCCGTGGTGGCTCACCGGCTGGCACGCCGGCCGAGTGGACGCCGCCTGGGCGTGGATCCCCTTGCGCGCCGCCGGTGGCGCTCTCGTCCTTGCGGGTGTCGTCGTGCTGGTGCCGGCCTTCGTCCGGTTCGTGACGGAGGGCGCCGGGACGCCGGCACCGATCGCACCGACCGACGAGCTGGTGGTGGGTGGGCTGTACCGCTACGTGCGCAACCCGATGTACCTGGCCGTGGTCGCCGTCATCGTCGGGCAGGCGCTGTTGCTCGCCAGGCCGGGGTTGCTCTTGTACGCCGTCGTGGTCGGCGCCGCCATGGCGGCGTTCGTCCACGGCTACGAGGAACCCACGCTGCGCAGCCGCTACGGCGCCCAGTACGACGCCTACCGGGACGCCGTTCCGCGGTGGTTCCCCCGGCTACGCCCGCGACCACCCCGAGACGCGGGCAGGCCCTAGCGGCGCGGGACGTCGAGGCGCAGCAGGCCGTACGTCAGGCCATCCCGCAGCGCCTCCCACGACGCCTCGACGATGTTCGCCCCGACGCCGACGGTCTCCCAGATGGTGGACCGGTCGGTGTGCTCGATCAGCACGCGGGTCACCGCCTCCGTGCCGTGCGCGGCGTCCAGTATGCGCACCTTGTAGTCGGTCAGCTTGATCCGCTCCAGCTCCGGGTAGACCGGTAGCAGGGCCTTGCGCAGCGCGTGGTCCAGCGCGTTGACCGGCCCGTTGCCCTCCCCCGTCGCCACCTCCCGGACGCCACCGGCCTGGAGCTTCACCGTCGCCTCCGACACCGCCTCCCCGCCCGGGCGGGACTCGGTGATCACCCGCCAGCTCTCGACGTCGCAGTACGCCGGCCGGAAGCCGTACACCATCTCGTGCAGCAGCAGCGAGAACGACGCGTCCGCCGCCTCGAAGGTGTACCCCTCGGCCTCCATCCGCTTGACCCGATCGGTGACCCGCGTGAGCAACTCCCGGTCCCCGGTCAGGTCGAAGCCCAGTTCCTTGCCCTTGAGCTCGATGGACGCCCGGCCCGCCATGTCGGACACCAGCATGCGCATGTCGTTGCCGACCGTCGTCGGATCCGTGTGCTGGTACAGGTCCGGGTCCACCTTGATGGCGCTGGCGTGCAGCCCGGCCTTGTGAGTGAAGGCGCTCGTGCCGACGTACGGCTGGCGGGAGTACGGCGGCACGTTGGTGATCTCGCTGACGGCGTGCGCGATCCGGGTTCCCTCCGCGAGCCGGCCGGGCGGCAGGACCGGCTGCCCGAGCTTGAGCTCCAGGTTCGCGACAACGGTGAGCAGGTCCGCGTTGCCGGTCCGCTCGCCGTACCCGTTCAGCGTGCCTTGCACGTGCACCGCACCCGCGTCGACGGCGGCCAGCGAGTTCGCCACGGCGCAGCCGGTGTCGTTGTGGCAGTGGATGCCGAGCGGCGCGGAGGACGCGTCGCGCACCGCGTGGACGACGTCGGCGACGAAGCTCGGCAGCATGCCGCCGTTGGTGTCGCACAGGGCTACGACCTCGGCGCCGGCCGCCATCGCCGTCCGCACGACCTCGACGGCGTAGGCGGCGTCGTTGCGGTAGCCGTCGAAGAAGTGCTCGGCGTCCAGGAAGACCCGCCGTCCCTCCTCGCGCAGGAACCGCACCGTGTCCCGGATCATGGCCAGGTTCTCGGCCGGGGTGGTGCGCAGGGCCCGCTCGACGTGCCGGACGTCGCTCTTGGCCACCAGCGTGACCACCGGCGCCAGCGAGTCGACGAGCGCCCGCACCTGGGGGTCCTCGTCGACCGCCACGCCCGCGCGCCGAGTGGAGCCGAACGCCGCGAGAACCGCCTGCTTCAGGTTCAGCTCGGTGGCCGCGCGGCGGAAGAACTCGGTGTCCTTGGGGATGGCTCCCGGCCAGCCGCCTTCGATGAAGCCGACGCCGAGCTCGTCGAGGTGCCGCGCAATGACCAGCTTGTCCTGAACCGACAGGCTCAGGCCCTCCTGCTGGGCGCCGTCTCGCAGGGTCGTGTCGTAGACGTGGAACTGCTGGTGCGCGCTGGGCTGCATCGCTGGCTCTCCGGTCGGGTCCGGCCTCGATGCCGGATCGGTGGGTGCCGGGCACTCGCCGTCACACGAAAAAGACCCCTCGCGGTCGCGAAGGGTCTGCGCGTCGACGGTGCCGGCGGTGGTCTGTGCCGCTCAGGCTGTGCCGACGCGCCTGCCGATAATGATCGCGGCCGCACGCATGACCCGCCCAGTGTGCCACGCCAGCTCGTGATCAAGCCATTCCGGCCCGGGAACGCGTGGCGAGCCCAGGAGCGAAAGCGCCGGAATTGCTTGATCACGAGGCCACCCACGCAAGTCAACGAACGCGGATTGCTTGATCGACCCCGGTTTGCTTGATCGACTTCAGAGGAGGCGGCGCATCCAGCCGTGGGTGTCCTCGGCCCGCCCGTACTGGATGTCCACCAGGGCCTGCCGGATCCGTCCGGTGACCTCCCCGGTGGGCGCCGTCAAGTCCCCCACCTCGCCGCCGTCCCACACCAGCCGGCCCACCGGGGTGATGACGGCCGCCGTACCGCACGCAAAGACCTCCCGGATCTCACCGGAGGCCACCCCCTCTCGCCACTCCGCGATGTCGACCCGGCGCTCCTCGACGTCGAGCCCCTCCGCCTTCGCCAGCTCGAGGATCGACGACCGGGTGATGCCCTCCAGAATGCTGCCCGTCAGTTCGGGGGTGACCAGCCGGCCGTCGGCGTAGACGAAGAAGATGTTCATCCCGCCGAGTTCCTCGACCCACCGCTGATCAACGGCATCGAGGAAGCAGACCTGCTCGCAGCCGTTGGCGGAGGCCTCCAGCTGCGCCGCCAGGCTGGCGGCGTAGTTGCCACCGCATTTCGCGGCGCCCGTGCCGCCGCGCGCCGCGCGGGTGTAGTTCGTGGACAGCCAGATCGACACCGGGCGAACGCCGCTGGCGAAGTACGACGCGACCGGCGATGCGATCAGCAGGTAGCGCACCTCGGCGGCCGGCCGGACGCCGAGGAACGCCTCGGAGGCGAACATGAACGGCCGCAGGTAGAGGCTCTGTTCCTCGCCAGTCGGCACCCAGTCGACGTCGGTCCGCACCAGCGCCTCGATGGAGCCGAGGAAGTCCTCCACCGGCAGTTCCGGCAGGGCCAAGCGGCGTGAGGAGCGCCGCATCCGCTCGCCGTTCGCCTCCGGACGGAACGCCCAGACCGAGCCGTCCGCGTGCCGGTAGGCCTTGAGCCCCTCGAAGATCTCCTGGGCATAGTGCAGCACGGCGGCCGCCGGCTGCAGCATGATCGGCCCGTAGGGGACTACACCGGCCTCGTGCCAGCCGTCGGCCGGCGTCCACGTGGCCGAGGCCATGTGATCGGTGAAGTACACGCCGAATCCGGGGGCGGCCAGGATCTCGGCACGCCGCTGCTCGGGGGTCGGTGTGAGGTTCGGGGTAAGGCTGAACTCCATGGTTCGGGGCTCCCTGTCACGCATTCCACGGCGCCGCCGGGCACCGGGCGGACGCGGCGCACGCCACGGCCGTCATTCCTCTAGGACGGTATCAGCGCGGGAACGGCGGAGGCGGTCGGCGAGCCAGAGGCTCTCAGTCAGCGACGGCCGGACGAGTCAGCCGGTGACGCGGGCCGCCAGCGCGGCCCCGATCTCCGCCGTCGAGCGGGATACTCGGCCCGGGCTGTGCCGCTCGGCCAGATCGGCGGCAACGGCGTGCTCGACGCGCTGCGCGGCCTTGTCGAGGCCCAGGTGCTCCAGCAGGAGCGCCACCGAGAGCACGGTGGCGGTCGGGTCGGCCTTCTGCTGTCCCGCGATGTCCGGCGCCGAACCGTGGACGGGCTCGAACATGCTCGGCGAGGTGCGGTCCGGATTCACGTTCCCGGACGCCGCCAGGCCGATACCGCCGGTGATGGCGGCAGCGAGATCGGTGAGGATGTCGCCGAACAGGTTGTCGGTCACGATCACGTCGAACCGCCCGGGGTCGGTGACCATGAAAATGGTCGCCGCGTCCACGTGCAGGTAGTCCACGCTGACCTCGGGGAATTCGGCATTCACCCGCTCCACCGTGCGCCGCCAGAGGTGCCCGGCGTGGGTGAGCACGTTGTGCTTGTGCACGAGCGTGAGCCGGTGCCGCGGGCGGACCGCAGCCCGCCGGAAGGCGTCGCGGACGACGCGCTCGACGCCGTACGCCGTGTTGACGCTGACCTCGGTGGCGATCTCGTTCGGGGTACCCACCCGGACGCCGCCGCCGTTGCCCACGTAGGGCCCCTCGGTGCCCTCCCGCACGACCACGAAGTCGATCTCGCCCGGATCCGCTAGCGGCGAGGTCACCCCCGGGTAGAGCCTGGCCGGCCGCAGGTTCACGTAGTGGTCGAGCTCGAAACGCAGGCGCAACAGCAGTCCACGCTCCAGCACCCCGCTCGGGACGCCGGGGTCTCCGACGGCGCCGAGCAGGATCGCGTCGTACTGCCGGATCTCGGCCAGCACAGACTCGGGGAGCGTCTCGCCGGTGGCATGCCAGCGGCGGGCACCGAGGTCGTACTCGGTGGTCTGCAGCGTGGCCTCGCCGTCGACGGCGGCCTCCAGCACCGACAGCCCCTGGGTGACGACCTCGGGACCGATCCCGTCACCCGGGATGACGGCGAGCCGAATGGTCGTCGGGGCGGTCGGCGCGGACATGGGCCGATGTTATCGCGAGCGGTCCGTATGGCGGTCGGATTGTCTCAACATTCGAACACCGCGGGGGGGCCGCGCATCATGATGGAAACTTCCGGGCGCATACGCCCGAAAGTTTCCAGGATCATGGTCGAGGCGACGCCGGGCCAGGCCGCGCCTGGCTTCCGGTCAGGCGAGTCGGCTGAGCACCACCACGGAGCCCTGACGGCGCGGATCCGCCGCCGCCTCCAGGTGCCCGTCCGCCGTGCGGGCGGCCACAGCCACCCCACCGAAGAACATCGACGACGCCGGATGCTCTCGCCAGCGCAGGTCGCTGGCCGCTCCACGCGGCGGGATCAGGTCCGCCTCGTGCTCGACGAGTGCCGGGTCGCCGTTGTCGTCGCACGTCACGTGGACCCGCGGGTGCGCCACGGCGTCCGCCCACGACGCGCCGCCGTTCAGCGCACCGAGCAGCACTTGCGCGACGGCCGAGGCGATCCGGTCGGCGCCGGGGCTGCCGATCGCCAGCACCGACCCGTCCTCCTTCCGCCCGATCGTCGGTGTCATGTTGGAGATCAGCCGCTCGCCAGGGGTCAGGTGGCCGCGGCCTCCCCGGTTCAGCTCACGCTCCCCCAGGCAGTTGTTCAGCCAGACGCCGGTCCCCGGGATGCTCACGCCCGCGCCGTACCCGCTGGACGCCGTGATGGCGCATGCGCCACCCGCGCCGTCCACCGCCGACACATGCACCGTGGACGGTGAGCGCATCCACGCCGGTCCCGATTCCGCGACGGAGTCCAGCAAGGCACGGACCTGTTCCTCCCGGGCCGCCGGCGCCTCCAGGTGACGGACCCGGTGACCGAGCACCGCCCGTTGCACCTCGACCAGCGCCGCGACGTCGTCGTCGGTCCACGGACCGGCCGGGCGACCCTCCATCAGCGCCAGCATCGCGGCCACGACAGCCCCGCCCACCGACGGCGGCGGGTTGATATCGAGAGTCCATCCGGCGGTCTGCACCCGCAGCGGACGCCGTACGACGGGCCGGTAGTCGGCCAGGTCCGCCTCGGTGATCAACCCGCCGTTGTCCGCCATGTCGGCGGCCAGCTGCTTGGCCACCGGGCCGTGGTGCAGCGCGGCGGAGCCCTCCGCGGCAACGGTGTCCAGGAAGTCGGCCAGGCCCGGGATGTACATCGTGTCGCCGGCCTGCAGGGGGCGGCCGTCGGCGTGATGCAAAGAGGCGTACGCCGTCGCGTCGCGGCCGAACACCGGGTCGCGGGCGTGGCTGAGGTACCGGGCCGAGGCGGCACCCAGCCGGAAGCCCGTGCGCGACAGTGCCGCGGCGGGCTCCACCACCTCACGCCATGGCAGCCGCCCGTAGCGGCGCTGCGCCAGCTCGGCGGCGAGCAGCATTCCCGGTGTGGCGACGCTCGCGTGACCGACCTCCATGTCGGTGCCGCCGCCGTAGTCCATCCACACGTGCCGCCAGCCCCAGCCGGGCGCCGGCGCGCCGTCCGAACCCGGCTCCATCCGCAGTCCCCGGCCGGGCATCGCGACGCTGCCGTCGATCGTCACCGGCGGCCGGCCCGGAATGGAGACCGTGACGAAAGCGCCGCCACCGATCGAGACCACGCCCGGCTCGCTCACGGTGGCGGTCAGCAGCGCAGCAAGGGCGACGTCAACGGCATTGCCGCCGGCGGCCGCCACCTGCTCACCCGCCACGACGGCGGCGTGGTTCGGTGCCGCGAGGGCCACCCCCGGGGGCGGTCCGGCGATTCGCCTGCCTGTGCTCGACCTTCTGCCCGGCACCGGCTGCCTCCTGTATGCGAGCTGTCGCAAGCCGCTGCGGTTCAGCCGTCGAGATCGACCAGCCGGACCGACTCGGCACCCACCTCCACCGCGATCTCTGCGATCACCCCGGCAGGCACCTCGCCGTCGAGGGTCAACACACTGACCGCCTCGCCGCCCTGGTCGGTACGCCCGACCTGCATGGCGGCGATGTTCACCTGCGCGTCTCCGAGCAGCCGCCCGATGGCGCCGATAACTCCGGGCCGGTCGGTGTAGCGCAGCACCAGCAGATGGTCGGAGATCGGGACCTCGAGGTCGAACCCGTCGATCCCCACCAGCTTCTGCACCTGCTTGGGACCGGTCAGGGTACCCGAAACGGCCAACGACCTGCCGTCGGCCAGCGTTCCGCGGACGGTCACCACATTGCGGAATTCCGGGCTCTCCGGTTCGGTGAGCAACCGGACCTCGATTCCCCGGTCCGCGGCGAGCACCGGGGCGTTCACATACGACACCTGACCGTGCACGACATCGGCGAACAGGCCCTTCAGCACGGCCAGCCGCAGCACGCTGACGTCGAACGCCGTGATCTCGCCACGCACCTCGACGTCGAGCTGCAGCGGCAGGCCAGAGGCCAGCGCGGTGAAGATCCGGCCAAGGTTCTCCGCCAGCGGGATGCCGGGGCGGACGTCCTCGGCGATCACGCCGCCGGAGACGTTGACCGAGTCCGGGACCAGCTCCCCCGCCAGCGCCAGCCGCACCGAGTGCGCCACCGCGATGCCGGCCCGCTCCTGCGCCTCGTCCGTCGAGGCGCCGAGGTGCGGCGTCACGACGATGTTGTCCAGCTCGAAGAGCGGGGAGTCCGTGCACGGCTCGGTCTGGAACACGTCGAGCGCGGCACCCGCCAGACGCCCCTCCTTGAGCGCCGCGTACAGCGCGGCCTCGTCGACGATGCCGCCGCGAGCGGCGTTCACCAGCAGCGCTGTCGGTTTGACCAGCCGCAGCTGCTCCTCGCCGATGAGCCCCACGGTCTCCGGGGTTTTCGGCAGGTGGACGGTGAGGAAGTCGCTCGCCGCGAGCAGTTCGTCCAGCCCGACGAGCCGCACCCCGAGCTGCCCGGCTCGCGCGCCCGACACGTACGGGTCGTAGGCCAGCACGGTCATCCCGAAGGCGAGCAATCGCTGGGCCACCAGAACGCCGATCCGGCCCAGGCCGATGACGCCGACGGTCTTCTCGAACAGCTCCGCGCCGGTGAACATCGACCGCTTCCACTGCCCGGCCCGCAGCGACGCACTCGCCTGCGGCACGTGCCGGGCGGTGGCCAGCAGGAGCGCGATGGCGAGCTCCGCCGCGGAGACGATGTTCGACGTCGGCGCGTTCACGACCATCACGCCGGCCTGGGTGGCCGCCTTCACGTCGACGTTGTCCAGCCCCACCCCGGCCCGGGCCACCACCCGCAACCGCTTGGCGGCCGACAGCGCCTCGGCGTCGACCTTGGTGGCCGAGCGGATCAGGATGGCATCGACGTCGGCGATCGCCGCGAGCAACTGCCCCCGGTCCGACCCGTCGCAGGTCCGGATCTCGAAGTCGGGCCCGAGTGCCTGGACGGTGGCCGGGGACAGCTCCTCGGCGATGAGTACGACTGGTTTCGTCACGCTGCTTCCCCCTGCGAGCTCAGCACTGATTGTTCGCGAGCTACGGGCGGCGCAGGATGGCGACGCCTTCCCTCGTCCCTCGGTCCAGGCGCCGCCGCGCCCCCTTGCTCGCTCATCGCGCGGCTGAGCCCTCGACGTAGTCGCTGTCCCCGGTCTTCACCCACGCCATCAGCTTGCGCAGCTCGCGCCCGGTGGCCTCGATCGGGTGCTGCTCGCCCTTGGCCCGCAGCGCCGTGAACTCGGGCCCTCCGGCGTCCTGGTCGGCGATGAAGCGCTTCGCGAAGGCGCCGCTGCGGATGTCCTCCAGAACGGCTTTCATGTTGTCCTTCACGTGCGGGTCGATCACTCGCGGGCCGGACACGTAGTCGCCGTACTCGGCGGTGTCGGACACGCTCCACCGCATCTTGGCGATGCCGCCTTCGTACATCAGGTCGACGATCAGCTTCAGCTCGTGCAGGCACTCGAAGTAGGCGACCTCGGGCTGGTAGCCGGCCTCGATGAGGGTCTCGAAACCGTACTGCACCAGTTGCGTGGCGCCGCCACAGAGCACCGACTGCTCACCGAACAGGTCCGTCTCCGTTTCCTCGGTGAACGTCGTCTTGATCCCGCCGGCCCGCAGCCCGCCGATCGCCTTGGCGTACGACAGGGCCAGCGGCCACGCGCCGCCGCTCGCGTCCCGCTCGACGGCGACCAGGACCGGGACGCCGCGGCCGTCGACGTACTCCCGGCGCACCAGATGACCGGGACCCTTCGGTGCCACCATGCAGATGTCCACGCCGCCGGGCGGAGCGATGTATCCGTAGCGGATGTTGAACCCGTGCCCGAAGAACAGCGCGTCGCCCTCCACCAGGTTGGGCGCGATGGCCTCCGCGTACAGGCCGCGCTGGGCCGGATCCGGCGCCAGCACCATGACGACGTCGGCCTCTTCGACGGCCTCCGCAGGCGTGACCACCCGCAGTCCCTCCGCCTCCGCCTTCTCGCGGCTGCGGCTGCCCGGCAGCAGACCGACGCGGACATCCACGCCGGAGTCCCGCAGGCTGAGCGAGTGGGCGTGCCCCTGGCTGCCGTAGCCCAGGACGGCGACCTGCCGGCCTTGGATCACGGACAGGTCGGCGTCGTCGTCGTAGAACATCTCGGCCACGGTGGGCGTCTCCTTCGGGCTGGTTCGCTGTCTCGTCAGGCTTCGTTCCGTACTGCTGTGCGCCCGTCATCCGCGAGCACGGTGTCACACCGTGCTCACTGCAAGAGCGGCGGGCCCGCCCCCGCGATACGGCGACACGCACATTTCAGGCACTGCGCAGAGCGCGATCGGTGATGGACCGGTTGCCGCGCCCGACGGCCACCAGCCCGGACTGCACCAGCTCCCGGATCCCGAACGGCTCCAGCACCTTCAGGAACGCCTCGAGCTTCTCCGGGTTTCCCGTCACCTCGATCGTCACGGCGTCCGGTGCGACGTCGACCACCTTGGCGCGGAACAGCTGCACCGTCTCCAGGACGTGCGAGCGGGTCTGCAGATCGGCGCGGACCTTGACCAGCAACAGCTCCCGCTGCACCGACGCGGACGGCTCCAACTCCACGATCTTGATGACGTTGACGAGCTTGTTCAGCTGCTTGGTGACCTGCTCCAGCGGCAGCTGATCGACGTCCACGACGACCGTCATCCGGGACACTCCGGGATGTTCGGTCGGGCCCACGGCGAGTGAGTGGATGTTGAACCCGCGCCGGGCGAACAACCCCGCCACCCGAGTGAGGACGCCGGGCCGGTTCTCCACCAGCACCGACAGCGTGTGCGTGCTCATCGACGGCTCACTCTTCCCTATCCCACTGGGGGCTCATGCCGCGGGCGATCTGGATCAGGTCGTTGCTCACACCGGCCGGCACCATCGGCCAGACCATCGCGTCGCGGTGCACGACGAAGTCCACCACCACCGGGGCGTCGTTGATGGACATCGCCTTCTCGATCGTCGAATCCACGTCCTCCGGCCGCTCGCAGCGCAGGCCCACGCATCCGTAGGCCTCGGCGAGCTTCACGAAGTCCGGGACCCGGCGTCCGTGCGACGTCTCCAGGTCGGTGTTGGAGTAGCGCTCGTTGTAGAACAGCGTCTGCCACTGGCGCACCATGCCGAGGCTGGAGTTGTTGATGACCGCGACTTTGATCGGGATGTCGTTGATGACGCAGGTCGCCAGCTCCTGGTTGGTCATCTGGAAGCACCCGTCGCCGTCGATGGCCCAGACCGTGCGGTCCGGCATCCCGACCTTGGCGCCCATCGCCGCCGGGACCGCGAAGCCCATCGTGCCGAGTCCGCCGGAGTTGATCCACGTGTTGGGGTGCTCGTAGCGGATGAACTGCGCGGCCCACATCTGGTGCTGCCCGACGCCGGCCACGTACAGCGCCTCCGGCCCGGCGACCTGACCGAGCCGCTCGATGACGTGCTGCGGGGACACCTCGCCCGCCGGGGGCATGGCGTAGCCGAGCGGGTAGGTCTGCCGCCACTGGTCCAGCTGCCGCCACCAGGCGCCGAGGTCGGCGCGCCGCCCAGCGGTGTGCTCGGCCTCCACGGCCACGATGAGTTCGTTGATGACCTCGAGCGCGTCGCCGACGATCGGCACGTCGGCCACCCGGTTCTTCGAGATCTCCGCCGGGTCGACGTCGGCGTGCACGACGACCGCCTCCGGCGCGAAGGAGTCGAGCTTTCCGGTGACCCGGTCGTCGAAGCGCGCGCCGAGGCTGACCAGCAGATCCGCCTTCTGCAGCGCGGTCACGGCGGCCATCGTGCCGTGCATGCCGGGCATGCCGAGGTTCTGCGGGTGGGAGTCCGGCAGTGCGCCCCGGGCCATCAGGGTGGTGACGACGGGCGCTCCGGTGAGGTCCACCAGGCGACGCAGCGCCTCGGCGGCGCGGGCCTTGATGACGCCGCCGCCGACGTACAGCACCGGCCGCGAGGACTCCGCCAGCAGCCGGGCCGCCTCGCGCACCTGCTTGCCGTGCGGGCGGGACACCGGCCGGTAGCCGGGCAGCTCGACCCGCTCCGGCCAGTGGAACCGGGTCTGTGCCTGGAGGGCGTCCTTCGAGACGTCCACCAGCACCGGGCCCGGCCGGCCGGTTCCCGCGATGTGAAAGGCCTCAGCGATCGTGCGGGCGATGTCGGCGGGGTCCGTCACAAGGTAGTTGTGCTTGGTGATGGGGATGGTGATCCCGGAGATGTCGGCCTCCTGGAAGGCGTCGGTCCCGATCGACTTGGCCGGGACCTGCCCGGTGATCGCGACCATCGGCACCGAGTCCATGTAGGCGTCGGCGATGGGCGTCACCAGGTTGGTGGCCCCCGGCCCAGACGTCGCCATGCAGACCCCGACTCGCCCGGTGGCGTGCGCGTAGCCTTCGGCGGCGTGCCCGGCGCCCTGCTCGTGCCGGACCAGGATGTGGCGGACCCGCTCGGAGTCCATCAACGGGTCGTAGAGCGGGAGGATCGCCCCGCCCGGGATGCCAAACACGACGTCGACACCCACTGCCTCGAGGGAGCGCACCAGGACCTGCGCCCCCGTCATCGGCTCGCCCTCGAGGGATCCGGCGGCGTGGTGCGCGCCGGAGGTGGGCATTGCATGGTGGTCGGTATTGCGCTGGCCTGACATCTCGGCCTCTCCTCAGGGTGTGCTGGCGATGGTTGCTCCGGGGACGAAAAGACCCCTCGGCCCGGTGGGGCACAAGGGGTCGCGCGCTGGCGGGTCGGGGAGACCTCAGCCGGCGCGCCGTCCGAGTACGAGAACCAGACGCATAAAGTCACCTTCCCGCCCGAGCGCCGGGCTGTCAATTACCCCGCGCGCCGTCCCAGCATGCGAGACGCCCGCCCGCGCATTGGCACCCGTGGACGGGTTGAGCGGGCAGGTTTTCGGGCAACACGCCGGGCGTGTTGCCGAAAACTGCCCGCTCAACGCACTGGAGCCATCGTCGTCCCCTTGATCAGGGTTCGGTCCGCCTCTCGGCCGCCGTCGACGGAGAGGTCCAGCGCCGGGCCGGCCAGCACCGCCGCGAAGTCCTGCGCCGGCACGGCACGGGACAGCGCGAAGCCCTGTCCGGCCTGCGCGCCCAGGTCGCGAAGCAGCCGGACAGTCGCCATGTCCTCCATCCCCTCGGCGACGACCCACAGGCCGAGGTCACGTGCCATTCCGACCACAGACCGCACCAGGGCGGTGGCGCGGGGATCCTCCCCGATGCCGTCCAGCAGCGTCCGATCGATCTTGACCATGTGCACCGGCATTCGACGCAGGTAGGCCAGCGAGGAGTAGCCGGTCCCGAAGTCGTCGATGGCCAGCTGGACGCCGATGTCCCGAAGTCGCTCCAGCACCGGCACGGCCGGCCCGGTCTCCCCGGCCAGCTGGTTCTCGGTGAGCTCCAGGACAAGCCGCTCGGCCGGCAGTTCACACGCCTCCAGCACGCCCGTGACGGCTTCGACGAAGCCCGGCGAGATCAGCTGCTGAACCGACATGTTCACACTGACCCGCGCCTCCAGGCCCTGGGCCGCCCATTCGGCCGCCTGCTGCACGGCCTGGGCCAGGACCCACTCCCCCATCTCCGTGATGCTGCCGGTGTCCTCGGCGACGGCCACCAGCTCCGCCGGGCTGACCAGTTCCTCCAGATCGAAGCCGACGCCGGGGTCGACGCCGTCCGGCCGGGGTGAGCGCAGCAGCGCCTCCGCGCCGATGACCCGGCCGTCGACGAGCCGCACGATGGGCTGGTAGGCCACCGCCAGTTGCCCGGTGTCCAGGGCCCGGCGCAGCCCGATCGCGATGTCGACCCGGCGGCGGGCCCGTTCCTTGAACGCCGGCTCCCACAAGGCCACCCGCCCCCGGCCAGCGGCCTTCGCCTGGTACATCGCGAGATCGGCGCGGTGCATCAGCTCCGCCGCTCCCGCCTCACCATGCGCGGCCCAGTCAAGATCGGAGCCGTCGCTCAGTTTGTCGGCCGCCTTGCCGTTGGCCCGGCCGTTGGATACGTCGTCCGCCCCGCCGGCCCACGCCACGCCGACGCTGACCCCGAGCTGCAGCGTGTGGTCGCCGACGGTGAACGACGGGCGCAGCGCGTCGACGACCCGCTCACCCGCCGCGGCGAGCGCCTCCGGCGGCGTGCCCTCGATCGCCACCACGAACTCGTCACCGCCGACCCGTCCGACCAGCGAACGACGCGCCTCGGGCCCGCTCGCCACCGCCTCGAGCCGGACCGCGACCTCGGCCAGCACCCGATCGCCGGCCGCGTGCCCGAACCGGTCGTTGACTGCCTTGAACCCGTCCAGATCGGCATACAGGACCGCCACGTCCAGCTGAGGCTCGCTCAGCCAGGCGCCCACCACATCGAGCAGGTGTGCCCGGTTCACCAGGCCGGTCATCTGGTCGTACCGCGCCATGCGCTCCAGCCGCTGCCGCAGCTCGACGGCGTCCGTGATGTCGTTGAGGTTGGCCACTGCACCCCCGGGCACGGCACTCAGCCGAAGTTGAGCGGTCCCGGTGGCCGGGTACGCCAGTCGCAGCTCCACCTGCGCCGACGGAGTTCGCCCGCGAGCCACGGTCAGGACCGCCTCCCGCACCTGCCGGCGGTCCTCCACCCTCGCGACGTCGTCGAACGAGCGGCCGATCAGCGACACCGGAGTCCGATGCAGCAGTCGCTCGGCGGCGGCGTTCGCGGCGAGTACCCGGCCGTTCTCGTCGAGCCGCACGATCAGGTCACTGGTGTTCTCCACCAGGGCGGCCAGCCGCTGCCGGGATGTCTCCAGGTCGCGCACCAGTCGGCTGTTCTCCCGCACGGCCAGCGCCTGCAACGCCACCATGCTGGCAACGACCAATGTCACCAGCACCACCGGCACGGGGCCGGTCCGGCCCAGCACAGCCTGGATGCATACCGCCAGGACCGCCGAAGTGACCAGCACGAACGGCACCGCACGATGCCCGTGATAGGCCCGGACGGGCGACGCGGCCCGCCCCACCCACGGCACCAGTGCCCCGCAGAGATATCCCGCCGTGGCGGTCAGGTCCTCCACCCCCGGCCAGATCGGCGCGCCGAAGGCCGTCACGCCGTGCACGACGTCGGCCGCCGTGACCAGATACACCCCGAGGCAGGTGATGAGCAGCCGACGCCGGTTCAGGGCGCTGCCGTCCCGTCCGGTCGCCGCCCCGGACAGGCGCAGCACGAGCGACGACGTCGCCAGGTCCACGACGGCGGGTGCGGCCGCCAGCACGGCGGGCGGGGTCGACGTCACCGGCGCACCGATCACGGCCCAGGCCAGGGTCACCATCGAGGTGCCGACGAGGGCGGCCTCCGCCAGCGTCGCGGCAGGCCCCGAGCCGGTGGACACCATGCGGGTGGCCCAGGCGACGCCGACCAGCACGAGGACCGCCGCGATCAGGAGCAGGGTGTCCGAGACGAGCGAGACCACGTCGCCTGATGTGCCGCCGGTCAGTCGTGCGACCGCGGCGGTGGCCCCCCAGGAGGCGAGCCAGACGGCGATCCACCGCGGGTAAGGACGCCGCGCCCTGGCGGAGGCTGCCCAGGAGATGCCCGCCACGGCGGCCGCGGCGGCCATGACCAGATCGGGCATCACGGACGTCGAGGCTAGGGCATCTGGCGCCTCGACGGCCGGATCACCCGATGAATCCCGTTCGTGGGGTCCGGCCTGGACGGCCGGACCCGGCGGTTGAGAGGTTCCGCGGAACCTCTCAGCGAGCCCTCGGGGTCAGGACCGCGATCGGGAAACGCGCCTGCGTGCTCTCTGTGCCGGCGGCACGAGCTCGGACAGGCAGCGTGGCGGCGAGAACAGATACCCCTGAGCGAGGTGACAGCCGTGATCGCGCAGCAGGTCAGCCTGTTCCTGCGTCTCGACACCCTCGGCGATCACCCCCAGTCCCAGCTCGTCCGCCAACCGGATCATGGAGCGCACGAGAACGGTGTCCTCCGTCGACGCCCCGAGACCGGCCACAAACTTCCGGTCGATCTTGAGAATGTCGACCGGCAAGCGCGCCAGGTACTGCATCGAGGAGAACCCGGTACCGAAGTCGTCGACGGCCACATGCACCCCGCGAGCCCGAAGTGGCGCCAGCCGCGACGCGGCACGGGTGAGGTCCTGGACGGCCGCTTGCTCGGTGATCTCCAGCGTGAGCCGCTCCGGGGTGACGTCGCTGATCACCAGCGCGCGCTCCACGGACTCGACGAAACCCGCCTCTTGCAACTGCAGCGCGGAGACGTTCACCGCCACCCCGGCGCGGCGATCTTCCCAAGCCGCAAGCTGACGCAGCGCCTCGCTCAGTACCCATTGCCCCATCGGGACGATCAGACCGGTTTCCTCCGCTACCGGCAGGAACTCCGCGGGCAGTCGTATCCCGCCCTCGATCGGCCAGCGCACCAGAGCCTCGAAACCCGTCCAGGCACCGCTGTCCAGGCTGACGACGGGTTGCAGGTGGACGGCGAGCGCACCGGCCCGCACCGCCACCTCCAGCTCGGCGCGCATCCGTGATCGCTCCAGCACGTGCTCGGACATCCACGGCTCGAAGACGACGACGCACGACCCGCCGCGTAGCTTGGCCCGGTACATCGCAAGATCGGCGTCGCGCAGCAGTGCCCGCGCCGTGGTGTGGCGACCCAGCGCGATGCCCACGCTGGCGGATACCCGCGGGCGGCCCGCGGCCGTCGTATCCAGTCCGGACAGCGCGGCAACCACCGCGTCACCGGTGATCCGGGCCGTGGTGAGCTCGTCGTGGGCGGTCAGGACCGCGAACTCGTCACTGCCCAGCCGAGCGGCGACGTCGGCGGGGCCGATGGCGCCGCGCAGCCATGCCGCGGCCCGGCGCAGCATCTCGTCGCCGGCGGACTGCCCGAGAGTGTCGTTGACCCCCTTGAACTGGTCGAGGTCGATGAAGAGCACGACCGCCCGGCCGTCGCCCGCCAGCCGGGCGTCCACCTCCGTCAGGAAGGCGGAGCGGTTCAGCAGCCCGGTCAGCGGGTCGGTGCGGGCCCGGACGGCGATCTCCTGGCGCAGCTGCACCCGCTCGGAGACGTCCCGGCCGGACAGCACCCAGCCCGGGGCATCGGCCCGCTCGTTCATCGTCCATTCGATGTGGACCCAGTGTCCGGCACCATGCCGGATCCGGGCCTCCTGAAGGATCGCTTTGCGCCCCGAGGCCAACTTGGCCTGGACCTCGCTGAGCTGGCCGCCGACGTCGTCGGGGTGCACCAGACTGATGAAGGGTGTGCCCAGCAGGGCGGCCGGGTCGGTCTGGAGAACCCGCCAGGACGCCGCGTTCACGTAGTCGATCCGGCCCGTCGCGCTCACCTGGACGATCACGTCCGTGCTGTCGCGGAGAACCTCGGCTTGTCGGCGGGACCGTTCGGCGAGGCTGGTCCACAAGCGCTCGTTCTGCCGGCTGTACCGGGCCAACTGGATCAGGACGGCGAGGACCACGGACAGCACCAGAAACTGGGCGAACAGGTCCCGATAGCCGGGGACGAAGACGTACCAGATCGCCAAGGGCAGCGGGAACTGCCAGACCCGAATCGACCGCGGCGCATCGGGAACGGGCTCGGCGGATCGGTACACACCCTCGCGGACCAGCAGCCGCGCGACGACGACCATGGCGCTCGCCACCAGCCAGAAGGGAACTCCGGTCAGCGGACGGGAGGACGCCACGCCCAGCACATCGCCGACCACCATGACGAGCGAAGACACGAAGCAGAGCGCCTGAGAGGCCCGTCGCCCTGCCACGGCTCGCGGCAGCAGCCCGGCCATGAGGGCCCCGACCAGGGCGTCGAACAGGGGCACCATGACGGCCGGCGAGACGCCGGGGAGAACCGGGACAACGGTCTGCTCGTGCACCACCAGCCAGGCCAGGGCCAGGAAACCCCCCGCCGGCTGCCACCCGTCGAGAATGACGCCGAGGGTGTCGCCCGGAGGGCGCCGTACGCCGCGCGTGGACAGCATGCCGATGGCCATGAGAATGAACATCGCCGGTCGGGCCCCGGCCCAGTAGATCTGGGCGGGCAGCCCGAGGAGCAGGCCCAGGCAGCCGAGGGGCACCAGAGCGACAGCCAGGACGCCAAGGAGCGCCGTCACGCGCTCGTCTCTGGGGGTGTGCAGGCCCGAACGGCCGAACACCACGATGGTGGCAGCCGTGATCGCTCCGGAGGCCCACACGGCGGCCTGGATGCCACCAGCCACCCATGCCTCCGATCGGTCCGCGGCGTCCTGGGTGTATCGGATCCGCGGCGGCAGAGGTTGAGTGCGGCCGTCCTATCGTGATCAAGCAGCGATCACGCCGGGCCGCCGTTCAAGATCGACTGTGCACTTCCGAGGGACACGCCCGGCGTGTCGTCGCGAACCCGCACACTCGGCGCCGGTCCCGGCGTGTCAGCCGCAGACGGCGCCGGTGGATGCCGAACCGACGAGTCGGGTGTACTTCGCCAGCACGCCTCGGGTGTACCGGTGCGGGACCGGCTGCCACTCCGTTCGGCGCTGAGCCAGGTGCGCGTCGTCCACCAGGAGGTCCAGCGTTCCGCGGGCCACGTCGAGCCGGATTCGGTCGCCGTCGCGGACCAGCGCCATCGGCCCGCCGTCGACCGCCTCCGGCGCCACATGCCCGACGCACAGACCGGTGGTTCCGCCGGAGAACCGGCCGTCGGTCACCAGCAGGACGTCCTTCCCCAGCCCGGCGCCCTTGATGGCGCCGGTGATCGCCAGCATCTCCCGCATCCCGGGGCCGCCCTTCGGGCCCTCGTAGCGGATGACCACGACGTCCCCCGCGGCGATGGTTCCGTCCTCCAGCGCGTCCAGTGCGGCCCGCTCGCGATCGAAGACGCGGGCGGTGCCTTCGAAGACCTCGCTGTCGAACCCGGCGGTCTTCACGACCGCACCGTCGGGGGCGAGCGATCCGCGCAGGATGGTGATCCCGCCGGTGCGGTGGATCGGCTCGTGCAGGGCGCGCACTACCTTGCCGTCGACGTCGGGGGGCGACATCTCGCGGAGGTTCTCGGCCATGGTCCGGCCGGTGACAGTGAGGGCATCTCCGTGCAGCAGCCCGGCGTCCAGCAGCGCGCGCATGACCACCGGGACGCCGCCGATGCGGTCGACATCCGTCATCACGTGCCGGCCGAACGGCTTGACGTCGGCCAGGTGGGGCACTTTCTGCCCGATCACGGTGAAGTCGTCGAGGGAGAGCGGCACCTCGGCCTCGTGCGCGATGGCGAGAAGGTGCAAGACGGCGTTGGTGGATCCGCCGAACGCCATCACGATGGCGATGGCGTTCTCGAACGCTTCCCGAGTGAGGATGTCGCGGGCGGTGATGCCGCGCCGGAGCAGTTCGACGACGGCCTCGCCGGAGCGGCGGGCGAAGCCGTCGCGGCGCCGGTCGGTGGCGGGCGGCGCGGCGCTGCCGGGCAGCGACATGCCGAGGGCCTCCGCGGCACTGGCCATGGTGTTCGCCGTGTACATGCCTCCGCAGGCGCCTTCACCTGGGCAGATGGCGCGTTCGATGGCATCGACGTCCTCGCGGGTCATCAGGCCTCGGGCGCACGCCCCGACCGCCTCGAAGGCGTCAATGATGGTCACCTCGCGCTCGGAGCCGTCCGGCATCCGGGCCAGGCCGGGCAGGATCGAGCCCGCGTAGAGGAACACGGCGGCGAGGTCGAGGCGCGCCGCGGCCATGAGCATGCCCGGCAGCGACTTGTCGCAGCCCGCGAGCAGCACCGCGCCGTCCAGCCGCTCGGCCTGCATCACCGTCTCGACGCTGTCGGCGATGATCTCGCGCGAGACCAGGGAGAAGTGCATGCCCTCGTGGCCCATGGAGATCCCGTCGGACACGGAGATCGTGCCGAACTCCAAGGGGTAGCCGCCCGCGGCGTGGACCCCGTCCTTGCTGGCCTTGGCCAGCCGGTCCAGTGGCAGGTTGCACGGGGTGATCTCGTTCCACGAGCTCGCGACGCCGATCTGCGGCTTGGCGAAGTCCTCGTCACCCATGCCGACGGCGCGCAACATCCCCCGGGCCGCGGCCCGCTCCAGGCCGTCGGTGACGTCTCGGCTACGGGGCTTCAAATCCGGCGTCTGGGTCACGTCCAGCGAGTCTAGGGCCTGTCCCGTGGATCAGATCGTGATCACGTCGAGGTGGGGGTCGAGGCGACGCAGGTCGTCGGGATCACTGGTGAGGACGGCGTACTGGACCGATCGAGCGCACACCACTACGCAGGCGTCCACGACATCGGACGTGCCGGTCGCCGCGCACAGCTCGCCGGCCAACCGAGCGGTCCTCTCGTCGAGTGGGACCACTTTGACGTCCCGGGTCCGCATGAACGCCGCCAGCCTCGCTTGCCGCGCCCCGCCACGCCATACCTGGCCGAGCGCCGCCGCGGGAACGATCAAGGGGGTCCCCTTCGCCTCGGCGAGCAGAGCCTGCACGGCGCGCGCGCGGCGCTCGATGCCGATCAGCGCGCCCGCGTCGAGGGTCAAGCCGCGCCCCGTGCTTTCGAGCCTCAAGCCGACTTGGTCCTCGCGCGTTCCTCCGGCTGGATGATTCCCACCCGGAGAAGCTGCTGTCGCGCCCATTCCCGTTCTTCCTCCGTGGGTGGGCCGAACTCGTCGTGGTACTGGTCCAGCCACTGCTGCAGCGTAGGGCGCCGCTCGTAGTCGTCGATGGCGGCCGCGATGTAGCCGGATACCGATTCGGCCAGACCAAGCCGAACCGCGCGTCGAGCGGCCTCGGCGAGCTCGTCGGGCAGGCTGATGGTCAGCTTCACGGTCATACCATCGATCGTACCGGCGACCATAGCGGATATCCCGGACAGGCCTCCGAAGTTATCCACAGCCCCCTTGGTAGGGCGGATCACCGCGTGCCGACCACAAGGTTGAGCGGGCAGTTTTGCCCCGACACGCCCGGCGTGTCGGGGCACAACTGCCCGCTCAACCTGATGTGCCCGACATCCGGGGTTGCCCGAGCAAACCGGCGCCGCGGGGATTCGGTCTCACAACCCGCCCGACCCGCTGTGCGGACAACGTTGCGGTCGTGTAACTGCGCGCTGCCTGCGAGGTAACGACGCCTTCATAGGTTCGGGAGCAGACCGCCGGGCGCTCGCCCGCGGGCGGCCCCTCCCACCACGCAAGGAGCCCCCCATGGCCACCCCCACTGTTGTCGGCACATCGCTGCCCGCAGACGTCGACCTCCGGGAACGCTCCGGGCGCTGGATCGACCACTGGGAACCCGAGGACCCCAGCTTCTGGAACGCCGTCGGGCGCCGGGTGGCGTTGAAGAATCTCGTCTTCTCCATCTTCGCGGAGCACATCGGCTTCTCCGTCTGGCTTCTGTGGAGCATCGTCGTCGTCAAACTGGGTGCCGACCCGAAGACAGGCGCACCGGGCCCAGCGGGCTTTGCGCTGTCGGTGGACCAGCAACTGTGGCTGACCGCGGTGCCCAGCGGCGTCGGCGCGTTCCTGCGCATCCCCTACACCTACGCCGTCCCCAAGTTCGGCGGCCGCAACTGGACGATCATCTCCGCGCTGCTGCTCATCATCCCGTGCGGCCTGCTGGCCTGGGCTGTCGGTGACCCGAGCACGTCGTACACCACCTTGCTGCTCGTCGCGGCGACGGCCGGCTTCGGCGGGGGCAACTTTGCCTCCAGCATGGCCAACATCTCCTTCTTCTACCCCGAGCGGGAGAAGGGCTGGGCGCTCGGTCTGAACGCCGCCGGCGGCAACATCGGCGTAGCCGTGGTGCAGAAGGTCATCCCGCTCGTCATCGTGGCGGGAGGCGGTTTGGCGCTGGCGCGGGCCGGCCTCTTCTACATCCCGCTCGCGGTCATCGCTGCCGTGTGCGCCTTCCTGTTCATGGACAACCTCACCCACGCCAAGGCGGATCCGCAGGCCACCCACGACGGCGCAAAGCATGCCCACACCTGGATCATGGCATTTCTGTACATCGGCACGTTCGGCTCCTTCATCGGGTACTCCGCGGCGTTCCCCACACTGCTGAAGAACGTGTACCTGCGCCCCGACATTGCCCTGACCTGGGGCTTCCTCGGTGCGCTCGTGGGCTCGCTGTCCCGTCCCCTCGGCGGCAGGCTCTCCGACCGGTTCGGCGGCGCCCGGGTGACGGCAGTCGCGTTCGCGCTGATGAGTGTCGGGGCGTTCGTCGCGCTGGGGTCGGTGAGCAGCAAGAACCTCCCGCTCTTCTTCGCCTCCTTCATGCTCCTCTTCGTCTGCACCGGCATCGGCAACGGCTCGACGTATCGCATGATCCCGGCCATCTTCCGCGCCATGGGCGAAGACGCCGGCGGCACGCGCGATCACATGCTGGAGTACAAGCGGCAGGCGGCGGGCGCGATCGGCATCGTCTCGGCCGTCGGGGCCTTCGGCGGCTTCATCGTGCCGATCGCCTACGCGCAAGCCAACAAGGCCTTCGGAAACATCAAGCCCGCGCTGTGGTTCTACGGCTTCTTCTTCATCCTCATGCTCGCCGTCACCTGGTGGTCCTACCTGCGCAAGGGCGCGCGGATGTCCTCGATCGGGGCCTGACCCATGACCGTTGCAGCGGCCTCCGTTGCTGCGAATCGCCGAGCGTCCCTCCGCAACGGCGGGGAGGGACGCTCGGTGCCCACCCACTGTCCGTACTGTGCGCTGCAATGCGCCACCACGCTGACGCCGGGCGTGGGGCAGGGCGGCGGGTCGGGCACGCGAGTCACCGTTGCGGGCCGGGACTTTCCGACCAACCGCGGCGGCTTGTGCCAGAAGGGCTGGACCGCACCGGCGCTGCTGGACTCACCGGAACGACTCACCACACCGCTGGTCCGCGCAGCAGACGGCGAGCTGCACCCGGCGTCGTGGGACGAGGCGCTGGGGCTCATCGCCGCGACGCTGCGCCGGCTGCGCGCGGAATCTGGCGCGGACGCCGTGGCGGTCTTCGGCGGCGGCGGGCTGACCAACGAAAAGGCTTACGCGCTGGGCAAATTCGCGCGAGTCGTGCTGGGCACTCCGAACATCGACTACAACGGCCGGTTCTGCATGTCGTCGGCGGCGGCCGCCGGGATCCGCTCGTTCGGCGTCGACCGTGGCCTGCCCTTTCCGTTGGAAGACCTCGGCGGCGCGGACGCCGTCCTGTTGGTCGGCAGCAATCTGGCGGAGACGATGCCGCCGGCGATGGCGCACCTGACGCGTGCCGCCGACGCCGGCGGGCTCATCGTCGTCGATCCGCGCCGGACACCGACCGCAGCGCTCGCAGCCGACCGCGGGGGCATCCACCTGCAGCCGACGCCCGGCACGGATCTGGTGCTGATCCTCGGGCTGCTGCATGTCGTTCTGCATGAGGGTTTGGCGGACGACGCATACATCGCCCAGCGCACCACGGGTGTTGAGGCGGTGCGCCGGGTTGTCAACGCGTGGTGGCCGGAGCGGGTCGAGTCGCTCACCGGCGTCCCGGCGCGCCTCATCCGAGGCGCCGCACGCCGTCTGGCCGACGCTGCGCCACACCGTGGCGGCGCGGGTTGCTACCTGCTCACCGGACGTGGTGCCGAACAGCACGCCAAGGGCACCGACACGGTGACCGCGTGCATCGACCTCGCCCTGGCTCTCGGCCTGCCCGGCCGGGTCGGCAGCGGGTACGGCTGCCTCACCGGCCAGGGCAACGGGCAGGGCGGCCGGGAGCACGGGCAGAAGGCCGATCAGCTGCCCGGCTACCGCAAGATCGACGATCCGGTGGCGCGGCAGCACGTGGCGGCGGTTTGGGGTATCGACCCCAGCGACTTGCCGGGCGCCGGCCCGTCCGCCGTGGAGCTGCTGGCCCGCCTGGGCGCGTCGGCTGACCCGGAGCGCGGCCTTCCCGCCGGCCCGCGGGCCTTGCTGGTGCACGGCAGCAATGTCGCCGTCAGCGCACCGGACGCCGCGACGGTGATCGAGCGCCTGCGCCGTCTCGACCTGCTCGTCGTCTGCGACCTGGTGCCGAGCGAGACGGCGCGGCTGGCGCACGTCGTGCTGCCCGTCACGCAGTGGGCCGAGGAGGAGGGCACGATGACGACGCTCGAGGGCCGGGTGGTGCGGCGCCGCCGCGCATTGCCGCCGCCGCCCGGCGTCCGCACCGACCTGGAGGTGCTCGCCGACCTGGCGGAACGGCTCGGGCGACCGGGCGCCATCGACCCCGACCCGCGCGCCGTCTTTGCGGAGTTGCGCGCCGCCAGCTCCGGAGGCCCGGCCGACTACTCAGGCATCAGCTACGACCGGCTCGAGGCCGGCGAGGCGCTGTACTGGCCGTGCCCCGACGAGGCGCACCCCGGCACGCCGCGGCTCTTCCTCGACCGCTTCGCCACCCCCGACGGCCGCGCGCGCTTCGTGCCCGTGCAGCACCGGCCGCCGGCCGACGACCTGCGCCCGGACGCGCCGGTCTACCTCATCACCGGCCGGGTGCTGCAGCACTACCAGTCCGGCGCCCAGACGCGGCGCGTGCCGGAACTAGCCGGCGCCGTGCCGGACGTGTTCGCCGAGCTGCACCCGGACCTGGCCTCCCGGCTCGGGATCGAGGATGGCGATCGGGTGCGCCTGACGACGAAGCGCGGGACAGCCGTCGCGCCTGCACGGTTGACCGACACGGTGCGTCCGGACTGCGTGTTCATGCCGTTCCACTGGCCCGATGAGGGCAGCGCGAACCTGCTGACCAACGACGCCCTGGACCCGATCTCCCGGATGCCCGAGTTCAAAGTCTGCGCGGTATCGGTGACCCGAGAGGTGGATCAGTGAGGCAGCATCTTGACAGGCGATCTGCCCCTGGGAGTGGGTCAGATCGCCTGCCGATCCGGCACATTGTTGTCATCGGGTTCGGGATGGCGGGGGCGCGGCTGGTCGACGACCTGCTGCTGCGCGACCCCGACCGGCGGCTGCGCATCACGGTCATCGGCGCAGAGCCGTACGGCGCGTACAACCGCATCCTGCTGTCCGACGTCGTCGCCGGGCGGGCCGACGTCGCGGGGCTGGCACTGACCGACTCAGCAGAGCTGCAAGCGGCGGGGGTCGAGGTGCTGCTCGGCCGGCAGGTATCGGCGATCGACCGGCAGACTCGCGACGTCGTGCTGGCGGACGGCGACCGCGTGGCGTACGACCGCCTGGTCCTGGCCACCGGCGCCACCCCGTTCGTGCCGCCGATCCCCGGTATGCACGGGCACAACGACCAGCACGGCCTGCTTGCCGGAGTGCACACGCTGCGGACCGTCGACGACTGTCGCGAGATCGTCGCGGCGACGGCCAACGCCCGCCGTGCGGTCGTTCTCGGCGGGGGTCTGCTCGGCCTGGAGGCAGCACGCGGGCTGGCGCGGCGCGGACTGGACGTGACCGTCGTGCATGTCGCCCATCACGTGATGGAACGCCAGTTGGACGCGGCTGCGGCCGCGGTCCTCACCCGTTCGCTGCGACGCGGCGGGATGGACGTTCGCACCGCGGCGCAGGTCCAGCGGATCACGAGTGAGAACGGCCGGCTGACCGGGCTCGACCTGCCCGGCGAGCATCTACCGGCGGACCTGCTCGTGCTGTCCTGCGGGGTGCGGCCGAACGTCGGGCTCGCCGCCGCGGCAGGCCTGCCGGTCGGAGCCGGGATCGTCGTCGACGACGCGCTGCGGACGGACGACCCGCGCATCCACGCCATCGGGGACTGCGCCGAGCACCGCGGCGAGGTGCCCGGCCTCGTGGCGCCGGCCTGGGAGCAGGCTCGAGTGGTCGCAGCCCACCTCACCGGGGCCGACCCGACGGCCGCCTATGCCGGGCACCGGCCGGTGGTCCGGCTCAAAGCCGCCGACCTCGACGTCATGACGTGCGGCGAGACGGATGTCGACCCGTGGGACGACGACCCGGCGCTGGAGGTCGTCCAGCTGCTGGATCCGGGCCGGGGCCGGTACGTCAAGGCGGTCGTGCGCTCAGGCTGCGTGGTCGGGGCGATCAGCATCGGCGAGCCGCGCGCCGCCGCCGAGCTGTCGCTGCTGGTGGATCGCGGCTCTCCGGCTCCCGCGGACCGCGCGGTGCTCCTGCTGCCCGGCGCCCGCGGGGTGGGCCCTGCGGCAGCAGACGATCCCACGCTGATCCCCGACCGGGCCACCGTGTGCCGCTGCAACGGCGTCACCAAGGGGGCGATCGTGCGGGCCTGGCGGGGCGGCGCGCGAACCGTCGAGGAGGTGTCCGCCGCGACCCGCGCCAGCACCGGCTGCGGAACCTGCCGGGATGCCCTCGAGGGGCTCGTCGGCTGGCTGGCCGCCTCCGATCCCGACCCGCTCCCGGGCGATCCCAACCCGCTCCCGGGGGATCCCAACCCGCTCCCGGTTCAGCTCGCCACCCCGCTTCCCGGAGGACTTCGATGACCAGCACCGATGCGCCCACTGCGGCCAAGCACCTCGTCGTCGTCGGCGGCGGCATGGTGGCCCAGCGTCTGGTCGAGGCGCTCACCCAGCGGCAGAACGACGCGCTCACCGAGGGCGGAACCCGGCCATGGCGCATCACCGTGCTCGCCGAGGAGCCGCGGGCGCCGTACGACCGGGTCGCCCTCACCTCCTACTTCTCCGGCCGCAGCCCCGAGGACCTGGCGCTCGGCGATCCGCTGCTCTGGCGGCAACCGGGAGTCACCCTGCGGCGGGGTGAGGCGGCCACCGCGATCGACCGCGCGGCCCGCACGGTGACGGCCGGCAAGGGGCGGACTCTGACCTACGACGCCCTGGTCCTTGCCACCGGATCGTCGCCGTTCGTCCCTCCGGTGGAGGGACGGGATCTGCCGGGCAGCTTCGTGTACCGCACGATCGATGACGTCGCGGCGTTGCGCGAATGGGTCGAGCGGCTGGCCGGCGAGTTGGCCCGCCCGGTCCGCGGCGCGGTCGTCGGCGGTGGTCTGCTCGGGCTGGAGGCCGCCGGGGCGTTGCAGGCCTTGGGCGTCGAGTCGCACGTGGTCGAGTTCGCCCCTCGGTTGATGCCGATCCAGGTGGACGACGGCGGCGGCGAGGCGTTGCGGCGTCTGGTGACGGGCCTGGGCGTCACCGTGCACACCGGAACGGCGACCGCACGGCTGCGCCCGCACACCTCCGGCCCGCGCGCCGGCACCGTTGCGCGCATGGATTTCGCGGAGCCGTCCCCGGACGGCGTCAAGCACCTGGACGTCGACGTCGTGGTCTTCGCGGCCGGTGTCCGGCCCCGCGACGAACTGGCGCGCGCCGCGGATCTGCCGGTCGGCGAGCGGGGCGGCGTCCTCGTCGACGCCAGTTGCCGAACCGCCGACCCGCACGTGTGGGCCATCGGCGAGGTGGCCGCGGTCGACGGGCGCTGCTACGGCCTGGTCGCCCCCGGCTACGCAATGGCGGAGGTCGTGGCCGACCGGCTCCTCGGCGGCTCGGCCACGTTCCCCGGTGCCGACCTGTCGACCAAGCTCAAGCTGCTCGGCGTGGACGTCGCCAGCTTCGGCGACGCTTTCGGCCAGGCGAACGGTGCCCTGTCCGTGGTTTACGCCGACCCCGTCGTGGGCGTGTACAAGAAGCTGGTTCTGTCCGACGACGCGCGGACCCTCCTCGGCGGCGTGCTGGTCGGGGATGCCGAGGCCTATGCCGGGCTGCGTCCGATGGTGGGGCGGGAGCTGGGTTCCGACCCCGCTGCGTGGCTGCTCCCGGAGGGGGCCGAGGGAGGCGGGCGTGGCACCGGCCCGCTGCCCGACGACGCTGGGGTCTGCTCGTGCAACAACGTCAGCGCCGGCACCATCCGCGACGCCGTCCGGGACCGGGAATGCCGTGACCTGGCTGCGGTCAAGGCGTGCACGAAGGCCGGCACGAGCTGCGGATCCTGCCTCCCGCTGGTGAAGAAGCTGGTCACCGTCGAGTTGGAGGCCGCCGGCGTCGCGGTGAGCACAGCGTTGTGCGAGCACTTCGACGTCAGCCGGGCGCAGCTGTTCGACATCGTGCGCGTCAGCGGGATCCGTTCGTTCAGCGAGCTGGTCGCACGGGCCGGTCGTGGGCGTGGATGCGACATCTGCAAGCCAGTGGTCGCTTCGATCCTGGCCAGCCTGGGCAACGGGCACATCCTGGAGGGCGAGCAGGCCGCTCTGCAGGACACCAACGACCACGTCCTGGCGAACCTGCAGAAGGACGGCACGTACTCCGTGGTACCCCGCGTGCCCGGCGGCGAGATCACGCCGGACGGGCTCATCGCGATCGGCGAGATCGCCCGGGAGTTCGGGCTCTACACGAAGATCACCGGCGGTCAGCGGATCGACATGTTCGGCGCACGGA
>Ga0081539_10001379_pt1 | contig 42060 bp, 42 predicted proteins | sample TabmetS4T2R2_FD_71023 | JGI IMG/M metagenome (GOLD analysis project Ga0081539, IMG submission 71023) | Tabebuia heterophylla rhizosphere microbial communities from the University of Puerto Rico - S4T2R2 | ecosystem: Host-associated > Plants > Roots > Rhizosphere ... | reverse complement strand
CGGCGGCAGGTCGACGCCGCTGCGCCCGCAGCGGCGGTAGGGCATCGTCTCGTACCGGCCCGGCGCGGCGACGTAGGTCATCGCAGCACGCCCTCGGTGACGTCGCGCAGGAGGTCGGCGACCTGCTCGGGCTCGCGCGCGACGGCGAGCGCCGCGCGGTCGACCTCCTTGAGCGCGTGGTCGGTGACCGGGCCGGTGAAGTCGACGTCGAGCTCGGCGGCGCCCCGCTCGATCCGCTCGCGCCAGTCGGTGTGGATCTCGCCGGAGAGATAGACCTGCCACGTCATGGGCGGCGGATCCTAGATCCTTCGGCGTGTGAGCGAGCGCTACGAGGTCCCGCCGGAGCGGCTCGGCCGCTGGCTCGAGCGGTGGGCGGACGAGCACGGGCCGGTGGAGCGCACCGAGATCCGCGTCGGCCGCGTCACGTTCGTGGGCGCGGACGGGAGCCTCGACTGCGACCCGCCGTTCCCGCCGCTCGCGGCCACGGGCACGCGCGAGGGGTTCGACCCGGCGCCGCTGCTCGACCACGCCGGGCGCGACCGCGTCGTCGGGGTCCTGCTCGTGCGGCTCGGTGGGCACGCCGCCGGCGTCTTCTCGGGCCGCAGGCTCGTCGCGTCCAAGGTCGGCCGGCGGCCGGTGCACGGGCGCCACCGCGCGGGCGGCTCGAGCCAGCAGCGGTTCGCGCGCCGCCGCGAGGGCCAGGCGCGCGTGGCGCTGGCGGCGGCGGCCGACGTCGCCGCGCGCGTGCTGCTCGAGCACCGGCGCGACCTCGACGCGGTCGTGCTGGGCGGCGACCGGCGCGCGCTCGCCGAGGTCCTGGAGGACGCGCGGCTGCGACCGCTGCGGGCGCTCGTCGCCGAGCGGGTGCTGGACGTGCCCGACCCGCGCCTGGCCGTCCTTCAGGCGACACCGGACCGCTTCCGCGCGACGGTGCTGCGGCCGCGTGCGTAGATTGCCGCGCCATGCTCGCCGCGCACACGAACTCGTTCCACTCCTACTCGGCCGACGAGGCGTACGCCGCAATCGCCGAGGCGGGCTACGGTGCCGTCGAGCTGTCGGCCGTGCCCGGCTGGACGGAGCACGTCGACGTGCACGCCGACCCCGCCGATGCGCGCGCCAAGCTCGACCACTTCGGGCTGACGGCGGTGTCCATCAGCGGCCATTCCGACCTCACGACGCCGGAGGGGCTCGAGCACGGCCTCGCCGTCGTCCGCTGGGCGGAGCGCTTCGGCCTTCCGGTCGTCAACACCGCGATCGGCGGCCACGCGCACGTCGACGAGAGCGAGGATGCCTTCATGGGCAACATCGGGACGCTCGCGGACGCCGCGCAGGCGGCCGGCCTCGTCGTCGCGCTCGAGATCCACGGGGACCTCATGGCCACGGGCGCGATGGCCGCGCCGCTGCTGGACCGGATCGGCCACCCGGCGGTGCGCGTCAACTACGACACCGCGAACGTCGAGCACTACGGCGGCGTGCGCGCGGAGGACGACCTTCCCGCGATCGTCGACCGGGTCGCCAACGTGCACCTGAAGGACTCGCGTGGCGGCAAGGGCGAGTGGGACTTCCCGGCGATCGGCGAGGGGCACGTCGACTTCGCGCGCGTGCTGGAGATCCTGCGCGGCGCGGGGTACGAGGGGCCGTACGCGGTCGAGGTCGAGTTCAGCGGCGAGCCGTGGCCGCCGCTCGACGAGGTGAAGGAGGCCATGCGCGTGTCGCGCGAGGCGCTGGCCCGGATCGGGCTCTCTTGACGGGCGTCGCGCTGCTCGGCGCCGGGTTCATGGCCCGGATCCACGCCGATGCGTACGCGGGCGTGCCCGACCAGGCGCAGGTCCGGGTCGTCTGCGCCAACGACGGGGCGGAGGCGATCGCCGAGCGGCTCGGCGCCGAGGTGACGACCGACTGGCGGGAGGCGATCGCCGTGCCGGGCGTCGAGGCCGTGGACGTCTGCCTGCCGACGCCGCTCCACCGAGCGGTCGCCGAGCGCGCGTTCGAGCTGGGCCTCCACGTGCTCGTCGAGAAGCCAGTCGCCCTGACGCTCGAGGACGCCGATGCCATCGGCGCGGCGGCCGCGGCGGCCGGTCGCGTGCTCATGGTCGGGCACGTGCTGCGCTACTTCCCGGAGGTGGTCGAGCTGCGGCGCCTGATCGGCAGCGGCGAGCTGGGCAGGCCGCTCGCCGTCACCGCGCTGCGGCTGTCGCCGCCGCCGGACTGGAACCGGTGGATGCTCGACCCGGCGCAGTCGGGCGGCACGCTCGTGGACCTGATGATCCACGACTTCGACATCTGTGCCGCGATCCTGGGTGCGCCGCGCCGCGTGCGCGCGGTCTCGACGGCCGGCGGGCGGCACGTGCGGGCGATCGTCGAGCACGAGGCTGGCGACGCGACCGTCGAGGGCAGCCACGCGATGCCGCCGTCGTTCCCGTTCACGGCCGGCCTGCGCGTGCTCTGCGAGGGCGGCGTGCTCGACCACCGGTTCGAGGCCGGCGCCGGCGACGAGGTCGCGGGCGACACGGCGTCGGGGCTGTCGATCCACCCGGCCGGTGGCGAGCGCCGCTCGTTCGTGGCCGCGGGCGAGCCGTGGGCTGCCGAGATCGAGCACTTCCTCGACTGCGTGGCGGGGGGCGCGGAGCCGCGCGACGGCTCCTTCGCGCAGGCGCGCGCCGCCTTGGCCGTGGCCCTGGCGGCGCGGCGCTCGATCGAGTCTGAGGAGATCGTGGCGGTCTGATCGTCAGGTGCGGGCCTCCTGGGCGCGGCGGGTCGCGGCCACGACGTCCGCGGGCCGCCAGCCGTCGTGGCCGTTGGGCGCCGGGACGCCGGCGAGGTTGAGCGCGTCGGCGATCGAGGCGGCGGGCACGCCGAGGTCCTCGAGCGCCGCGATCCGCGGCTCGAGCTCGGGTGGCTCGCCTTGGAACGGCTGGCGGCGCCAGCTCGCGATGTCGATCACGGCGGTCGCGGTCGCCCGGCCCCGCGGCGTCGAGGTGTCGAGGTCGTCGTCGATCGCGGCGAGGAACCCGTCGGCGTCCGTGAGCCACTGCATGAGTGCCGCGAGGTCGCCGAGGCGCGTGGTGAAGTCGCGCAGGGCCGGGACGACGAGCCCATCCGCGGCGCCCTCCTCGATCTGCTCGAGCGCGTGCAGGAGGCCGGGCCGCCGCGCGAGCCCCACGCCCGCCTCGTCGGACTCCTGGACGATCCGGACCAGCGACCAGTCGTGCCGCGCGCACGCGTCCTCGAGCGCCGGCGCGGTGGCCTCGACCGCATCGCTCCCGCCCCGGGCGACATAGCCGAGCACGGGCCGCCGCGTGCGGCGGCGCGGCAGCCCGCCACCCACGAACAGGCCCGCCAGCAGCGCCAGCCCGACACCGATCACGAACGCCAGCACCGGCGCGCCGCCGCTGTGCTTCGCCGGCTTAGCCGTTCGAGGCTTGGCGGCCGTGCTCGGCTTCGTGGCGCTCGGCGCCGTCGCCTTCGGCGCGCGCGTCTTCGTCCCGGTCGCGCCGCGCGGCGTTGCCGTCTTCCCCGAGCGCGGCTTCGCTCCCTTCGTCGCGATCGGCCGGTGGTCGCTGCGCGCGTGCAGCACCGCGAGCGTGAGGCGGCCGACGCGGCCGCTGGTCGGCAGGCCGTGCTTGTACTGGAACCAGCGGGTCGCGGCTTCTGTGCGCGGCCCGAAGAGCCCGTCGACCGGGCCGGGCCGGTAGCCGATCTGTGTCAGGCGCCGCTGGACGTCGCGCACGCGGCGCGAGCCACCCGGCCGGACGTAGCCGGTACCGCGACCGACGGCGCCGGCGCTCCAGCCCGGCGGCCATACGGCACGGATCCTCTGCGGCCGGGGGAGTGGAGCCTGGATCGCGCGGCCGTGCCAGCTCGCCGACACGGGGGCGTGCGGCGGCCTGGTGCGCGCGGCGGCGGATGTGGTGAGAACGGCGAGCACGACCAGCGTGATCGCCACAACCGTGCTTGTCTGACGCAAGCGTTCATCTCCTTGGAATCGAGCGGTGGACTGGGCAGCGCGTGCGCGCTAGCCAGGCCGCTCGACCAAGGCGACGAGCCGCACCGACCGCCAGCCGGGCGGTGCGTCGATGAAGGCAAGAAGAAGCGCGGCGAAGGCCGCGAGGAGCGACGCGAAGATCACCGCCGACGCGCCCGGAGGCGCCGGGCTCGGCCCCGCCGTGCCGCCCGCGCCTACCGAGGTCGTCGTCGTTGCCGCGCGAGTCACCGGCTCGGGGACCGCCCGCGGCCCCGCGGCCTCGACCCGCGGCGTCGCCACGGTCACGAGCACCTGCTGGCCTTCCAGGCCGCGCTGGCGCGGTGCCGCCGGAGCCGGAGTCACGGAACGTCGCGGAGCGACGCGGTCCGCCACGGTCGCGACCCGGTCAGCCACATGCGGCGCCGTCGCAGCCACGATCTTCGTCGCGGGCCTCGGCGCCGCGGCGTTCACGGGCTGCTGCACGGCCGGCGCACCGCTCGTGCGCACCGGCGCCCGTGCGACGGTCCTGGGGGCCGGCGCCACGGTCTCCGAGACCGCGCGCGTGGGCGGCGCGGTCCTCGCCACGGGCGCCTTCGACACGGGGTCGGTGACCGGCGCCGCCGCGCCGGCGACGGTCTTCGGCGAAGACGTCCCAGCCCCGATCGTGCGCGTGACCGGCGCCGGGGCCGTCGTCACGCTCTTCGTCGCCGACGCGACGGTCGTCACAGTCTTCGTCGCCGTCGAGACGGCGCGGGTCGCGGACGCCGTGGCGTCCGTCGCAGTCCTCGACACCGTGGTCGTCGCCGCCGTCGTCACGGTCTTCGTCGCCGTGTTCGTCGCGGCCGTCGCCGCGGTCGTCACGGTCTTGGACGCCGTGCTCGTCGCGGCCTTCGCCGCGGTCGTCACGCTGCTCGACGCCGCGTTCGTCGCCGACCTCGCGGCCGTCGTCACGGTGTTCGTCGCGGATGTCGCGGCGGTCGTCACGGCCTTCGACGCCGCGTTCGTCGCGGGCGCCGCACTCTTCGTCACGGTCTTCGCCGCCGAGGTCGCGGCCGTCGTCGCGGTCTTCGACGCCGCGTTCGTCGCCGACGTCGCGGTGTTCGTCGCCGAGGTCGCGGCCGTCGTCGCGGTCTTCGACGCCGTGTTCGTCGTCGAGGTCGCGGCCGTCGTTGCGGTCTTCGACGCCGTGTTCGTCGTCGAGGTCGCGGCCGTCGTCGTGGTCTTCGACGCCGTGTTGGCCGCCGACGTGGAGGCGGTTGTCGCGGACGTCGCGGCGGTCGTCGCGGTCTGCGTGGCGGGCGCCGCGGGCTTCGTCACGGTGGCCGTCGCGGTCGCGACGGTGTGGGTCGCGGGGGGCGTGGCGTTCGTCGCGGGTGCGGTGGCGGACGAGCCGGTGTTGGCGGCCGTCTGGGTCGTGGCCGGGAGGGGGCTCTGGGCGGCGGCGGGCGCGGCGGCAAGGATCGCGGCGATCACTGCCGCGAGGCCGACGGTCAGGGGTCGGTACAGGAGTCCGTTCATCGCGCCCTCGTCCTCGCGCGCCCGCGCGAGGCCCTTCGGAACTGCCCGCCAGCGACCAAATGCCCGCAGATTGGGCGTGCCGATCCGGGCGCGGTCAGAACGGAGACACTCAGTAGCCGAGGCGGCGCCGGAACTCGCCGGCGCCGACGACCGACGCGCCGCGCGCCCGGGCGCGCGCGGCGAGCTCCGCGTCCGACGTCACGACATGCACCGAGGCCGCGTCGTCGTCGGCCTCCAGCCGCCGCGCGATCTCGTCGTCGGCGGCGTTGCGGCCGCGCCGCGGCGCGATCGCCACCTCGAGCGGCCCGTCGCGGCCCGCCCAGGAGGACGGCCCCGCGTCGAGCACGACGACGACCTCGTCGCCCGGCCCTGCGAACTCGCGCAGCGCGTCGATGAGCCGCGCGGCGGCGCCCTCGCGATCGCGCCACCAGCCGTCCGGCCGCGAGCCGATCACGTTGCTCGCATCCACCAGCCAGCGGGTCATGGCGCCGCCGGGACGTCGCGGGCGTCGAGGAGCCAGCGGGTCATGGCGCCGCCGGGACGTCGCGGGCGTCGAGGAGCCAGCGGGTCATGCCGCTGGGCGGTCGGCGCCCGGCCAGGGCTCGGGGCGCTGGTCCGGAAGCAGGACCTGTTCGATCCGCTCGTCGTAGACCTCGAGGCCGCGGCCGCGGTAGGTGCGCAGCGCGGCGGGCCCGTCGAGCGAGCAGGTGTGGACCCAGACGCGGCGCGGGCGCTGCTCCCAGGCGCGCCGCAGCGCGAAGTCGAGCAGCCGCGTCCCGAGGCCGCGGCCGATGAACGCCGGCAGCAGGCCGAACGACGCGAGCTCGACCGCGTCGCCGTCGCGCTCGAGCTCGGCGAAGCCGGCAGGGGCGCCGCGCACGTATCCGACCCACGTCTCCAGCTCCGGCCGGTCGAGCCAGCGCATCCAGCGCTCCCAGGTCCAGCCGAGGCGGTCGGTCCACCACCAGTCGCTGCCCACAGCCGCGTACAACGCGCGCGAGAACTCGGGCGACGGGAGCTCGACCTGCCGTACCTCGAGCGACGGATCGGGCTCGGGAGTGGGCGCCAGGCGCGCCGGGTCCGTCATCTCGAGGAACCAGGTCGTGACCTCGACGGACGTCACCGCGGGCAAGCTACAGATGCGTCGCCCTCCTGCCGACTACGGGGCCATCATGGCCCTCCGTCGGTCGTCGATTCCGCTGCTCTGCGCGCTGATCGCGCTCCTCGCGTTCCCCGCGGGCGCGTTCGCGAGCTCCGGCACGGCCACCGCCGAGTCCCACGGCGATCCCGCCTCGGCACTGCCGGACGTCCTCCTCACCCGCCCGGCCACCGAGCAGCGCTGGACCGCGCTGAACCCCGCCATCGGCATCGACAACGAGCGCTCCGGCGGCCTCTCCGAGACCTGGTGCGGCGCGGAGACGGCGAGCGACGACACCGTCGACGACGTCTACCTCGACACGGACCAGCAGTTCAAGCTCATCTACGCCTACCCCAGCGACCAGCCCGACCGCTTCGCGGCGCTCAAGGACAAGCTCCAGGCGTCCGTGTCGCTGATGACCCGCTACATGGCGGGCCAGTCGGGCGGCGCCAAGACCGTGCGCTTCGACCTCGGCACGAGCTGCGGCCCCGGCTACGCCGACATCCAGACCGTCGCCCTCCCGCAGCCGACGAGCTACTACGTCACCGGCGGCTCGCCCGACTTCAGCAGGCTCGAGACCGACGTCCGCGCCGCCGTCGCCCTCGCGCCCGGCTCGCGACGCAACCTGCTCGTCTACGCCGACACGCTGCGCGGCACCGACGGCATCTCCGGCCAGGGCGAGCGCGTCACCGCGCTCGGCGTCGGCGACGTCCCGGACGCGACCAACCCGCACAACGACGGCGGGCTGCTCGCCGTCGCCTGGGGCCCCACGACGGTCCCATCCGGCGCCTACGCCACCCCGGCCACGCTGATGCACGAGCTCAGCCACAACCTCGGCGCGGTCCAGGGCGGCGCTCCGCACGCGACGGACCCGCTCAACGGCGGTCACTGCTACGACGAGCAGGACCTCATGTGCTACGCCGACGGCGGGCCGAACAACACGCTGACCTACACCTGCGACTTCCGCCAGGGCCAGGTCATCGACGAGAGCTACGACTGCGGCCGCGACGACTACTTCAACCCGGCCCCGGCGTCGGGCTCCTACCTGGACTCGCACTGGAACGTCTACAACTCCGAGTTCCTCGCCGACTGTGCGGATCCGAGCGCGGCGCTCTCCTGCGGGACGGCCGACACGACGAAGCCGGTCAACACGACGCCGACGCCCAGCACGGGCTGGTACGCGGCGCCCTACCAGGTCGCGCTGTCCGGCACGGACACCGAGTCCGGCGTGGACCACATGCAGTGGATCCTCGACGCCGGCCCGGCCACGAACGTCGGCAACGGCGACACGGTCACCGTCACCGGCTCGGGCGCGCACAGCCTCATGACGCGCGCCGTCGACGAGGCCGGCAACGCCTCCGACTGGCGCACGGACACCGTCAACATCGACGTCACCAAGCCCGCCGACACGACCAACTCGGGCACCACGGCCTGGCGCCAGACCACCGCCAGCGTCACGGTCAGCGCGAGCGACGCGCACTCCGGGATCGACCACGTCGAGTACAAGATCGACGGCGGCGTCGTGCACAGCGTCGCGAACTCGACGCCGGTCGCGATCTCCGGCGACGGCGCGCACACGCTCAGCGTGCGCGGAATCGACGTGGCCGGCAACGTCGGCGACTGGAGCGACCACACGATCCGCGTCGACACCGTGCAGCCGACCGACGAGACCTCCGCGCCCGCCGGCTGGCAGACCGCTCCCCTCGGCGTCACCGTCACCGGCTCGGACGCCCATTCCGGCGTCGCCTCGGTCACGTACAGCCTCGACGGCGCCGCGCCCGTCACCGGCGCCTCGCCGACCGTCGTGACCGTGTCCGGCGACGGCGACCACACGCTCGAGACCCGGGTCACCGACAACGCCGGCAACCAGTCCGGCTGGAAGACGACGACGGTCCGCATCGACACGACCGCGCCCGACAATCAGACCCCTGCCGCGCCGGCCGGCTGGCGCACGACCGACTACGCGGTGATGGTCGCCGGCGCCGACAGCGGCTCGGGCGTCCGCGAGGTCCAGTGGCGCGTGGACGGCGGCGCCGTGACCCCGGGCGCGACGCCCAAGCAGGCGATCGTCACCGGCAACGGCACCCACACGTTCGAGACGCGCGTCGTCGACAACGCCGGCAACGCCTCCGCCTGGCGCGCCGAGCAGGTCAAGATCGACAACGTCAACCCGGTCAACACGACGACCACGCCCGCCCCGGAGGTCGCCGAGCCGTACACGGTCGCGATCACCGGCACCGACGGCGGCTCGGGCATCGCGGGCGTCAAGTGGCGCGTGGACGCCGACCCGACCGTGCACACGACGACCACGGCGACCGTCAGCGGCGACGGGACGCACACGCTCTACACGATGGTCGTCGACGCCGCCGGCAACGACAGCGGTTGGCGTGCCGACACCGTGAAGGTCAATCACGTCCTCAACAACGACACGACGGCCCCGATCGACGACACCGACGTCGCCCCCTCGGGCTGGCAGTCCGACGACGTCGTGCTCCACGTCGCCGCCCACGACAACGTCGGCGTCAAGTGGATCAAGGTCCGCATGGGCGCCACGACGACGACGTACCTGGCAGACCAGGCCGACGTGACGATCAGCGCCGAAGGCGAGACGTACGTCGAGACCCAGGCCCGCGACACCTCGAACAACGACTCCGCCTGGCGGGCACAGTGGGTGCGCATCGACAAAACGCCGCCGACCGACGACACCTCGATCCCGGCCGGCTGGTCGAACGCGAACACTTTCACGCTCGCGGCGCACGACACGCCGTCGGGCATCGACCACATGGAGTACACGATCGACGGCGGCGCCCCGCAGACCGCCGGGGTGGGCGACACCGTCAACGTCGGCGGCGACGGCACGTACGCGATCCGCACCCGCGCGATCGACAACGCCGACCGCGCATCCGACTGGAAGCTCGCCACGCTCAAGGTCGACCGCGTGCTCCCGGTGAACACCTCGGCCGTGCCCGCCACCGGCTGGCTCGCGGACCCGCTCTCGCTCGACCTCACCGGCACCGACGCCGGCTCAGGGCTCGACCGCATGCAGTGGCGTCTCGACGGCGGCGACGTCCAGGACGGCGGCCCGGCCGTCGTCGACACGGACGGCACCCACACGCTCGAGAGCCGTGCGCTCGACCTGGCCGGCAACCCGTCCGCGTGGCGCAGCGACACCGTCATGCTCGACGTCACGGCGCCGACCAACGTCACGCCCGAGCCCCCGGCCGGCTGGCGCGCGACGCCGTACAGCGTGACCGTCGCCGGCGCCGACGGCGCGGGCTCCGGCGTCGACGCGATCGAGGTCAAGGTCGACGGCGCCGCCGTCGCCGGGCCCGACGTCACCGTAAGCAGCGACGGCGTGCACACGATCGAGAGCCGCATCGTCGACCTCGTCGGCCACGCCTCGGCCTGGCGGACCGACACCGTGCGGATCGACAGCGCCGTCCCGACCGCGACGCTGACCTGCACCGCAGGCGCCGGCTGGACCGCCCGCACCGTGGTCTGCACCCCGACCGCGAACGGCGGCCCGTCCGGCATCGCCTCGCTCACGCTCGTGCGCAACGGCGGCGCGCCGGTCGCGGTCACCAGCGGCCACCCCGTGTCGATCGCGACCGACGGCAGCAGCGCGCTCACGCTCAAGGCCGTGGACGGCGCCGGCAACGAGAAGACCATCGCGGCGAGCTTCAAGGTCGACCGCACGATCCCGCTCGTCTCGCTCACCTGCGTGGCGGCCACGACCCCCACCGGCTACGTCTGCCACGCCGGCGCCTCGGACGCCACGTCCGGTCTCGCGGCGCTCCAGTACAGCGTCGACGGCGGCGCCTGGAAGGCGGTGCCGGCGAGCCGCGCGTTCGCGGTCTCCCACGGCACCGTGCGGGTGCGCGCGGTCGACGTCGCCGGCAACGCGGCGCAGACCAAGCCCGTGACGCTGGCCGAGCGCAAGGCACCGGTCGTCAAGCCGCCGGTGACCGTGACCAGCAAGTCCGCGCCGGTCTACCTCGCGGGCCACAGCGACCCGGACAGCCTCGTCGGCGCGCTGCTCGCCGCGCGCAGCCCGAACGGCACCGTGTCGATCGACCTGCGCCCGCTGGCCGTCGGCCGGGGCACGTTCAAGGTCCAGATCGCCCTGACCTCCGGCGAGCGCGACCGGACCGTCGCCCGCAAGGTCTCCGTCGGCCGCCGCGGCCACCTTCCGCGGATGGCCGGCTCGCTTGCGGGCGCGACCGCGAGGACGACCGTGCAGCTCACCGTGCGCAAGAAGTCGGGCCGCTCGTGGCGCCGCTTCGCGACGTCGAGGCTCGTGCTCCCCGCGTGATCGTCAAGACGCTCGAACGCTTGCCGATGTACCGGGGGAATCGATGAAGGTCTCCCCGACCCAGAACGCCGACGCCGTCACCGCGACGGCCTCCACGACGCAGGCCGACGACACGAGCGACGCCGCCTTCAAGGCCGCGCTCGAGGACGCGGGCGTCAAGCTGCACAAGAACGAGGAGGCCGAGAAGGTCGACGGCCACGCCTACATCGAGATCACGTCCGGTGATCGCGAGGGCATGTACATCAACACGAGCGGCAACGTCCGGAACGGCCAGGCGTTCGTGCTCGTGCGCAAGCACGGCAAGGAGTACCACATCTACGGGACCGGCAAGGACCGGCTCGTCGTGGGCTTCCACATCCCTGCCGGCGACGCGTCCGGCGCCGACAGGCCGAACCGGCCCAACACCCCCGGCACCGACGACATCAAGCTCCGCAAGGGCGAGACGATCGAGCCGGTCCCGGGCCACGCGTACGCCGAGATCACGTCCGGGCCGCGCAGCGGCATGTACATCAACACGAGCGGCAACTCGCGCCACGGCGAGGCGTTCGTGCTGGTGGAGAAGGCGGACTTCGACTACCACGTCTACGGCAGCGGCGCCGATCGCCTCGTCGTGCGCGCGAACAAGCGCGACGACGACGACAACGCGAAGTAGTCAGCGCGTCGCCGCCAGCTCCGGCGGGATGTCGGTGGGGCGGCCGAGCACGACGTCGGCCACCAGGCGGGCCGAGCCGGGGCCGAGGCTGACGCCCCACGGGCCGTGGCCCGTGAGCAGGTGGACGCCGTCGCCGATCGGTCCGAGCAGCGGGCGGCCGTCGACCGAGCGCGGCCGGGCGCACGCCCGCACGCCCTCGATGCGCGCACCGGCGAGCGCCGGCACGTAGCGCGCGCCGCGCTCGAGCAGGCGCGGCGCGACCTCGGCCGGGTCCGGCTCGGCGGTCGTGAAGGTGGAGCCGACCGACGAGCCGCCGTCCACGGTGACGATCGAGAACAGCGAGTCCTGGCTGGCCGCCGGATCGGTCAGAGCCTTCACGCCGGCCTGCTCGATCGCGTGACGCGGCGGCCGCGCGAGCGCGACCTGGGCCACGACGCCCCACAGCGGCCCGACGGGCCGCCAGCCGGGCGCGCCGAGCGCCTCCGGGGTCCACGGGCCGGCGGCCACGACGACCGCCTCGGCCGGCCGGCGCTCCCCGCCGGCGAGGACGCCCTCGCCGCGCGCGACGGTCGCCTCGACGCCCGTCGCGATCGTCGCGCCGGCGGCGCGCGCCCGCTCCGCCCACGCGCGCGTGGCGGCGGCCGGCGGCACCGGGAGCCCGGTGTGCAGGCGGTAGCCGTACAGGCCGTCCGCGAGCGCCGGCTCCTCCGCGGTGAGCGCGCGGCCCTCGAGCCATACGGGCCGGAGCTCCGGGAAGCGCGCGGCGGCCGCGGCGTCCGGCGCGAGCGCCTCGCCGTCGTGCGAGACGACGAGCGTGCCGGCCGGCTCGTCGGGGAGCTCGAAGCCGTGCCCGAGCGTGGCGTAGAGCCCGAGCGACGCCTCGTAGACGGGCACGAGCGGCTCGTCCATCGGATGCTGGAGCAGCCCCGAGTTGCGCCCCGACGCCCCGGCGGCGATCTCGGCGCGCTCGTACAGCGTCACGTCGGCGCCGTCCTCGGCGAGCAGTGCGGCGGCGGCGCAGCCGGCGATCCCGCCGCCGATGACCGCGACCTTCACCCGCCGATGACCTCGGCTCCGAGCAGGCGGCGCAACTTGACCTGGAGCTGGAGCGGCGAGAACGGCGCCGCGAGGCGCTCGTCGGCGCCGGCCGCGGCGACGTCGCGGCTGCCGCTCTGCGCGTGCTCGACGAGGAGGAGCACCTTGGCATCCCGCGTGAGCGCGTCGGCGCGCAGGTCGGCGATCCCGCCCGCGCCGGCGCCCGCCCAGTCGAGGATCACGAGGTCCGGGCGCTCCTCGCGCGCACGGTCCACGGTGGCGTCGACCGGCGCCTCGAGCACGTCGACGTGGTTGCCGAGCGCCACGCGCGCGACCGCGTTGGTGTGGTCGTCGAGACCGCCCAGCAGCACGCGCGGACGCCGTGCCGCAGCGGCGGCGTCGCGGACCTCGGCTGTCGGCGCGGCCAGCGTGCCGAACCCCGTGCTCTGGCGCGGCGGCGTGGTGTCGCCGAGCGGGCCCGCGGCGTCGAGCACCGCGCGGGCGGCCGAGATCATGTCGCCGCAGCTCGGGAAGCGCCGGGTCGGCGACTTGTCCATCGCCTTCGAGACGACCGCGTCCAGCCCCGCGGGCAGCTCGGGCCGGACGTCGGCGAGCTTGGCCGGCTCCTCGGAGAGGTGGGCGTAGATGACCGCGACGTCGGTCTCGCGCGCGAACGGCACCTGGCCCGAGAGGCAGTGGTAGAGCAGGCAGCCGAGCGAGTAGACGTCCGACCGCGCGCTCACGGTGCGGCCCTCGATCTGCTCGGGGGCGACGTAGTGGATCGTCCCGACGACGTCGCCGACGCGCGTGATCTGGGCCTGCGTGCCGTCGAGCCGCTTGGTGAGCCCGAAGTCGGTCAGGAACGCCGTGCGGCCCTCGATCAGCACGTTGGCGGGCTTGACGTCGCGGTGGATGAGCCCGCGCGCGTGGGCGGCGTCGAGCGCGGCGGCGACCTGGCGGCAGACGTCGATCGCCCGGTAGGGCCGTAGCCGCCCCTCGCGCATCAGGACGGCGGCGAGGTCTTCGCCCTGGATGTACTGCATCGCCAGGTACAGCAGGCCGTCGACCTCGCCGGCGTCGTAGACCGTGACGATGTTCGGATGCTGGAGCGCGGCGGCGATGCGCGCCTCGCGCGTGAAGCGCTCCCGGAAGCCCTCGGACTCGGCGAGGTCGGGGGCGATGATCTTGACGGCGGCGCGGCGCTGGAGGTTGATGTGCTCGGCGCGGTAGACGACGCCCATGCCGCCGCGGCCGATCCGCTCCTCGATCCGGTAGCCCGCGATGACCGTGCCGAGGCGCGGGTCGTCGCTGTCGTCCGCCATCATGCCCGGGATTATGGAGGCCCTCACCGGGATGCGGCTCTTGCTGGCCGGCGACGATCGTGCGGCGGTCGGCGCGCTGCGCGCCGCGGTCGGCGCGGAAGGCGCGATCGCGGCCGCCTGCACGGGCGATCCGGCCGACGTCGCGGCGGTCGTGGCGGCGGATCCGCCCGCGGCGGTCGTGGCGCTCGGCGGGAACGCCGCGGCGCTGCGCGACCGCATCGATCCCCTGGGGCTCGACGCGGGGCCGGAGGTGGTGCCGGTCGAGGACCTCGTGGACGCGGACGGGGCGTTCGACGCGGTCGCCGCGCGGCGGCTGGGCACGCTCGTCGAGCGCCGGGCGCTGCGGGCGCGCCAGGTCGAGCTCGAGGCCGTGGTCGCGGCCCAGGCCGTGGCGCAGCGCCGCCACGACGAGCATGGGGCGCTCGACGCCCTGCGGCGCCTGGCGCTCGCCGCCGAGTACCGCGACGACAATACGCACGAGCACACGCAGCGGGTCGGCGACCTCGCCGCGCGGCTCGCCCGCCACCTCGGCCACGAGGACCGCACGGTCTGGCTCGTCCGCCAGGTCGCCCCGCTGCACGACCTCGGCAAGATCGCCGTCCCGGACAACGTGCTGCTCAAGCCGGGCAAGCTCACGCGCGAGGAGTTCGAGGTCGTCAAGACGCACGCCGTGCTCGGCGCCCGGGTCCTGGCCGGCGGCGAGTCCGACCTGCTGCGCGCGGCCGAGCGCGTGACCCGCTCGCACCACGAGCGCTGGGACGGGACCGGCTATCCCGACGGGCTCGCCGGCAACGACATCCCGCTCGAGGGGCGGCTCGTGCACGTCGCCGACGTGTTCGACGTGCTCGTCCACGAGCGCCCGTACAAGGAGTCGTGGACGGTTGACGCCGCCGCCGAGGAGATCCGGCGCGGGGCTGGCACGCAGTTCGATCCCGAGGTCGTGCGCGCGTTCGAGGAGCTCGGCGCCGGCGCGTGGCAACTCGACGGATCCCCCAACCCTTGAAACAATCCGCACGACGGCGGTGTCACCGACGAAGGGGGTCGTCCCGATGGAGGCTGCAACCCGGGTGCTCGTGGTCGCCAACAAGACCGCGGCCACGCCCGCGCTGCTCGACGCCATCCGCGAGCGCGCTTCACGCGGGTCGTGCACGTTCACGCTGCTCGTGCCCAATCCCGCGCACGGGCTGCATTCCGTCGTGGATCCGGAGGACCAGTCCAAGAGCGAGGCCGAGCAGGTCATCGAGCTCGCGCTGCCGCTGATCGAGGACGCGGCGGGCGGCTGTCCCTGCGACTCGATGATCGGCGTGCCGTTCCCGCTCGACGCCATCCAGGACGCCGTGAACCTGCGCGGCTTCGACGAGATCATCATCTCGACGCTGCCGACGCGGGTGTCCAAGTGGCTGCACCTGGACCTGCCGAGCAAGGTCGCCGCGCTGGGGTTGCCGGTCACGACCGTCACCGCGAAGTCGCGCGAGGGCGTCGAGGCGTAGGCGGCGGGCCGCGGCTAGCCTAGGGGCGTGCCGCGGTTCTGGCTCTGGACGCAGGTGGCGATCGTCGTCTTCGTGCTCGCGGGGGCGATCATCGCGCTGACCAAGCTCTGATCCGCGCGCGCACGCCGCGGGAGCGGCGGAGCGGCGGCCGCGGCGGGAGCGGGTCGCCGGCCACGATCGCGGCGGGGGCGGCCGCGGTCATCCAGGCGTGCTGGTCGGGGTCGAGCGCGTCGCCGTGGGCACGCAGGTCCGGGCCGCGACGGCGGGCGTCGTGGGCGTCGCTGGCGAGCACGTGCACGAGGCCGCGCTCGAGCATCGCGAGCGCGGCGCGGCGCGGGACGTCGCCGAAGCCGCCGGCCAGGGAGCCGGTGGTGATCTGGGCCAGCGCGCCGCGCTCGACGAGCCCGGCCAACAGCGCCAGGTCGCGCTGGAAGCTCGGCGAGCGCTCGGGGTGCGCGAGCAGCACGCGGAAGCCCCGGCGCTGGAGATCGGCGGCCATCATCTCCATCCCCGCGCCGACCGGCGAGAACGGGCATTCGAACAGCACATAGGGGCCGCCGCCGAGCGCGACGGCCCGCAGCGCGTCGTCGTCGAGAGCGGGCAGCCGGTCGGGCGCGATCTCGCCGCCGGCCAGCAGCTCGAGCTCGATCCCCTCGGCCGCAAGCCGGTCGGCCAGCGCCGCCCGGGCGCGGGCGATGTCGTCGGGCCCGACGGTGAACACGTAGCCCAGGTGCGACGTCGTCGCGATCGCGTGCGTGCCCGCGGCGACGGCCACGCGCGCCATCTCGAGCGCCGCCTCGACCGTGGGCGGGCCGTCGTCGATCCCCGGCAGGATGTGGGCGTGCAGGTCGATCATCGGGCCCACAGTCCTAGCGCAGCCGCGCGCTCGAACCGGCGGTCCACGCCGTGAGCCGTGGTTATGATCGCGCACCGAACGCGGCCGGCGACGCTGGGAGAAGCGATGTTCAAATCGATCGTGGTGGGCACCGACGGCTCCGAGACGGCGGGGGAGGCGGTGCGCGAGGCGATCGAGCTGGCGAAGGCGATCGGCGCGTCGATCGAGCTCGTCTCGGCGTACGAGCCGGTCTCGCGGGAGCGACTGCGCGAGGAGACACGGCAGGCGCCGGAGGACATGCAGTGGATGATCAACCCGCGTGAGGACGTCGAGGCGACGCTCAGCGATGCGTGCGAGCGTGTCCAGGAGGCCGGCATCGACGTCAACACCTACGCGCGCGAAGGCGATCCGGCCGACGCGATCCTCGACGTCGCCGAGGAGCGCGGCGCCGACCTCATCGTCGTCGGCAACAAGGGCATGACCGGCGCCAAGCGGTTCCTGCTCGGCTCCGTGCCCAACAAGGTCTCGCACCACGCGCCCTGCTCGGTGCTGATCATCCGGACGACCTGACGCGCGCGGACGCGGCCGCGTCAGCGGACGCGCGCGGGCGCGGCCGCGTCAGCGCGCAGGATCGGTCGCCGCCGCCGCGTCGAGCCGGCCGGCGCCGTAGTACGGGTCGAACCCCGGCTCGCCGGCGTCGACCGCCGTCGCCTTCAGCCGCGCCTCCACCGCCCGCGCCTTCGGGTGCGGGCCGAGGATCCCCGACGCGATCACGAGCGCGGCGGCGGCGGACACGTGCGGCGCTGCCATCGACGTCCCGACCATCTTGCGTGGCAGGCCGAAGTGACGGTAGGCCGCGGCACCGTGCGGGGCGTTGTCCGAGGCCGCCCACGGATACGTCATCTGGTAGATCCCGCGGCCCTTGGGCAGGCCCGTGGGGCACGTCGGGTCGTAGGGGTCGTCCGCGCCGCCGCCCGGCGCGACGAGGTCGAGCCCGCGGCCCGCGTCGGAGTACTTGGCGCGACAGCCGTGCTCGGTGATGGCGCCGACGCCGATCACGGAGTCGTACCGCGCGGGGTAGGACACGGTCATGCGCGACGAGTTGCCGGCGGCCGCCACGACCACGACGTTGTGGCGCCGCGCGTACCGCAGGGCGGCGAGGACGTCGGGGATCTCGCTCGCCGTGAACTGCCGGTACCCGTCGTCGAACTCGAAGGAGAGGTTGATGACGTCGGCCCCGTGGCGCACCGCGTAGCGGATGCCGGCCGTGATGTTGACGCTGTCGCCGGCGCCGATCCGGTTGAGCACTCGGACCGGCATGATCTTCGCGCCGTACGCCAGCCCGGTCACGCCGATCGCGTTGCCGGTGCGCTCGCCGATCGTGCTCGCGACGTGCGTGCCGTGCCCGTTCTCGTCGTTCGGGTAGCGATCGCCGTCGACGAAGTCCCAGCCCCTGACGAAGTCGCCGCGGGCGAAGTCCGGCGAGCGGCGGAAGCGCTTGCGGTTGGCGTACGCGACGCCCGTGTCGAGCACCGCGACGACGGCGCCGCGGCCGCCGGGGTGGTGCAGGTCCCTCATGTGCTGCCAGGCGTCGGGCGCGTCGACGCCGACGCCCGCGAGGAAGTTCCACTGGAGCTGCTGCCAGCCGCCCGGCTGGTCGGAGAGACCTGGGTCGCGCGGGATGTAGCCCGAGATGCGGGCGATCTTGTTCGGCGCGGCGGTCGCGACCTCGGGCTGCGCGCGCAGCTCCCGGATCGTCGCCGCGACGCTCTCGCCGTCGCGGATCTGCACCAGGCGCGTCTGTGGCGCGAACGCGCGCGCATGGCCGACCCCCGCTGCTCGCAGGACCGCCGCACGGGCGTGGCCGCCCACGCCCTCGCGGAAACGCACGACGACCTCACCGGCGACCTGAGTGGCCCCGGGCCGGGCCGTCGCGGCGCTCATCGCGGCCCTGCCGTCGGCGCTCGCGGCCGCCGGCAGGGCCAACACGGCGACGAGAGCGATCAGGATGGGGAGTGCGCGAGGCGGCATGGTCATGGCGAGGGCGGCGCGTGGAGCGCCGCTCAGCGGGCCGCCGTCCGTAGAACATTGTGGTCCGCCGAGAGTTACGGAACAAGCCTCGAAAGTGACAACTCTGAGAGCAAATCGTTATTTCCCTCGCGACGAGCACTTCATGCGGCTCGCGCTGCGCGAGGCCGAGCGGGCGCTCGCGCACGACGACGTCCCGGTCGGCGCCGTGATCGTCCACGGGGGCGAGCTCATCGGCGCCGGCCACAACGAGCGCGAGCTGCGCGCGGACCCGACCGCCCACGCCGAGATCCTCGCCATCCGCGAGGCCGCGCGGGCGCTCGGCTCGTGGCGGCTGCTCGACACGGTGCTCTACGTGACTCTGGAGCCGTGCGCGATGTGCGCGGGCGCGATCGTCCTCGGCCGCATCCCGCGCGTGGTGTACGGGACCGTGGACCCGAAGGCCGGCGCCGCCGGATCGGTGCTGGACGTCCTCGGCGAGGCGCGGCTCAACCACCGCCCAGAGGTCGCCGGCGGGCTGCTGGCCGCGGACTGCGCCGAGCTGTTGCAGGCATTCTTCCGCTCCCGTCGCTGACGCGAGTCGCTACTCTCATCCTCGCCACGGAGGGGTGCGAGAGTGGTTGAATCGGGCGGTCTCGAAAACCGTTGTGTGGGTAACCCCTGCACCGAGGGTTCGAATCCCTCCCCCTCCGCCTCACGCCGCAGTTCATGCCGGCGGCGGCTGCGAGTTGACCATCAACTCCCACTCGCTGACCGCCTCCTCCTGGTCGTGGGTGGTCTGCTGGTACCAGCCGAGGACGGTCGACCCGCGATCCACCCACCACATGTAGATGCCCTGCTGGTCCGTCGGCCCGTGGACGACGTCCTCGCAGTAGCGGGTGAGCGCCGCAGAGTGCAGCTGGCCCATGCGCTCCGTGATCGCCGCACGACACGGACTGCCCGATCCGGCGTTTCCCGCCCACGTCTCGGCCTGCGCGTGGGTCTTGAAGCGGGCGAACACCAGGTAGTTGCCGAACGGGCTGTTGCTGCAGTCGGCCATCTCGAGCACGCCTGCGTCCGGATACTCCTTTTTGATCCATGGATCCGAGCGATCCACGTCGCAGCAGGGCTTCGCCGAGTCGCTGCAGTGGCCGCTCCTGACTCCGGCGGGGATGCCTCGCAGGATCTCGGGCGTCAGCTTCGCGCCACTGGCGGAGCCACCGCCGCCCCCGCCAAAGACGACGACTGCGATGACAAGCGCGACGATCACGGCGGCACCGAGCGCGACCCCGGCACGTGCGCGGCGGCCGAGGCGCAGCCGCCGGCCGGGCGCGGTTGCGACCGCCGGGGCGGTCTCGACCCGTTCGGGCTCGGCCGGCGCGATCTCTGGCTCAGCCCCTACGGGGGCCGCCGGCGTCTCGTCGCGCGCCGTCACGGTCTCTCCGGCTGTCCTCAACGCCGCCTGCGCGCTCTCGGAGACCTGCCGGCTGTCGTCGTTCACCACGCGCTCCAGCGCTTCGCGCGCGGCGAGGGCTACGGCCGGGTCGCTGGACGCCAGCAGCGCGGTGAGCTCCTGTACGGCGCCATGACGGATGCCGGCGTAGCGGTCCTCGGTTCGAGCGAGGAGCTCCGGATCCAGCCGCGCCGGCTCGACCGGGGGCCGGTACGAGCTCCTGGCGAGGTAGAGCGGGCCCTCGAGCTCGCTCTTCTTGTTCGGCGTCTGGCTCGGCGTCCGCTGCTTGACGCAGTCGTAGACGTAGTTGTAGAGGTCGTCGATCGAGACGAGCTGGTCCCCGTCGAGGTCAGCCCGCCCGGTCTCCAGGCCCTCGACCACCGCCTCGGTGAACACGGACGGCTGTCCCTCGCCGCGCAGCTCGTCGCCCTCGTACGCGTACTCCATCGAGCTCGACGCGGTGATCAACGCGCGGCCCCGCCCCTGGAACTGCTCTGGCGCGTCGACCGACGAGCCGCGCGCCCGCAGGCCGAACGGGAACGAGCCGCTGAAGCAGCAATCCAGCAGGACCACGGTACGGCGCGAGCGCGTGCGGCTGATCTGGTCGTTGAGCCAGGCCGCCGACACCCCCGTCGCGCTCAGCAGATCCAGTTCGGTGTCGGACGCCGCCAGGAACAGCTCGCCGCGGTCGTCCTTGATGCCGTGGCATGAGAAGTGCAGCAGCAGGAGGTCGTCCGGGCGGCGATCGCGGAAGAACCGGGCGATCGCCCGGGTCAGCGTCGCCTGGCCCTCGTTCACGAGGACGTCGACATCGAAGTCGCCCTTCTCGGGATCGCGAAGGACGCTTGCGAGCCGCTCCGCGTCCGCCGCCGGCGCCCGGAGCTGCGCCAGCTTCGGATCGCTGTACGTCGCGGTCGCCACTATCAGGGCATGGCGACCCTCCGACTCGGTCCCACTCACGGCGTGACCCTAGTCCACGGGAACCCCACATGCCAGGGCACGCGCCGCTAGCTCACCGGCTCCTCGATGACCTCGACCACGTGCTCGAACGGGCGGCCGGAGGCGCGCGCGGCGTCGCGCACCGCGGCGTCTGACTCGGCGGCGTAGAGCAAGAAGCACGTCTCGTCCTCGGCGACGTAGATCGAGCGCAGGAACCGGACCGGGGTTCCGAGCCTGCTCATCTGCTCGGCGGCGCATCTTGTGAGCTGGGCGGCGCGCTCGACGGCCCTCGGATCGGCGCGCGACATGTAGAGCTCGACCATGTACTCCTTCATGGCTCGGGAACGTACGGCTCGCGGGGCCGGCGCGAAATCCCGGAAACCCTCAATCTTTGGCGGCGAGGAGGGACTGGAGCCGGGTCGCCTCCTTCGCCGGCGCGCGCGTGAGGCGCAGCCAGGTGATGCGGATCGTGCTCAGGCCGTGGACGAGGAGCTCGGCGTCGCGCTCGCGGTCCGCCTCGAACTTGTGCACGTGGTTGCGGCCGTCGAGCTCGGCGATGAGCCGCTGGTCTCGCCACAGCACGTCGGCCTCGTAGCCGTGGATGACCGTGTTCATCTCCGGGCGGGGGAGGTCGCAGCGGGCGACAAACGCCTGGAACGCGTCCTCGAAGGCGGAGCGGGTCGGGGCGTAGACGGGGATGAGGCGTGTGGTGTGGCGGGCCGGTGAGGCGTGGATGGCCTCGAGGAGCGCCCAGTCCGTGATGAGGCTGTTGAGGCGCGCTTCGTTCACTGCGCGGGTGAGGGAGGCCGGGTCGAGGACGTCGGCCAGGTCGATGAGGGTGCGGGCCGGCGTGGTGACGGGGATGCCGTAGTGGATGGTGGCCTCGGCCAGCGTCGAGCGATGGACGGCGATGCCCCTCGGGCTACGCAACGTGGGCGCGGTCACGTGGGGCGGGCCGCTGTAGCGGATCAGGCCGTAGAGGGCTGCGGCCGACTGGTGGCTCAGGAGGGCGTAGGGTCCGCACGCCAGGACGGCGGCCATCGCTCGGGCTTGTGGGGAGGGTGGGACGTGGCCGACGGCGTAAACGCCACGGTGAACGGCGATGAGTCGGCCGATCCTCATTCGGTACGCGATGGCCTCGGCGTTCAACCCCGCTCTGAGGAGTTGCGCGCGCGTGACGACACCGTGTTGGCGGGTGGCGACCTCGGCGATCCCGCGATCGATCGGGGGTGTGGTCAGTTGTCGTGAACTATTCGCGTCAAGTGACCACACCCCCGGGACGATGGCTCACGAAACGCGAAAACCGGGGCGGCGTGCGTGATTTGTCACCCTTCCCAGCGCAGTTCGTCACAGACCGTGGCACGTTTGGAGCGAACCCCGAGCCGCGCGACGACGGCGAGCAGTCCCGGGGGCACCCGGCCGTCGGTCGACAGCCACGAGCCGGCCAGGATCAGCAGCAGCCCGACGACCGCGCCGGCGCCGACGTGCTCGCCGAGCACCGCCACGCCCAGCGCGAGCGCCACGACCGGGGCCACGTACGTGATGACGAGCGCGCGGCCCGGGCCGGCCTCGGCCACCAGCGCCCCGTAGAACACGAACGCCGCCGCCGTGCAGAACAGCCCCAGCACCGCCAACGCCACCAGCGCCGACCCCGACGGCACCGACGAGGGCGCCGACACCACCGCGAACGGCGTCAGGGCCACGGCCGCGACCATCAAGGCGGCGCCCATCGACGCCCGCGGGTCGAGATCGGCCAGGTGCCGCTTGAGCACCATCGGCCCGACCGCATAGCCGAACGCCGCGCCGAGCACAGCCAGAGCGCCGAGCAGCTCGTCGCCCCGCCCGGCGACGTCGATCCCGACCAGCGCCACGACGCCCGAGAGCCCCACGAACAGCCCCACGAGCCGCGAGCCGGTCACCCGCTCGGACTCGTCGAACCGCAGCGCCAGCAGCGCCACGAACAGCGGCGCGGCGGCGACGATGATCGCCGCCAGCGATGACGCGACGTGCTGCTCGCCGAACGCGATGAGCGGGAACGGGACCGTCACCTCGGCCAGGCCGAACGCGATCAGCCACCGCCAGCGGCCCCGCAGCGACCCCAGCGTCCCCGCCCGCCACGCCAGCCCCAGCAGGACGCACCCGCCGAGCACGACCCGGACCCATGCGAGCACCACGGGCGGCACGCCGTCGTCCACCGCGACCTTGATGAACAGGTACGGCATCCCCCACAGCGTCGACACCGCGGCGAAGGAGATCCAGGCGCGTGCGCTCACGCACCGGATGCTATGCGCCCGGCTAGATATGGTCGCGCTCATGGACGACGGCTACCTCGAGCGCCTGGCCGACCTGGTCGTCGGCTTCGGCGCGAACGTGCAGGACGGACAGATCGTGTCGGTGACGTGCGAGCCCGGGAAGGAGCCGCTCACGCGCGCGATCGCGGCCAGCGCCTACCGGCACGGCGCCAAGTTCGTCGACGTCCAGTGGTTCGACCCGTGGATCAAGCGCGCGCGCATCGCGCACGCGCGCGAGGACACGCTCGAGTTCGTGCCCGAGTGGTACGGCCAGCGGATCCTCGCGCTCGGCGACGCCCGGGCGGCCCGCATCGCGCTCGCCGGCGTCACGGCGCCCGGCCTGCTGGAGGACCTCGATCCCGTGCGCGCCGGCAAGGACCGCCTGCCCGCCGTCAAGGAGTCCGGCACGGTCGTCAACGAGCGCACGACGAACTGGTCGATCATCCCCTGCCCGACCACGAGCTGGGCCAAGCTCGTTCACGCGGACAAGCCGGACGACGAGGCGCTCCAAGCGCTCGAGGACCAGCTCGTGCACGTGCTGCGGCTTGACGAGCCCGACCCCATCGCCGCCTGGCGCGCCCGTGCGGACACGCTCGTCTCGGTCGGCCGCCGGCTCACCGAGCGCCGCCTCGACGCCCTGCACTACGAAGGCCCGGGCACCGACTTCACGGTCGGCCTGCTCCCCGCCGGCCGCTGGGACGCGGCCCGCTTCGTGACCGTCGAGGGGATCGAGCACATGCCCAACCTCCCGACCGAGGAGGTGTTCACGACGCCGGACCCGCAACGGGCCGACGGCCACGTCACGGCGAGCAAGCCGCTCGTGCTCACGGACGGCACCGTCGTCGAGGGGCTGCGGGTGCGCTTCGAGGGCGGCCGCGCCGTGCAGATCGACGCCGACACCGCGCAGGACACGATGCGCACGATCGTCGCCCAGGACGACGGTGCGGCGCGCCTGGGCGAGGTCGCGCTCGTGGACGCCGAGGGGCGCATCGGCAAGCTCGACACGGTCTTCTACGACACGCTGCTGGACGAGAACGCGGCCAGCCACATCGCGTTCGGCCAGGGCTTCCCGTTCCTCATCGGCGAGGAGGACCGCGAGCGGACGAACGAGAGCCAGATCCACATCGACTTCATGATCGGCTCGCCCGAGATGAAGGTCACCGGCATCGCCGCCGACGGGGAGCGGATCCCGGTGCTCGTGGAGGGGAACTGGCTAATCTGACCGGCGGCCCGGAGAGGTGCCGGAGCGGCTGAACGGGCACGACTGGAAATCGTGTGACGGGGGTCGACCTCGTCCGAGGGTTCGAATCCCTCCCTCTCCGCTATCGGTACGGCGGCGGGGCACGGGGGTCAGCGCGTTCGCGCGCCGACCCCCTTCCCGTCAGCGCTTGTAGGTGCCCAGCTCGAGCGCCCGGGCGCTCAGCCGGGACGCCGCCCGCACAGCTGCTGCCGTCACGGGGTCCGCCGTCCAGTCCGGATGACCGGGCATGGGCGGCACCGTGTCGCCGTACAGCCAGGCGCGCAGGAACGCGGTCAGGTTGCGATGCGTGACGTGGTTCACGTGTGCGATCCACTGCTCGGTGCTCACCGACTCGCCCTTGTAGCGCTTGACCCACGAGCGCTCGACCTTCGAGAACTGGTCCTCGCCGATCACCTGGCGCAGCGCGTACAGGGCGAGCGAGCCGCCCGAGTACACGTTGTCGCTGAACAGCGTGAAGATGTCGTTCCCGGTCGGCTTGGCGACCGGCCCGAAGTCGTGCCGGAGCTGGTTCGCGCGCCGATACGCGTCGCGCCAGTAGTCGACCGTGTAGCCCGGGCCGAAGAAGAACTGCTCGGAGTAGACCTGCTGGTAGTAGTCGGCGTGGCCCTCGTTGAGCCACACGTCCTGCCAGCGGACGGGCGCCACGCTGTCGCCGAACCACTGGTGGGCGAGCTCGTGGACCATGATCGGCTCGTAGCCGGCCGGCGTGAACGGCGCGAGGAACAGGAACGCCGGGTGCAGCGAGAGCGTCTGCGTCTCGAGCGCGTAGAAGAACGCCTGGTCGGCGGCCAGCACGCCGTATGCGCCGAACGGGTAGCGGCCGACCCGGTCGATCATCCACCGCAGGTGGTCGGGCGTGCGCGCGAGCGCCGGCGCGATCGCTGCCGTCACCGAGTGGCTCGACACGTCGCGGACGTGCACGTGGTCGACCCTCCCGCGGTCCGTGACGTCGAAGTCGCCGACCGCGAGCTGGATCAGCTCGGAGGCCAACGGCTGGCGCATGAAGTACTGGCTGTACGTGCGCCCGCCCACGCTGCGGCGGAACACGAGGTCGCCGTTGCCGACGGCGGTCGTGCCGGCCGGGACGTCGAACCGAATGTCGTAGCTCGCCATGTCGGCCGGGTGGTCGTTGACCGGATAGAACGTGTTGCTGAAGTTCGGCTGCCCGGCCGTGACGGAGCCGCCGTTCACGGTGAAGAAGCCGAACGGGAATGGGTCGTTCACGGCGGGCGTGAACGCGTGCGCGGTGTACGTGACGCGGACGGCGAACTTCTCGTGGTCGCGCATCGCGTGCGCCGGCGTGATGACGATCTCGCCTCCCGACCACGTCCAGCGGGCGGGCCGGCCGTCGACCGACACGGATCCGACCGAGTCGCCGGAGAAGTCCAGGTCGAAGCGCGACAGCGCCTGGGTGGCCCGCGCGAACATCGTCACCCGGCCGTGGACGGTCTCGCCGGGCGCGCCGGTCGGATAGCGCACGGCCAGCGAGTAGTGCTGCGCGTCGTAGCCGCCGTTCCCGAGCGTGGGGAACAGCACGTCGCCGATGCCGGCGGATCCCGGCGACGGCGCGGTGTGGGACGCGACAGCCGGCGCGGACGCCGCGAGCGCGAGCACGGCGGCGAGCGCGGCGGTTCGCCGCATCATCGAAGAGCCTCTCATGCGGCGACCCTATTCGGGCCGCCAGGTCACCGATCGGGAACCTTGACAGGTTCCTGACAGAACGAGGCGAGGCGCCCGGCCGCGACGGCCGGCTCGGCATCGGCGTCGAGCCCCGCCCGATCGCGGACGCCCATGAGCGCGATCGACATTCCCGGCTTGATCTGGAGCTTGGCGGCGACCATAGATCAGGCGGCGACGAGCTCGCGCGCGGCGGGCAGCGCGCCGAGCGCGCGCAGCGCGCGGTCTTCCACCTGACGCACCTGGTGCGGCTTGACGCCGAGGGCGCGGGCGGTCTCGGTCGGCGAGTGGGGCGCCTCGTCCCCGAGCCCGTAGCGCAGCTCGAGCACGCGGCGCTCGATCGCGCCGAGCTGCTCGAGCGCGGCGGCGACGCCCTCGCGCTCGGCGCCGGCCAGCGCCTCGTCCTCGGGCGACGGGGCGGCAGCGGCGACGAGGTCGCCGAGCTCGGTCTCGCCGTCGTCGGCGATCGGCGCGTCCAGCGACGCAGGGCGGCGGCCGGCGCCCTGGAGGCGCTCGACGTCCTCGACCTCGAGGCCGAGGTCGGCGGCCAGCTCGGCGGTCGTCGGCGCGCCGCCGAGACGCGTTGTGAGCGCGCGCTCGGCGATCTCCAGGCGCCGCACCTGGTCGGCGACCGTGATCGGGAGCCGCACCATGCGGCCCTTGTCGGCCACCGCGCGGCCGACGGCCTGGCGGATCCACAGCGTCGCGTACGTGGAGAAGCGGTGCCCGCGCCGGTAGTCAAACTTCTCCACCGCGCGCACGAGGCCGATCGTGCCCTCCTGGATCAGGTCGGTGAGCGTGAGGCCGGAGTCCTCGCGCTGGTAGCGCTTGGCGATGTGGACCACGAGGCGCAGGTTGGCCTCGATCATGTGGTCCTTGGCGGCCATGTCGCCGCGCTCGACGCGGCGGGCGAGCGCCTGCTCCTGCGCCGGCGTGAGCAACGGCGTGCGAGCGATGCCACGCAGGTAGAGGGCCAGTCCGTCGTCGTGGCGATCGCTCATGGACGGGACAATCGACCCACTTCTTCAAGACTTCGTGAAGGAGCGCTCAATGTCTCCTGAAGCCTTATGTGGGGCTGACCTCGCGCGTCTACGGTGGGCCGCGAAACGTGAATCAGGAGAACCGATGAGCCTCTGGACCGACGACCCGACGCCGCGCGCGTACACGCCTCCTCCGCCCCCGCCGGCGGACGACCCGCCGCCCGCGCCTCCGGCACGCGAGCCGCGCGCCCCGCGGCCGTGGCTCGCCGCGGTCGGCGGCGGCGTCGTGTCGGCGGTCGTCGTCTCGGCGGTCCTGCTCGGCACCGGTCTCGCGGGCAACGACAACACCACCGCGACGACCGCCGCGCCGTCGAACCCGGCCCCCGTGAACATCTCGGCCAGCGACGCCAAGGGCGACCTCGTGCGGACGATCTACGCCGCCGCCAGCCCGAGCGTCGCGTCGGTGCGCACCGGCCAGGGCTCGGGCACGGGCTTCCTCGTCGACAGCAACGGGACGATCGTGACCAACGCGCACGTCGTCGGCCAGGCCGGCAACGTCCAGGTGCGCTTCAACGACAAGGGCGCCTACCACGACGCCAAGGTGCTCAGCGTCGACGCGTCCACCGACCTCGCGGCCGTGAAGGTCGACGCGAGCGACGTCCAGGGCATCCGCCCGCTCGAGCTGGCCGACTCCGACAAGGCCCAGGTCGGCGACTCGGTCGTCGCGATCGGGTACCCCCTGGGGCTCGACCGCACCGCGACCGCCGGCATCGTGTCCGGCCTCGAGCGCCAGATCCAGTCCCCCAACGGCTTCTCGATCGACAAGGTCATCCAGACCGACGCCGCGGTCAACCCCGGCAACTCGGGCGGCCCGCTGCTCAACGACAAGGGCCAGGTGATCGGCGTCAACTCGCAGATCGCGACCGCGGCCGGCGGCGGCGAGGGCAACGTGGGCATCGCGTTCTCGATCCCGTCGAACACGGTCAAGCAGGTCCTCCCGGCGCTCGAGAGCGGCACCCAGGTCAAGCACGCCTACCTCGGCCTCCAGACGACCACCCCGCAGGGCGGCGGCTCGGGCGCCGAGATCGCGCAGGTGACGCCGAACGGCCCGGCCGACCGCGCCGGGCTCCAGCCGGGCGACGTCGTGGTCAAAGTCGCCGGCAAGCCGATCTCGAGCCCCGACGACGTGGCGAACGCGATCGCCGCCGACAAGCCGGGCGACAAGGCCGACGTGACGGTCGAGCGCAACGGCTCCCAGCACACCGTGTCGGTGACGCTCGGGCAGCGGCCCGAGCAGGTGCCGTCGCAGCTCCAGCAGCCCACGTTCCCGTGATTAGCCGGATCTTCGGCGCCGCTTAGCTGCGCTTAGTGTTCGTCGGCTTGACTGGCCGGCCATGGGTTCCCGGGGAATGCGCTCGGTCTTCGCCGTCGCCCTCTGCACGGGAGTCGCCATGGTCGGCCTCTCGGTGCACGGGCTGCTGGGCATCGACGCCCAGCTCGCCAAGTCCGCCGTGGCCGCCCAGCAGCAGCAGCGGATCGAGTATCACTCGGTTCGTGTGCTGCACCGCGGCGGCGACTGCAACCGGGCGCCAGGGACGACCAAGTCCAGCGCCCGCATCTGAGTGATCGCGGTCGAGGAGGTCGGGCGGATCGCCGCCCTTCCCGACCCCGTCATCCGCAACCTCCAGATCACCGAGTGCTACTCGCGGCTCGCGGCGGCCGTGGCCGACGGGCGGCCCGGCGCGAACTGGTGCACGTTCGCCACCTGGGCGTCGCGGCAGGCCGGCAGCACGATCCGAGGCGAGGACATGCTTGCGCTGCTCCAGCGCGAGCTGGGCCGCAACGCGGACCTGCTGCACCCGATCGCCTCGCTGTGGCGCGCGCTGCTGCGCCGCGGCCTCTTCAACCGCGCGAGCCGGCTCGGGCGCGCGCTCTGGAGCCTGCACACGCCGTTCGACGCGTTCGATCTCGCCAGCGACGCCGTCGCGCGCGGCAACCGCAAGGTGTTCGCCGAGATCGGGCTCGAGTTCGCCCGCTACCTGGCGCTCGACTTCGAGGAGTTCATGGCCGGCCTGGACGACCCCGAGCTGCGGCAGGCCTTCACCCACCTCGAGCAGGGCCGCGCGAGCGGCGACGCCGGTCTGGTCGTGCTCGCCAACCTGGAGATCGGGCTGCACGAGCAGACGCGGCTCCAGCCCGAGATCCGCGAGGCGCTCGACGCCGCCCTGGCGCCGGAGCAATCGTTGCTGAAGCGCATCCTCGGCTGGCCGCTCCAGCGGCAGCTCAGCAGGCTCAGCCGCGCGGTCATCACCGAGTCGCTGATGGTCCTCTCAGTGCCCGGGACCGTGCTCCTGCTGGCGCGCAACCTCGACCGGCCGATGCCGCCGGTCGCGAACGCCGACCTCGAGGCACTCCTCGCCCGCTACGAGCCCGTCCCGCCCGCGCCGGACGACTGCGGGGTCCGCGACTGGTCCGTGCTCGACCAGCGGATGCACTACATCGCGCACCTGTTCCGCGCCTACCACGACGACGCCGCGCTCACCACGCCGCCGTTCACGCCAGCGCAGGTCGAGCGCCTGCGGGCGGGAGAGCTGCCCGACGGGGAGTTGTGAAGGCGACCTCGGCGACGAGGCCGCCACCCGGGCGCGGGGAGAGCTCGAGCCGGGCGCCGTGGGCGTCCGCCACGGCGCGCACGATCGACAGGCCTAGGCCCACGCCCGGCCCCGCGCAGTCGCGGTGCAGGCGCTCGAACGGCTCGGCCAGGCGCCGCACGTCTCCGGGGCGGATCTCCGGCCCGGTGTTCTCGACGTGCACCAGCCCGGGGCGGACCGTGACGAGCACCGCGCCGCCCAGCACGTTGTGGTGGACGGCGTTCTCGACGAGGTTGGCCACGAGCCGCTCGATCAGCGGCGGGTCGCCGGTCAGCGGCGCCGGCTCGAGGTCCAGCTGCACGCTCACGCCGCGGGCGGCGGCCTCGCGCGCCACGGCGTCGGCCGCCGTGCGGGCCGCGATCGCGACGTCCAGCGGCTCGCGCCGCGGCAGCGCCTGCTGGCTGCGGGCCAGGACCATGAGCGAGTCGAGCAGCGCCTGGGTGCGGTCGGCGGCCTCGAGCACCGCCTCGCCCATGTGCCGCAGGTCGGCCTCGCCGGCGTCCGGATCGGCGAGCGCGACCTCGACCTCGGCGCGGATCACGGTCAGCGGCGTGCGCAGCTCGTGGCTCGCGTTGGCCACGAAGCGGCGCTGGGTCTCGAACGCGCCGGCCAGGCGGTCGAGCATCCCGTCGACGGTGTCGGCGAGCTCGTGCAGCTCGTCGACCGGGCCGCGCATGCCGATCCGCTCGTCCATCCGCTCCTGCGTCACGCGCTGGGCGAGCGCGGTCACCTGCCGGACGGGCGCGAGCGCGCGGCCCGCGACGACGTAGCCGAGCGCGACGGCCACGAGCAGCGTGCCGCCGAGCGCGAGCGCGAACTGCTCGTCCACGTGGCCGAGCGCCCGGCCCGCGGAGCCGGGCGGGAGCGTGCGGGAGACCTGCCGGTGCACGATCCAGTCGCTGATCGCGAGCAGCACGGCGCCGGACGCGCCGAAGAGCAGCGTGTAGAGCGCGGTGAGACGGAGGCGGACGGTCAAATGCGATAGCCAGCGCCGCGCACGGTGTGGACCACCGGCGGGTCCCCGAGCTTGCGGCGCAACGTCATCACGGTCATGCGGACCGTGTTGGTGAACGGGTCGATCCCCTCGTCCCAGACCTTCTCGAGCAGCGCGTCGGGGCCGACGACCGCGCCGCCCGCGGCCATGAGGACCTCGAGCACGGCGAGCTCCTTGGGCGCCAGGTCGATCGGCCGGCCGGCGCGCGTGACCGTGCGGCGCGCCGGATCGAGCTCGACGTCGCCGGCCGTCATGACCGGCGGGCGCGGCGCGCCGTTGCGGCGCGCCAGGGCGCGCGTGCGCGCGACCAGCTCGGCGAAGCGGAACGGCTTGGAGAGATAGTCGTCGGCGCCGATGGCCAGACCGCCGACGAGATCGTCGACGCTCGCGGCGGCCGTCAGCATGAGCACCTTCGTGTCCGGGCGCTCGGCGGTCAGCGCGCGGCACACGTCGTCGCCGTGCAGCTCCGGCAGGTCGCGGTCCAGGACCACGACGTCGTACGGCGCGGCCAGCGCCTTGCGCAGCGCGGCGGCGCCGTCCCGGGCCAGGTCGACGGCCATGCCCTCGCGCCGCAGGCCGCGGGCCACGGCCTCCCCGACGCGGGGCTCGTCCTCGGCGATCAGCACTCTCACGCGAAGGAGGCTCGCGCGTGCGCGTGAAGATCCCCCAAAGCACGTATAAAGCCCGGCTCAGGTGTGACCGCGGACACACAAAGAACGTGCGTTCGGGGAACAATCGTTTCCGTGACCACCGCCACCGCCGTCAAGAGGCTGGCCGAGCGCTACGACGCCTCCGCCGCCGACCCGCCGCTCGCCGCGCGCGTGCGGGTCGTGTCCGGCGAGGAGGCCCACGACGTGCTGCTCGACCCCGCGGGCGCGCGGGTGGTCGAGGCTGACGGCCACCGTCACGACGCGATCATCTCCGGCTCGCCGAACGCCTGGACGCGGGCCGCCGAGGCGCCGGGCGGCGGCCTTGACCAGCTCCGGCGCGGTGGGCTGCGCATGCGCCAGAACCTGCACGTCGCGGTCGGCTTCCTCGCCGGCACGAGCTCCGACCGGAGCCCCTACCGGCTGCGCCTGCATGAGTACCAGACGCCGTTCGGCCCGATCTCCGCCGCCGAGGCCGGCCACGGCCCGCCGCTGCTCGCCGTCCACGGACTGGGCGGCACGAAGGCCTCGTTCCTGCCGACGATCGGGGCGCTGGCCGACGCCTTCCGCGTGATCGCCGTCGATCTCCCCGGGTTCGGCGATTCGGTCAAGCCGCTGCGGGCGCCGTTCGACGCGCCGTACTTCGCGCGCGTGATGAGCGCCGTACTCGATGCCGCGGGGCTCGAGCGCGCGCACGTGGTCGGCAACAGCATGGGCGGCCGCATCGGCATCGAGATGGCGCTCACGGAGGGCGAGCGCCTCGACCGCCTCGTGCTGCTCAGCCCGGCGATGGCCTGGCTGCGGCCGCGCCGCTGGGCGCCGGTCGTCCGGCTCCTACGGCCCGAGCTCAGCCTGCTCCCAATGCCGGTCGAGCCGCTCATCCGCCGGCTCGTGCCTCGCGACGGCTGGGCGGCGGCCGGCATGGACGAGTTCCTGCGCGCCTACTCGACGCCGCGCGGCCGGCACGCCTTCAACGCCGTCGCCCGCAACATCTACCTCGACGAGCCGCACGGCGACGACGGCCTGTGGTCGCGCCTGGCCGGGATGACCCACGAGTCGCTGTTCGTGTGGGGCCGCAAGGACACGCTCGTCCCGATCGGCTTCATGAAGCACGTCGAGAAGGCGTTCCCGGCCGCGCGGCACGTCGAGCTGGACTGCGGCCACGTGCCGCAGGTCGAGAAGCCGCGCGAGACGCACGCGGCGATGCGGAAGTTCCTTACCGCGTAGGCGGCGGGCTGGAGACCGCGGCGAGCGGGGCCGGATCGGGCTCGGCGCCGCTGTCGTCGACGATGCCGAGCGTCTCGAGCTCGAGCACGAGCACGATGTGGCGCACGGCCAGGGCGAGGAACTCGTGGCGCTCGGTCGACCGTGCGGCGTCCAGCCAGCGGACCTCGACGTCGGTGAGCGCGAGGAAGTCGCGCTCGTGGGCGTTCAGGAAGTCGGTCGTGCGCGACCGGTAGCCCTCGCTGGGGAGCTGGACGGTGCCCTCGATCTCATGGCGGTCGGTTTCGATCCGGACGCGCTCTCGGCGATAGTGCATGTCCTGGAGTATCGGCCATCGGCGGCGGGCGCTGTATAGGGTGCTCCGCCGATGCTCGACGTGAACGCGATCATGCGCCCGTGGTGGGAGCGGCTGCTGGCCGACTTCCCCGGCCTCGACCTGTTCGACGCCCACACGCACATCGGCGCCAACGATCCCGACGGCGTCAAGCAGACCGCGGACGAGCTGCTCGCGTCGCTCGTCGCGCTGCCCGCGCGCGCGGTGGTGTTCCCGATGCACGAGCCGGACGGCTACCCGCCGGCCAACGACAGGGTGCTGGAGGCCGCGGCGGGGTCGGGCGGGCGCCTGTTCGCCTACTGCCGTGTCGACCCGCGCGCCGACGCGGTGGCCGAGGCCCGCCGCTGCCTGGACGCCGGCGCCCGCGGGATCAAGCTCCACCCGCGCGCCGAGCGGTTCACGCTGTCAGAGCCCGCGGTGCGCGAGCTGGTGGCGCTCGCCCACGAGCGCCGCGCGCCGGTGCTCATCCACGCCGGCCGCGGGATCCCAGCGCTCGGGCGCGACACCGTGCGCCTGTCCGGCGAGTTCCCCGACGCGCGGCTGATCCTCGCCCACGCGGCGATCTCCGACCTCGCGTGGCTCTGGCGTGTGCTGCCGGACCATCCGAACCTGCTGATCGACACGGCCTGGTGGGACCCGGCGGACATGATGGCCCTGTTCACGCTCGTCCCGCCCGCCAACATCCTGTGGGCGAGCGACTCCCCGTACGGGCAGCCGCTGCCGTCGGCGGTCATGCACCTGCGCCTCGCCGTCCAGGCCGGCCTCGGCGCCGACGCGATCCGCTCGATCGCCGGCGGCCAGATGCAGCGGGTGCTCGACGGCGAGGAGCTGATCGACGCGGGGCCGGCTCCGCGGGCGGCGCGGCCGATCGACCCCCTGCTCGAGCGCGTCGTCTCGCACGCCGCGCAGGCGATCGCGCGCACGTTCGCCCGGTCCGACGCATCCGAGCCGGTCGCGCTGACCAAGCTCGCGTGCGGCGTCGGCGAGGACGGCGACCGCGCGGGCGTGTTCGCCGCGGTGATGGGCCTGCTCGAGGCCTACGAGGAGAACCTCACCGCCGTGCCGCCGGGCCAGCGCATCTCGCCGGCGACGCGCCTGCTGGTCGCGGCGATGACCGTGGCGCGGACGCCCGACGTGCCGCTCCCGGACCTCCCGGACGCGCCGCCGCCGACGCGCGAAGAGGCCGAGGAGTAGCGCTACTCGCTCGCGAGCTGGTGGCGCAGCCGGTCGCGCAGCTCGGCGAAGCGGTGCGCCTCGTAGACGATCAGGGCGACGAGCGCGGCGGCGAGGATCGTGAGCGTGGCGAGCGCGGGCAGCTCGAGGGCGGCGGGCAGGAGCGCGACGAGCGCCGCCGCGGCGATCAGCCGCTGCCAGCTGAAGCGGTGCACGTTGCGCCAGCGGAAGGCGACGTGGGCGAGCAGGTAGATCGCGGTGCCGCCGAGCATCGCGGCGGCGGGGACGAGCTCGAGCGCGTCGCCCACGTGCGCCAGCGTCTTCTTGAGCCCGAGCGCGAGAAGCACGATCCCGGCGACCATCGGGAAGTGCAGGTAGGAGAACGAGTCGCGGGCGATCTCGTTGCGCACGCGGCCCGCGGGCGCGTTGTGCAAGCGCCGCTCGGCCACCAGCGCGACGACGTCGAAGTACAGCCACCACAAGGCGCCGGCCACGACCACGCCGAGCGAGGCGGCGACCACGACGCCGGCATCGACGTGGTGCCCGGCGCCGACGCCGATCGCCACGATCGACTCCCCGAGCGCGATGATCACGATCAGCCCGTGGCGTTCGGCGAAGTGCCCGGGCTCGAGCCGCCAGCCGCTCGAGTCGATGAGCAGCGGGCCGCCCATGTCGAGCGTGAGCGCGAGCGCCCACACCGCGCCCTGGGTCGTGCCGTCGAGGAACGAGGCGAGCACGAGCAGCCCGGTGCCGATCCCGGTGCTCACGGCCAGCCCGGCGACCGAGTGCCGCAGCCCGGGGTCGTCGCGGCTGGCGATCACGAAGAGGCCGATGTGCGCGAAGCGGACGACGAAGTAGGCGCACGCGAGCAGCAGCGCCTCGTCGCCGAAGGCCCCGGGCACGCACAGGGCGACGACGAGGAACGCGGCCATCGCGGCGAAGATCGCCAGCCGGACGGTCCCCTCCTCGGGATCGACGACGCTCGTGAGCCACGCGTAGCCGACCCACGACCACCACATCACCCCGAGCACGAGGATCCCCTTGGCCACGCCGCCCCACGACGGGTCGGCGGCCATCAGCGCCGTGCACTGCGTCAGCGCGAGGACGAAGACGAGGTCGAAGAACAGCTCGAGCGGCGTGACCCGCGCCTCCTCGCGCAGGACCGCAGACAGGCGGTGGGGGCGGCTCGAGGCGGTCGCGGCCACGACCGCCATCTTCTCAGTCAGGCGGCCTGGGGCAGCGCGTCGCGCTCGCGGGCGATGTCGATGCCGCTGCGCGTGCCGAGCGGCGCCTCGTGCAGGAGCGCGACCGCGACCATCGCCACCAGCCCGAGCGGAGCGGCGACGAGGAAGATCTCGGCGATCCCGGTGGCGTAGGCGTGCTGCACGGCGCCGCCCGCGGTGACCGTCACGGCCCCGTGGATCCGCGAGGCGAGCAGCGCGCCGAGCGCCGCCACGCCGACCGCGCCGCCGAGGCTGCGGAAGAACGCGATCAGCGAGCTGCCGGCGCCCATGTCGGTGTGCGCCACCGCGTTCTGCACGACGAGCACGAGGTTCTGCATGAGCATCCCCAGCCCGGCGCCGACGAGCACCATGAACGCGCCGAGCTCGACCAGCGACGTGGTCTCGTCGAGCGTGCCCATGAGGGCGAGGCCGGCCGTGAGCAGGGCGGTGCCCGTGAGCATCACCTGCTTGTAGCGCCCGGTGCGGCTCACGCGGCGCCCGATCAGCGACGAGGCCGTGAAGAGCCCGACCATCATCGGGATCGTCAGCAGGCCGGAGGCGGTCGGCGACTTGCCGCGCGCGATCTGCATGTACTGGCTGAGGAACACGCTCGTGCCGAACATTGCGATGCCGACCGCGATGCTGGCGATCACGGCGAGCACGACCGTGCGGTGCGAGAAGAGCCGCAGCGGCACGAGCGGCTCGCGGACGCGGCGTTCGACGGCGACCGCGGCCACGATCAGCGCCAGGCCGCCGCCGACGAGCGCGGCGGTCTGCCAGGAGAGCCAGTCGTACTGCTGGCCGGCGAGGCTGACCCAGATGAGCAGGGCGGCCGCGCCGCCGGCGATCAGGGCGGCGCCGGCGTAGTCGATCCGGACCGGGCGGTGATGGCGGGGGAGGTGCAGCGTGCGCTGGAGGACGGCGAATGCCGCGACGGCGAACGGGACGCCGATGTAGAAGCACCAGCGCCAGCCGACCGAGTCGGTGACGACGCCGCCGATCAGCGGTCCGGCGACGGTCCCGAGGCCGAACACGGCGCCGAGGTAGCCGGCGTAGCGCCCGCGCTCGCGTGGCGAGACGAGGTCGGAGAGGATCACCTGGACGAGCGCGGTCAGACCGCCCGCGCCGATGCCCTGGATCGCGCGGCAGGCGATCAGCCAGGCCATCGAGGTCGACAGCCCGGCGAGCAGCGAGCCGACGACGAAGATCCCCAGGCCGGTCTGCACGAGCACCTTGCGGTCGAACAGGTCGGCGAGCTTGCCCCAGATCGGGGTCGTGACGGTCAGCGCCAGCAGCGTCGCGGTCACGACCCACGTGTAACCGGACTGCGTGCCGCCGAGGTCGCTGACGATGCGCGGCAGCGACGTCGAGACGACGGTGCTGGAGAGAATCGCGACGAACATGCCGAGCAGCAGGCCCGACATGGCTTCGAGGATCTGGCGGTGGGTCATGGCCTCCATCAGGCGGCCTCCTTCTCGGCGTGGGGGTGAGCGGCGGCGAGGCGCGCGAAGTCGTCGCGCAGGCGCTCGAGGCCACCGGTGAGCGCATCGACGTCCTCGTCGGACCAGCTCGCCAGCACACGCGTGAACGCGGCGACCATCCGGCGGTGCGACACGCGCAGCACGCGCCGCCCGGCGCGTGTCACGGCGACGAGCTGGGCGCGGCGGTCGCGGTCGTCCTCGCGCCGCTCGACGTAGCCCTCGGCGGCGAGCGCGGCGATCTGCCGGCTGGCCACCGAGAGGTCCACGCCGAGGCGCTGGGCCACCTCGCCGATCCGCTGCGGCCCGTGCACCTGGAGGACGGCCAGGGCGGTGAAGCCCTGCGTGCCGAGCTCGGCCATGGCGTGGCGGGCGATGTCGCGCTGCACCATGCCGAGGCCGTAGAGCTGCCGTACGAGGGCTTCGATGGGGGTATGCTGGTCGGACATTAGTTGTCTTCTGCAAGCAAGTATATCGACCAGAGCCCGGTGCCGCTTGAGCCGGTCTGGTAGAAGCCGAACGGCGATGTCCTCGGAAGCAGCGAACGAGCTCGATGTCGCGACCGCGCCCGGCCGGATCACGCGGCGGGTCCTGCTGCTCGTGGTGTTCCTCGCAGCCGTCGTGCTCGCGATCTGGACGCTGCCGGGGATCGACGAGGTCCGCGACCGCTTCGCCGCGGCCGAGCCGTGGTGGATCGTCGCCGCCGGGGCGTGCTCGCTGGCCTCGATGTTCGGCTTCGTGCGCGCGCTGTGGGCGGCGTTCGACCGGCTCGTGCCTTGGCGGCAGGCGGTGATCCTCGGCTTCGCCGAGCAGGCGGCGAACGTGCTGCTGCCGGCGGGCGGCGTCGGCGGGCCGGCGCTGGGAGCGCTGGTCATGCGCCGGGCGGGCGTCCCGGCGCACTATGCGGCCGAGCGCCATGCGGTGCTGTTCCTCTCGACGAGCTTCGTCAGCTTCGCCGCGCTTCTGCTCGCCGGCACGCTGGAGGCGGTCGGCGCGCTGCCCGGCGACGTGTCGCTCGCCGGCTCGCTGATCCCGGCCGCCGCCGCCGCGGTCGTGCTGCTGGCCACGGTCGCGTTCGCCTACAGCGACGAGCCGCCGGACTCCGTGCGGGGCCGTGTGCGTAGCGCCATCTGGCGCGTGCACGTGTTCGTGCACAGCGGCGTGCGGGCCACGCTGCACCTCTTGAGCCACGGCGACCGGCTGCTGATCGCGGGCGCGATCACGTACTACGCCGCGGACGTCGCCGCGCTGGGGGCGAGCTTCGAGGCCTTCGGCGGCGGCGGCCCGCCGGTCGGCGTGTTCGTGCTCGCCTACACGGTCGGCCACGCGGGCGCGCTGCTGCCGACGCCCGGGGGCCTCGGCGGCACCGAGGGCGGGCTCATCGGCATGTTCGTGGCCTACGGCACGCCGCTCTCGCTCGCCACCGCCGCGGTGCTCGGCTACCGCGTCTTCCAGCTCGGCATGCCGGCGATCCTCGGTGGCCTCTGCATGCTGCGGATCCGCCGGCTGCTCGCAGGCGAGCTCCCGCGCGACGTCGTCGCCGCCCGCTTCGCGGCCGTGACGAGCGAGCGGGACTGACGGCAAGGCGGGGGCAAGCGTGCGGCAAGGCCGCGGCAAGGAGCGTCGGCCACATTCCGGTGCGACACCGCCCCGATCCTTCCCCAGGAGTTCGCACATGTCCCGCATCCGCTCTGCCGCACTCATCGCCGCGACGGCGTCGCTCGCGCTCGCCGCGATCGCGCCGACCGGCGCGCTGGCCGACACGAAGAACGACCTCAAGAACCCGCCGGTCGACAAGAACGGCAAGAAGTACTGCCCGATCATGGGCCTCGACGGCTCGATCGCATGGGAGCCGCACGGCACCACGATCACGATGACCTGGCCAAACGGCACGACGCGCACCAACGTCTGCAACGACGGCGAGTGGAAGGACGCGCGGCTCGCGCCGCTGACGGGCATCCAGGTGCACGTCGACTCGGCCTACATCGACGCCTCGGGCGCTCTGGTGCTGAGCCCCACGGCGCCCATCGGAACGGTTCGCGGGGCCTAGCTCGCGTCCAACTCGGGCCGGGACTCGGTCCGTTGATCTCATGCGATCGGGGGCCGCGCGCTCGGCCCCCGGTCGCGTTCTACGCTGGCGTGCGTGTCCGGCGGTCGTCACGACCAGGCTGAGCGAGCGCGCCAGCGCGGCACCGCCCTGCTCGAAGAGGCGGTCGAGCGCTCGCGGCCGAGCATCGTCGCCGAGCGCGTGCGCGCGAACGTCGAGTGGCTCGGGCAGGCGATGCTCGCGACGGGCGCCGCGTGGGTCCTCGCACAGCAGATCTTCGGCCACCCGCGCCCGATCTTCGCGCCCGTCGCGGCGCTGATCGGCGTCAGTGCATCGCTCGGGCAGCGCCGCCGCTCGCTGATCGAGATGGTGCTGGGCGTCGCGCTCGGGATCGGCATCGCGGACGCCCTGGTCACGCTGATCGGTACCGGCCCGGCGCAGATCGCCGCCGTGGTCGGGGGTGCCATGGCGGTCGCGATCGCGTTCGGGGGCAGCACGGTGCTCGTCGGCGAGGCCGCGGCGTCCGCGCTGCTCGTCGTCACGATCCAGCTGCCCGGAACCGGCCTGTCGGGCGTGCGCTTCCTCGACTCGCTGCTCGGCGGCGTCGTCGCGATCGCCGTCACCTCGCTGCTGCCGCGCAATCCCGTCGAGGCCGTCCGGCGCGCGGTCGCACCGCTCTTGGGGGAGCTCGCGGGCACGCTCGAGGACGTCGCCCGCGCGCTCGAGCGTCGCGACCCCGAGCTGGCCGAGCGTGCCTGGGCGCGCTCGAGCCGCCTCCGCCTCGCCGAGCTCGAGAGCGCCGTCGCCGCGGGGCGGGAGATGCTGCACCTGGCGCCGTTCCGCGGCGGCACGCGCGAGCAGTTCGCGCGCTACCAGCAGGCGGCGGCGCAGATCGCCACGACGCTGACCAGCGTCGACGCCCTGAGCCGCGGCGCGGTGCGCGCGCTGAGCGTCGACGACAACGTCCCGGCGCCGGTGCCCGAGTCGCTGCGCGACCTGGCCGAGACCGTGCGGACGCTCGACGAGTACCTCGAGGACCCGGCCGGCCGCCCCGTCGTCCGCGAGCCGGCGCTCCGCGCGGCCGCTCAGGCGACGCTCGTGCTCGAGCACACCGCGAACCTCTCGGTCAGCGTCATCGTGGCCCACGTGCGCTCGACCGCGGTGGACCTCATCCGCGGCTGGGGCCTCGACCGCGCCGAGGCCGAGCGGCTCGTCCGCGAGGCGGCCGACAAGCTGGCGACCGGCGAGCACCCGGTCCCGCTCACGGAGTGAGCGCGGAAGCGCAGCTGCGGTCTTTTCAGCCGTCGTCTGGAGCGGCGGGTGCGCCCATGGCCACCCGCCGCTCGTGCACGTGCCGCCGGGTGTGGTGGTGGAGGATGTCGGTGAACGTCGCGGCGAGCGACGTGACGACGACGATCGCGTACAGCTCGAGCACCACGTCGAGGATCTTCGTCGCGACGCGTTCGGGGTTGGGGAGCTGCGAGGAGACGGTGAGCAGCTGCGTCGTGGTCCAGAACAACGCCGCCCACACGGAGGAGAACTCGTGCCTCGCACCGCGCTCGAAGGCGTACGCGAGCACGGCGAACGCGAGGTCGGCGGCGATCGAGAACACCACGAGCCGCGCGATGCGGCTGCGGAAGCGCTCGCGCGCGACCTCGATCTCGACCTGCATCGCGTGCTCCGGCGGGGCCACCGGGCACGCATGATCGCGGCGGCGTCGGCTGGAACCGCGCCTGCCGGCGATGACTTCGGCTGCGGGTCGCAGTCTCAGCCTGTGCGGCCGTAGCCGCTGGTCCGCGTCGTTGGGCCTGACAGCGGCCGCTTGACGCCGACATCGCTTGCGGAGCGTTATCCCGGGTTCGTGGGGTTCCAGCGCGCGTGTTGCTCGTCGGCTGTCGGGAGCGGGCCGGGCAGCGGGGTGTGGCCGGGGGCGCGCAACGAGTCGAGGTGGAGTGTGAGGAAGCGGGTGCGCAGCTGGGCGGTCCGCTCGGGCGTCGGGCCGTGCAGGCTCGAGACCTGCTCGAAGATGTAGGTGAGGTCTTCGGCCGTGACGTCTCGGCGTAGGACGCCCGCGGCGTGCGCGTGCTCGACAAGCTGCCGGTTGAGATCGTCGGCGACGGCTGCGGCCTCTCCAAGCTCCGAGGTCGGCCTGAAGCGACCGGCGAGGTTGCGCGTCAGGGCGTGGATATCGGACGCGACGATCCGCTGGATGAAGGTCGCGAACGTCTGCCACGGGTCGCCGGCCGCGTCGTCGACAGCGGCCTGGGCGATCTCGTTGTAGAGGGCAAGGCCGTCGCGGCAGAGCTTGCGCAGGAGATCTTCCTTGCTCTCGTAGCGACGATACAGCGAGCTGATGCCGACCCCGGCGTGTTCGGCGACGGCGGAGACCGGCGCGTCGGGATCGGCGACGAACACCGCACGGGCGGACGCCAGGATCGCTTCGTCGTTGCGCGCCGCCTGGCCACGACGGCCGCTGAACCCCGACCTGGTCATCGCCGCGAGGGTAGGGATTGCGCCGGAGCCATCGTTCCGGTATTTTGGAACGAACTACTTCGTTCCGTTTCTCGCAACTCCGAAAGGATCGTCCGATGACCGCTCCCCCGGCGACCGAGTTGCGTCCGTACCGAGTCGACATTCCCCAGGCCGACCTCGATGACCTGGCGGCACGTCTCGGCCGCACGCGCTTCCCCGACGAGCTCTCCGATGTGGGCTGGAGCCACGGCGTTCCGCTCGGCTACGTCCGCGAGCTCGTCGACCACTGGTCGAACGACTACGACTGGCGCGCCCACGAGGCAAAGATCAACGAGCACCCGCAGTTCGTCGCGACGATCGACGGCGAGCGGGTCCACTTCCTGCACGTGCGATCACCCGAACCGGACGCGCTCCCGCTGATCGCCACGCACGGGTGGCCGATGAGCGTCGTCGAGTACCTCGACCTGATCGGCCCGCTCACAAACCCACACGCCCACGGCGGGAACGCGGCGGACGCCTTCCACCTGGTCATCCCCTCCCTTCCCGGCGTCGGATTCTCCGGGCCGACTCGCCAGCCGGCGTGGGACTGCCGCCGCATCGCTCGCGCGTGGGTGGAGTTGATGGGCCGGCTCGGATACGAGCGCTACGGCGCACACGGCAACGACGCCGGGTCGCAGGTCTCGCCGGAGGTCGGGCGCAACGACCCGGACCGCGTCGTCGGGGTGCACGTCACCCAGCTGTTCTCCTTCCCTTCCGGAGACCCGGCCGAGTTCGCGGACATGTCCGAGGAGGACATGCTCGCGATGAAGTTCCTCGAGGAGTTCACATCCGGTGGCGGGCTGGCCTACAACGCCTACCAATCCGCGCAGCCGCAGACACTGGCGTACGCGCTCCAGGACTCGCCCGCCGGCTGGCTCGCCTGGGTCACGCAGCTCTTCCAGCG
>Ga0081539_10001378_pt1 | contig 42067 bp, 35 predicted proteins | sample TabmetS4T2R2_FD_71023 | JGI IMG/M metagenome (GOLD analysis project Ga0081539, IMG submission 71023) | Tabebuia heterophylla rhizosphere microbial communities from the University of Puerto Rico - S4T2R2 | ecosystem: Host-associated > Plants > Roots > Rhizosphere ... | reverse complement strand
GGCACGTCACCCTCGGCGAACCCCAGCCGCAGGTGCAGCTCCGAGCGGTTGAGCCCGAACGCCCGCACGGCGATCCGCACCCATCCCGGCCGCGGCTCGGGGACCGGCAGGTCACGCAACCGCAGGTTCTCCACGGGCCCGGGCCCGGTCAGCACGACCGCCCGCATCGTCTGGCTGCTCACCCCGCGATCATGCCTCAGACCTGGCCGATCAGCGTCTCCCCCACCGTCGTGATCAGCTTGGCGGCGGCCGCGGCGTCCATGGTGTCCGGCTGGAGCACCAGGCGGTGCACGCCGAGGTCCGCGTAGCGGCGGGCGGTGTCCACATCGGGCACGGCGGGCGGGGTGATCGTGATCTCCAGCTCGCCGAGCTCGGCGGGGCGGCCGGGGAGGTCCCGCAGCCGCGCCAGCGCCTGCTCGGTCTCGGGAACGTCGAGATCCCAGCCGTACCAACCGTTTCCGTGCCGGACCGCGCGGCGCAGGGCCGCCGGGACGTGCCCGCCGACGACGATCGGCGGGTGCGGGCGCCGCACCGGGCGCGGGCGCTGCGAGACGCCGGCGAACGACACGAACTCACCGGTGAACTCCGGCATCGGCTCGTCCCACAGGACCCGCATCGCCGCGAGGTACTCCTCGACGCGGGCGGCCCGCTCGGCGAGGGTGACGCCCATGGCGTTCAGCTCGGGCTCGATCCAGCCGGCGCCGACGCCGACGGTCAGCCGCCCGCCGGACAGGAAGTCGAGCGAGGACAGCTGCTTGGCCAGCAGCACCGGCTGGCGCTGCGGCAGGACGATCACGCCGAGCCCCAGCCCGATGCGGGTGGTCACGGCGGCCAGGTAGGTCAGCGCGACCACCGCCTCCAGCCGGACCGGCTCCTGCGAGCCGTCCGGCGGAAGGGCGATGTGATCACCGACCCACAACCCCTCGAACCCCACGTCCTCGGCGAGGATCCCCAGGCGCGCCAACGTCTCCGGCTCAGCGCATCCGCCGCGGTGCAGTCCGTACAGGGCCAGCTTCATGACTCCATCTAATCAGCTCCCAACCCGCGCGAAGCCCACCTTGAACAGCTGGCCCGGCAGGTCGTTCACGACGTACAGCTCGCCGTGGCAGTCGGTGCCGAACGCGGTGACCTGGGTCGGGAACTCGCCGATTCGGGCGGCGGTGTGGGTGCCGTCGGGGTTGGCGCGGACGGCCCAGGCGATGTTCGAGCAGTAGTCGGTCGCCACGTAGGTGCCTGCGGCCAGCGCGGCGAACTGGCGCCCGCGGTACACCTGGCCGCCGATGACCGCGCAGCCGTCGGTGGAGGTCTGGTAGTCGAAGACCGGCTCGGTGTAGACGGCACCGGGCGTGCAGCGGTCCGCGTTGAACAGGAGCGTGCCCTCGCGGCAGGACCAGCCGAAGTTCGCGCCGCCCCGGCCACGCGAGATGTGGTCGATCTCCTCGCGGGTGCCCTGGCCGACGTCGCCGATCCACAGCGAGCCGTCGGCGCGGTCGAACGAGAACCGCCACGGGTTGCGCAGGCCGTAGGCCCAGATCTCGGGCCGCGCGCCGGTCACGCCGGCGAACGGGTTGTCGCGGGGCACGCAGTACGGCATGGCACCGCACGTGCGGCTGACGTCGAGTCGCAGGATCTTGCCCAGCAGCGTGCCGAGGTTCTGCCCGCTGGCGAACGGGTCGGCCGCGCTGCCGCCGTCGCCGAGCGACCAGTACAGGTAGCCGTCGCTGCCGAACGCGACCTGGCCGCCGTTGTGGTTGGAGAACTCGGCGTGCGGCTGGGTGAGGATCACCTGCTCGCTGGCCGGGTCGCCGAGCCTGATGCGGGACAGCGTCAGCGCTCCGGCCGGCAGGCTCGTGTACGCGATGTACACCCGCTTCGTCCGGGCGAAGTCCGGCGCCAGCGTGATGCCGAGCAGCCCGCGTTCGTTGCCGGAGACGTTGACGCGGTCGCGGATGTCGAGGACCGGGTCGGCGGCGAGCCCGTTGGTGGCGTCGTAGGCGCGGACGGTGCCCTGCTTCTCGACGATCAGGAGCCGGCCGTCCGGCGTGCCGGCGATCGCGACCGGCCGCTGCAGGCCGAACGGGACGAGCTGCGTGGTGGTGACGGTGAGCTGGTCGAGCGGTGGCGGCCCGGCCGCCTGGGCCGGCCCGGACGTGAGCAGGGACAGGGCGAGGGCGCCGATGGCGGCGACGCCCGCGAGGCGACGACTGTGTCGCGGCATCTCGAACTCCTCGGGATGGCAGGAACATCTTCTGGGAGCGCTCCCAAACCATAGTCCTGGGCAGCCCGTCCGCGCGACCCGCAAGGCCGCCCGAAAGGGAAGGTCGGCCGCGCGCCCGACCTCGTTCAATGAGCGCACCAGCGAGCGAAGGGCAAGGCACATGTCGGACGACGAGCAGCAGGTGCGGGTCGAGTACCGCGGCGGCGGCATCGAGGAGACGGACGAGCAGATCGAGGTCGTCGACGTCGAGGAGATGACCGAGGAGGAGCCGTCATGAGTGGAGCGTTATCCAAGGTCACGGCCGTGACCAACGCCATCAAGGACGCCTGGTGGCTGGTGGAGAAGAGCGAGTCGGTGGTCAACATCAGCGCCGACCAGGCCAACGCGGTGCCCGACGGCGCCGACTGGGTCAGCGACCTCACGGGCGCGGCGGGCCCGAACTACAAGGACATCACCTACACGAGCTCCTGGTACATCTGGAACCCGTTCGGTGAGGACCACGAGTCCAGCACCACCATCACCATGCGCGTGTTCTGGATGTACGGCGCCAAGTACCGGGGCGGCGGCGCGTTCATCCCGACCGCGTGGGTGGACGTGGTGCACCTGGATCCCGGCTACAACAACGACATCGACATCTCCGTGCACATCGGCGACCCGACCAACGTGGGCACCGAGACCGCGCCGATCGCCGCGCTGCCGCTGTCCATCACGGTGAAGGAGGACTCGATGGTGCCCGGCCAGGACAACCAGGAGTCCTACACGGTGATGCTGTACGGCACCGGCCACGGCCAGGTGTACTAGGCACTCTTGCGAATCAGCCCCGTGTAACCGGCCAGGGCCAGCGTAGCCAACCCCCAGACGGCGGCCTGGACGATCCACAGCAGCACGGTGAACACCTGCCCTGCCGTGGACCCGGTGTCCAGGTCGCAGCGGCTGCGCAGCCCGGTCGGCCCGAGCGGGAGGCCGCGGTCGAGTCCCAGCCCGACCAGCTCGACCGTCGAGCACGGCGTCCCCGGCGCGGTGGAGGTGACGGTGTGCTCGGCGGCGTGCCGCCCCGGGCCGGTCGTGACGTGACCGGCCCACAGGGTCACGGCGCCGGCCGCCACCAGCGCGATCAGCAGTGCCAGGGCGGTCCGGCGGGCCCGGTACCCGTAGCCGGCGAGCGCACCCCACAGCCAGTGGAACCGGCGGGTCAGCCAGCCGCCGAGGGCGTGCGGGGCGCGGTGCCGCAGGTCGTGTTGCTGGGCGATGAGGATGTTGCGTGCGTTGCCGTCGTGCCCGGCGGCCCGTTCGACCGCGGCGAGCTGCTGGTACGGCGACGGCCGGTACTCCCGGGTGTGGTTGCGGACCAGGTCGAGCCACTGCCGCCAGTCCACACCCGCCAGGGATCCGTAGCTGTAGTCGCTGACGTCGAGGAGCACGCCGTCCGGGTGCTCGATCACCACGTCGATGAAGGAGAACTGCCCGCCGGCCGAGGTGCTCGCCAGCCGGACGGTCGCGTGACCGCGCCCGGACAGCACCATCTTCTGCAGCCGGATGATTCCCCTGGCCTGGAGCTGGTCGGCGAACAGGGCGGGCCCGACGTCGCTGCGTACCTCGCACTCGACGAAGCGAAGCCCGCCGACGTGTGCGCCCAGCAGCCAGATCGCCCCTTCCTCACCCGCGCCGGTCACCTGCGACCGCAGCAGCACGATGGTGCCGTCGACACGCATGCCGTCCGCGCGGAGCGCGGGCCCGGAACCGCTGCTCAGGCACCCGTCGGTGAGGATGAGGTCGTTGCCCACGCGGGCGTTCCCCAGGGTGCTGGTCCCGGACACCACCGCGCGGTTGAGCAGCAGGTTCCCGGCGACGGTGAGGCGGTTGGCACGCACGGCAGGGCCCCCCGCGCCGGTGACCTCCGCGTCGCTGAGGTCGAGCATCCCGCCGATGTGCGCGCCACTCAGCCGGATCGCACCCTTCTCGCCGTGCCCGGACACCACGGCCCGGTCGAGGGACATGTTGCCGGTCACGGTCAGGTCGGCCGCGTCGAACGCCGGTCCGCCGTCGTTGTGGATCTCCACGCCGCGCATGTCCAGTTCGCCGCTGACCTGCGCGCCGAGCAGCCGGACCGCGCCCCGGTGGCCGTCGCCGGTCAGCCGGGCGCCGCGGAGGAACAGGAGACCGTCGACCCGCAGCCGGTCGGCACGCAGCGCGGGGCCGGACTTGTTGCGTGCCACCATCCCTTCCAGGGAGAGCCGGCCGCCGATCTGGGCGTCACGCAGGCTCACCGCGCCGGTCTTCCCCGTCGCGGTCACGGTGGCGTCGATGAGGACCAGGCCGCCGCTGATCCGCACGCCGCCGGCGTGGAGGCGGCCGATCCGGCTCTTCGTCAGCACCAGCCGGGGCAGCGCGGCGAGATGGAGGGACATGCCCTGCTCGATGTCGCAGTCGACGAGGTCCAGCCCCACCCCGACGGTGATGTACTCCAGGTCGAGTGGGCCCACCAGGCGCGCCTGATGGAGCCGGACGCCGCGTGGGTCCAGCTCGCCGTGCCGGCCGAGCAGCAGCTCACGGATCAGCTCGGCACGGATGGGTGCGTCGCGGGTCAGCGCCTGCCCGTCGCGGGCGGCTGTCACCAGGGCTGTCTCGTCGTCGGTGAGGTCGTCGAGCACCCGGTGACTGTGTCAGGTCAGCTGGTCGCCACGGCCACCGGTCTCGTGCCGATGGCCTCGTCCTCGGCGAGGAGGCGGCGGGCGATGGTGGCGACGGCGTCCCGCAGGTCCGTGCCGGGTGGGCGGCCGATGTCCTGCTCCACCCGCTGTTCGAGCCACGTCGCCCACGCCTGGCGGATCAGGTCCGACTCGCGGCGGCCCGCCTCGGTGTGGGAGTACACCCAGCCCTCGCAGGTGAGCAGGCCCTCCTCGACGAGGTGGTCGAACACCGGCGCCAACACCTCCGGCGGCATCCGGCGCCGGAACGCGATCACCTCCAGGTCTGCGGAGCCGAACCGGCGGGTGGCCAGCTCGACCTGGATGACCGCCCACGCGCTCGCCACGTCCAGCCGGGAGCCGGACTCGGCCACGATGCGGCGCATGGTGTCCGCCTCCGTGTCCCGCAGGATGCGGCCGACCGCCGCCTCCAGGACGCACTGCGAGTCCTGGCCGGTGGGTGAGCCGAAACCCTCGCCGAGGTCCGTGGAGCCCAGGCGGGCGCTGTCACGCAGGCGGACCTGCTTGAGGAACAGCGCGACCACGAAACCCAGCAGTGCCACCGGGATCGTCCACATGAACACGGTCTGCAGGGCGTCGGCGTAGGCCGCGACGATCGGTTCCCTCGCCGCGGCCGGCAGGGCGTGCAGGCCCTGCGGGCTCTCGGCGGCGGCCGCGATCACCGTCGGGTCGGCGGCGCCGGTGGCCGCGGCGGTCCTGATGGCGGACGTGAGGTCCGGGGTGAGCGCGTTCGTGTAGATGGTGCCGAAGACGGCCGTGCCGAACGCGCCGCCCAGCGTGCGGAAGAACGTGACGCCGGACGTGGCCGTGCCCAGGTCGGCGTAGTCGACGGTGTTCTGCACGGCGATCGTGAGCACCTGCATGCATAGGCCCAGCCCGGCGCCGAGCACCAGCATGTACAGCGACGACAGCCAGGCGCCGGTGTCCGGCCCCATCAGCGACAGCAGGTACAGCCCGACCGCCATCACCAGGGAGCCGGCGATCGGGAAGTACCGGTACCGCCCGGTCCTGCTGATCACGTTGCCGCTGAAGATGGACGCCACCAGCAGGCCCAGCACCAAAGGAAGCGTGCGCACGCCGGCGACCGTCGCGGAGTCGCCGTCCACGTACTGCAGGAAGCTCGGCAGGAACACCATCGCGCCGAGCATCGCGAAGCCGACGATGAAGCTGAGCATCGAGCAGACCGCGAACACGGGGTTGCGGAACAACCGCATCGGTAGCATCGGCTCGGTCGCGCGGGTCTCCGCCCAGCAGAACAGCGCGAGTGCCACCACCCCACCCGCGAACAGCCCGATGATCACGGCCGAGCCCCACGCGTACTCGCTGCCGCCCCAGCTCGTGGCCAGGACCAGCGCACTGGCCCCGACGGCGACGAGCCCGATGCCGAGGTAGTCGACGACGACCCGGCTGACCGCCTTCACGACCGGGATCGTCCGCGCGGCCGCGAAGACCACGATGACCGCGATGGGCACGTTGACGTAGAACGCCCAGCGCCACGACAGGTGGTCGGTGAACAGCCCGCCGAGCAGCGGCCCGACGACGGTCGACACGCCGAACACGGCGCCCATCGCGCCCTGGTACCTGCCGCGCTCCCGCAGCGGGATGACGTCCGCGATCAACGCCATGGCGGTGACCATCAGCCCGCCGGCGCCGACCCCCTGGACCGCGCGCCACGCGACGAGCAGCGACATGGTGGTGGCGGTGCCGCACAGGAACGACCCGGTGATGAAGATGACCGTGGACAGCTGGAAGACCAGCTTGCGCCCGAACAGGTCCCCGAACTTCCCGGCGAGCGCGGTGGCCACGGTCTCGGCCAGCAGGTAGGCGGTGGCGACCCACGACATGTGCGCGGCCCCACCCAGATCCGCGACGATCGTCGGCAGGGCGGTGCCCACGATGGTCTGGTCGAGCGCGGCCAGCAGCATGCCGAGCATGATCGTCACGAAGACGACGTTGCGGCGCCGGTTGTCCAGAACGGGCGGCGCCGGCTCCGCGGCGACCGGCGCCAGGTCGGTGGTGGTCACCGGTCCACGATCACACCGGTTGATCAGGCCCGCATGCCGAGTCACCCGGTCAGTTGGTGGCCCAGAGCGTGGCCACCCTTTCCCCGTAGGACGGCGAGAAGCTGACCCGGTCCAGGACGAAGTCGGCCGGCACCTCGAACAGGACGGTCCACGTGTCGACGCCGCCCGGCCGCAGCGGCATCCCGGTCACCTCGGACGCGCCGTAGACGTGGGCCCGCACGAACTCGTCGGCGGCGTTGTGCACACCGAAGATCCGGAGGTCGGCGTCGCTGTCGATGTCGTTGTACGGCGCCGAGCCGACATTCTCCACCGCGAACTCGACGCCGACCAGGCGGCGGTCCGGGCCCGGCCGCACGTCCTGGGTCGGCTCGGCCGGGTCGACCACCCTGGTGGCGGCCACCGCCAGGCTCACCTCGACCCCCTCGACCGTGCCGGTGACCTCTGCCCGCTCGGCCATCGGGTGCACGGTGGCCTTGTCGTTCCTCCTGGTCGGCGGGTCCGGGGCGTCCTTCACGGCCTGCCCGGCCGTGGTCCACACGAGGGTCTCCTTCTCCAGCGCGACGTCGTACTGGAAGTCGATCTTCTCGACGGTGACGTCCGCCGGGATCTCCGCGGTGACGTAGCCGACGATGCTCTGCTCCGGCGCCAGGCGCAGCTGGTCGAACATGGGGCCGGCGGCGGTGTCGAGCAGCGAGTCGTCGCGGGTCTCGCCGTCGCTCGTGTGGAAGTGCACCGTGCCGACCGGGCCGACGAGCTGGTCCTCCGGCGCCCTGTTGGTGATCCCGCGGTCATCCGCTGCGCCACCCCGAGGACCATGTCGGGCCGCGCCTCACCGGCAACCGCCGTGCTACACGCGGAGACAACCCCCAACGCGAGAAGTGACACCCAGCGTCGCATTGCCACACCCTAGAGGTTCTCCTCACCGCGAAGGGACGAAACGCGGGCTCCGCTAGCAACCGGATGTGGTGGCGCCGGTGAACTGGTCGAAAGCCGCGTCCAGGTACTTCGCCAGCTGGATGTCGCGGTCCGAGATGCGGTGGTCGATGTCCCGGGTGGTCAGGTGCACGCGCAGGGTTCGCGAGGTGTTCTCCCAGCGTGGGTGGTGGTTCAGGACGTCACAGCCCGGCGCCACCTCGTTCATGAACGAAATGGCGTCCCGGAAGGACCTGAAGCAGTACTCGCGGAACAGCTCGATCCTGATCTTGTGCGGTGATTCCGGCACCGCGCTCTCCACGACTATCCAGTTGTGGAGGGCAACCTCCAGGTTCACCCCGTTCAACGCGACGGTGGGCTCCGACGGCGGCACCGGGAACGGACCTATGACTGTTTTCGTCGACGTGCCCAGCAGTGCGTTGAGTTGGCTGATGACGAGCCGCATGTCATGGTCGAAGTACGCGTCACGCAGTTCGACCGCCTGGTACCCGGTGAGCCGGGCGATCGACGCCGGCAACGTGTCCTGCGGCGGAACGCGCGCACCGCCGATGAGTAGTGGTATCAGGTGCTTTCTGGTGTCCAGCGCGACTTCTACCTCCCGGCGCACCCAGTCGCCGTCCTTGTCGATCAGGCGGCGGCCCCACTCGTCCGCCGCCCTGAGCCACCGCTGCCCGATCACGACGAGCACGACCTCGGCCTGCCGCAGGGTGCTGTCGAGCCGTTCGGGCCACACGGCACCGGGTTCGATCGACGAGGTGTCCAGGAAGGCCGACCCGTGACCGAACTCGGCCTCCAGCGCGCGATGCAGGCGGCCCGACTCCGCCGCGCTGTCCCGGCGTCGATAGGAGATGAACATCCGGCTCATGCGCCCCGCCTGGTGGTCATGGCCGTCTCCATGCCCTGATCGGCCAGGGAACGGAGCAGGTCACGGGTCTCGTCCTCGGTCAGTGCGGCCTGCTCCGCCTGGCGCCAGTAGGCCACCCGTTCGTCGATCTTCGCCTTGTCCTTGATGGTGTGACCGTCCAACCCGAAGGGGACGTAGACCATGTCGTCCCTGCGGTTCGGCATCACGAGGAGCGTGAAGTCGGAGTCGACGAACGGGATGGGCGCCGCGAAGTCCAGCACCCGCAGCGTGAGCGACGGCGTGGCATCGAGTAGGTGCAGTAGGTGCCGGGCCTGCTCCTTCACGAGGTCCAGCTGACCGCCCGGCATGCGCAGCAGTGACGACATGGTCATGATCGCGTGGTACCCGGGCGGCCGGGCCTGTGTGAAAATCCGCGTCCGCCGGGTACGCAGCCGCAACACGGTCGCGGGTTGCGTCGACGGGTCGTACATGAGGTACTGCTTCAGCGCATAACGCTCGCACTGCAGTGTCATCGGGATTCGTTCACTGTGGAACGTGTAGATCGCTTCCGCGGCCTCGGACGCGCTGACCATGTCGTCGAACTTCGGGTTCAACCCCGGTTCGACACTGCCTCCGGCGAGCCGCGTGAGGTGTTCGATCCGCCTACGCAGCTTCGCGCTGGGGGCGTAGTGCTCAAGCAGCGTGTGCAGGTCCTTCTGGGGCAGCACCCTCCCGCCGTTCTCCACCCTGGCGACGCTCGGCTGGCTGCATCCGAGAAGCTCAGCCACATCTCCCTGGCGCAGCTTGGCCTCGCGACGGGCCTCAGCGAGGGCCGCGCCGAGTTGGCGGCTGGGCTCCGTCGGCCGGGGCACGGTGATCAGGGCCCGTCACGGAGCCGGTCGAGAAACGCCGTCCAGCCCGCACTACCGAACAGGAGGTGCTCTCCCTGTCGGGCCTTGGAGTCCCGCACCGCCACGCGACCTCCGCGCAGCCCGACCTCCACGCATTCGTTTTGTGGAATGGAGAAGCTTGCCCGGCGCCACCGACCCTCTCGTGTCGATCGCTCATCGCTGGTCGGCATGCTGAATATTCTAGCTTGCAGAATATTCAGCGCAAGCAGGTCCGGGCGACCTAGTCGCAAGCCGTGATGCGGTACAGCTTGGTCGGGCCGGCGCGGTCGACGAGCTCGAACCCCTCCGAGTACGCGATCCCCGGGATCCCGTCGAACGGGACGGTCGCGGCGATGCCCGGGTCGTTCTTGCCCAGCAGCACGTACTCGACGTGGTAGCGCTCGAGCGCCGCGCACACCCTCGGGTCCGTCGCGGCCTTGTGGAGGTTGCGGCCGAGGTACTCCTGGTCCTTCGTCTTCGCCGACAGGAAGTGGGGGTACAGGACCTCGCGGTCCTCCAGGGCCCACAGCATCACGCTGCCGTCGAACGGGTTGCCGATGACCACCGCGTCCTTGGGGATCTTCGACGCTATCCGGTCGTAGAACGCGCGCATCCGGTTGTTCACCAGCTTCTGGTTCTCCGGCTGCTGGTAGGTCACGGCCACGCGCGACTCGCGGTCGGCGGGGTAGAAACCCGCCGTCAGCACGGCCAGCACCAGGGTCAGCCCGATCGCCAGCACCGGCACGGTCACCCGCTCGACGCGGACGAACGGCTTCAGTTTGCCGGCCAGGAAGACGACACCTTCGACGGCCAGGGGCACGGCGGTGATCGGCAGCATCGCGGCGAGGCGGTGCGAGTCGTTGTACCAGTAGCCGATGAGCAGCCTCGTGTCCGGCCGGACGAGTGAGGCCGAGACGACGTACAGGAACCCGGACACCAGGTGCGCGGCGAGCACCCAGCGCATGGCGGGAAAACGCCGGACCGTGAACGCTCCCACGATCACCACCGCGGACAGCAGCCACAGTGCCTCGCGCTGGTTGGTGGCGTTGAACAGCACCTCGCCGACCGCGTTCGCGGGGGTCTCGAACGACTTCCAGAAGTCCCAGTCCCGGGCGTTGGCCAGCGCGGACGAGGTGATCGACCCCAGCCAGCCGCCGATGAGCACCACGACGAACACGACGCACTCGGTGATCGCGCGCCGGCCGCGGCCCTCGCGGTGCAGGCGCCTGGCCCGCAGGAACAGCGCGGCGCCGGCCGGGAAGATCGACAGCGCGATGACCGAGAACAGCACGTTCGGGTGGGCGAACCCGGCCGCGACGACCGCGATCGCGATCAGCAGCCACGCCCGGCCGCGGCCGATCATGTCGTCCCTGACCCAGCCGGTGACCGTGAGCGCCAGCGCGAACAACGCGGGCGCGATCGACATCCCCAGCAGGTTCGGCCACAGCACGCCCCACCCGAAGAAGTCCCACGGGAACCCGGGGAACGCGATGGAGATCACCCCGGCCACCACGAGTGCGGCGGTGTTGCGGCCGAACAGCTGCCGCACCAGCAGCAGGCACGACGCCGGCCACACCAGGATCGTGATCATCGCGCACAACACGTTGGCGGCGACCGGGATCGAGGCGCCGGTGGACATCATGACCAGCGACGCGATGTCGTGCCAGGCCGCGGGGTAGAACGCCGACGGCACACCGGTGTTGCCCATCGCCTGCACCGTCAGCGACGACGCGTCGTGCGTGTCGCGGATGTAGGCGAGCACGTTGTAGTGGAACGGCGTGTCGAACACCTGGGACAGGTTGTCCGGTGGTCCGACCGCCTGCATCACGCTCAACGTGGCCAGCGCGAACGCGGGCACCAACCCGGCCGCCGCGAGCAGTGTGAGCCGCCGGGGATCAGGTGTCCCCGCGAGGAAACCCGTGCGGCGCAACAGGAACGCCAGCAAACCGGCGATCGCGATCACGACCAGTGCCGCGACCAGCATCAGCGGCACCGACCAGTCGAGCCCCGCCATCCCGGCCACCACGGCCGTCGACGCCACCACCGCGATGCTCACCACCGGGGCGAACCCGAAGGCGGCTGTTCCCCGCAACCCCAGCAGGTACGACACCGGCAACCCAGGACCCCAGAGCCAGCCGACCGTGACGAGCGCGACCGGCACGACCTCCAACCAAGACATGCGCAATCCCCAGATGCGTTCAACGGACGTGCGAGCCCACCCTCCCCCGAACCGGCCCCACGCGTATAAAGAGCGCTGACGACCGTCCCAGGTTGCCTCGAACCAAGATTCGGTTCAGCGCGCCCCGACGGTATCTTCCGGGATAACTCTGCGCACGAATTGGGGCCGCCGCCGTGACCAGTTTCGCCATCGTCGGCACGGGCTGGCGGGCCGAGTACTTCTGGCGCCTGGCCGCCGCCCTCGACCTCGACTGCGTCGGCGTGGTGTCGCGGCGGGCGCAGGACCTGCCGGTGCCGGTGTACCTCTCGCTGGACGAGTGCCTCGCGCACCGGCCTGACTTCGTGGTCACCGCGGTGCCGTGGCCGGTGACCCCGTCCCTGGTCGAGGAGCTGGTGGCGCGTGGCGTGCGGGTGCTCGCCGAGACACCGCCCGCGCCCGACCTCGACGGCCTGCGCGCGCTGTGGCGGTCGGTCGGCCGCAGCGGCCTGGTCCAGGTCGCCGAGCAGTACACCCGCATGCCCGCCCACGCGGCGCGGCTGGCGTTGGTCCGGTCCGGGGCCATCGGGACGGTCACGCGCGTGGACGTCTCCTCGACGCACCAGTACCACGCCATCTCGCTCATCCGGACGTTCCTGGGGGTGGGGCGGGGCCCGGTCGAGGTCCGTGCCACCCGCACGACCGCGCCGCTGGCCGACCCGCTGACCCGGGCCGGCTGGGCGGACCCGGTGGAGGTCCGGGAGGCGACGACGACCATCGCGACCCTGGTGTTCGACGGCGGCGGCCTCGGCCTCTACGACTTCACCGACAACCAGTGGCACAACCAGCTGCTCAACCGCCGCCTGCTGGTGAGGGGCACGACCGGCGAGCTGCGTGACCAGGACGCCGTCCGCCTGCTCGCCGACCGGACCATCGCCCGCACCCCGGTCGTGCGGCGCCAGACCGGCTACGACCTGGACCTGGACGGCTTCGACACCGACCACATCACCTTCGGCGACACGGTCCTCTACCGGAACCCGTACCAGGGGCAGCGGTGGAACGACGAGGAGATCGCCATCGCGACCCTCCTCGAGGACACGGCGGCGTGGGTCGGCGGCGGCCCCGACCCGTACCCGCTGGCCGACGGCATCCACGACCACCGCGTCGCCCTGGCCATCGACGCGGCGGCCGACCAGGACACCCCGGTCCGCGTCGACGAGGAGCCCTGGCAGCGCTAGGTGCACCGCCCTGAAAGGCGCTTTCAGGGCATCGGCAACGTCTCGAAAGCGCCTTTCAGGGCTTCGGCGATGTCTCGAACGCGCCTTTCAGGGCACCTAGTCGGCGTGGGCCCAGGCCTTCGCGAGCTTCACCTTGCCGCCCGTCTGCATGAGCGAGCCGGAGTACAGCCGGCTCGCGAGCAGGACGATCAGCATCACCGTCGCGGCCAGCACACCCAGGGCGACCAGTGGTTCCCAGATCGCCGCCTCCCCGGCGAACAGCCGCACGGGCATCGCGACCGCCGACGAGAAGGGCACGTACGACAGCACGGTCATGGCCGTCGCGTTGTCGGCGAAGAAGGCCACCGCGAAGTACGGGCCGAGGACCAGCATCATCACGAGGCCCATGCTCGAACCGAGGTCCTCCTGCCGGCTGACGAGCGATCCGGCGACCGCCCACACCGACGCCAGCAGCACGAACCCGAGGCACATGAACGGCACGAACCAGCCCAGCGCCGGCGCGACGACCGACAGCAGCTCGCCGTGCCCGCCGATGCTGAGCGCGATCGGCGCGGCGACGGCGATCACCGCCACCTGACCGAGTGTCAGCAACGCGTGGCCGATGATCTTGCCGGCCAGCAGCGCGCGGATCGGCACGGTCGAGACCAGGATCTCCACGATCCGGGTCTGCTTCTCGGTGACCGTGCTCTGCGCGATGGCCGCGCCCCCCATCGCGAAGATCAGGAACAGCACGGCGAAGACCTGGATGACGAGCTGCTGCTGGTCCTTGTCGACCTCCGACCGGTCGAGCAGGTCCACCGGCGGCGCGGTGGCGAGCGCCGCGACGACGTCGGTCGGCGTGTCGTCCAGCGCCACCACCCGCACGCCGCTCGCCGAACGACCGTCGGGGATCACCGCGGCTCTGACCTCGTCGTCGCGGACCAGCTTCTCGGCCGCCTCGACCGTGCCGACCGCACGCACCTCCATGCCGCTGCCGGCCAGCAGCCGCGCCGCGTCCGGGCCGACGGTCGCCACCTTGTCGGGCGTGTCCAGCACCTTCGGCAGGATGGCCGTCGCGAACAGCACCACGAGGATGACGCCGAGCCCGATCCAGGTCCCCTTCATCCGCAGGAAGCTCTTGACCTCGCGTTCGGCGATCAGCCGCGTGGCCGTGGCGAAGCTCGTCATCTCAGATCACCTCCTTGAAGATCTCGTCCAGGGTCGGCACGACCGGCGCGAAGCTGCGCACACCCGACCTGCCCAGCGCGGCCCGCAGCACGTCGCGGTCCGCCCGCGTGCCGTCGACCAGGTCGAACACGGCCCGCGGCCCGTCGAGATCGACGATCCGCACCCCCGGGTGGTCCCGCAGCCACCCCGCGTCGGAGTCCACGACCAGCTCGAACCTGGCCGAGCCGTGCCGGGCCCGCAGCTCGTCCCGCGCGCCGCTCGCCTTGATCACCCCCTCGGAGATGATCACCAGGTCGTCGCACAGGCGCTCGACCACCGCGAGCTGGTGGCTGGAGAACAGCACCGGCACGCCGGCCGCGGCCCGCTCCCGCAGCACCGCCAGGACGATGTCGACGGCGAGCGGGTCCAGGCCCGAGAACGGCTCGTCGAGGATGAGCACGTCCGGGTCGTGCACCAGGGCCGCGGCCACCTGCACGCGCTGCTGGTTGCCGAGGGAGAGCGCCTCGAGCTTGTCCTCGGCCCGGTCACTCAGCTCCAGCTGCGCCAGCAGGCGCTCGGTGTTGGCCCTGGCCTGCGCGAGAGTCAGGCCGTGCAGCTGGCCGAGCCAGACGACCTGCTCGGCCACCTTCATCTTCGGGTAGAGCCCGCGTTCCTCCGGCATGTAGCCGAACCGCTGCCGCGTCGACTGGGTCACCGGCTCGCCGCGCCAGGTCACCGCGCCGCCGTGCGCGGCCAGCACGCCGAGGATGATCCGCATCGTGGTCGTCTTGCCCGACCCGTTGGCACCGAGGAACCCGGTCATCCGCCCGGGCCGCACGTCGAACGACACCGCGTCCAACACCTGTTTGTCGCCGAAACTCCGGCTGACCGAGGCCACCTTCAACATGCGGGAAACACTAGGGAGCCGGGCGGCCCGGCCGCGTCCGGCGGGAGATCCACCCGCTAGTCCTCCGCGCGACCGACCCCGGGCGCGACGATCCCCATCTCGTAGGCGAAGACGACCGCGTGGGTGCGGTCGCGCAGCCCCAGCTTGGTGAGCACCCGCGAGACGTGCGTCTTCACCGTGGTCTCCCCCAGGTACAGCTCCTTCGCGATCTCCGCGTTGCTCGCGCCGCGGGCGAGCTTGACCAGCACCTCGAACTCGCGGTCGGTCAGCTCCGGCGGGCGGTGCGCCGGGACGGCCGGCGCGGACGCGGAGAACCGGGCGATGACCCGGCGGGTGACCTCCGGGGACAGCAGGGCGTCGCCACGGGCCACGATCCGCACGGCCTCGACCAGGTCCTCCGGCGAGGCGTTCTTGAGCAGGAACCCGCTCGCGCCGGCACGCAACGCCTCGAACAGGTAGTCCTCCCGGTCGAACGTCGTGAGGATGACGACTCTGGTGTCGCCGGCGCCGAGCACGCGCCGGGTGGCCTCCAGGCCGTCGATCCCCGGCATCTGGACGTCCATCAGCACCACGTCCGGCCGCAGCCGCGCGGCCAGCTCGACCGCGGCGAGCCCGTCCCCCGCCTCGCCGACGACCTCGATGTCGTCCTCCATCCCCAGGATCACCCGGAAACCGGCGCGCACGAGGTCCTGATCATCCGCGAGCAGGACACGCAGCGTCATGCGTCCGCCCCCTGCCTGGCCGGCACCGGCAGGCTGGCCCTGATCCGGTAGCCTGCGTCCCGGCGCGGCCCGGCCTCCAGCTCACCGCCGTGCACGGCGACCCGCTCCCGCATGCCCACCAGTCCGAACCCGCCCTCCTTGGTCTGGTCAGGCCCGCGACCGTCGTCGGTGACCTCGACCTCCAGCGCGTTGTCGAGGTACCGCACCCGGACCTCGGCCGTGCGTGCGCCGGAGTGCCGGACCACGTTGGTCAGCGCCTCCTGCACCACCCGGTACGCCGACAGCGCGACCCCGTCCGGCACGGGCCGCGGCTCGCCGTAGACGCCGTGCCGCACGTCGAGCCCGGTGGCGCGGGCGTGGGCCACGAGCTCCTCCAGCTGGTCCAACCCCGGCGAGGCCTGGTGCGTCTCGGCCGGTTGCTCACCCTCCTCCGCGCGGAGGATGCCGAGCAGGCCGCGCAGCTCCCCGATGGCGCTGCGGGCGGTCTGCTCGACGTTCTGGAGCGCCTCGCTGGCCAGGACCGGATCCTTGTCGAGCGCGCGGCGGGCGGCGCCGGCCTGCACGCCCATGACGGACACGTGGTGGGCGACGACGTCGTGCAGGTCCCGCGCGATCCGCAGCCGCTCGGCGACGATCGCGCCGCGGGTGTTCTGCTCCTGCGAGCGGCGCAGCTCCTCGGCGCGGTACTCCACCTCGGCCTGCCGGCGCGCGGAGGTCCAGGCCATGTTGCCGAACCCGTAGGCGGCGACGAAGTAGACGAGGTTGATCAGGAGCTGGTAGAGCACCGAGGCGAGGAACGGGTCGAGCGGCCCGGCGGCGCCGGGAAAGTCCGGCAGCGGATTGGCGACCGCGTGGAGCAGCGACACGGTCATCCAGCCGACCATCACGATGATCACGCCGATCCGCGACCACCGCGCGACGACGCGGTTCCGCTCCCACGCGCCGACGGTGTACATGGCCAGGAACAACGCCACCGCGGCGATGTTGTTGTCCCCGATGTGCCGCGCCTGCGCGCCGATGAACACCACGCTGATGAAGATCAGCACGACGAGCGGGTACCGCCGCCGGACGGCGAACGGCACGGACAGCGCCAGCCCCCAGGCGAGCTGCTCGACCAGCGCGGGCGCGTCCCCGAAGGTGAACGCGCCCATGCTGTTGATGAGCACGAGCGCCGTCGCGGCACCGACCAGCATGGCGAGCGCGACCCACACGTCCCGCCGCTGCTCGGCCGGCGTCGGGCGGGGCCGGCTCCAGTCAGGTTCCCCGGTCCGCATGCGCCTCAAGGTATCGCACGAGGAACCTGGTTTACGGAGGTCACGCCGTGGTTCCGCCCACCCCCGCCGGCCGCGCCGCCGTGAAAGGCGCTTTCAGGACATCGGCCGTGCCCTGAAAGGCGCTTTCAGGACGCTCAACGTCCCGAAAGCGCCTTTCACGGCACCCGCCATGTCTCGAACGCGCCTTTCAGGGCGGGGCCATGTCTCGAACGCGCCTTTCAGGGCGGGGGCCGCTCGCGCGGACGCTGGGCGCGTAGGCCCCGGCCGTCGCTCGGCGGCGTCTGCCATGAAAGGCGCGTTGAGGACATCGGCCGTGTCCTGAAAGGCGCGATCAGGGCGCTCAACGTCTCGAAAGCGCCTTTCAGGACAGCGGCGATGTCTCGAACGCGCCTTTCAGGGCGCGCGGGCCTCGGCGGCCGGGGAGCCACCCCGCCGCGGGGGCACCCGTCGCTCGAAACCCCCGACTTCACAGGGAAATCGATTCCCCGGGGGCTCGAACGGACACTGGTGTCCGGTTCAGGCCATCCGTTTGCCCCGGACGCTTGACTGATCTTGTCCGGCACCGGTTGACTGCGGACCCGTCGCGGGGAGAAACGAACAGCGGAGGAGGCCGGTGCGCGATGGAGCACGTTGGGACGGAGGTGCTCGCCTATCCGCTGCCCAGCCCGGCGGCGCTGGAGCCCCCGGCCGAGTGGGACCGGTTGCGCCGGGAGTGCCCGGTCGCCCACATCACGTTCCCCAGCGGTGACTCCGCCTCCCTGCTGACCAGGTACGCCGACGTCAAACAGGTGCTGTCGGACCCGCGGTTCACCCGGGCGCTCGACGCGCCGGACGCCGCGCGGATCTCGGCCACCGACTCCGGCGGCGTCTTCAACAGCGCGATGGCGAACGTGCTGCCGCAGAGCGGTGAGGCGCACCTGCGCTGGCGGCGGTCGCTGTCCAAGTGGTTCACCGTCCGGCGGATGAACCAGCTGCGCGAGCGGATCGAGGCGATGGCCGAGAGCCTCGTCGACGACATGGTCGCCAAGGGCGCGCCGGCCGACCTGAAGTCGTGCCTCGGGTTCCCGCTGCCGGTCTGGGTGATCTGCACGATGCTCGGCGTGCCCGACGCGGACCGGGAGCGGTTCGCCAAGTGGTCGGACATGGTGCTCAACCTCGACAAGTTCGGCCAGGACGAGGTCACCGCCGCGATGCTCGAGTTCTGGGAGTACATCAGCGGGCACATCGAGGCCAAGCGCGTGACGCCCGGCGAGGACATCCTCAGCGAGCTGATCCGCGCCGAGGGCGAGCCGATGTCCAACGAGGTCCTCGCGGCGACCGGCATGGGACTGCTCATGGCCGGGCACGAGACCACCGCGAACATGATCGGCAAGATGGTCGCCATGCTGCTGGCCGACCGGGAACGACGTTGGGTGCGGCTGGTCGCCGAGCCCTCGCTCGTCCGCACCGCCGTCGAGGAGACGCTGCGGATGGACGCGAACTCCGGGCTCGGCATGGTCCGCTACCTCCCCGTCGAGGCGGAGGTCGCGGGCACGGTGCTGCCCAAGGGAACCACCGTGCTGTGCAGCATGGCCGCCGCGAACCGGGACGAGACCGCGTTCGACCACGCCGGCGAACTCGACATCGAACGCAGCCCCAACACGCACCTGACCTTCGGTGCCGGCGCCCACTCCTGCCTCGGGCAGGCACTGGCGCGCACCGAGCTGCAGGTCGTGCTGGAGGTGTTGCTGCGCAGGCTCCCCACGCTCGAGCTCGCGGTCGAGCCGGGGGCGCTCGTGAAGCTCGAAGGGCTGATCGTCGGGGGCCTCACCGAAGTCCCCGTGCGGTGGTAGCGAACCGGAGGTTTGACCGGTGAGGAACAGGTTCCGGCTCAGTGTTCGAGCCCGCATTCTCGCCATCGCGCTGATTCCCAGTGTCACGCTGCTGGCCGCCGGCGTCGGCGCGTCGACCTACCTGGCGGTCGAGGCGTTCGGGCTGCGTGACGACGTCTCGCACCTGGACACCGCCGTCGCTCCGACGATCGACTTCGCCGAGGCGCTCCAGGACGAACGCAGGCTCAGCCTGCTGTGGCTGTCCGGCGACCAGACGGTGCGGCAGGACCTCGACGACGCACGCGAACGCTTCGACGAGGTGTCGATCGCACCCGACCTGCTCGGGGCGCAGGACACCATCGCGAAGATCGCCCCGGACCTCATGAGCGGGCCGAACACCAAGGCCGAGGACGTCCAGAAGGCGTTCTCCCAGGTGCGGCAGGGGGTCGACGCCCGGCTGATCCCGCCGGACCAGGCAGTCCTGCTGTACAACACGATTCTCGACCGCATCTTCCTCGCGACGCGCGCCGTCGTGAACTCCCTGCCGGACCCGGACGCGGTGGCCGGCGGCAACGTGGCCGTCGAACTGGCAGACGCGGTGGAGTCGCTGTCGCGGGGCAGCGCGCTCGCCGTCGCCGTGGTCAACACGATGACCCCGGCGCAGCTGCAGGAGTACAGCCGGCTGGTCGGTTCGTACCACAGCCGGATGGCCTCGCTCACGCCCGCGTTGGACGGACAGGCGCGGGTCAGGGCGGAGGCGCTGGTCAAGAGCACCGACTGGCAGACGCTGACCACGATGGAGAACGCGATCATCGACCGCGGTGTGCCGAGCGCCGACAGCCCGGCGCTGCCGGTGAGCGTCGCGGACTGGCAGTCGGCCGTCACCTCGGTCAGCACCGAGCTGCTCCAGCTGTACCAGGCCCAGTACTCGGGTGTCGTCGACCAGGCCATCGACAGCGCGGGGGACACGGCGACGTGGTGGCTGGTCGCCGCCGGCGCGATGCTCGTCGTCGCGCTGTTCGTCGGCATGCTGACCCTGCGGATCTCCGGCCACCTGATCCGGCGGCTCAAGCGGTTGCGGTCCGAGGCCCTGTCGCTGGCCGACGAGCAGCTGCCCCGGATCATGACCCGGCTGCGGAGCGGCGAGGACGTCGACGTCACCGCCGACATGCGGCCCCTGGACTTCGGCTCGGACGAGATCGGTGACGTCGCCGAGGCGTTCAACCGGGCCGAGTCCGCGGCCGTGTCGGCGGCGGTCGAGGAGGCGCGGACCCGCGGCGGCATCAACGCGCTGTTCCTCAACATCGCGCACCGCAGCCAGATCGTCGTGCACCGGCAGCTGGAGCTGTTGGACCGGGCCGAACACGGCGAGGAGGACCCGAACCGGCTGGCCGTGCTGTTCGAGCTCGACCACCTGTCCACCCGGGCCAGGCGCAACGCGGAGAACCTGATCATCCTCGGCGGCGAGCAGCCGGGCCGGCAGTGGCGCAACCCGGTGCCGCTCGTCGACCTGCTGCGCAGCGCCATCTCGGAGACCGAGGACTACGCCCGTGTCCACACCGGACACATGGCGACCGCGTCGGTCGTCGGCAGCGTGGTCGCCGACCTCATCCACCTGGTGGCGGAGCTGGTGGAGAACGCCACCTCGTTCTCCCCGCCCGAGTCCCGGGTGGATGTCACCAGCAACGTCGTCGGCCGCGGCGTGGTCGTCGAGATCACCGACCAGGGGCTCGGCATGGCCCGCGACCAGATCGCGCAGGCCAACGACGTCCTGCGGGAGCCGCCGAACTTCAGCGTCGCCAACCTGTCCAGCGACTCACGCATGGGGTTGCTCGTGGTGAGCCGGATCGCGCACCGCAACGGGGTGACGGTCAAACTGTCCGAATCGGACTACGGCGGCATCCGGGCGATCGTGTTGATCCCGACCTCGCTGCTCGCCGAGGACTCCCGGCCGTCCACCCGCGCCGGGGGACCGCTCACCGACAGAAACGGTGCGGTGGAAGCAAACGGCGTGTCGCTGCCGGGCGTCGCGTCGACACGCACCGCGGTCGCGGCCGTACCATGGCCGACCATGGAACCCGCTGACCCTGCACACGCGGCCTTCCCCGAGCCGAGAGCCGCTCGCCGCGAGCCACCGCAGGACAACCCCGCCCCCCGCCGGGCGGCCGTGCCGCCGGACCACCCGGCGCTGCGCTCGGGCCGCCACGAGGCGGTGAGCCCCCCGCCGCCGCAGGAGACCTCGGGGATCCAACCCACCGTGGGGCGACCGGCTCTGCCGCGGCGGCGCAAGCAGTCGCACATCGCGCCGCAGCTGTCGAACTCACAGCAGCAGGCACAGCAGCGGCCGCAGTCGGGCAACCGGCACGAGCGGTCGCCCGAGCAGGCGCGGGACCTGTTCTCCGCCATCGAGAGCGGCACCCGCCAGGGCCGGGCGGCGCGGCGGGATCCGGGCACGAACCATCACGACGGACAAGAGGGCTTACGGTGACTGGCAATTCCTCCCGACTGGACTGGCTGCTCGACGACCTGGTCAAGCGACTGGCCAGGGTGCGGTACGCGGTGGTGCTGTCCACCGACGGGTTGCTGCTCGGCCGGTCGTCCTCGATGTCGGTGGAGGACGCGGAACACTTCAGCGCGATGTCCTCCGCGCTGCAGAGCCTGGCCCGCAGCGCGGGGCTGCGGTTCGACGGCGGGGACATGCTGCAGACCGTCGTGGAGCTGGAGAAGGCGGTGCTGTTCGTGACCTCCGCCGGTGACAACGCCTGCCTCGCGTTGCTGAGCGAGCAGGGCGCGAGCATGGGCACGGTCGCCTACGAGATGAACCAGACCGTGCTGCGGCTCGGTGAGCTGCTGAGCACGCACAAGCGGCGCGGCCTGTTCGAGCCCCAGGTGGGCCCGCTCCCGTCATGACCGGCCCGCGGGAGTCCTGGTTCGACGACGCGGCCGGCCCACTGGTGCGGCCGTTCGCGGTGACCCGTGGCCGCACCGCGAGCAACTGGCGTGACCTGGACATGATCACGCTGGTGGTGTCGGCGCGCTGGGACGCGACCGTCGAACGGATGGACCGCGAGTACGCCGCCATCGTGCGCATGTGCGCGAACCCCATCTCCGTGGCCGAGGTCTCCGCCGGCCTCAAGCTCCCCCTCGCCGTGACGAAGATCCTCATCGGCGACCTGATCGAGGGTGGTTACTTGATCTTCCGTGCGCCGCCGGCGCCCTCGTCCTTCCAAACGCCCAACATCCAGCTCCTACAGGCGGTAATCGATGGTGTCCGGAAACTCTGAGCCCTCCTCGGAGGTCACCGCGGCCGCGGTGAAGGTGCTGATCGCCGGCGGATTCGGGGTCGGCAAGACCACCATGGTCGGCGCGGTGAGCGAGGTGGCGCCGCTGCGCACCGAGGAGGTGCTCAGCGAGCGGAGCGAGGCCGTCGACGATCTCAGCGGCGTCGAGGCGAAGACGACCACGACCGTGGCGCTGGACTTCGGCCGCATCACCATCAGTCCGGAGCTGATCCTCTACGTCTTCGGCACCCCGGGCCAGGAACGCTTCTGGTTCCTGTGGGACGAGCTCGTCCGCGGCGCCCTCGGCGCGATCGTCCTGGCCGACACGAGGCGCATGGACAACTCCTTCGCCGCGGTGGACTTCTTCGAAAGCCGCGGCGTCAACTTCGTGGTGGCGGTCAACTGCTTCGACGACGCGCCCGTCTACACCGAGGCCGAGGTCCGCGACGCGCTGGACCTGGACCCGGCCGTGCCCATCCGCCTCTGCGACGCCCGCGACCGCGCGTCCAGCAAGGCGGTCCTGCTCACCCTGCTGGAACACCTCATGGCCCAGGCACGGGCCCAGCTCGGCCTCACCGTCTGAAACTCGGTCGCCGGGCCGGGTGGCCGCGTGCCACCCTCGCCGCATGACCTGGAACGAGGCCTTCTCCGTGCGGTACGACGAGTGGTCCGCGCACATGACCGAGGACGTCGCGTTCTACGTCGGGCTGGCGCAGGAGGCCGGTGGCGGCCCACTGGTCGAGCTGGCGGTCGGCACCGGCCGCGTCGCGATCCCGGTGGCCCGGGCGACCGGCCGGCAGGTGATCGGCATCGACCTCTCGCCCGGGATGCTGGCGCAGGCCCGCGCCAACGCCACCGAGGCGGAGCTGGACCTGCGTCAGGGCGACATGCGGGAACTGAGCCTCGACGAGCCGGCGGAGCTGATCTACTGCCCGTTCCGCGCGCTGCTGCACCTGCCGACGTGGGCCGACCGCCGCCGCACCTTCGAGCGCGTGGCCGCCGCGCTGCGTCCCGGCGGCCGGTTCGCGTGGAACGCCCTCGCCTTCGACCACCGGCTGGCTGCCCACTTCGACGGCCTGGCACAGACCGACCCGGAGCCGTACACCGTCCGCTACGCCGTCGGCGACAACCGCATCGACGTGATCCGCGCCGACGGCGAGCGCAACTCCATGTGGTGGGCCACGAAGAACGAGTGGCTCGGCCTGGTCGACGTCGCCGGCCTCGAGGTCGAGGCCCTGTACAGCGGCTACGCCCGCGAGCCCCACACGGAGGACAGCCGCGAGTACGTGTTCCTCACCCGGCGTCCGGCGAGCTGAAACCGACGTAACAATCACGGAAAAGTGGTGACTCCACAGTCGACCCTCGGCTAGGGTCTGGCGCGGGTCGGGGCCGTCATCGCTTTGGGGGAAACCTTCATGCGTCGTGTGCTGCCCGCTGTCGTCTCGTCGCTGCTCACGGCGGCGGTCCTGCTGGCCGGCCCACCTGCCGGCGCGCAACAGGCCGCCGACGTCCCGGTCGCCTCGACCTACGCGTCGGTGTCGCCGACGCGCGTGCTGGACACCCGGGACGGCACCGGCGCCGGCACGACCGCGCCGGTCGGGCCCGGCGGCACGATCACCCTCGGCCTCCTCGCCAAGGTCCCGGAAACCGCGACGGCGGTGGTCCTCAACGTCACCGGCGTGACGCCGACGGCCAGCACGTTCGTGACCGTCTACCCCGCCGGCATCACGCGCCCGACCACGTCGAACCTGAACCTGGCGCCCGGGGACATCCGCCCCATCCAGGTCACCGTGATGCTCGGCGCGAACCGCTCGGTCAGCCTGTACAACAACGCGGGCAACACCCACCTCGTCGCGGACCTGGCGGGCTACTACAGCACGGACGCCACGGCCAAGTTCACGGCGCTCACGCCGAACCGGGTCCTGGACACCCGCGACGGAAACAGCCCGGTCGGGCCGGGCGCCACCCGCGTGCTGGACCTGTCCAGCCGGGTACCGGCCTCGGCCTCCGCGGTCACCTTCAACCTGACCGGCACCGGCGCGACCACGTCCACGTTCGTGACGGCGTTCCCGAACGGCACCACGCGCCCGACCGCGTCGAGCCTGAACCTGCCGGTCGGCGACACCCGCGCGAACCTCGTCACCGTCGCCCTCGGCGCCGACCGCAAGGTGGCGCTGTACAACAACACCGGCAACACGCACCTGATCGCGGACCTGACCGGCTTCTACACCCCCCAGTACGGCGCGGTCTTCCTGCCGCAGAACCCGGCCCGCGTGCTCGACACCCGCAACGGCACCGGCACCGAGGGCTCGACCCTGCCCGTCGGGGCCGGCGGGGTGCTCTCCGTCGACCTCGCCGGCAGCGTGGCGTCGGCGACCGCGACCGGCGCGGTCCTCAACGTCACCGCGGTCGGCGCGACCGCGCCGAGCTACGTGACCTCCTGGGCGCAGTGGGAGGACCGGCCGGCCGCCTCGACCCTCAACGTGGCCGCCAACCAGGTCGTGTCCAACGCCGCCGTGGTGCCGTTCGTCCGCTCCCGCGGCGTCGACTTCTACAACTTCGCCGGCAGCACGCACCTGGTCGCCGACCTGGCCGGCGTGTTCGCCGTCATCGAGGACCAGTGCCTGGCCGACTGCGCCTACGCGTGGGGCGACAACTTCGGCCGGAAGCTGGGCACCGGGGAGGCCGTGTTCAACCGGGTGAACCCCAAGCCGATCGCCGGGCTGTACGGCGTGAAGGCGGTCGACGGCGGCGGCCTCCGCAACGGTTACGCGCTGCTCGAGGACGGCGCGGTCCGGGCGTGGGGCAACAACGACTACGGCCAGCTCGGCAACGGCTGGACCAGCAACCAGACGGGCGGCGGCTCCGCGGTGCCGGTGCCGGTCGTGGGACTGACCGGGGCCACGGCCATCGCGGCCGGCGGCAGCACCGCGTACGCGCTGCGGACCGACGGCACCGTCTGGGCCTGGGGCGCCGGCAACGCGGGCCAGCTCGGCAACGGCGCGGTCAACGACGCCAGCGCACCGGTCCAGGTGAGTGGCCTGACCGGCGTGGTCTCGATCGCCGCCACCGGCGGCAACGGGTACGCGGTCAGGAGCGACGGCACGGTCTGGTCGTGGGGCTCCAACGCCTCGGGCGCGCTGGGCAACGGCTCGTCGGTCGTGTTCTCCTCGGTGCCGGTGCAGGTGTCCGGCATCACCGGTGCCAAGGAGGTCGCCGGCGGCGGCAACGGCGCGTACACCCACCGCGCCGACGGCACGGTCTGGGCATGGGGCAACAACACCGAGGGGCAGCTGGGCAACGACTCCACCGCCGCGCAGTCGGCGGTGCCCGTCCAGGTGACCGGCCTGACCGGCGCCACGGCGATCGCCGGCGGCCGCTACAACGGCTACGCGGTGAAGAGCGACGGCACGGTGTGGTCGTGGGGCGCCGGCTCCGACGGCGCGCTGGGCAGCGGCGTGAACTGCGAGAACGTCGAGTTCCCGTGCGCGTCGCGCAAGCCGGTCCAGGTGTCGGGCCTGACCGACGCGACCGACGTCGCGAGCTTCGAGTACGGCGGCTACGCCCTCCGCGCGGGCGGCGGCGTCGCCGCGTGGGGCTTCAACGGCTACTACTCGCTCGGCACCGACGACGCGTACTGGACGTCCCTGGTGCCCGTGCAGGTCGAGGGGCTGACCGGGGTCACGGCCATCGGCGGCGGCGAGTACGCCGGCTTCGCGGTGGTGCCGAACCCGTGAGTGCGCGCCTGCTGCCGGCCGTCCTCCTGACGGCCGGTCTGCTGGTTGCCGCTCCGGTGGCGCGGACCGCGGCCGCCGAGCCCGCGGCGTCGACGTACACCTCGGTGTCCCCGGTCCGGGTGCTGGACACCCGGACCGGCGGTCCCGTCGGCCCCGGCGCGACCGTCACCCTCGACCTCTCGTCCCGGGTGCCGGACACCGCGACGGCCGTGGTCCTCAACGTCACCGGGGTGACGCCGACGGCCAGCACGTTCGTGACCGTCCACCCCGCCGGCGCCACCCGGCCGACGGCGTCGAGCCTCAACCTGGCGCCCGGCGACACCCGGCCCAACCAGGTGACCGTCACCCTCGGCGCGAACCGCGCGGTGAGCCTGTACAACTTCGCCGGGAACACGCACCTGGTCGCCGATCTCGCCGGCTACTACGGCACGGCGGCGGGCACGCGGTTCACCGCCTCGGTCGCGGACCGGGCGCTCGACAGCCGCGAGTCCGGCGGGCCGATCGGTCCCGGCGGAACCCGGGAGCTCGACCTGACCGGCCGCGTCCCCGACTCGGCCACGGCGGTGACGTTCAACCTGACCGCCACGAACGCGACCGCCTCGACGTTCGTGACCGCGTGGCCGGCGGGTTCGGCGCGGCCGGCGGCGTCCAACCTGAACCTGCCGGCGGGCGACACCCGGGCGAACCTGGTGACCGTCCCGATCGGGACCGACCGCTCGGTCAGCCTGTACAACAACGCGGGCTCGGTTGACCTGATCGCCGACGTGACCGGGTTCTACGCGCCGGACTTCGGCGCGGTCTTCCAGCCGCGGAACCCGGCCCGGGTGCTGGACACGAGGACCGGCGCGCCCGTCGGGCCACGCGGGACGGTCCGGCTGGACCTCGCCGGCACCACGCCGCTCACCACCACCGGGGTGCTGCTCAACCTCACGGCGGTGGGGGCGACGGAGCCGACGTTCGTGAGCGCGTGGCCGGACTTCCCGGCGCGCGGCGTCTTCTCGAACATCAACCTCTCGGCGGGCCAGACCGTGCCCAACGCGGCGATGGTGGCGTTCGCCGAGTCGCGGACGATCCAGCTGTACAACCACAACGGCAGCGTGCACCTGGTCGCGGACCTCGCCGGGTACTTCGCGGTGCCGGACACGCCGTGCACCACCGACTGCGCCTCGTCGTGGGGCGCCAACTCCAGCCGCGAGCTGGGCACCGGGGAGGCCGTGGACACGGTGCCGACGCCGTCCCGGGTGCGGCTCGCCGGCGTCCGGGCGGTCGCCCCGCACGCGAACGGCGCGTACGCGTTGCGCACCGACGGCACCGTCTGGGCCTGGGGTGACAACGGAACCGGTGAGCTCGGCCTCGGCCTGCGCTCGGCGTGGCACACGGCCGTGGCGGCGCCGCTGCCGGGTCTGACGGACGTCACCGCGATCGCCGCCGGCGCGAACAACGGCTACGCGTTGCGGGGCGACGGGACCGTCTGGGCGTGGGGCGCCAACTGGAACGGCCGGCTCGGCAACGGGGCCGTCTCCAACGACCCCAGCCCGCCGGTCCAGGTGACCGGACTGACCGGGGTCGTCGCCATCGGCGCCGGTCTCGACGCCGGGTACGCCGTGCGGGCCGACGGCACGCTCTGGGCGTGGGGCGGCAACTGGAACGGTCAGCTCGGCAACGGCACGACCGGGAACTCCCCGACACCCGTCCAGATCCTCACCGGCGTCACCGCGGTGGCCGGCGGCGACGGCGCGACCTACGCGCTGCGCACGGACGGCACGGTGTGGGCCTGGGGCCGGGGCGAGGCGGGCCAGCTCGGCAACGGCACCTTCGACGAGATCTCGCGGGTGCCCGTCCAGGTGTCCGGCCTCACCGGCGTGACCTCGGTCGCGGCCGGCGAGGCCAACGGCTACGCCGTCCGGGACGACGGGTCCGTGTGGGCCTGGGGCTGGGCGGCGAACGGCCGGCTCGGGACCGGCGTCGACTGCCCCGTGACCGATCTGACCTGCGAGGTGGCCGTGCCGGCGCGCGTGGCGGACCTGTCGGGCGCGACCCAGGTGGCCGCCTTCGAGAGCGGCGGCTACGCGCTGCTGTCCGACGGCACCGTCCGGTCCTGGGGCGACAACCACAACGCCGGGGTCGGCAACGAGTCGGTCACCGGGTACACGACGGTTCCCGTGCGGGTCACCGGGTTGAGCGGGGTGCGTGCGATCGCCGGCCGCGACGACGCGGGCTACGCGCTGGTGCCGTAGCCGACCCACCGGTCGAGGGAGTCGGCGTCATCGCCGGCTCCCTCGACCTTTTGCCGATTACCCAGTGGTAAGCGCTTGCCTGGCTGCCCGACGGTTGTTTAAATCGTTTCAGCAACGCCGCTGGAAGCGAGGGTCCGCCGATGCGCCGTCGAGGTTTGTTGCTCAGCCTGCTGCTGGTCCTCCCCACGGTCGCCGCGACCGGGGCACCCAACCACCCGCCGGGCGCCCCCACCCACCTGACCGTCGACGGCCGGACGAACCCCCTCGCCACGAACGGGGCGCCGCACTTCTCCTGGCTCCCCACCGACCGCGACGACCGGGAGACGCAGACCGCCTACCAGGTCGTCGTGCGGCAGGGGCACCGCGTGGTGTGGGACAGCGGGCGCGTGGCCTCCGCCAGGCAGTCCTGGGTCACCGGCCCCGCCCTGGACGCCGGCACCTCCTACCGCTGGACCGTCCGGACCTGGGACCGGCGCGGCGCCGTCTCCCCCTTCGCGCGGCCGGCGTCGTTCGACACCGGCCTCACCGACGCCGACTGGGCCGGCGCCGCCTGGATCCGGCGGCCTGCCACCGGGAACGACGCGGCCGACGAGTGGACGCTCGCCCGCACGGTCATCGACGTCGGCAGGAAGGTCACCCGCGCCCGCGTGTACGTCGCCGCGATCGGGGACTGGGAGTTGCGCGTCGCCGGCCAGGTCACCCGCGGCTCGTCGTACGGCTACCCCGGCGAGGGCTACTACGACGTGGCGGCCCCGCAGGTGAAGCCTGGCCCGCTGGCCGTCGCCATTCGCTACCACTACTGGAACTGCCGCTGCCAGGGCCGCGCCAACGGTCCGGTCGACGGCCCCTCCGGCCTGCTCGTGAAGGTCGTGCTGGACCACGCGGACGGCACCCGCCAGACCGTCGTGTCCGACGGCTCCTGGCGCCTGTCCCGCGACACCACCCAGGACGTCTCGACGATCTCCTACCGCAACAGCGACTCCGGCGACGTGGTCGAGCGGTACGACGCCACCCGGGAGCAACCCGGCTGGGACACCGCGGGCTTCGACGACACCGCCTGGACGCCGGCGACGGTCGTCGGCCCGCACCCGCGGCCCACCCCGGACAGCTGCGCCGCCTACGGCTCGTCCCCCTGCACGGTCACGCACCTGTCCGCCCAGCAGGCCCACCTCGACCGGACGGTCCTGCGTCCGGTGTCGGTGCGGCGCCTCCCGGACGGCACGACCTTCGCCGACATGGGCCAGGTGGTGTCCGCGGTGCCGCGGGTGACGTTCCGCGACGGCACGGCCGGCCGCCAGGTCACCATGACCACCAGCTACCGCCGCAACAACACGACGCTGGCGGCACCGACCGAACCCGGCGCGACCACGGTCCAGCTCGCGAACACCGCCAACGTGCACCCCGGCGACGAGATCGTCGTCGACGCCCCGGCGAGCGGGTTCGGCCCCGGCGCACCGGAGACGCGCGTGGTCACCCCGCAGATGACCCTGGACCGACCCCTCGCCAAGGCTCACAACGCCGGTGCCTGGGTGGAGAACTCCCGCGCCGGCACCTCCGGGCTGGACACCCAGGGCAGCGACATGCGTTACCTCTACACCCAGAAGGCCGGCCGGCAGACCGCCGAGCCGTTCACCTACTGGGGCTGGCGCTACCTGGAGATCAACGACCCGAACGCGGAGATCACCGCCGTCGTCCAGGAAACCCAGGCCGGCGAGACCACCACGTTCACCAGCAGCGACCGCACCCTCGACGCGGTGTACGACCTCATGGCGCACTCCGCGGCGATGTCCGCCCAGAACGTCTTCCTGGACACGCCGACCCGGGAGAAGGGCCAGTTCCTCGGCGACGCCATCGACATCTCGTTCGCGACCATGGCGGCACTGGGCGAGCGCGGCCTCACCCGCCAGGCGATCCAGGAGTTCGCGTACTCGCAGTCCCGCTACTGGCCGAGCGGCGCGCTCAACGCCGTCTACCCCAACGGCGACGGGCGCCGCGACATCCCGGACTACACCGAGATGTTCCCCGAGTGGGTCATGCGCTACCACCGGCTCACCGGTGACGACTCCCTGGTGGCGCAGGTGTTCCCGGCCATGCGGCGGGTGGCCGACTACATCCTGGCGGCGGTCGACGGCAGCGGCCTCGTCCACCAGCTCCCGGGCGGCAGCGGCGCGTACGCGAACGGCATCATCGACTGGCCGGCGCCGATGCGGTACGACTACGTGGTCGCCGACAACGGCTCCCGCACGGTCGTCAACGCGCTCGCGGTCGGCGCGCTGAACGCGGTGGCGGACGCCGCGACCGTCACCGGCGACGCGTCGGCGGGCTACTACCGCCAGCACGCCACCGCGATCGCGACCGCCATGAACGCCCGGCTCCGCGATCCCGCCACCGGCTACTACGCCGACGGCCTGGCCCTGTCGACGGGCCTGCGCATCGACAGCTTCGCCGAGCACTCGCAGAGCTTCCCCGTCGCCTACGGCGTCGCGCCCCCGGAGTCCTATGTGGACCTCGGGGCGTACCTGGACCGGCTCGGGATGCGGCAGGGCCCGATGACGTTGCGGCAACTCCTCACCGCGCTCATCCGGACCGGGCGCACGGACACGGTCGTCCGCCTGCTCACCGACCCGGCCGGCGACGGCCCGGCCCGGGTGCTCGCCGAGGACGGCACGTTCCTGTGGGAACAGTGGACACCGGGCTGCCCGGTCGCGGGCTGCACCGGCGCCACGGTGAACCAGCGCAGCAGCGAGACCTTCTCGCACGGCTGGGGCGCGGCCGGCATCACCGGGATCCTGGAGGGACTGCTGGGCGTCGAGGTGACCGGCCCCGGCGCGGCCACGGTCACGATCACCCCACCCGCGAACGGACTCCGGCACGCGAGCGGCACCGCCTGGACCGAACGCGGTCCCGTCACGGTCTCCTGGCGGCACACCCACGACGGGACGAAACTCGACCTGACACTGCCGGTGAACGTCACCGCGACGGTCGTGCTGAACGGCAGGACGTACACCGCCGGCTCCGGCCGCTCCCACTTCTCCTGAACCCCCGCCCAACCGGTGGCCCATGGCCACGCGCCTGGCCCGCGTGCCCTGAAAGGCGCGTTCGAGACATCGCCGATGCCCTGAAAGGCGCGTTCATGACGTTGAACGTCCTGATAGCGCCCTTCAGGGCACAAGCAGTGTCCCGAAAGCGCCTTTCAGGGCCCTCTCGCAGGCGCGGGCCGGGGCACTGCCTGCAAGGGCCCACGCAGCGGGCCGCCCCCCCGGCACTCAGGCACGCGCGCCCTGAAAGGCGCGTTCGAGACATCGCCGATGCCCTGAAAGGCGCGTTCAGGTCATTGAACGTCCTGATAGCGCCCTTCAGGGCACAAGCAGTGTCCCGAAAGCGCCTTTCAGGGCCCTCTCGCAGGCGCGGGCCAGGGCGCTGCGTGCAAGGGCCCGCGCAGTGGGCCGTCCAACCCGCCGGCACTCAGGCCCACGCGCCCTGAAAGGCGCGTTCGAGACATCGCCGGCGCCTTGAAAGGCGCGTTCATGACGTTGAGCGTCCTGATAGCGCCTTTCAGGGCATGAGCAGTGTCCCGAAAGCGCCTTTCAGGGCCCTCTCGCAGGCGCGGGCCGGGGCGCTGCGTGCCAGGGCCCGAACTCGCCGGGAACCGCTGACCGAACTCCCTGCGAGCGGGAGGAAACCTCAGAAAAAGCGTGGTGCGAGCTCACGCTCCTACCGTGAAAAACACACGCGGTGGGTATGAGGAGCGTCATGAAGACAGATCTCGCAATGTTCGGCGGCAAACCCACGGTCCGGCCCGAGTACCGGCGGCTGGAATGGCCGGTGGTCACGGATGCCGACCGGGAGGCTGTGGGCCGGGTGCTCGACAGTCGCAAGTTCACCGTCGGCGCCAAGAACGAGGCCGAGGTCCACGGCCTGGAACGGGAATGGGCCGAGTTCTGCGGCACCCGCTACGCGGTGTCGGTCAACAGCGGCACCGTCGCACTGGAACTGGCGCTGACCGCGCTGGGCCTCCAGCCGGGGGACGAGGTGATCGTCCCGGCGCTGAGCTACGTCGCGACCGCGATGGCGCCGCTCTACTCCCTCGCCGTCCCGGTGTTCGTGGACATCGACCCGGTCACGTTCAACATGGACGTGTCGCGGATCGAGGCCAAGATCACCAACCGGACGCGGGCGATCGTGCCGGTGCACCTCGGCGGCCTGCCCGCCGACATGGACGAGATCCTGGCCCTGGCGAAGAAGTACGACCTCATCGTCGTCGAGGACGCCGTGCAGGCGCAGGGCGGCATCTACCGCGGCCGCACGTGCGGGTCCATCGGCGACGCCGGCGTGTTCAGCCTGAACGTCGAGAAGAGCATCCCGACCTGCGGTGAGGGCGGCCTGGTCGTCACCGACCGCGAGGACGTCGTCGAGCGCGTCCGCAGCCTGCGCATCCTCGGTGAGGACCTGTCCACCGAGGAGCGGCTGTACGTCTCCGCGACCCGCGGCTCGAACCTCAAGCTGAGCTCCGTGCTCGCCGCGTTCACCCGCGCGCAGCTGGCGCGTTTCTGGGCGTACCAGGAGAAGCGGGACGCCAACACCCCCGTGTTCGTGGACCGCCTGGCGCAGCTGCCCGGCATCATCACGCCGTCCGTCCCCGACGACCGGACGCACATGTGGCACATGCTGCGCTTCCGGTTCGACCCGCGTGCGGTCGGCCTGTCGGACGTGACACCCGGCCGGTTCCGCGCCGCGCTGCGCCGCGCGCTGCTCGCGGAGGGCGTGCCGCTCACGCACTACCAGATCATCCCGCTGCCGGGCCAGCCCGTCTTCCAGGACCAGAACGCCTTCGGTAACGGCCTGCCGTGGTCGCTGCCGGGCGCGAACCCGCAACGCTACGACTTCGCCGACTACCCGGTGACGTGCCAGGTCATCGAGGACTCCCTGTGCCTGCGCCGCATGCACCTCAACCCGGACGCCGGACCGGCGCTGGCCGAGTACGCGACCGCGTTCGAGCGCGTGTGGGACAACCTGGAGCACGTCGCCCGCTACGCCCGGTCGATGCCGTACCAGCCGCCGTGGCACGCCGTTCCCCGCTACCAGCAAGGGAAAGCGGCATGACTGCCGCGCTGGCGGACGACCTCGGGCTGCGCCGCACCGCGCTCGCCGTGCGCGAGCACGTGTTGAGCATCGGGGCCGGTCCAGTGGGGACACACGTCGGGGGTGCCCTGTCCGCCACCGACATCCTCGTCGCACTGTACCGCGAGGTGCTGCGGGTCCGCCCCGAAGAGCCGCGCTGGCCGGGCCGCGACCACCTCATCCTCAGCAAGGGACACGCGTCCGCCGCGCTGTACGCGACGCTCGCCGAGTGCGGCTTCTTCCCGGTCGACGAGCTGGCCACCTACGGCAGCTCGGCCGGCCGCCTGATGGCGCACCCCACGACCGACGTGCCCGGCGTCGAGTTCGCGACGGGCTCGCTGGGCCACGGCCTCGCGCTGGGCGCCGGCCTCGCGCTCGCCGCCCGGCGCGCGGGCCGCGACAACCGCGTGTACGTGCTGCTGGGCGACGGCGAGCTGCAGGAGGGCACGGTGTGGGAGGCCGCGATGGCCGCCGCGCACTACCGCCTCGACAACCTGACCGCCATCGTCGACCGGAACCGGCTGCAGATCAGCGGGTCCACCGAGGACAGGATGCGCCTGGAGCCGCTCGCCGACAAGTGGCGGGCCTTCGGCTGGCAGGTGTCCGAAGTAGACGGCCACGACTTCGGCCAGCTGGTGCCGACGCTGCGGGCCCGGCCGGACGGGCCGGCCGTGGTGCTGGCCGACACGGTCAAGGGCCGGGGTGTGCGGCACCTCCAGCACCGCAAGCAGAGCCACTTCGCCAAGCTGGGCCCCGAGGCGTACGAGCGGGCCCGCACCGCGTTGCGAGCGACGGCATGATGACCAGCGGCCTGGTAGAGGCCGAGCGGGTGGCGTACCGGGCGACGCTGTTGGAGCTCGCCCGGCACGACCCGCGCATCTGGTGCCTGGACTCGGACATGGGCGGCCTGGAGAAGCAGTTCCAGGCCGAGCTGCCCGACCAGTACGTCGACGTCGGCATCGCGGAGGCGAACCTCATGTCGTTCGCCGCGGCGCTGGCGAGCACGGGGCTCCTGCCGTTCGCCAACACCATGGCGGCGTTCGCGTCCGCGCGGGCACTCGAACAGGTCAAGCTGGACATCGCCTACCACGACCTGCCGGTGCGGATCGTCGCCACGCACGCCGGGTTCTCCGCCGCCCACTACGGCCCGACCCACCACGCTGCGGCCGACCTCGCGGCCATGCGCACCCTGCCGAACATGACCGTGCTGGCCCCGGCGGACGCCGCCGAGACCACCCACCTGGTCACCGCGGCCGCCTACCTCCCCGGCCCGGTCTACCTCCGCCTGGGCCGCGAGCCGACCGGGCCGGTGAGCGACCGGGCACCCGTCATCGGCGAGGCGATGGAACTGCGCCAGGGCGACGACGTGACGCTCGTCGCGGCCGGCGCGCTCCCCGTGCGCTTCGCGCTCGACGCGGCCGCCGAGCTCGCCGGGAGCGGCATCGCCGCGCGGGTCCTGAACATGCACACGATCAAGCCGCTCGACGTGCCGGCACTGGTGGCCGCGGCCGAACAGACCGCCGGCGTGGTCACGGTCGAGGACCACTCGGTGTTCGGCGGTCTGGGTGGCGCGGTCGCGGAGGCACTGGCCGAGCACCACCCGACCCGGGTGCGGCGGGTGGGCATCGCGGACGTCTTCTGCCACCGCCCGGGAACGCACGCCGAACAACTCGCGGCGGCGGGGGTGTCGCCGGCACACGTCGTGTCGGCGGCACTCGCAGTACTCAACAGAAAGGAGCCCAACCCATGACCGCAACCCTGAGCACCTGCCCCGACTGCACCGAGGTCGTCCCCGCGGCCGGCGACGTGCGGGTGGCGTCGATCACCGTGTGCCCCGGCTGCCAGGCCGAGCTCGAGGTGATCAGCGTCGACCCGGTCGAGTACGCGCTGGCCCCGGACATCGAGGAAGACTTCGGGGAATGAGCCTCGCCGTCCTGACCACGCGCACGCGCCTCGAGGAGCGGCTGATCTTCGCCGCCCTCGAGCGCCGCGGTGTCCCGTACGTCCAGGTGGACGACCGCACCCTGGTCCACCACCTGGGCGCGCGGGGAGTCCCGCGCTACCACCGCGTCCTGAACCGGATCATGTCGCACACGCGCGGCCTCTACGCCACGCGGCTGTTCGAGGCCGCGGGCCTGCAGGTGTTCAACCCCAGCCACGTGGTCGAGACCTGCGGCGACAAGATCCTGACGTCACTCGCGCTGACGCGAGCCGGCATCCCCACCCCCAGAACGGTCGTCGCGATCACCCCCGACGCGGCGATCGAGGCCATCGAACAGGTCGGCTACCCGGCCGTGATCAAGCCCGCGGTGGGCTCCTGGGGCCGCCTGCTGTCCAAGGTGAACGACCGCGACGCGGCGGAGACCCTCATCGAGCACAAGCAGTCGCTGCGCTCCCCGGTCCACAACGTCTTCTACGTCCAGGAGTACGTCGACAAGCCGGGCCGCGACCTGCGCGTGATCGTCATCGGCGGCGAGCCGGTGGCGGCCGTCTACCGGCGCTCGGACCACTGGATCACCAACACCGCCCGCGGCGCCACCACCTCGGTGTGCCCGCTGACACCGGAGCTGGCCGCGCTGGCCGTGCGGGCGGCGACCGCCGTGGGTGGCGGGATGCTCGCGGTGGACCTGCTGGAACGCGCGACCGGCGAGCTGCTCGTCACGGAGGTCAACCACACCATGGAGTTCCACGGCCTCGCGGCCGCCACGGACGTGGACGTGGCGGACCTGATCGTCACCCACGCGCTGACCGCGGTGGAGCGTGCGGCATGAGAGCGACCGTCGTCGGCGGGAGCGGCTACATCGGCGGCGAGCTGGTCCGGCTGCTGCTGGGCCATCCGCACGTCGAGCTCGCGCACGTCACGTCGGAACGCCACGCCGGCCGGCCGCTGCGCTCCGCGCACCCGAACCTCCGCGGGCGCACGAACCTCACGTTCGTGCCGCCCAACGAGGTGGGTGAGAGCGACGTGGTGTTCCTCGCCGTCCCGCACGGCGCGAGCATGAAGGAGATCGACCACTGGGCCACGCTGGCGCCCCGGATCATCGACCTGAGCGCCGACTTCCGCCTGCACGACGACGGCCTGCGCGACCGCTACTACCCCGGCGGCGCACCGGACCCGGGGTGGCTGACCCGGTTCCGCACCGGCATCCCGGAGCTGAACCGCGAGAACCTCCGCGGCGCCACCCACATCTCCGTCGCCGGCTGCATGGCCAACGCGGCGATCCTGGCGCTGCACCCGCTGAGCCGGGCCGGGCTCGTGGCGCGCACCGTGCTCGTCGACGCCCGCACCGGCTCCTCCGGCGGCGGCCGCACGCCGGACGAGGGCAGCCACCACCCCGAACGCAGCGGCGTGCTGCGGATGGCGAAACCCCACGGGCACCGGCACATCGCGGAGATCGCGCAGGCGTGCGGGGTGAACGTGCACATGTCGGTGACGGCCGTCGAGGCGGTGCGTGGCGTGCAGGTCGTCTGCCACGTCACCCTGCCGCGCCCGCTCACCGAACGCGACGTGTGGGCGGTCTACCGCGACGCCTACCGGGACGAGCCGTTCGTCCGGCTGGTCCGCGACCGGTCCGCGCTGCACCGGCTGCCTGTGCCGAAGCTGTTGTCCGGCACCAACTTCTGTGACATCGGGCTGACCATCACGCCGGACACCGAACACCTGATCGTCGTGTCGGCGATCGACAACCTCGTCAAGGGAGGTGCGGGGAATGCCGTCCAGTGCCTCAACATCGCGGCCGGCTGGGACGAGACCAGCGGACTCGAGTTCACGGGCCTGCACCCGCTCTGACCGCTACGTCATCAAGCTGGGCGGCGCGCTGGACGACGACATCACCCGTGCCTGCACCGACATCCGCACCCTGGTGGCGGACGGCGCGGAGGTGGTCGTGGTGCACGGCGGCGGCGCGGCGGCCGACCGGCTGGCCGCGGAGCTGGGCCGCCCCCGGCGTCACCTGACCGCCCGCGACGGCCGCCGCAGCCGCTACACCGACGCGGCCGCGTTGGACTCGTTGCTGCTCGGCATCCTGGGCCGGGTCAAGCCGGCGGTCGTGACGGCGTTGGTCCGGCGCGGCGTCCCCGCGGTGGGGCTGTCCGGTATGGACGGCGGGATGGTGACCGCGACCCCGAACCGCCCGGCCCGGGCGATCGTCGACGGCGTGGAGATGATCGTCCGTGACGACCTGGCCGGCCGGGTGTCCGAAGTAGACGTGTCGTTGCCACTGGCGCTGCTGTCCGCCGGCTTCGTCCCGGTGATCTCCCCACCGGCACTGGGTCCCGGCGGTCCGCTGAACGTGGACGCCGACCGCTTCGCCGCCGCGCTGGCGATCGCCCTCGACGCCGACTGGCTGATCGTGCTCTCCAACGTCCCGGGTCTGTTGCGCGACGTCGACGACCCGACCAGCGTCGTGCCCACCGTGGCGAACCTGGACCTGTCCCTCGCGGCCGGCCGGATGAAGGTCAAGCTCCAGGCCGCCGACGCGGCCCGCCGCGCCGGGGTGGCGAACGTGATCCTCGCCGACGGCCGGGTCGACTCACCCGTACTGGCCGCACGTGCCGGCGCCGGCACCCGTTTCACCGGAGTACGCGATGCGAGCTGAGAACCTGCTGCACCGGATGGTCGAGATCCCGTCGGTGTCCGGCGACGAGAAGCGGCTGGCCCACTTCCTCGTGGACGAGCTGCGCGACTGGGGCTTCACCACGTACCTGGACGAGGCCGGCAACGCGATCGCCCGCCGCGGCGACCCGGACGCGCCCATGATCCTGCTGACCGGCCACCTGGACACCGTGCCGGGCGGCCCGCCGGTCCGCCGCGACGGCGACGTGCTCCACGGCCGCGGCACGGTGGACGCGAAGGGCCCGCTGGCCACCATGATCTGCGCGGCGGCGGAGGCGGACCTCGACGGCGTCCAGTACGTCGTGGCGGGCGTGGTCGAGGAGGAGACCTACGGCAAGGGCGCGACCCACCTGGCGGAGTGCTTCCGGCCGGCGGTCGCGTTCGTCGGCGAGCCGAACGGCTGGGCCGGCGTGGGCATCGGCTACAAGGGCCGGATCATGTTGCGCTACACCGTGTCCCGCCCGGCGGTGCACACGGCGAGCCCGGAGGAGAAGGCGAGCGAGGCGGCCGTGGCGTTCTGGCAGGGCGTCGTGGCGTACTGCGCCTCGGTCACCACCGGCGAGAAGGCGTTCGACCGTCCGATCGCGACACTCAACGAGATGACCGGCGACATCGCGCACGCCCGGCTGGTGATCTCGGTCCGCACGCCGCCGGACTTCGACCTGCCGGCCTTCGAGGACTTCCTGGGCACCTGGGACGGCGACCTCGTCATCGACGACCGCACCCCCGGTGTTCGCGTGGACCACCGCGGCACGGCCGTCCGCGCGTTGTGTGCCGGCATCCGGGCCCGCGGCGCCCGACCGACACTGAAACTGAAGACGGGCACGGCGGACCTGAACATCGTGGCGCCTGTCTGGGGCGTGCCGATGGCGGTGTACGGCCCGGGTGACTCGGCGCTGGATCACACCGACCACGAGCACATCTCGTTCACCGAGTACGCACTCGCCATCGACGTGCTACGCGACGCGCTGAACCACCTCGCCGCCGGGCTGCGTGGGTAGCTCCCGCACCTCGGCGCCGGGGAAGGACCGCCGCCACCGCCCGCCGAACGCCGTGACCACCGCGACGAGCACGCCGGCGAACGCCCCGAGCAGCACGAACGACACGCGCCCGGTCAGCTCGTAGAGCACCACCCCGACGACGGGCCCGAGCACGTTGCCCACATCGGACACGAGCCCGAACAACCCGAACGCGGACCCCTGGCTGGCGGCGGCCGCCTTCAGCTCGACGATCCCCCGCCGCGCGGTCAGGAAGAGCACCGCGTACCCCACCATCACCACGAGGAACGCGCCGGCGACGGGCAGCACGCTCGCGCTGAGGGCCATCCCGGCGAGCCCCGCGCCGAGCAGCGCGAGCCCGGCGGCGATGAGCGGCACGATCCCGAACCGCTCGGCGAAGCGCCCGAGCGCCCACATGCTGACCGCCGAGGTGGCCAGCCCGACCACGAAGACGGCGGAGATCGCCGCCCGCGCGGAGCCGTCGGCCGCGCTGCTCAGGTACAGCGGCAGCACGGGTTCGAGCGCGGTGTAGACGAGGTGGGTGAACAGGTCGAGGAGCCCGAGCACGAGCACCCACCGCCACCACCGCGTCCGGTCACGGGTCTGCCCGGTCTCCTCGGCCGTCTCCGCGGGCAGGTCCGGAATGGCCTTGAGCAGACCGAAAGCCGTCAGCGAGGTCAGCACGGCCCCCGCGACGAACAGCGTCGCCAGCCCGAACGGCGCCGCGATCCCGGCGATCAACGGTCCCAGCAGGAACCCGGCGACGGCGGCGGACCCGAAGTTCCCCATCATCCGGCTGGCGGAGATGTCGTACCGCCGGCAGAGGGCCGACATGCCGGCGTAGAGCGCCGGGGTGACGAGCCCCTCCCCGATCCCCCAGACGAACCGCCCGGCCAGCAGGGTCACGGAGTCCTGCGCGAACGCCGTCAGAACGATCCCGACCGCCGCGATGTTCAGGGCGACGCAGGCCACGGTCCGGGGCCGCCACCGGTCCACCCAGGCGCCGCCGACGGGCTGGAACAGGGCCTTGGCGGCGGCGAAGAGCGCGAACACGAGCGCGATGGTGACGGGCCCGGCCCCGACCCGCTCCTCCAGCTCCGGCACGAACGGGATCAGGACGGTGTAGGAGGCGTTGACGCTGATGACCGCGACGAGGAGAAGGAGTGCCCGTCCCATCAGGCGGCCTCGATGTAGGCGTGGAGGGTGGCGTGCATGCCGTTGATGGCGGTGGCGAGCTCGGGCCGAGCGGTGGGCGCGTAGATCATGGCCCAGAGCTCGGTGCTGTCGAGCCCGTGGCGTTCCTTGAAGCGGTAGTTGTCGCGGCCCCACTCGATGCGCGTCATGCCGTTGTCGTAGGCCCACTGGGTGGCGCGGTACATGAGCGCGATGTAGGTGCTGTACTCGTGGAGGCTCTGGTAGTCGACCCCGCCGCACATGTAGGTGACCTCGTCCCCGCGGCGGAACCCGAAGAACACGCCGACGAGCTTGCGGTCGACCCGGGCCGCGACGAGCAGTGCGCCCGGGATGTCCAGCATGCCGTGCAGGGCCGCCTCGTCGAAGAGGGCGGGCCACTCGTTCTTGTCACTGGTGTCCACGGTCAGCGGGAACGCGTCGGGGACGAGGGCGTGCGCCTCGTCGCCCTCGAGCATCGTGACGCGCAGTCCGCGTTCCTCCCCTCGCCGCAGCCGCCGCTCGACGTCCCGCCGGATCTTGTTGTTGAGCCGGTGGAGGTGGTCGGTGAACGTGCCCCGGACGTCGATGCCGTAGGTCCGTTCCAGGTGGACGGTGCCCACCGGGGGGCCGGCGGTCTCGCGCCAGCTGTCCACACCGGCACTGGTCAGGTTGGGCACGACGAGGAGGTCGGCGCCCCCGTGCCGGATCCACGACATGGCGGTGGCGTAGGCGCCCTCGACGAGCTGGCCGGGGATGCTGCCCCGCTTGCCGTACATGGAGTAGGACGACCCCGCGAAGACGATCGGGTTGCCGAACCGGCCGACGAGGCCGCACTGGAGCTCGTAGCCGTGCCAGAAGGGCGACATGGTGGTCTCGTAGAGCGGGAGGACGTCGTCGCCGGCCTGGACGTAGGCGTGCCGGGTGCGTTGCTCGATGCCGATGCGTTCCCAGCCACGCAGCCAGGCGGCCGAGTCGTACAGACAGCTGGCCCGGACCCGTTCGGGGACCTGTTCGACCACCGTCCACTCGCCCCTTGCGCTGGTGATCGCCATGCCCGCACCCCTTCGCGTTACCGGTGCGTTCGAACGTATCCACGCGTGGTAACCGGACTTCCACGCTCCGCTGGAGCCTGACTTGTACAATCCGCGGCATGCGGCTGGGCATCGCCCATCACTTCGGTTGGGCCGTGGCGGTCACGGCGTCCGCCGACCACCGTGTCGTCGACCGCCGGCGGATCGAGCTGCTCGAGCCCGGCACGCCCGCGGCCCCCATCCACCACGACGGCAAGTCCCTGTCCGACGAGGCCGCCGCGGCCCTGGTCGCCCGAGTACGCGCATCGGCGGTCCGGGCGACGTCGGCCGCCCTGGACCAGCTCGCCGCCGCCCTGCCCGACCCGATCGTGTCGATGTCACTGCGGTCGTGGCCGCCGGACTTCCCGGCGGAGATCGCCGTCCAGCGCCGGATCCCGTACGAGGCCCGCGCCGACTCGGTCATGTACCGCCAGGTCCTGGCCGAGCTGGCAACCACCCGCGGCTGGACGGTCCACCTGTACGAGGCCAAGGAGGTGGAGAGCCAGGCGGCCCGGCTCCTCGGCCCCCGCACCACCGAGGTCCTCCACGGCCCCCGAACGACGTTGGGCCCACCCTGGACCAAGGACCACCGCCTGGCCCTCGCCGCGACAGTCGTGGCGGGCCGTGGGGCAGTGACCGACGAGGTTCGCCGGAGCTGAGCCAGCGCCCGCCCCGCCAGACCGGCCCTGCCCCCGAACGCCCTGAAAGGCGCGTTCGAGACATCGCCGATGCCCTGAAAGGCGCGTTCGAGACGTTGAATCTGGATCCACCGATGTTTTGGGTGCCGCCCCCTGGCTTTGGTGCCCTGAAAGGCGCGTTTGAGACATCGCCGCTGTCCTGAAAGGCGCGTTTGGGACGTTGAACGCCCTGATCGCGCCTTTCAGGGCATGGCCCATGTCTCGAACGCGCCTTTCAGGACGGCTGCACCCCGGCGGACGGCACATTCGCGGCAGCTCACCCCACGG
>Ga0081539_10001377_pt1 | contig 42067 bp, 43 predicted proteins | sample TabmetS4T2R2_FD_71023 | JGI IMG/M metagenome (GOLD analysis project Ga0081539, IMG submission 71023) | Tabebuia heterophylla rhizosphere microbial communities from the University of Puerto Rico - S4T2R2 | ecosystem: Host-associated > Plants > Roots > Rhizosphere ... | reverse complement strand
GCGCCGACCGAGGAAGGCGGTCCTCGGCTGGGACGTCGCCGGACGCGTCGAGGCCGTCGGCGACGGCGTCACGGCGTTCCGGCCCGGCGACGAGGTGTACGGGAGTCCGTTCGAGGGAGGCTCCGGCGCCTTCGCGGACTACTCGCTGGTCCCGGAGGACGCCCTCGCGGTCAAGCCGCCGAGCCTCTCCTTCGAGCAGGCGGCGGCGGTTCCCCTGCCCGGCCTGACGGCACTGCAGGGCCTGCGCGATCACGGGCGGATCGCGTCCGGGCAGAAGGTGCTCATCATCGGCGCGTCGGGCGGAGTGGGGACGTTCGCCGTGCAGATCGCCAAGTCCTACCGCGCCGAGGTGACCGGCGTGTGCTCGGCGCGGAACGCCGAGCTGGTCCGCTCTCTCGGGGCAGACAGGGTCATCGACTACGCCCGGGAGGACTTCGCGGACGGCGGCGGGCACTTCGACCTCATCCTGCAGGTCGGCGGCACGGCCTCGCCCGCGCACTGCAGGCGCGCGCTGACCCCCTCGGGGACGCTCGTGTTGAGCAGCGGGGAGCCGCGCGGGCGCGTGTTCGGGCCGGTCGGCCGCATGATCTCGGGGCTGGCGCTCTCACGGTTCGTGAGCCAGCGGATCGTGACCTTCGTCATGAAGCCGAAGCGGGCCGACCTGCAGGCCATGACGGAGCTGATCGAGGCCGGCGAGGTCAGGCCGGTGATCGACAGGACCTTCCCGCTCGCGGACGTGCCGGAGGCGATCCGCTATCTCGAGGAAGGGCAGGCGCGGGGGAAGGTCGTCGTCACCGTCTGACGCGACGCTCAGGTCGCGGTGACGCCGTGCTCGCGCAGGTACTCGAGGTAGAAGGGCCGCAGCTCGTCGGCGACCTCGCCGCGGCCGGCGTCCGTGAGGTCGTCGACGTGCGCGCCCAACCGCATCACGTCCGCCTCGGCCTCCTCGACCTCGCCGGCGGCGGCCTCCGCCGCCGGGAGCACCTGCAGCAGGTTCCAGAAGAAGCGCACGTCGAGATGGCGCTTCGCGCGGGAGACGGCGAGCTCGTGCAGCTGCTCGGACGAGAGGTCGTCGAGGCCGTCGTCGGCGTGCTCGGTGGTCACGGGACCTCCATGCCCGCGATCGCGCCGCGCGACACGGAAGAGCGCCGACTCAACCCTGATCCGACACCCAGCGCAGGATGGCGCGGGAGTGGGTGATCACCGTGCCGTCGGGCAGCTTGAGCGCGGGAAGCTTGGTGTCGCCGGTGGCGGCGCGCAGCTCCTCGCGCGACCCCTTGCGCAGCGGCGGCAACGGGTGCCCGTGGGCGGCGATCACCTTCTCGTACTCGATGCCGGCGGCGCGCATCGCCTCCTGGACGCGACGGCAGGGGTGGATACGCGGGCCGCCGTCGTCCCCGTGACACACGAACAAGGTGGGAATCTCAGTCATCACACCCGTCACGACTACTGCGCGCCACGAATCTCATCGTGCTTGCGATGAGTTTGGCGGGTTGGCATCGTCGTAGGACCATGACGAACCCCACGCAGGCCGCCACCACCGTGACGAACCTCGCCGTCGCGATGTTCACCGTCGCCGACCAGGACGCCGCGATCGCGTTCTACACCCAGAAGCTCGGCTACGAGCTGCGCTCCGACGTGCAGTACGGGGAGAACAACGAGGGCCGCTGGGTCGAGGTGGCCCCGCCCGGCTCGACCGCGCGCCTCGCGCTCAACCCGCCCATGGGCAGCCAGCCCGGCGGCGGAGGGATCGGCGTGGAGACGGCCGACGTCGATGGCGAGCACGCCCGCCTGAAGGCCCTCGGCGTCGACGTGGACGAGCCGATGACGGCGCCCGGCGCGCCGCGGATGTTCATGATGCGCGACCCCGACGGCAACCACATCGCCGTTGTCGAGGCGCCGCCCGCCGCTTAGCGCCATGTCCGCCAACCGGCAGCCGCGGGGTGCATCGCCCGCGGCTGCCGGGTAGCGACCGGCAACCCCGGCGCCGCGGGCAGCTGATCCTCACGCCGGTCGCCGCGGTACGGTGGCGACCCCGATGGACCTCCCGGTCGAGATCTTCACACCCGCCGAGGAGGCACGGCTCGCCCCGCATGTGACGAGCCTGCACGCCCCGGTCTTCGCGCTCGTCAACCTGCCCGAGACCGTCAAGGGCGCCCTGTTCGCCCGCTACTCCCGGTATCCGGGCACGCTGAGGCGCATGTTCCTCGACGAGTTCGCCGACTCCCTCCCGGAGATGCCCCGGTACGAGGCCGACGAGGGCGAGCGGGCGGCCAAGCTCTACGAGAGGATCTTCCTCGGTTACGGGGACGACTCGGTCGCCCAGCTCGGCGCGGCGCACGTGGCGTGCGAGTGGGTGTCCAACGTGCTGACCAAGATCCTCCAGCGCCCGCGGATCGGTGTGGCGTACCTCGAGCAGTCGACGCGCTACATCGCCTACGACGCACCGATGGGCGACGACCGCTACCGCTACTTCCGCGATCCCGAGCTGGGGCCGGACTACGAGGCTGCGATGGACGCGCTGTTCGTCGCCTACTCGGCTGCGCTGCCACGGGTCCAGGCGTGGGCGGCCGAGCAGTGGCCCGCCGCCCCTGGCGAGTCGCCGGCCGCGCACGCGCGCGCGGTCAAGGCCAAGGCGCTGGACCTCCTGCGGGGCCTGCTGCCGGCAGCGTCCCTGTCGCACATGGGGATGCTCGCGACCGGCCAGGCGTACGAGGGCCTCATCCTCCACCTGCTGGCCCACCCGCTCCCGGAGGCGCGCCGCTGCGGCCGCCTCATGCTCGAGGCCGTGCAGGCCGTGATGCCGTCCTTCGTCGCGCGCGTCGAGCGGCCGGATCGCGGCGGCGAGTGGATCGGGTACCTGCAGGGCCGCGACGAGGCGGCGCGCCGCTGGGCGGCGCGGCTCGGGCTCGATCGCGACGACGACGCGGACGGCGCGTCGGTGCGCCTGACGCACGTCGACGGTGACGAGGAGCTGCTGCTCCGCGCGCTGCTCTTCGAGGCGGCGCACGCGAGCGAGGACGCCGTGCGCGCCGCGATCGCCGAGCTCGACGACGACGCCCGCGGCGCGCTGCTGGCCGACCTGGTGGGCGAGCGCGTCAACCGGCGCCACCGTCCCGGCCGTGGCTTTGAGGCACTGCGCTACCGCTTCGAGATCGTGGCCGACTACGGGGCATTCCGCGACCTGCAGCGCCACCGCATGCTCACGGTCCAGTGGCAGGCCCTCACGCCTGACCTCGGCGCCGAGGTGCCCGAGGAGCTCGACGCCGCCGGCGTCGGCGACGCCTACCGGGCAGGCCTCGAGCGCTCCGCCGCGGCGTACGAGCGCCTGCGCGAGCGCGGCCTCGAGCACGCCGCGCCCTACGCGCTGTGCCTCGGCTACCGCATCCGCTTCGTGCTCGACCTCAACGCGCGCGAGGCGATGCAGCTCATCGAGCTGCGCTCCGGCCGCGAGGGGCATCCGAGCTACCGGGCTGTCGCCCACGCCATGCACGAGCAGATCGCGCGCGTGCACCCGTCCGTGGCCGCGGCCATGCGCCACGTCGACCAGGCGACGGAGCCGCGCCTGGAGCGGATGCTCGGCGAGCTGCGCACGCAGGCGAAGCTCGGCGAGCTGCGCACGCAGGCGAAGCTCGACGCTCACGCCTGATCGCACCCGCATCGCCGCGTGGGCTGCGCCCGCGCTGTTCCTCCTGCTGTGGAGCTCGGGCTTCACGTTCGTAGCGATGGGCCTGCCGCACGCCGATCCCGTCACGTTCCTCGCCCTGCGCTACGCGATCGTCGTCGCGCTGCTCGCAGCCGCGGCAGCCGTCGTGCGGCCGCCGCTGCCCGACAGCCCGACCGTGTGGCTGCACCTCGCGGTGGTCGGGCTGCTGCTGCAGGCCGGCTACTTCGCGCTGCTGTACCTCGCGCTCGAGCACATCTCGGCGGCGGTCGGCGCGCTCATCGTCAGCCTCCAGCCGGTCCTCGTCGCCTTGCTCGCGCCCAGCCTCGTCGGCGAGCACGTGCCGCTCGCCCGCTGGGGCGGCCTGCTGCTCGGACTGCTGGGGGCGGCCGTCGTTATCCTCGTCCGGGCCGACGACGGCGCGGCGGACGGCGCCGGGATCGCGCTGGCCGTCGGGGGCCTGCTCGCCATCACGTTGGCGACGCTCTACGAGAACCGCTTCGGCTCCGAGCAGCACGCGGTGACCGCGAACCTCGTGCAGTGCGCGGTGGCGCTGGCGGCGACGGGCGCGATCGCCGTGATCGCAGAGGACCGTCGCGTCGACTGGACGGGCGAGCTCGTGATCTCGCTGACCTACCTCGTGCTCGCCAACTCGATCGTCTCGCTCACGCTGCTGCTCGCGATGGTGCGCCGGGGGACCGCGTCGCAGGTGTCCGCGCTGTTCTTCCTCGTCCCGCCGCTCGCCGCGCTCATCGCCTGGGCGATCCTTGGCGAGTCGCTGCCCGGGCTCGCCTGGGTCGGCATGGTCGTGGCCACGGCCGGCGTGGCCATCGCCACGCGCCACTAGGCATCCATGCCACAGAGTGATCGCTGACAGCGCGAACTCGTCTTTGACTTCTGAATCGTCCTGCGGGATGGTGGCTGCATGGAGCTACGTCACTTGCGCACGCTGGAGGCGATAGCTCGTCACGGGAGCTTCACCCGCGCCGCCGAGGAGCTGCACCTCGCGCAATCCGCCCTCTCGCAGCAGATACGCCGGCTCGAGGGCGAGCTGGGCATCCAGGTCCTGCGCCGCACGAGCCGCAGCGTCGGCGTCACGCCCGAGGGTTCCGTGGTGCTCGCCTACGCGCGGCGCGTGCTGGCCGAGGTCGACGGGCTGCAGGCCGAGCTGGAGGAGCTGACCGGCATCGTCCGCGGGCGCGTTGCCATCGGGGCCATGTGGCCGACCGGCAACTACGACCTCGCCGGCACGCTCGCCACGTTCCATCGCCTGCATCCCGGCGTGGAGATCCACATGGTGGAGGAGACGGCCGACCGCCTGCTGGAGATGCTGCGCGCCGACGAGCTCGACTGCGCGTTCGCCTCCGTCGACCCCGATCGGCTCGGGGACGAGTTCGCGGCGACCATGCTGTTCGAGGAGCAGATCGTCGTTGCGTTCCCCGCCGGGCACCCGTTCTCCGAGCTCGACCACGTCACGTTCGCGCAACTCGCCGAGGAGGCCCTCATCGCCTACCGCGAGGGTTCCGAGCTGCGCCGGCGCCTCGAGTGGGCGATGGCCGACCACGGGCTCCAGCCCCGCAACGCCTTCCTCTGCACCGAGATGGCCGCCGTGCGCGGCCTGGCATCGCGCGGCTTAGGAGTCGCGGTGCTGCCGGAGTCGATCGCCAACATGGAGGGCGAGCCGATCGAGTTCCGCCCCGTCGGCCCGGAGCCGCTGACCTGGCCGGTCACGATCGTCTGGCGCGCCCCCAGGCGACAGCCTCCCGCCGCGAAGGCGTTCCTGGCGCTCGCGCTCGACGGCGTCCGCGACGGCGCGGCGCCCGCGCGACTCGCCGCGGCCTGATCAGCGCGTCCGCCGCCAGAACGGCACGGCGGCGAGCCCGATCGACAACGACCCCGAGCCCGCCATGTGACGCATCTGCATGTCATGCATGCACGAGCGTCACGTCGCCACCTGTGCGCGGCCAACGTCCGCCGTCGGTCCTGCCGACACGTCCGTTGACGATGTGCGAGCGCTCGACGCCGGAGCCGTCGACCGCTCCGACCCTCCCGAGCGTGGAGCGCCCTCTCGCCGGGCTTCGAGGCGCTGGTCCGTCGAGGTCAGAGCACCAGCTCGTAGCGCTCCCGCTCGATCTCGCGGCCCCAGAGCGTCACGCGGCCGGCGTCGACGCGCTCGAACCCGGCGGCGCGATACAGCGCGGCCGCGCCGGCCAGCTCGGAGAACGTCTCCAGCACGACGCGCTCGTAGCCGGATTCGCGCGCGAACAGCAACGCGCGGTCCAGGAGCGCGCGACCCAGGCCGCGGCCGCGCAGGGACGCGTCGAGCAGGAACCAGCGCAGGCGCGCGACCTGCTCGGAGGCCGCCGTGATCCCGATCGCCCCCGCCACGCCGCGCTCGCCGTCGACAACCCACAGCCGGCCGGGCCCGGGCGACGGTCGCGTCAGCCACTCGCCGAGTCCCGACGCGACGTAGCCCTCCATCGTGTGGTCGAGCCCGTACTCCTCCGCGTACAGCCGCCCGTGGAGCGCGATCACCTCGCCGACGTCGCCGGGACGGTCGGCGAGGCGGATCGCGCCAGCCGTCAGTCCTCTTCCTCCTGATGCTCGGCGATCTTGCCCTGCAGTTGCTGCATGACGTCGGGGTCGCGCAGCGTGGTGACGTCGCCCAGCTCGCGGCCCTCGGCGATGTCGCGCAGGAGGCGGCGCATGATCTTGCCCGAGCGCGTCTTGGGCAGGTCGTCGGCCCAGATGATCCGCTTCGGGCGCGCCAGCTTGCCGATGCGCTTGGCGACGTGCTCGCGGATCGCGTTGATGAGCTCGTCGTCGCCCTCGCGGTCACCCTCCAGCGTCACGAACGCGGTGACGGCCTGCCCGGTGTCCTCGTCGCTCTGGCCGATGACCGCGGCCTCCGCGACGACCTCGTGCGACACGATGGCCGACTCGATCTCCGCCGTCGACATGCGATGCCCGGAGACGTTCAGCACGTCGTCGATGCGCCCGATGACCCAGTAGTAGCCGTCCGAGTCCCTGCGCGCCGCGTCGCCCACCAGGTAGGTCTCGGGCCCGAAGCGCTTGAAGTACGTCTCGACGAAGCGCTCCTTGTCCTTGTAGAGCGTGCGCAGCATCCCCGGCCACGGCCGCGTGAGGACGAGCAGGCCCTGCGTGTTGGCCCCCACCTTCTCGCCGCTCGACTCGTCGAGGATCTCCGCCGCGATGCCCGGCAGCGGCGTCCCGGCCGAGCCCGGCTTCATGTACTGGGCGCCCGGGAGCGTTGTGATCATGATCTGGCCGGTCTCCGTCTGCCACCAGGTGTCGACGACCGGCGTCTCCCCCAGCCCGATGACCTCGCGGTACCACAGCCACGCCTTCGGGTTGATCGGCTCGCCGACCGTCCCCAGGAGGCGCAGCGAGGAGAGGTCGTGCTTCGCGGGCAGCTCCGCACCCCACTTCATGAACGACCGGATGGCGGTCGGCGCGAAGTAGTAGATCGTGACGCCGAGCTCCTCGATGAGCCGCCAGTGGTGGTCCTTTGACGGGTAGTCCGGCGGGCCCTCGTACATCACCTGGGTCGCGCCGTTCAGCAGCGGCCCGTAGACGATGTAGGAGTGGCCGGTGACCCAGCCGACGTCGGCCGCGCACCAGTACACGTCGCTGTCGGGCCTGAGGTCGAAGACGTGCTTCATGGTCCATCCGACGCCGGTGAGGTAGCCGCCGGTCGTGTGCAGGATGCCCTTCGGCTTGTTCGTCGAGCCGGACGAGTACAGGATGAACAGCGGGTGCTCGGCATCGAGCTCCTCGGGCGGGCACTCCGGTGACGCCGCCTCCAGCGCATCCTCCCACCAGACGTCGCGGCCATCCTGCATGTCGCAGTCGGCCCCGGTGGCCTTGACGACGAAGATCTTCTCGATCGACGGGACGTCGCCAAGCACCTCGTCGACGGCGGGCTTGATCGGCGCCGTCTTGCCCTTGCGGCGGGCTCCGTCGACCGTGACGAGAACCTTGGCCTCGGAGGTCTCCATCCGCTCCTTGACCGACTCCGGCGAGAACCCGCCGAACACGACGTTGTGCGGGGCGCCGATCCGCGCGCAGGCGAGCATCGCCACGACGACCTCGGGGATCATCGGCATGAAGATCCCGACGACGTCGCCTGCCTGGATGCCGTTGTCCTTCAGGACGTTGGCGAAGCGCTGGACCTGCTCGTGCAGCCACCCGTAGGTGATGTCGCGCTCCTCGCCCTCCTCACCGCGCCAGTGGATGGCGACGCGGTCGCCGAGCCCGTTCTCGACGTGCCGGTCCAGGCAGTTGTATGAGGCGTTGATCTTGCCGCCGGCGAACCAGGTGTAGAACGGCGGGTCGGAGTCGTCGAGCACCGAGTCCCACTTCTTGAACCAGTGCAGGTCCTCGGCCTGCTTGCCCCACCAGGCGACCGGGTCGCGCTCGGCGTCCTTCCAGAGCGAGTCGTCGGTGTCCTGCGCGCCTGCGACGAACTCCTCCGGCGGATCGAAGCGCTCGGTCTCCTGCAGCTCCTCCAGGCGCCGGGCGAGGTCGTCGTGTGTCGTCTCGGTGCTCGCCATGCGTCGTCTCCTCCTAACGCTCCAGCTCCCGCTGTCGCAGCTCGACTCGGCGGATCTTGCCGGTCAGGGTCTTGGGCAGGTCGTCGACGAACTCGACCTCGCGCGGGTACGCGTAGGCGGAGAGCCGGCTGCGCACGTGCGCGCCGATCTCCTTGCCGAGCTCGTCGGAGGGCTCGTGGCCGGCGGCGAGGACGACGAACGCCTTCACGATCGCGCCTCGGCGCTCGTCGGGCTTGGCGATCGCGGCCGCCTCCGCGACTGCGGCGTGCTCCAGGCACGCGGACTCGACCTCGAACGGCCCGATCCTGTATCCCGCGGAGATGATGACGTCATCGGCACGGCCCTCGTACCAGATGTACCCATCCTCGTCGACCGACGCAGCGTCTCCCGTGTGGAACCACTCGCCGCCGAACACCTCCTCGGAGTCCTCCGGCCGGTTCCAGTAGCCCAGTGGGTAGTGCGGGTTGGACCGCGCGCGCAGGCAGATCTCGCCGCGCTCGCCGGCCGGGAGCGGACGCTCGTCCTCGTCGAGGATCTGCACGTCCCATCCAGGCATGGCCTTACCCATCGAGCCCTCGCGGACCTCCATGAACGGGTAGTTGGCAACCATCGGGTAGCTCTCGGTCATCCCGTAGTAGTCGAGGACCGTCACGCCGTACTGGTCGCGGAACCAGCGGATCGCCTCCGGGTTCAGCGGCTCGCCGGCCGAGCAGACGACGTGGAACTTCTGCGGGTAGCGGGTCCCCGCGTCGGAGATCGACATCATCGACCGCATGGCCGTCGGCGTCGTGAACACGTGCGTGACGCCGTGGCGCGACAGGCCGTCCAGCTCGCGATGCGCGTCGAATCCGCCCGCGCGCTGGATGACCACCTGGACCGCGCCCAGCCGCCACGGCCCCAGCAGCGGCGCGATACCCGCGGCCCAGGCCCACTCCCCCATGCCGCGGAAGCGGCATCCGTCCGTGACGTCGTGGCAGTACGTGAACTCCTCGTGCGCCAAGAGGTAGCGGTGCGCGTGCAGGATGCCCTTCGCCAGGCCGGTCGTCCCCGAGGTGTAGTAGAGCTGCGCCGGGTCGTCCGCGGCGGTGTCGGCGGCGTCGACGTCGGTCGGACCGTCGTCGAGCGCTCCGGGCGCGAGGAGGATGACGTCCTGCGCGAGGTCGGCGTCGACGCGCTCGCGGTTGGCCTCGTCGGTCACCAGGAAGCGCGCCTGGCTGTCGCGGACGCGATGGCGGATGCCGTCGTCGCCGTAGAGGACCGACAGGGATAGGAGGATGCCGCCGGCCTTCCACACGCCGAGGAACGCGGCCGCCGTCTCGGGGATCTGCGGCAGGAGCATCGCGACGCGGTCACCCCGCTCGAGCCCCTGGTCGAGGAGCCGGCGAGCGAACCGGTTCGACATGTCCTGCAGCTGACCCCAAGTGAGCTCGCGAACGGTGCCTGAGGGGTCCTCGTGGATCATCGCCGGCTTGTCGCGAGGATGCTTGTCGCAGACGTCAACCGCGATGTTGTAACGGTCGGGAACCTCCCAGCGGTGGGTGGCGCACGCTTGCTCGTAGCTCTGGACCGCAACCCCCATCGTTCTCCTCCTGCTCCGAGTGGTCCGTCACCTCCGCATAGTCGCATCCCAGAACGAGCCTGTCTCAACATCCGGACGTGCAAGTGCGGGCGGGATGTCCCCCAACATCCCGCCCGCACAGTGGGCGCCTCCCTATGGGCCCGAGTCGTCAGTGGATCGCGTGCGCCTTCTCCGCGCCGAGGCCGGTCTCCGACCGGACGTAGAGCTCGTGGTACGTGCGCTCCGCGCCGCGCTCGGAGCTCAGCACGGTCCCCAGCCAGCAGCCGATGAAGCCCAGCGGGATGGAGACGATGCCGGGATTGGCCAGCTCCCAGCCGATCGGCGATCCCTCGCTGTCGGGCCCCGGCCACACGCCCGGGCTCATCACGACAAGGAAGATCGCGCTGATCACGCCGAACAGGACGCCGGTCACCGCCCCCGCGGTGTTGAAGCGCGGCCAGAAGAACGCCATCACCAACGCGGGGAAGTTCGCGCTCGCAGCCACGGCGAACGCCAACCCGACCATGAACGACACGTTCAGGCCCTCCCCGCCGATGATCGCGATCAGGATCGCGATGCCGCCGATCGACGCGGCGGCGATCCGCGCGACGTAGACCTCCTCATGCTCGGAGTCGCGCCCCTTGCGGATGACGTTCGACCAGACGTCGTGGGCCACGGCGCCCGAAGCGGACAGCACGAGCCCGGCGACGACCGCCAGGATCGTCGCGAAGGCGATGCCGGCGATCAGGGCGAGGAACAGGTCCCCCCCGAACGTGCCCTCGCCGCCACCGAGCTCGGCCGCCAACGTCGGCGCCGCGAGGTTGCCGCCCTTGCCGGCAGCCTCGACGCCCCCCGGGCCGAGGATCGCCCTGGCCCCGAAGCCGATGAACGTCGTCAGCAGGTAGAAGAATCCGATCAAGAACATCGCCCACACGACCGACTTCCGGGCCGCCTTGGCGTCCGGCACCGTGAAGAACCGCATCAGGATGTGCGGCAGGCCCGCCGTGCCCAGCACGAGCGCCAGGCCCAGGGACAGCGTGTCGATCGGATTGGAGTACAGGCCGCCCGGCGCGAGCGTGAAGTCCCCGTCGCCCTTCTGCTCCTCGGCGCGGTTGAACAGCTCGATCGGGTTGAAGCCGACGCGCTCGAGCACGAACACCGACATGACGGCGATGCCCGTCATGAGCAGCACGGCCTTGACGATCTGCACCCACGTCGTCGCCAGCATGCCGCCGAAGATGACGTAGCAGAGCATGAACGCCCCGGTGAGCAGGACCGAGACCGAGAAGTCGATGCCGACGAGCGCCTGGATGAGCACGCCCGCGCCAACCATCTGCGCGATGAGGTAGAAGGCGACGACGGCGAGCGTGCCGATCGCGGCGGCCGTGCGCGCCGGCCGCTCGCGCAGCCGGAAGCTCAGGACGTCGGCGATCGTGTACTTGCCCGCGTTGCGCATGCGCTCGGCGAGCAGGAACATCACCGTCAGGAACGCAACGAGGAAGCCGACGGAGTACAGGAAGCCGTCGAAGCCGTAGAGGAAGATCAGGCCCGCGATGCCGAGGAACGACGCGGCACTCAGGTAGTCGCCCGAGATGGCCAGGCCGTTCTGCGCGCCGGTGATCGAGCGCCCGGCCGCCCAGAACGTCTCCGCGCCCGTCATCCGCTTCGACGCCCAGTAGGTGATGCCCAGCGTGATCGAGACGACGATCGCGAAGATGACGACCGCCTCGACGTTGATCTCCGCGAGGATCGTCATGACCGGTCCTCCGGCGTCGTGGCGGTCACGTCACGACCCGTCTGCGTCTCACCCGTGGTGGAGAAGCGCGCCGGACCGCGCTCGGCCTCCTCCGCCGTCTCCAGCGCCCGCGCGGCGGCTCGCTCCGCGAGCGGATCGAACTCGTTGTCCGCCTTGCGCATGTACCAGAGCCCCAGGACCAGCACCATCACGAACTGCGTCAGCGCGAGGCAGTAGCCGACGGTGAGTCCCTCGTAGACGCTCTCGCCCATGAAGTCGCTCGCGTAGCCCGCGAGGAGGATGAAGCCGAGGTACCAGGCGAGGAAGAAGACGGTCGCTGGGATCACGAAGCGGCGCTTCGCCGTCACCAGCTCCTGGAATTCGGGAGATCGCTCCGCGCGCTCCCAGTCGATGGGCCGGTCGAGCACGTCCGGCTCGCCGGTACGACCCGTGTGTGCAGCCATGTCCCCTCCCGTTGAGAACGTCTGCGGCGCGTAATGTTCCCGTCGCCACGGGTCCGTAGAAGCGCAGATCGCCGAATGGCCCATCGGCGCGACGAACGGTCCTGACGGCACGACAAGCGGCGAGGAGAGGAGGCTCGCACCGGCGTGGATGTCGTCCTGGGGATCCTGATCGGGCTCGGGCTCGCCGCCTCCGCATGGGCCGCGCAGCGGCTCGTCTGGAACCCGCGCCGGGTGCTCAGTCCGGAGGGGGTCGCGATGCAGGCCGCGCTGCACGCCGCCACCGCGACGCTGCCGCACCTGCGCAGGGGGTTGCGGCGCGACACGGCGGATGAGGCGATCGGCCACCTGCGCGCATTGCTGCAGGCTCCGGCGGTCGCGCTCGCCGACCGCGAGGCGATCCTGGCCTACGACGGGGTGGGCCACGAGCACCACCGGGGCGGGGACCCGCTCGGCGGCCTGTTGACCTCCGGGCGCGACACCCGCGTGCACGTCGAGACGCACCTGCAGTGCTCGGAGCCGCTGTGTCCGCTGAAGGCCGCGATCGTGGCGCCGCTCGTCGTCGGGGACTCGCGTATCGGCAGCCTGATCGCGCTGTACACCGACGGCGGGCGCCTGCGGATCGAGGACACGCGGGTGGCCCAGGACGCCGCGAGCCTCGTCGCCGCGCAGCTCGAGCTCGCGATGCTCGAGGCGCAGGGGGAGCGGCTGGCCTCCGCGGAGCTGCGCGCACTGCGCGCCCAGATCTCGCCGCACTTCATCTACAACGCGCTGGCGGCCGTCGCGAGCTACATACACTCGCGTCCCGAGGAGGCGCGCGAGCTGCTGACGGACTTCGCGGAGTTCACGCGCTACGCGTTTCGCCGCGAGCGTCCGCACGTGCATCTCGCCGACGAGCTGACCTACGTCGAGAAGTACCTGCGGCTCGAGCACGCGCGCTTCGGCGAGCGTCTACATGTTCGCCTGGAGGTGGCGCCGGAGATCCTCCAGGCCGTGGTTCCGGTGCTGTCGCTGCAGCCGCTCGTCGAGAACGCCGTGCGGCACGGCGTCGAGCCGCGGTCGGGCGTCGTGCACGTCACGATCGTGGGGCGCGACCTGGGCGGGGACGTGGAGCTGCGCGTCAGCGACGACGGCCCAGGGCTCGACGCCGAGGCGGCGCGCGCCGCGCTCGACGGGTCGGGCGGCGGCATCGGGCTGCCGAACGTCCACAGCCGCCTGCAGGCGACGTTCGGCCCGGCCTACGGGCTGGAGATCGAGTCCGAGCCCGGTGAGGGCACGACGGTGATCATGACCCTTCCCAAGTTCCGGGCCGGGGTGCGCGCCGCATGACGGGGAAGACTTCGTCTTCCCTTAGGGACAGCCTCGCCAGGGGCTCGGCTCTCCCGGGCGGGAGGTCCTGATGAGGGAGTTGGCGGTGCTCTGCGCCGACGACGAGCGCCCGGCGCTCGAGGATCTCGAGCGGCTGCTGCAGGGATCGGAGCTCGTCGGCGAGGTGGAGGCCGTCGACGGGCCGGCGCAGGCGCTCTCGGCGCTCGCGCGGCGGCCGTTCGACGCGCTCTTCCTCGACGTGCGGATGCCCGGCATGGACGGCGTCGAGCTGGCCCGGGTCATCGGCCGCTTCGCGACCCCGCCTGCCGTCGTGTTCGTGTCGGCCTACGAGACCGCGGCGGTGGACGCGTTCGAGCTGGGCGCCGTGGACTACCTGGTCAAGCCGGTCAGCCGGCGGCGGCTGGACGAGGCGCTGGCGCGCGTGGCCGCGACGCGGTCGCACGCGATGGGCCAGGAGGCGGACGACGTCGTCCCCGTCCCGACGGCGCGCGGCGGCACGCGGTTGATCCCGCGATCCTCGATCCTCTACGTGCAGGCGTACGGCGACTACGTCCGGATCGTGAGCGACGAGGGGCGCTTCCTCCTGCGCGACGCCCTGGCCGACGTCGAGGAGCGCTGGACGCCGTTCGGGTTCGCCCGCGTCCACCGGGGCTATCTCGCGAACATGCGGCGCGCGACGGAGGTGCGCCCGCAGCTGAACGGGACGGCAGTGCTGGTGCTGGAGGACGGCAGCGAGGTGCCGATCGCACGACGGCAGGTCGGCGAGCTGCGGCGGAGGCTGCGCGCGGGCTCATGAGCGCGGGGCCTCCTCGCGACGAGCTAGCCGAGACGACCGCGGTCGGCGAGATCTACCTGCGGCGGCTTGTGCGGGCGCAGCTGGGCCTCTCGCTCACGGCGCTGCTGAGCTTCGGCGGCGTGTTCGCGGGGCTTCCGCTCGCCCTCTGGCTGGCGCCGGGGGTCGACGACGCGCAGCTGCTCGGCGTCCCGTTGACCCTGCTCGTGCTCTGCGTCGCCGTCTTCCCGATCCTCATCGGCGTCGGCCGGCTCTACGAGCGCCGGGCGAACGCGCTGGACGAGGCGTTCCGCGACCTCGTCGGCGGACACGACGTCGACGCATGATCGCGATCGCCGCCGTCACGACCGTGGCCCTCGCCACGATCGGCCTCGGCGCATGGGGCGTGCGGCTTGCGCGCACCACGTCGGACCTCTTCGTCGCCTCCCGCGCGGTGACGCCGTGGTGGAACGCGGCGGCGATCTCCGGCGAGTACCTCTCCGCGGCGAGCTTCCTCGGCATCGCCGGCCTGCACATGCGCATCGGCGCCGCGGCGCTCTGGCTGCCGCTCGGCTTCACGGCGGGGTACCTCGCGCTGCTGCTGTTCGTCGCCGCGCCGCTGCGCCGCTACGGCTCCTACACGATCCCCGACTTCGCCGAGGCCCGCCTCACGAGCCCGCGGCTGCGGACGCTCACCGCGGTCGTGGTGCTCGGCATCGGCTGCATCTACCTCGTCCCGCAGCTCAAGGGAGCCGGACTCACGCTCGGTGAGATCACCGGCGCGCCCTACTGGCTGGGGATCCTCATCGTCGGAGCGATCGTGGCGAGCAACGTCGGCCTCGGCGGCATGCGCGGGATCACGTACGTGCAGGCGTTCCAGTACTGGGTCAAGACGTTCGCGATCGCGCTGCCCGCGTGCCTGCTGCTGATCCACCTCGGCGGTCTCCCCGAGCGCGCGGCGCTGTTCGGGCGCGAACTGCCCGCCGCGGGCCCGTCCGGGCTCGTCGTCGAACTTGACGACGCGCAGCGCGTGGAGTTCCCGCGCGCCACGAGCTACACGCTCGACGGCCGGCCGCAGCGTGCGGCCGCCGGCGAGGAGCGCGTCCTCCCCGCGGGGCGGCTGGTGCTGCCGCCGGGCGCGGCGGTGCCGGTCGCGGAGGGCACCACCCCGAAGCGCGGACGGGAGTGGGCGGAGCCGGTGAGCCCGGGCGGCGACGCGTCGCCCGTGTTCGTCTACTCGCTGCTGCTGGCGACGTTCCTGGGGACGATGGGGCTCCCCCACATCCTCGTGCGGTTCTACACGAACCCCGATGGTCCCGCCGCCCGGCGTACGACGGTGCGCGTCCTCGGCCTGCTCGGGCTCTTCTACCTGTTCCCCGCGGTCTACGGGCTGCTCGGGCGAGCGCTCGTGCCCGAGCTCTACATCACCGGCGAGACCGACGTGGTCGTCCTCCGGCTGCCGGAGGCAGCCTGGGCCGGGGTCCCCGGGGAGCTGCTCGGGGCGCTCGTGGCGGCGGGCGCGTTCGCGGCGTTCATGTCGACGGCGTCGGGGCTGCTCGTGTCCGTCTCGGGCACGCTCTCGTTCGACCTCTGGCGCCGGCAGGAGCGCTCGGCGGCGAAGCGCCGCCGCGCGTTCCGGATCGCGGCGCTCGTCGGCATGGTCGTCCCCGCGCTCCTCGCGCTCGGCGCGCGCGGGCTCGACATCAGCCTCCTCGTCGGCTGGGCGTTCGCGGTGGCCGCGAGCACGTTCTGCCCCTTGCTGCTGCTCGGCATCTGGTGGCCGCGCCTCACGACCGCGGGAGCGGCGACGGGCATGATCGTCGGCGGGCTGACGGCCAGCGGGTGCATTCTCGCCGGGCTGCTCGCGGCGGACGGGAACGGCGAGGTGCTCGAGGCGCTGCTCGCCCAGCCGGCCGCGCTGTCCGTGCCGCTGGCGTTCGCGACGATGATCGGCGTGTCGCTGCGGGGACGCCGCCGCTCGGACTGGGGGGCGCAGATGCTCGCGCTCCACGGGCCCGAGGGGCTCGGCCTCGAGGAGCTCGGGCTCGCGCGCCGGGCGTGATCTGGCGGCTCGCCTGCGTACCCTGTCGGCGTGCCAGAGGAGACCGACGCGTTCGGCCGGCCGTTGCGCGGCGAGGAGACCGACGCTTTCGGGGCGCCGGTCGGCCCCGACTCGCAGCCGCCGCCGCAGTGGCAGGCCCCAGTAGCGGAGACGGCGTGGATGCCGCCGATCAGCGCCCCGACGCCGGCGGGCTGGTGGCACCGGGTCGGCGCGGCGATCCTGGACTCGATCGTGGTCGGCATCCTGGGCGCCATCCTCGGTGGCGTGGTCGCGACGGTGACGGACGCGGACGAGGACGCCGGGACCGCGATCGCCGCGGGGGCCGCGCTCGTGGTGACCGGGCTGTACTACGGCCTGCTCATGGCGCGCGGCGGCTCGCGCAACGGACAGACGTGGGGCAAGCAGGCGGTCGGCATCCGCGTCACCCGCGCCGACGGAGCGCCCGTCGAGCTCGGCTTCGCGCTGCTGCGCGAGGTCGTCGTCAAGACGCTCCTCTTCGGCTACGTCGCGCTCGTCACGCTGTACCTCGCCACGATCGTCAACTACCTCTGGCCGCTGTGGGAGCCGCAGAACCGCGCGCTCCACGACAAGATCGTTCGGAGCCGCGTCGTGCGCAGGTGACGCGGGCCCCGGTGGCGGCGCGACCGGGGGTGGTCTCCGCCTCCTGTGTCGTCTGACTGTCGCATCGCGGTAGTCAAACGACACACGATGAGCTGAGCCCTCGCCCGGTCGACCTTCTGCATCGCAGGAGGCTGTCGCGTAACGCGCGCCGCTGCGCCGTGGGGTGCGTGCAAGGCCGATCGTGGCGCGGCGCGGGACTGTTCGGGCCGCGCATCTGGCCCGGCCGACGTCGTTAGCCGGCCGGGGCTGTGCTGTGGCGCCAGAGCTTGAGGAGGTTATGGGTGGTGGCGATGAGGTCGATCTCGGCCTGAACGGCGGCCCTTCCGCGTCTGAGTAGGCGGGTGATGGCGCGGTGGTGCTTGATGTGCGCGAAGACTGGTTCGGCGATCTGTTGGCGGCGCCGGTAGGCGCGCTGGCCCTCCTCGGTGGCCAGGATCTCGCGCATCCGCCGGGTCTCGGGTTGCATGGTCTGGGTGCTGCGGGCCTTGCGGTCCATCGGCGGGACGAGCACGCGCGTGCCGCGCCGTTGCAGCGCCCCGATCTGGGCGCTGTTCCAGTAGCCGCTGTCGGCGAGGACCTCCCCGATCACGTCGGTGATCCCGACGCGCGCGAGGTTGGCCTGGGCGTGCTGCAGGGTTGGCGCGAGCTGTCCCTGGTCGGGCGCGATGCCGGTGGCGCGCATGGCGAGAATGATCTGACCGTCGGCGACGGCGCTGTGGACGTTGTAGCCCTGCAACAGCGTCCCGCGGTGATGGACGACCGCCGAGTCGGGATCGGTCAGGTTGTACTTCGTGTTGGCGAGCTTGTGGCGCTGCTGCACCGTCGGCCGCGCCCCCGGCGGGCGTCCCGTCGGCGCGCGGCCCGTCGCGGCCCGCTCCTGCCGGCGGCGCTCGTGCATCTGCGCGCGCTCAGCCTCGATCTCCTGCGCGCCCCGGCGTGCGCGCTCCAACAGCTCGCGGATGCGCGCCGGGCGGCCGATCGCGTCGGCCAGCTCGGCGGGCAGCTCATCGCCGCGGCGCTCACCGAACCGCGCGTCCTCGGCGGCGTCGATGTCGGCCGCCTCACCCAGGATCCGCGCCGCCTCCTCGCGCAGCTGGTCGTGTGTGCGGTTGGCGTCCGTCGACGCGTTGGCCGCCAGCTTGGTGGAGTCCACCGCGACCGTCCCGACCCGGACCATCCCGGCGTCCGGCACAGCGCCAAGACCTCGAAGAACAACCCCGACAGGGCATCCTGATGCCGGGCGCGAAACCGGGCGATCGTCGCGTGATCGGGCGCCCTGTTGGCCGCGATCACCCGGCACGCCACATCCTCCACGCAGCGCCGCTCGATCGCGCGCGAAGACCGCACCCCGACGGCGTAGTTGTAGAGCAACAGCGCGGTCATCATCGTCGGGTCATGCGCCGGCCGGCCGTGCCCGTCGGCGCGATAGGTCCCAGAGATCGCGCGCAACTCCAGCGACTCCACCACGCCGATCACGAAGCGGGCCAAATGGTCGGCCGGCAGCCACTCGCTCACGCTCGGCGCCAACAACATCACCTGCTCGCGATCACACGACAAAAAGCGCTGCGCCATCCACAAAGGATCCCCGGCGCGCCGGACAGACCCGGGGTTTATGCGACAGCCTCCATCGATGCACGACGGCGACCGCGTGGCCGAGCGGGCCGGCAACGCCCGAACCCCAGCCACCCCGGTGTCCCCTCGATGCCGGCTCACCGGCGCCTGCGGCGCTTGCGCGAGCGCGGCCCGTCGGTGGGCTGCGGCGGGTCGCCGCGCGGATCGCTCGGGTCCTCGGCGGGCACGTCGTCGTCCTCGCCGGGCTCCTCGCCGCGGCGCTCCGCCTCGCGGCGCTCGCGCAGCTCCTGCTGCGACGGCCACGGCTCGGCCTTGCCGCTGCGCCAGGCAGGCGGCACGCCGCCCATCCACCGCCCGAGCAGCAGCAGGCCGAACGCGATGAGGAAGAACGACCGGATGATCCCCGGCTGGTCGATCGGCAGAACCAGCAGGACGCCCGAGATGATCCCGAGCACGCCGAAGAACCGCGTGAACAGGCCGACGCGCATCGCGTTCAGCGACAGGATGACGAGCGCGAGCGCGAGACCGAAGCGCCCCAGCTGGTAGATGATCGTGGCCGCCTGCACCGCGGAGCCGGAGATCGCGTCACGTGCCGCGCCGCTCGTCTGGACGGTCTGATCCGCGAAGTCCTTCGCATCGATCGAGAACGCGATCGTGTAGACGAGGAAGCCGACGCCGGAGAGCAGACAGCCGGAGACAGTCGCCACGATGCCGCCGCGGCCGAGGCTCGGATTGCGTGCTTGGATCGCGAGGAACAGGTAGCGAAGCGGGAAGAGCATCAGGAGCGCCGCGAGCGCGACGAGGACGCCGCCGAGCGCCTGGATGACGACGTGCTCCCCGATCCAGTTGACCTGCTGGGCGAGGATGCCCTCTGGCAGGTCGCGGCCCTGGACAGCGTCGGACAGCGCCGGGAGCAGCGTGATGACCTCGTCGGAGTCGTTGGGCAACGACTGGCTGACCAGTGTGCTGGCGATGCCTCCCGCGAGCGTCGCGACACCCGCCGCGATGGAGGTTGCGGCGGCGCGCGTGCGGCCCTCCTGCTCGCGCGCGAGGGCGACCTCGGGGTCGACGTCACTCATCAGCGCACGTGCGGAGCGGGCACGGCGGCCAGTGTAGTCACAGCCCCTTCACCGCCGCGACGACGTCCCCGTCGGTGCGGCGGACCGCGCCGGGGACGAGCGCGGCGGCCTCGTCGGCGGCCGCCGCCAGGTGGCGGTCGCCCTCCGCGGTCACGAAGACGAGCGGCGCGGCGATCGAGCGCAGCTCCCTCCGGCTCGGCGACCAGGTGGCAAGGCCGGCGTAGTCGGCGAAGAACCCGCGCGGCGACGCCTGCGCGCGCTCGACGTGCTCGCCGTCCGCGTGCGGCCCGAGCCAGCGCGCGATGGCCTCCTGCGGCCCTCCCTCCTGCAGCGCGTCCTCCAGCAGCTTGCGCTGGGCGGCGAGGTCCTCGTTCGACGCCGGGACGAAGGCGTACAGGGGCACGTCGCTGAGGACCGCGCTCTCGACGACCTGCGGGCGGCGCACGAGCAGGTCGAGGGCCACGAGCCCGCCGAACCCGATCCCGACGAGGCGCGCGCGGGGCACGTCGAGTGCCGCGAGCAGCGCGGCGGCGTCCTCCCCCTGCTCCTGCACGGTGGTGGCGGCGTACGGCTCCGGCGCCCCCGAGCCGCCGTAGCCGCGGCGGTCGTAGGCGACGACGCGCCCCGCCAGCGCCTCGCGCAGGCCCGCGGCGGCCCACGCGCCGGACGCCATCCCGTGGATCACGAGCGTGGTGGGCGGGCCTGTGCCCGTGTCCTCGTAGGCAAGCGGGACTCCTGCGCCCTCGACCGTCGGCATCACCGGCGAGCCTAGAGGGCGCGGGATGCGCGACGTTCTACGATGAGGACATGGAAGGTGGATTCGGAGGACTCTTCGGCGACCCGGACGAGCTGCAGCGCCGCATGGCGGAGTTCGCCGAGCAGATGCAGGGCCAGCAGCGCCTGGCCTGGGCCGACAACGCCATCAAGCTCGCGGTCGACATGACCGTCGCGGCGATCAACCGCATGAACGTCCAGGGAACCGTGGATCAGCAGGCGGAGCAGATTCGCTCGGTGATCGCCACGGTGTTCCCCGAGGCGGTCACGCTCGTGCGCGAGGCACGGGAAGGCCTGCGGTGATGCGGTGATCGGTCGCTAGCGCGACCTCTCACCGTCGGGAGCCTGTCGCAGAGCGACAGTCTCCCAGCATTAGGCTGGTCTCGGCGCCTGCTGTTGACGTTCTGACTCGCGGTGCTCGCGCCCCAGCTGGATCGCCTCCTTGAACGAGCGGATCCGGAAGATGAAGAACAGGGCCAGGAAGCCGACGAAGAGCGTCCACGCGCCGATCGCAATCTGCTGCCCGACCGAGTAGGCCGCGACCGTCGCGGCGGGCGCGCTGCCGCTGAACACCTTCACGAGCAGCGCCTGCTGCACGCCGGCGCCGCCCGGCGTGAAGGGCACGACGGCGGCCACCGCGTTCACGCCCAGCACCAGCAGGGCGTTGCGCACCGATCCTCCGACGTTGAACGCGTCCAGCAGCATCCAGAACGCGAGGAAGCGAAAGCACCAGCCTGCCAACTGCCAGACGAAGACCTCGCGCATGTAGCGGCGGCGGTCGCGCAGGATGGTCAGGCCCTGGCGCACCCGCGCCCAGAACGCCCGAACGCGGTGGGAGAGCATCGCGAAGCCGGCGAGCACGCCGACGCCGAGCGCCGTGAGCACGAAGAGCAGGAAGCGCGGGTGGGAGGCGAAGAACTGCAGGTCGAACGCGGGGATCTTCGAGAAGTCCGGCGGCTTCGGGAACGCGCCCTGGGTGAAGGCGAAGGTGAGGATGAACACGCCCATGACGGCGTCGAACACCGCCTCGACGAAGAACGCCGCGCCGACCGCCGGATACGTGCTGTTCGGCACCGACGACTTGACCAGGAAGAGCTTGATCACGTCGCCGCCCCGGGCCGGCACGACGTTGTTGAACCCGTACGCGGCGATGTAGGCGCCCCAGATCCTTCGGAACGCGATGCGCTCGCCCGGATACGCGGCACGCAGGGTGTGGAAGAACCCTCGCGCGCGCAGGGTCAGGTACACGAGGAACGACATCAGCCCGAGGAAGAGCGGCCCCCAGCCCACCTCCCCGAGGCTGGAGAAGAAGTCCCCGGCCGCATTGAGGAAGCTCTCGACGCTCGAGCCGATCGACGCCAGCATCCGCCCCGATCCTACGATCGCGCCCACGCGCTACCTCGGCGTGCGCCAGAGCAGCCAGAGCGGGGGCGCGCCGCCCGGCAGGTCGAGGCGGCGCTGCACCTCGAAGCCGTGGCGCGCGTAGAAGCTCACGTTCCTCTCCGTCGCCGTCTCCAGGTACGCGGGCATCCTCTCGGCATCGCAACGTTCGAGGACCGGCTGGATGAGCGCCGAGCCGATGCCCTCCCGCCGCCGCTCGGGCGCTGTGCCGAGCACCGACAGGTAGAAGTGCTCCTGGAGCGGATGCGCGACCTCGATCCGCGTCATCGCCCGCATGGTCCGCAGCAGGCGCGGCAGCAGCGGCGGCAGCAGGACGAGCATGTGGGCGGTCTGACGCAGGTCCTCCCGCCACTGGCCGGGAAGCGCCCAGAGCGCCGCGCCGGCGTGATCGGAGGTGGTGTAGAGCTCGCCCTGCGGCGCGAGGCGGTGCAGGCTGACGCGGAAGGAGCGCTCCACGTGGCGATCCCTGCTGCGCTCGCGCGGGTACAGCCAGCTCGTCAGCGGGTCAGCGTGGAACGCGCGGGCGAGCACGCGCGCCATCGCCGGGAAGTCCGCGTGGCGGGCAGGGCGAACCGTCGAGGGCACGTCGACCGCCATCACGCCGGCGGCGGGGTCTGCGCCGGCGTCCAGCGGGACGGGTGCATCGGCTGCCAGGCCTCGAGGCGCTCCAGCAGCTCGACCGGCTCGCCGTCGCTCAGGACGAGCTCTCGATGCTCGCTGCGCTGGAAGCCCTGGTCGTGCGCATGATCGAGAAGCGTCTCCAGCGGCGCGTAGTAGCCGGCGACGCTCAGCAGGCCGACCGGCTTGAGGTGGATGCCGAGCATCGTCCACGTGGCGGCCTCGACGATCTCCTCCAGGGTGCCCAGCCCGCCGGGCAGGGCGATGAAGGCGTCCGAAAGCTCCGCCATGCGGGCCTTGCGCTCGTGCATCGTCTCGACGACCTCCAGGCGCGTCAGCCGGCCATGGCCGATCTCGCGATCCTGCAGCGCACGGGGGAGGACGCCGATGACCTCGCCGCCGGCGTCCAGCGCGGCGTCCGCCAGGGCGCCCATGAGCCCGACCGCCGCGCCGCCGTAGGTGATGCCGATCCCGCGATCGGCGAGCAGCCGCGCGAGGCTCGCGGCAGCGTCCGCGTAGACCGGGTCGGCGCCGGGGCTCGAGCCGGCATACAGGCAGATGCGGCGCAGGGTCGGCATGCCGTCGCGCGCTACGCGACCACTCCCTGCGGCATCGGGAAGCGCCCGGCCTTCGCCAGCTGACCCTCGATGCGGAAGCCCAGACCGGCAAGCCACTCGCTCGCCTCGAGCAGGGCGTCGAGGTCCACGCCCGTGTGGACGCCCTCGCGCTCGAGCATGAACACGAGGTCCTCGGTGGCGATGTTGCCAGTCGCGGCCGGCGCGAACGGGCAGCCCCCGAGCCCGGCCAGCGACGCGTCGAGGATCGCCGCGCCCTCCTCGACGGCCGCGAACGCGCAGGCATAGCCGGTGTTGCGGGTGTTGTGGAAGTGCGCTCCGAGGCGGGCCTTCAAGCCGGCGGCGCCACGCAGGATCTCGCGCACCTGGCGGGGCACCGCGACGCCGATCGTGTCCGCGAACACGATCTCGTCCGCCCCCACAGCGTCGAGCGACTCCGCCAGCGCGAGCACCTGTTCCGGCGAGACCTCGCCCGAGAACGGACAGCCGAAGCTCGTGGACAGGATCACGCCGGTCGCGATCCCGGCCTCCTTCGCGCGCGCGATCACTCGCCGCGCGGCCGCCAGCCCGTCGTCACTGCTCGCGCCGGCGTTGCGCTGGTTGAACGCATCCGAGGCGGCAAAGGTGAAACGGACGCCGGGCAGGCCCGACTCGACCAGCCGGTCGAACCCGCGCTCGTTGAGGACGAGCCCGCAGCAGCGCGACCGCTCCCGCGCCGGGAGCGCCGCGATGACCTCCTCCGGCGCATACATCTGCGGAACGCGGTCGGCCCGGACGAAGCTCGTCAGCTCGACGCGGGGCACCGACGCCGCGAGCACGCGCCGGCCGAACTCGGCGCGCGTCTCCGGGTCGAGCGTGGGGCTTGCGTTCTGGAGTCCGTCGCGGGGCCCTACGTCGACGATCTCGACGTCCATCGCGAGCCGGCTCCTCAGCTCGCCGCGTGCTCCGCGAGGCGCCCGAGGACGAGCTCGTCGTGCTCCGCGGGCTTGACGTTGCGCAGCACGTCGGACACGACGCCCTCCTCGTCGATGACGAACGTGGTGCGCTCGTTGCCGAAGTACCGCTTCCCGTACCTGGACTTCTCGACCCAGACGCCGTAGCGGTCCGCGACGGCGTGCTCCTCGTCGGCGAGCAGCGTGAAGTTCAGGCCCTGCTTGTCGTGGAACTTCTTGACCGCCTTCACGGGGTCGGGCGAGACACCGAGCACGACGGCGCCCGCGGTGTCGTACTCGCGCACATGGTCGCGGATGCCGCAGGCCTGGGTGGTGCAGCCGGGCGTGTCGGCCTTGGGGTAGAAGTAGAGGACGACGCGCTTTCCGCGGAGGTCGCTCAAGCGGGTCGGGTTGCCGTCCTGGTTGTGGAGCTCGAAGTCGGGAGCGGGCTGGCCAGGTTCGATCATCCCTTGATCCTACGGAGGCGACGCGCCGGCCACGATCAGCTCGGCGTTCGTGCCTAGCCGGGGTCGACCGCCACCCCGAACGGGAAGCTGAGCCCGGTGATGAAGCTCTGGTTGACGTTCTGGCCGTCCAGGTCGGCGCGGCCGATCGTGCCGCCGCCGCTGTTCGTCCAGTACACGTGGCCCGAGTCGACCGCCACCCCCGCGGGCCCGTTGGCGCCGGTGATGAAGCTCTGGTTGACGTTCTGGCCGCTCAGGTCGGCGCGGCCGATCCCGCTGCCGGTGGTCCAGTAGACGTGGCCCGAGTCGACCGCCACCCCCTCGGTCTGGTCGATGCCGGTGATGAAGCTCTGGTTGACGTTCTGGCCGTCCAGGTCGGCGCGGCCGATCGTGCCGGCCCCGTCGTTGGCCCAGTACACGTGGCCCGCATCGACCGCCACGCCCACGGGGAAGGCGGCGCCGGTGATGAAGCTCTGGCTGACGTTCTGGCCGCCCAGGTCGGCGCGGCCGATCGTCCCGCTGCTGAGATTGGCCCAGTAGACGTGGCCCGAGTCGACCGCCACCGACGTGGGGAAGTCAGCGCCGGTGATGAAGCTCTGGCTGACGTTCTGGCCGCCCAGGTCGGCGCGGCCGATCGTCCGGCCGTTGATGTTGGCCCAGTAGACGTGGCTCGAGTCGACGGCCACACCCTCCGGGCCGCTGGCGCCGGTGATGAAGCTCTGGTTGACGTTCCCGCCGCCCACGTCGGCGCGGCCGACCGTGTTGCTCTCCCGGCTGGTCCAGTAGATGTGCCGGGTCGGGACCGCGACCGTGAACCCGCGCGACGCCGACGCCACCCCGCCGTCGGTCAGCGTCAGCGAGACCGTGAACGTGTAGGAGCCGTTCTGTAGGCCGCTATACGACTTGCTCGAGCGCGACCCGTCGGACCCGAACGCGACCGGGGCGTCACAGGGACCCGACGACGATGTCGGCCCCGACAGCGAGCAGGTCAGGCTCTGCGTCGCCTTCGGCTTGCGGTTGTAGGTGAACGCGAACGACACCGAGCCCGAGCTCAGCGTCGCGCCCGCGCCAGGCGACGGGCTGACGAACGTGAGCGCCGGGCTATTCGCCCCCCAGGCACTCGCCGCCGCAACGACGAACAGGACGGCCGCCGCAGCTGCCACGAGCGACACCCTTCGCACGCCAGAGCCCATCCCGCTCTCCTCTCGACACGTGCGTCCACGCGCCACGAAGCCCAAGCCGAACGAACCCGCGTCCAGCCGCTAGAGGGGCGAACCTACACACATCAATCCGGCCAAACAAGCCGATCGCCTACTTTTCACTGTGACGACGCACCCGAGCCATCGCTGACCGCCACCGGCCTCGGCGACTGTCCTCGGTACGGCGACGGGCGCCCGCCCCGATCCGCCCGCGCCACTACGATCAGCTTGTCGAGCGATAGAGGAGATGACGATGCTCGATCCGGAGCAGATCGACCTGAGCGAGCTCGGGCAGGCGCTCCACGATCACTCCGACGACCACGAGTGGTGGTTCGATCCGGCCACGGGCGAGCTTGTCGTCTGGAGCGAGCTGACCGGCGACGAGCTCGGCGAGGAGCACCCCGGCGGCCGTGGGCTGATCTTCGTCGAGCCGGTCCCGTCCCACGACGCGTACGACGACATGGTGCAGTTCGCCGCGCGCGTGCCCGACCCGGCGCTCGCGAGACGCCTCGAGCGGGCGCTCGGCGGCCGTGGCGCCTTCCGGAGGTTCAAGGACGAGCTCTATGACCATCCCGACGTCCGGGCGGACTGGCATGGGTTCGTCGACGCTCGGATGGCGCGCCGCGCAGCCGATTGGCTCGCGGACCAGGGTGTGATCGATCGCGTCGCGCGCGATGCCCTGGTGGCGGCCCACCCCGACCCGGCGCAGAGCGCGACGGGGATGGGCCGGTCTCTCCTCGCTCGCCAGGTGGCTCACGATCTGCGCGACCTCTTCGGAGGGCGCCTCGTGCAGGTGCGACTGTTCGGCTCGTCCGCCCGCGGAGACGAGGACCCGGAGTCCGATCTCGATCTGCTCGTCGTCCTTGCGGATCCGGTCGACTTCTGGTCGGACCGCTCGCTCATGGACGACATCCTCTGGCGCCACACGCTCGAGAGCGGGATCGTCGTGAGCGCGCTTCCCGTCTCGGCCGACGACGTCGCCGCGCCGACGAAGCCCGCGCTGAGGCGTGCGATCGACGAGGGCATCGCCGTCGCGTGACCGGTCGGCACCGCGAGCTGCACCGAGCCGAAGAGGAGCTGGCGGCCGCGCGGCATCTGAGGTCGGGTGGCTTCGCGGCCCAGGCGATCTCGCGGGCGTACTACGGCGCGTTCTTCGCGGCCGAGGTCGCCTTGGCGCGGCTCGGCGAGGCGCGAGCGCGGCACTCCGGCGTCATCGCCGCGTTCGGCCAGCTTCTCATCCGTGCCGGTGACATGGATCCCGATGCCGGGAAGCTTCTCCGCTCGCTGTTCGACCGCCGAAGCGCAGCGGACCACGACTGGATCGACCCGCCCTCCGACACCGAAGCCGAGCGGGCGATCGCCGACGCCGAGCACGTCGTCCGCGCAGTCGCCGACTGGCTCGATCGGTCGCCGCGCTGAGCCGCGCTACGGGCGCGACGCCACGCCGCGCAGGTGCGCCGCCGCGTCCTCGAGCCGATCGTCGCCCCAGAAGGTGGCGTCGTCGATCGCGACGGTCGGCACGCCCATCACGCCGAGCTCGTATGCCGCCTCCGTCGCCTCGCGGAGCTCGAGCTTGACCGCGGGATCGCGCGTGGCCTCCTCGACCTCGCGAGCATCGAGGCCCGCGTCGCGCGCCGCCCGCAGCACCTGGCCGGGAATGCTGAGGTCCGCCCCCTGCTGGAACGCCAGCCGGTATGCCGTCCGCGCGAGCTCACGGCCGCGTCCGGCCGCGAACGCGAACGTCGTCGCGCGCATCGCGAACAGGGAGTTCGTCGGCCACGGGTCCGGCCAGCGCATCGGCGGCAGCCCGTAGCCGCGCGTGCGGCGCTCGATCTCGGCCATGCCGGCCTGGCGGCGCCGGTGGTCGCCCAGCGCCCACGTGCTGCGGCCGGTGAGGCGGAACAGCCCGCCGAGCAGGACGGGCTGCCAGTCGACCGGATCCGGGAGGACCGTCGCGATCCGCTCGGCGGCGAGGTACGCGTACGGCGATCCGAGGTCGAAGTAGAACGTGACGCGGGGCATGGTTCGTTAAACTGAACGACTCGTTCTCTATGATAGAACAGCGTCCAAGCAGCGAGCTCCAGGAGCGGCTCGCGGCGAACCTCCGGCGGCTGCGGATCGCGCGCCATCTCACGCTCTCCGAGCTCGCCCGCGCGACCGGCATGAGCAAGGCGACGCTGTCGGGCATCGAGAACGGGCGCGCCAACCCGACGATCGAGACGCTCGCCGGCCTGGCCGCCGCGTTGCGCGTGTCCGTCGTCGAGCTCGTCGACGACCCGCCGGTGGGCGACGTTCGGATCGTCCGCGCCGCCGAGCAGGGCGTCGCCGAGCAAGACGGCCTGCTGCGCCGCGAGATCGAGACGCTGTCGCCCGAAGGGCGCGTGCACGTCGCCGAGATGACGCTGGACGCGCGCCAGCAGCGCGAGATGCAGCCTCTGGCGGAGGGCTCGCGCGTGCGCGTGTACGTCCTGCGCGGCGCCTTGGTCGCGGGTCCGGTCGAACGCAGCACCGAGCTCGGCAAGGGCGACTACATGGCGTTCCCCGCCGACGTCCCGCACGTCTACGCCACGGGCCGGCACGCCGCCCACGCTCTGCTTCTGACGCAGGAGGTCGACTGAGATGCGCCCGGGCGAGGTCTGGATCCGCGAGCTCGAGCCGCGCGATCGCGTGGTGCTCGCCTACGTCTTCCGTCACCTGGGGGAGGCGTCGCGCTACCAGCGCTACCTGAGCATCAAGCGCACGCTGCATCCGTCCGAGCTCGATCGCCTCACCGGCGTCGATCACTGGCACTCCGACGCGATCGTCGCGTGGTCGCCGGTGCCGCGGGCCCCGATCGGGATCGCCCGGTACGTGCGCACCGACGAGTTCGACGTCGCTGAGATCGCGGTGGAGGTCGTCGACGACTGGCAGCGGCGGCGGGTCGGCGAGGCGCTGCTGGTCGCGCTGCGGGAACGGGCGGTGCGCGCGGGCGTCCGTCGGTTCACGGCGTCGCTGCTCTCCAGCAACCGCGGTGCGCTTGCGCTTGCCCGCCGATTGGGCCCGTGCACGATCACGGGCAGCAACCACGACGTCATGGAGATCGAGGTCCGCTGGGCCTGACATCCCGGCGCGAACTGCGCGCGTGCGACGGGCGACGGGGGGTAATCCCGGGGTCACACCACGAGGAGGGAGTCACCCCCATGACCCGCACAACCTCGCCCACGCGAACCGCCTCACGATTCTCGAGAACCGGCGCTCCGACGACGCCCCGGTCCCGCCTGGGCCGGCAGCGAGCGACGACGGGATCGCCCCGTCACGGCCTGACGGGCGGCTGGCTGCAGCGTCGGCAACCGCCGAAGTCCGGCGCGAAGCGGGCGCTCGAGCGCGTCACGTCGGCGGTGCCGGGCATGGGGAAGGACGCCTCGCGCGGCTCGTCGAGCAGCAGGCGGCGCCGCGGCGGGAAGGCCGGCGGCTTCGCGCTCGTCACCGCCGCCGCCGGCATGGCGATCAAGAACCGCCAGAAGCTCATGTCGATGTTCCGGCGCCAGGGCTCCGACTCGCGGTCCGACACCGAGACGTCGCCCGTCGAGGCGGGCACGCGCCCGACCGCCGGAGCGGCCGACCCCATGCGCAGCGGCAACATCGCGCCGACCGACCCGGGCAACCGCCCCGACATCGCGCCGCCGGCGAACTGACCTGTCGGGTCAGAGCGCCGCGACCGGCTGCGGCGCGACGCGCGGTGCGGCGTCCGTGGCCGTTTCCGACGCTCCTCGCCCGGCGGTTGTGATGGCCTGGGCCGCCTCGATGAGCGCGAGGTGACTGAACGCCTGCGGGAAGTTGCCCACCTGGCGTGCGCGTGCCACGTCGTACTCCTCCGCGAGAAGGCCGACGTCGTTGCGCAGGGCGAGGAGCCGCTCGAACAGCCGACGCGCGTCCTCGACCCTGCCGTTGAGGGCGAGCGCGCTCACGAGCCAGAACGAGCACGCGAGGAACTGCCCCTCGTCGCCGGCGAGCCCGTCGTCGGTCATGGCCGTCGAGTAGCGCGAGACGAACCCGTCGCGGCCGAGGTCGCGCCAGACGGCGTCGATGGTCCCGGTCACGCGATCGTCGCTGCCCGGCAGGAACCCGACGAGCGGGATGTTCAGCGTGCTCGCGTCCAGCTCCTTGGAGCCGTAGTACTGCGTGAACGTGCGGCGCGCCGGGTCGTAGCCGCGCTCGCAGACCTCGCGATGGATCTCGTCGCGGGTTCGCGCCCACTGATCGACTGGGCCGTCGAGGCCGAAGCGCTCGGCCAGCCGCACGGCCCGATCGAACACCACCCACGCCATGACCTTCGAGTACGTGTAGTGGCGGCGCGGGCCGCGCGCCTCCCAGATGCCGTCGTCCGGCTCGCGCCAGACGGTCTCGACGTGGTGCACGAGCCCGCGCCACCGCGGCCAGCGGCGCGCCTCCAACCGCCCGAGTCGCATGGCGGCGGCATACGCCACGCCGACCAGCTCGCCGAACACGTCCAGCTGGAACTGCTCGGACGCCGCGTTGCCCACGCGGACGGGAGACGATCCCTCGTAGCCAGGGAGATGCGCCACCTCGAACTCGGCGAGCCGGCGCTCGCCGGCGACCCCGTACATGATCTGGGCCGTGGTCGGATCCCCCGTCGCCACGCGGAACACGAAGTCGCGGAATGCCAGTGCCTCCTCGGTGTATCCCCCCGTGAGGAGCGCCTCCAGCGTGAGCACGGAGTCGCGCACCCAGCAGTACCGGTAGTCCCAGTTGCGTATGCCGCCGAGGTCCTCCGGAAGTGAGGTCGTCGGGGCTGCGATCACGGCGCCGGTGGGCTCGCAGGTCATGGCCTTGAGGGCGATGAGCGATGTCAGCACGGCGTCGCGATACTCGCCGTCGTAGGTGCATCGGCCGGTCCAGTGCCTCCACCAGGCGTCGGTGCGCGCGAGAGCGGAATCGGCGTCCTCGACCGGCGGGGCGGCCTCGTGCGAGGGCCACCAGCCGAGCGTGAATCGCTCTCGGGCTCCCTCGATCGCCGTGAACTCGGCGCGCACCGTGCCGTCCTGCGCCGTGAGCTCGACCGGCGTGCTCAGCCCGAACGCGTCCGGCCCCACGACCGCGGTCACGCCGTCGGGAACAGGCTCGATCACGGGCGTCACGGCACCGTAGTCCGGCCGAAGCGTGAGCTCCATGCGCATGGGGACACGCCCGGCCAGTCCCTCCACGACGCGCATCACGCGGGGCGCGGCGTCGCCGCGTGGGGGCATGAAGTCGATGACCCTCACCGCCCCGGCGCCCGTCCGGAACTCCGTTTCGAGGACGAGCGTGCCGGGCCGGTAGCGCCTCGACGCGGCGGTCGCGCCGCCGGTCGGCGCCAGGAGCCAGCGCCCGTGCTGGGCGTCGCCCAGCAGGGCGCTGAAGCACGACGGGGAGTCGAAGCGCGGCACGCACAGCCAGTCGATGCTTCCGGCCGTGCTGACGAGCGCGGCGGACTGCATGTCACCGACGAGTGCGTAGTCCTCGATGTGCATGTGCTCAGGGCTCCTCAGGCCGGCGTGCGTCGGTGCCGTGGCGCTTATGGGGTCACGCGTGCGCGTGCTCGGCCTCGCGCAGCGCCTCGCGCAGCAGCTCCTCGCTCTCGGCGTCGAGCGAGGTGTGGATGACCTCGCCGCCGTACTGGGACACCCGCGGCAGGACCTTGTCAGGCGTCGACTGGCGCACGAGCACGAACAGCACGGCTGCGCCCGGCTGGAGCTTCTCGCCGAGCTGCTTCATGAACTTGTCGTCGATGCCGTAGTCCGTCATCGCGCCGCCGGCAGCCCCCGCCGCGGCGCCGATCGCCATGCCCATCAGCGGCACGAGGAAGATGAGGCCGATGAGGCCGCCCCACAGCGCTCCGCCCGCGGCCCCGGCGCCGGCCGGCTTGAACGTCTGCTTGAGCTTGATCTTGCCGTTGTCCTGGTGGACGGCGATGACGAGATCGTCCATCTGGATGGTCTGCTCCTTCTGGAGCTGTCGAAGGGTCTCCGCGACCTCTTGCGCGGTCGACTCCTCGGGGTACGCGATGGCGATGAGGTGGCTCATGGCGTCAGCGTCGTTGCACCGGGCCCCCATGTCGTCATACGGATGGGGTGATTCACCAGTCGACGAGGCCGATCGCCGTCGCATGCTCGACGGCCTGGGAGCGAGAGCGGGCGTCGAGCTTGCGGTAGACCGCATGCGCCTGGGTCTTGACGGTGTTCGCCGAGACGTGCAGGCGCACGGCGATCTCACGGAACGTCAGATGACTGGGGAGGAGGCGAAGCACGCGTAGCTCCGCGACGGTCAGGGTCGTGGGACAGGCGACCGGCCCGGCCGCGAAGTCGTCGGCGAGGCCCCACGCCTCGTCGATCCACGTCTGGAGCGCCTCGGCGTCGTCCACGGCGCGCCGCAGCCTGGACGCGTCGCTGAGCAGCCGTCGCCCCTCGCGCGCGTCGCTGAGGCGCAGGCTCGCCCGGGCCTGGACGGCCCGGACGAGGGCGCCGAACCAGGGGGGCGGATCGTGCAGCTCGCTGAGGCGCCGCGCCGCGCGGTCCAGCGCCCGCCGCGCGGCGTCCACCTCGCCCCGGCTCGCGTGCACATACGCGCTGACGGCGTGCGTCAGCGCGGTGAGCGGCGATGCTGCGGCGGGCTCGGAGGGGATCGCGTCGCACGCCTTGCGCGACAGGATCGCCGCGTCGTCGACAACACCGCGCTGCGCGTGCAACCAGGCGGCGTGTGCAAGGCACAGCGAGCGCAGGAGCGGCGCGTCGAACACGGCACACCCTGCGCCTTCCTCCAGGCGGGCGAGCGCCTCCGTCGTCCGGCCGGCGAGGGACAGCCCCGAGCCCTCGACGAGGCATGCCAGCGCCCGCCACGCGCCGTGTGGCGGCATCGACGCCCTCGCGCGCTGCGCTGCGACCGTCATGAGCTCGACGCTTCCGCGCGCGCACCAGGCCCTGATGACGGCGGCCTCACGCAGGATCGCCTCGGGAGCGCGGTCGGCCGACTCGGCCGCCCGCCCGGCGGCGATCTTCGCCCAGCCCTCGGCCTGCTCGCGCTCGCCCGCCGCGAGACGGCTCAGGGCCGCAGCGAGCGCGAGCGACGGGCGCCTGGCCACCGCAGAGTCGCCCAGCGCGCACAGCCATCCATCGACCAGCGCGGCATCGCCTCCGGCGACGAGGCCCACGGCGGACTCCGCCAGCAGCGCGCCGGAGCGGTCCGCATCACCGCTTGCGACGGCGTGCGCAGCGGCGCGCCGGCGATCGCCTTGCAGCTCGTAGAAGGAGGCGAGGCGGACGTGCATCCGCTCCGCGAGCCCGGGCTCGGTCCGGGACAGCTCTGCGCGGAGCGCCTGCGCCACGAGCGGGTGGTGACCGAACTCGCGCTCGGAGCGGTCGAGGGGGATGAGCGGCGCGTCCGCGCGCACGAGCGTGGTCAGCATCCGCGCGGAGTCGGTGCGCCCGAGGGCTGCGTCGCAGGCGGCGCCGTCGAGGCGGTCGATGACGGAGGTGCGCCGCAGGAAGTCCCGTTCGCGCCGGCTCAGGCCCGCCAGCAGCTCCTCGCGCACGTAGTCACCGACGATGCCGTCGTCGCCCGCGAAGGTGCGCGCCGCGGCGGAGGCGTCACGCTGCTCGCGCACCGCGCGGACGGCAAGGCGCAGCGCCGCCGGCCACCCGCGCGTCAGCGCGTAGAGCCTGTCGGTCTCCTGCTCGGTGAGCGTGACGCCCGCCCGGGCGAGGACCTCGGCCGTCTCGGTCCGGGTCATGGCGAGGTGGTCGGCACCCACCTCCACGACGCCGTCCTCCGCGCGAAGGCGGCCGATGGGAAGCGCCGGCCGTCGCCGCCCGGCGAGGGCGACCGTGCTGCCCGCGGGCATCTGCGAGACCAGGCGCGCGACGACGGCGTGCGAACCGGCCGAGCGCAGCTCGCCGGCGTCGTCGAGGACGAGGACGAACGGGCCCAGCAAGGAGAGCGCGGTCCCGCGCTCGTCGAGCGCGGGCGTCGGCTCGGTGATCGGGCCGACCAGCGAGAGCGCCGACGAGATCGTCCGCAGGAGCCGGCACGGATCGTCGTCGTCCGCGGACAGCGACGCCCACGCGAACGGACGAGGGTCCAGACGGCGCCACGCGCGCAGGACGGTCGACTTGCCATAGCCCGCCGGCGCCACCAGGAGCACGAGCCGGTTGGAAGCGTCCAGCAGCGGCTCCACGAGTCGCGGCCGCAGGACGATCCGCCGCTCCGACGGCACCGGATGTGGATGGCGCCGTGAATCGGCGGCGCGCAGCCGGGGCGGCGCCCCGAGGCGATCATCGATGACATGCGGGCCGGCCTGCGAGCGCATGGGACGTCTCGAGCCTCGCCGCGACCGCGACGCCGCGGCAAGGAGGCATGCCCGCCTTCGGCCGAAGGTCTGCACGACCGAGCGGGGCGTGCGCCTCTCCCGCGAGCGGCAGGTCAGCCTTCGGCGTCCCACGCGGCCACGCAGGCCCGACCGTCGGTCACGACGTGCTCCCGTTGGCGCCGACGTGCGCCTTCTCGGCGGCGAGCTCCTCGTCCGTGAGCACCCCCCGGTCGTGAAGCGCGGCCAGGCGCTCGAGCTGCTCGACCCTCGACGCCCCGGCATCCGGCGCGTGGGGGACCGGCTCGGGCGGCTTGGCGCCGTCCTCCGGTCGCGAGGAGGACACCGCCCGGACGGCACGCTGCACGGACGCCTGCATCGAGAGCCGGACGTCCCCGGACGTCACGTCGGGGAACTCCCTCACCACCTGTCGCCGCAGGACCTCCAGGCCGGCGATCGACAGCACGATCAGCAGCAGCACCGGGAGGACCATGCGCGTCGCCGGGATCGGTCCCCAGGCGATGACCAGGAGGAGGCCGATCGCAAGCACGGCGTACGCGAGCCACGGACGCGTCCGCAGCCACGGCGCCATGGCCCGCCGCAGCGCCACGGCCGGACGCATGGGACCCGCCAGCCAGGCGGCGACGACGACCGGGATGCCCATGACGATCGCCGCCTGCGCGACGTCGCGGAGCATGTCGGTGCCGATGGCCCACACCGCCTCTACGGCGGGCACGACGCTCGCCGTGGGCGCCAGCGCATCGGTGACGTAGCCGCCCCCGAGATTGCGCCCGACCAGGACGATCGCGCCCGCGAGGATGAACCCGAATCCCGCGGCCATGAGCGTCCGCCGGCGACGGCCGGGGGACAGCAGTACCGCCAGCGCGAAGAGCGCGATCGACACGCCCGGCAGCACGGCGGACATGCCGCGCAGCGCCCCGACGCCGTTCTGCAGGGTGCTCACCTCGTCGGCGGACATCACCCTGATGCGCCCGGCGTCGGGAGGGATCTTCCGGACCAGCTTCCCAGGCGCCCCGAGAAGCCTTACCAGCTCGGTCAGCACCACGCGCAGATCCAGGACGACGGCATTGCCCGCAAGCGTGATCGCCCGCGAGTCGCCCTCGGCGATCGCGATGAACTGCTGCGCCGTGAGGCGATTGGCCTGCTCCCAGGCCTCCTGGACCTTGGGGCGGGTCAGCAGGCGGTTCGTGCGGCGCTCGGCGAACCCGCGCAGCGCGTTCGCGGCCGGGCCGGCGAGCGGGTCCAGGCGCGGCGGCAGCGCGGCCGCGAGCTCGCCAGCGATGTCGATCTGGGCGTAGGCCTGATCGACGAGGAACGCCGCGACCTGGCTGCGGATCTCAGGCTCCTCGAGCAGCTCGCTGCTGATCGTCGCCCAGTTGTCGGCGTCGAGGACCTGGCGGTTCGCCCAGACGGCGAAGATCGCGAGCACGGCGACCAGCGCGGCCACCGCCACGATCGCGCGGGCGAGCCAGCGCCGGCCGCGAGAGAGATCGTGCGCTTGCGCGGACGCCATGCGTGCACGCTTCGCTCAGGCCTGCTCGCGCCCGCCGTACTGGATCAGGGCGTAGATCACGAGGACGTCGACGGCGAACAGCGCGAGCGAGAGCAGCGGGAACGCCGGCATGAACAAGAGCTGGAGGATCGCGTTGCCGCCGGCCGCGACGATGCCGATCCACCTGCCCCACTGGGCGCGGTTCCAGACGCCGAACGCGCCGACGAACTGCACGGCGCCGACGCACAGCAGGAACCAGCCCCACGTGTTGAGATCGCCGAAGACGTACTCCGTGTTGCCGACGTACACCTTCGAGTCGTCGATGGCGCCGATGCCGTATATGACGTTCAGTACGCCGAGGACGGCGAGCATCGCGCCGGCGAAGATCGTCCAGCCCTCGCCATGGCGCTCGAGGTCGCGGGCTTCCACGCGCGTCGCGGCGCGGGCCTCGGCCGGCCCCGCGGGATGGGTGGCTGACATGGCGGTCCTCCTGTCGGTTGGTCTGGCGCGAACGCTGGCCGCGCGCAGGTCGCGGCACATCCTCCGATCCGGGTGATGCAGTGGTCGCGCCGCGCCCGGAAGGTGCCGCATGTCCACTGGCGCCTACGGACAGCCGGTCGAGTGGACGCCGACCGCCCCGCGGATCCGCCCGCTGCAGACGCTCCTCGCCTGGATCGTCGCGGCGGCCTCGCTGTGGGTGGCGGCCGGCGTGCTCCCCGGCGTGTCCCTGACTGGAACGAGCGCCGCGTTCGCGGTCTCCGCGGTCGTGGCCATCCTGAACGCGCTGCTGCCGCCGATGCTCGCCGCGCTTCGGCTGCCGTTCGCGCTGCTGACCGGCTTCGTGCTGGTGCTGCTCGCCGATGCGTCGCTGCTGCAACTCGCCGCGAAGATCACCGACGAGGTCGTCGTCGACTCGTTCGGCGACGCGCTGCTGGCCGCGCTGCTGATGGCCGCCGTCAGCCTCGTCCTGCAGACGATCCTCGGCACCGACGACGACGACACCTACACGCTGCGCGTCACGCGCCGCATCGCCCGCCGGCAGGGAGGCGGCGAGCGCTCCACCGTGTCCGGGATCGTCTTCCTCGAGATCGACGGGCTCGCCCTGCCGATCCTCCGCAACGCGATCCGCGACGGCAGCGCACCCACCATGGCGAGATGGGTCGCCGACGGCTATCGCCTCATCGAGTGGGAGACGGACCTCTCGTCGCAGACGGGCGCGAGTCAGGCAGGCATCCTCCTGGGATCCAACGAGGACGTGCCCGCCTTCCGCTGGGTCGAGAAGGAGCGCGCGCGGCTCGTCGTGTGCTCGTCCCCGGACGACTGCGCGGAGATCGAGCGCCGCCGGGCGACGGGCGACGGCCTGCTGGTGGACGGCGGCGCCAGCCGCGGCAACCTGCTCTCCGGAGAGGCCGACGAGACGATCCTGACGGTGAGCCGCACGGCGGAGGAGAAGGGCGCCAACCCGGGCTACCGGGCGTTCCTCGCCAACGGCTTCAACGTGACGCGCGCCGTGGTCCTGTTCGCGTGGGAGGTCGTCCTCGAGCTCGTCGCCGCGGCGCAGGCGAGGCGCCGCGACGTGCGACCGCGCGGGCACCGCGGCGGCGTCTACCCGCTCATGCGCAGCACGCTGTGCGTGCTGATCCGCGATCTCGTCGTCTTCGGGGTCCTCACGGACATGATGCACGGCCGGCCCGCGGTGTACGCGACGTTCGCGAGCTACGACGAGGTCGCCCACCACTCTGGCCTCGCGCGCGCGGACACGATGGACGCGCTGCGCAAGCTCGACAAGCAGTTCGCCCGCATCGAGCACGCCCGGCGCTACGCGCCGCGACCGTACGAGATCGTCGTGCTGTCCGATCACGGCCAGACCCAGGGCGCGACGTTCCGGCAACGCAACGGCTACGGGCTCGACGAGCTCGTCGCGCGCTCGATGGGGCAGGCGCACGTCGAAGGGTTCGCGGGCGGCGACGAGCAGCACGCCATGGTCGGCCAGGCGGCGCGCGAGGCGGGCGCGCGCCGGAGGGAGAAGCGGCGGGCGAACGACGTCTCGGGGCGAGACGTCGTCGTTCTCGGCTCCGGCAACCTCGGGCTCATCTACCTGATGGGGGAGCCTCGCCGGCTCACGCTCGAGGAGATCGGCGAGCGCCATCCGCAGCTCATCGAGGCGCTGCGGTCGCATCCGCACGTCGGCTGGCTCCTTGTGCTGTCCCGCGCGCGCGGCCCGCTGGCGCTCGGCCCGCGGGGCGAGCGGCGCCTGGACGACGACTCGGTCACGGGCGAGGATCCCCTCGCACCGTTCTCCCCCAACGCGGCGGGCCACCTTCGCCGGACGGCCGGCTTCGCGCACTGCGCCGACATCGTCGTCGGCAGCTTCTACGACCCCATCGTCGATGAGGGCTGCGCCTTCGAGGAGCTGATCTCCTTCCACGGCGGGCTCGGCGGGCCGCAGACGCAGCCGTTCATCCTCGCGCCGCCGACGCTGCCGCCGCCCGACGAGCCACTGGTCGGCGCGGCCTCGGTGCACCGCCTGCTCGCGTCGTGGCGCGCGCTGCTGCAGACGCCAACCCCGGATCACCCCAAGGAGGTGATGACCGGGCCACGGCATCGACCTAGCGTCGGCGATCGAGACCGCGTCGAGGGGAGCATGCCGTGACGACACAAGAAGCCACCGCCGAACGTGGACTGATCGACGAGATGGGCCCGATCGACTACATCGTCATCGAGTGGCCCGGTCGACAGCCGGAGGGCGAGGCGGCGCCGCTCATCCTCGATCTGGTCGATCGCGGCATCATCCGGATCCTCGACATCGCCTTCATGGTGAAGGGCGACGACGGGTCGATCGCCGCGCTGGAGGTCGGAGCGCTTCCCGCCCCGTTCAGCGACTTCGACGGCGCCTCGACCGGCATCATCGGCCAAGACGAGCTCGAGGACGCCGCGAGCGCGCTCGGGCCCGGCACCTGCGCGGCCGTCCTCGTCTGGGAGAACCGCTGGGCGGCTCCGGTCGCGACCGCGCTTCGCCGCTCCGGCGGCCAGCTGGTGGCGAGCGGCCGGCTCCCGATCCAGGCGATCGTCGCGGCCCTCGACGCGACCGAGACCACCTGATCGGAGGAGAGACATGCCAGGTCTGCTTCGTGGACTTGCCCGAACCGCGGCCGTCGCCGGCACTGCCACGGCGGTCAGCAACCGCGTCTCGCGCCGGCAGGCCGGGCGCTGGGCCAGGGAGGCCGAGAACGCGCAGCCGGAGCCCGCGGCTCCACCGCCTCCGCCTCCGGCCGCGCCGTCGTCCGATCCGGTGGAGCGGCTACGGGAGCTGGGGCAGCTGCGTGAGCAAGGCGTGCTCACCGAGGACGAGTTCGCCGCCGCCAAGGCCAAGGTCCTGAGCTGACCGGCGCACGCTGGCTCGGCTCACCGACTCTCGAGGCGGGCGGCGGGCGGTTCGCCTCCCTCCTCGGCGAGCATGATCAGCGTCGCCTTCACGCGCTTGCTCACGTCCTCGGAGTCCTGAAGGCCCAGTTTCATGAAGATGGAGTTGATGTGCTTCTCGATGGCGCGCTTGGTCAGGAACAGCGACTCCCCGATCGCCGCATTGCTCTTGCCCTGCGCGATCTCATGCAGCACCTCGCGCTCCCGCGTCGTGAGCTCGTTGAGCGGCGACCGCGCGCTGCGCGTCCGGGACGCGACGAGCGTCTCGACGATCTTGGGATCGATCATCGAGCCTCGGGCGGCGACCGCGCGGATCGCGGCGAGAAGCTCCGCGCGATTGGACAGCCGATCCTTGAGCAGGTAGGCGCGCCCATCCGAGCCGCCGTCGAGGAGCGCGAGCGCGTAGGCGGGATCGGCGTGCTGGCTCAACACCACGACGCCGATCTCGGGATGCGTCTCGCGCAGCATCGTGGCGAGCCTGATGCCCTCGTCCGTGTTCTCGGGTGGCATGCGGATGTCCGTGAGCACGACGTGAGGGCTGTGCTCGTCGATCGCGCGAACAAGCTCCGGAAGGCTGGCGACCGCCGCCACGAGGTCGACCGCGGGCTCGTGCCCGAGGAGCTCGACGAGCCCTTCCCGCACCAGCAGGTTGTCCTCACCCACTGCGACGCGGATGCCCATGGCCCGATCGTAGCCCCGCCCGAGCCCGCTCTGGCAGTGGGAGCGCGCCGGGCACGCCGGCCGGAATGTGGCGCGACATGAGTGCCGTACGTGTGCTGGCGGTCGACGACCAGCAGGTCTTCCTGGAGGCGGCGCGCAGCATGATCGACTCCACGCCGGGCTTCGTCCTCGTCGGCGAGGCATCCTCGGGCGTCGAAGCGCTGGAGGCCGTCGGGCGCCTCGATCCGGACCTCGTGCTGCTGGACATCCGCATGCCGGACCTCGACGGGATCGAGACGTGCCGGAGGCTGACGGCAGCACACCCGGACAGCGCCGTGATCCTGGTCTCCGGGTACGACCTCGACGACGTCCGGGATCTGGCCAGCGGGAGCGGGGCGGCTGACGTGATCCAGAAGGAGCGGCTGCGACCGAGGGTGCTCCGCGAGCTGTGGGCCCGCCACGGAGCGCACCGGGCCACGCTCCAGAACCACGGCTGACACAGCCGCACCGGTTTCTGTCCGTAGGACGCCAACGTTTCGTCCCTGCAAGAACGCAGGTTGACGAATGCCCGCCGGGGGTGGTGGTATCCGTTCCACGCTCATGAGGGCGCCAGGCATCACGCCATGGCCCGGGCGTCAGGCGCCCGAGCAGCCGGCGCAACGGCCCCGCGACAGGCGGCCGTTGGGGACAGCCTGGCTCGTCGGGCCGGCCGCGCTGGCTGTGGCCGCGCTGGTCGCCTCGCTCGTGGTGGAGGCGTCGAACCCGCACCGCGAGACGCTCGGCAACCTCCTCCTCCATCTGGCCGTCGTTCTCGTGCCTGTGGTCACCGGGCTCTACGCAGCGCTGGCAACGCCCAGCGTCCGCTTCGGACAGCTGCTGATCCTCGCTGGGTTCGTCTGGTCGCTGACCATGCTGAGCCACTCGGGCGACAGCCTCGTCTACAGCGCGGGGCGGGTGGCGACGTGGCTCATCTGGCCGGTGCTCGGCTACCTCATGCTGAGCTTCCCGGACGGGCGGCTGCAAGGGCGCCGCGAGCGCGTGCTGTTCCGGGCGTGCATCGTGCTGATCCTCGCGCTGTACGTCGGCTCCGCGCTCCTGGTCGAGGACTACCCGAGCGCGACGCCGTTCGCCCACTGTGGGGACGACTGTCCTCCGAACGCCTTCATGATCCTGGCGACCGAGCCCGCGTTCGTCGACTCGCTGCTCACCCCTACGCGTGAGCTGCTCGGGAGCCTGTTCCTCGCCGCCGTGACGGTGACGATGGTGGTGCACGTACGGGCGGCCGGCCGGATCCGCGCGCTTACGATGACACCGGTCATCGCGACCGGCGTCGCGTCGAACGCGCTCGTGATCGCGTTCCTGATCGCACGAAACGCTGCGCCGGACGGCCGGGCGGCCGAGGGGCTCGGCATCGCCTGGGCGCTGTCGCTGCCCGCGATCGCCCTCGCGTTCGGGCTGGGACTGGTCCAGCGACGACTCGTGATCGCCGACGTCCTCAGCGGCCTTGCCCTCGCGCTGCGGGCGTCGCTCACCGCTCGGCAGGTGACCGCCAGCCTTCGCTCCGCGATCGGCGATCCGGCCGTGGAGGTGCTGACCCGGGAGTCTCCGAGCGGCGGCTGGATGCACGAGAACGGCGAGGCCGCCGATCTGTCGGACCTGGAGGCGCGCGGATTCGTCGTGCGGACCATCGGCCGCGGCGAACCGGTGGCGGCGCTCGTCGTCGGCAGCGACATCGGCACCGATGACGAGCTGCTCGACGCGATCGTCTCGCTGGCGGACACGGCGCTTCGCGAGGTCTGGCTGCTGTCGCGCTTGGAAGCCTCGCTTCACGAGCTGGACGAGTCGCGCAAGCGCATCGCGACGGCCGCGGACGTCGAGCGCAGGCGCATCGAACGGGACCTCCATGACGGCGCGCAGCAGCGGCTCATCGCGCTGCGGATGCGGCTCTCGCTTGCGGAGGACCTCCTGCGCGAGGACCCGCGGACGGCGACGCAGGCCATTCAGGACCTCGGCACGGACGTCGACCACGTGCTCGACGAGATCCGCTCGCTCGCGCAGGGCGTCTACCCGTCCCTCCTCGCCGATCGCGGCCTCGCCGACGCGCTCACCGGCGCCGCGCGCCACTTCCTCCTTCCGGTCACGATCGACGCAAGGGGCTTGACCCGCCATTCGCCGGAGATCGAGACCGCGGTCTACTTCAGCTGCCTCGAGGGGCTGCAGAACGTCATGAAGCACGCTCGAGGAGCAACCCAGGCGCGTGTGGCACTGCGCCAGAATCGCGTTCTCCGGTTCGAGGTCGCCGACGACGGCGACGGCTTTGACCCCGACGCGGCCCACGGCGGCCACGGGCTGGAGAACATGCACGACCGGGTGGAGTCGCTCGGCGGGACGCTGACCATCCTCGTGGCGCCGGGCAAGGGCACCGTCATTCGAGGCACGATCCCGCTTGCCACACGCGAGGACTCAGGCGGGGACGGCGCGGGCGTAGCGCCGCCGGGGCACCGCCGCGCCGAGCAGGCCGAGCGGCAGCGCGAGCCAGTAGCTGAACAGCCGGTAGACGAACGTGGCGAGGAGGCTGTCGGCAGCTGAGACGCCCGCGAGGCCCAGCGTCGCGGCGAGCCCCGCCTCGACGAAGCCGAGGCCCCCCGGCGTCGCCGGCACCTGGGCCAGAAGCTGGGCCGTGCAGAACGCGAGCAGCACGAGACCGGGACGGGGGGTGGCGCCCACCGCAGCAAGCGCCGCG
>Ga0081539_10001376_pt1 | contig 42070 bp, 42 predicted proteins | sample TabmetS4T2R2_FD_71023 | JGI IMG/M metagenome (GOLD analysis project Ga0081539, IMG submission 71023) | Tabebuia heterophylla rhizosphere microbial communities from the University of Puerto Rico - S4T2R2 | ecosystem: Host-associated > Plants > Roots > Rhizosphere ... | reverse complement strand
GATCCCGACGAAGGGCACGCCGTCCAGTCGCGGGCCGCCGTGGGTGACGAGCGGGACGTTGCGATCGCGGGCCAGCCGCAGGAGCGCATGGCGCGCGGGCAGCGACCACACGACGAGCCCGTCGACGATGGCGTTGGCCAGCAGGGCCGCGCCTTCCTCGCCCTGCGCGTCGAGCGCGGCGATGATCTGCAGGACGTTGTTGTGCTGGGCGGTGACCTCGGCCAGCCCGCGCAGGAACTCCACGGCGCCCGGGTCGCGGAAGACGTAGGTGAGCTCCTCGCCGAACAGGATGCCGATGCTGCCGGCTCGCCCCCTGCGCAGTGTGCGCGCCGCCGGGTTGGGCCCCGGGTAGCCGAGATCGCGGGCCGCCTCGAGGATCCGCTCGCGCAGGGCGGGGCTGAGCTTGTGCGGGCGGTTGTAGGCATTGGACACCGTCATCGGCGACACGCCGACCGCCCGCGCCACGGTCGCGAGCGTGATGCTGCGTTCGCGTCGCGCGTCTGACACCGGTTTATCGTTATACCATGGTGTAACGATAAACCGGGTACGCCTCGCCGCCAATGGCGGCGTCCATCGACGACAAGCAGGGCCGCGCATGAGCGCCGTCGCGACGCGCGGACGCGTGCGCGTGCTCGGCGCCTTCGGGGCGTTCGGTGCTTTCTGGGGCTCATGGGGCGCGGCGCTGCCGGCCGTTCAGGCGCACGCGGGCGTCGACGACGGGCAGCTCGGCGTCGCGCTGCTGTGCATCGGCGCGGGCGCGCTCGTGTCGATGCGGCTGGCCGGGGCGCTCGTGGATCGGTGGGGCGCCGCGGCGTTGCCGGCGACGATGGCCGCCCTCGGCGCGAGCGCCGCGCTGCCGGGCCTCGCCTCCTCCACGCTCGCGCTCAGCGGAGCCCTGCTCGTCGTCGGCGCCGCGTCGGGCGCGGTGGACGTTGCGAACAACGCCGAGGGAAGCCGCAGCGAGACGGCGACCGGCCGGCCGATCCTCAGCCTCGCGCACGCCACGTTCTCGGCGTGCGTCGTCGCCGGCAGCCTCGCCACGGGCGCGCTGCGGTCAGCCGGAGCCGGCGCGGAGCTCGTCCTCGTGCTCGTCGGCGCGGTGGTGGTGGCGATCGCGGTGGCCGTCTCGCGGGCGCCCGCGGCGGGCGGCGCCGTCGTTGGCCAAAGGGCGTCGCTGCGCCACCTGCCGCGGGTGCTGCTCGTCCTCGGCGGGCTGTGCGCGCTGGCCTTCTTCGTCGAGAACGCGTGGCAGAGCTGGGGCGCGGTGCACCTCGAATCCGACCTCGACGCCTCCCCTGCGCTCGGCGCCCTCGCGCCGGCGCTGTTCGCCGGCGCGGCGGCCGCGTCGCGCCTGGGCGGTCACGCGCTCGCCGGCCGCTTCGACGAGATCCTGCTCATGCGCGTCGGGGCGGCCGCGGGCGCCGCCGGGACGGTCGGCGCCGCGCTCGCCCCCGTCGCGGCGCTCGCGCTGGCGGGCATCGTCGTCGCCGGCGCCGGCGTCTCGATCTGCGCGCCGATCCTCTTCTCGATCGCCGGCCGCAGCGCCGACGAGGCGGTGCGGGGCGCCGCGGTCTCGATCGTCACCACGATCGCCTACCTCGGCTTCCTCGTCGGCCCGGCGGCGGTGGGCCTGCTCGCCAACGCGACGACGCTGCGCGCGAGCCTCGCCTGCGCCGGCGCGATCGCCCTGCTGCTGGCGGCGCTTGCGGGCGCCGCGCGGCGGTAGCTCGACACACGGCGCCGCAGCGGAGATAGTGGACGCGGCGTGACCCAGAAGGTCCAGTTCTGCACGGCACCGGACGGCGTCCGCATCGCCTACGCCCTCCACGGCTCCGGTCCCCCGCTGGTTCGGACCGCGACGTGGCTGACCCATCTGGAGTTCGACTGGGAGAGCCCGGTGTGGAGGCACTGGCTCGTCGGGCTCGCCGAGCGCCACACGCTGCTGCGCTACGACGAGCGCGGCTGCGGCCTGTCGGATCGCGACGTCGAAGACCTGTCGCTCGAGGCGCGCGTGGCCGACCTCGAAGCGGTCATCGACGCCGCCGGCTTCGACCGCATCGCACTGCTGGGCATGTCGCAGAGCGGGCCGGTGGCGATCGCCTACGCGGCCCGCCACCCCGACCGCGTCAGCAAGCTCGTGCTCTTCGCGACCTACGCGCGCGGCCGCCTCATGCGCGATCCGTCCCCATCGGCGCGCGAGCACGCCGAGCTGATGATCTCGCTCATCCGGATGGGCTGGGCGCAGAACCAGCCGGCGTTCCGGCGACTGTTCACCACGCTGTTCATCCCCGGCGCGACCGCCGAGCAGATGGCCTGGTTCGACGATCTGCAGCGCGTGACGACCGAGCCCGAGACCGCGGTGCGCATCCGCCACGCGCGCAACCACGACGACGTCCGCAGCGAGGCCGCGCAGATCGCCTCGCCGACGCTGGTCCTCCACGCCCGCGACGACGCGCTCGCGCCGTTCTCGGAGGGACGGCTGCTGGCCAGTCTCATCCCCGGCGCCCGGTTCGTCGGGCTCGACAGCCCCAACCACATCCTGCTGGCCGACGAGCCGGCGTGGGGGCAGTTCCGCGCCGAGCTCCACGCGTTCCTCGGCGAGCCGTCGGCCCCGGCCGAGCTGCCGGAGCTCAGCGTCCGCGAGCGCGACGTGCTCGGCCTCGTCGCCGACGGTCTCAGCAACGAGGAGATCGCCGCGCAGCTGTGCCTGAGCGTGCGCACCGTCGAGCGCCACCTGTCGAACATCTACGCCAAGCTGCGCGTCTCGGGCAAGGCCGGCCGCGCGGCCGCGGCGGCGCGCTACTCGCGATCGCGCGAGTCGCCGGCGGTGCGCACGTAGATGGAGTACGGCGCCCACCTGCCGCTCATCGCCTTCGAGCGCGCCGCGTGGTCGCTGGCCGACGTCTGCGCCTACGCCCGGCACGCGGCGTCGCTCGAGTACCGGTTCCTGTGCGCGAACGACCATCTGTTCTTCGGACGGCCGTGGCTCGACGGGCCGACCGCGCTTGCTGCGGCCCTCGACGCGTCGGGCGACATGGCGATCGCCACGACGGTCGCGCTCCCGGTGATCCGCGGGCCGGTGCAGACAGCGAAGCTGCTCGCCGCACTCGATCATCTCTCGGGCGGCCGGCTCGTGGCCGGCGTGGGACCCGGGTCCTCGGCGCGCGACTACGACGCCGTCGGCGTTGCGTTCGAGGAGCGCTGGAGGCGATTCGACGATGCGGTCCGCGCCATGCGCTCGGTGCTCGACGACGAGGTCGGCCCGGGGCGGCCGCCGATCTGGATCGCGAGCTGGGGCTCTGACGCCGGGCTGCGCCGCGTCGCGCGCCTCGGCGACGGCTGGCTTGCCTCCGGCTACAACACGACGCCGCGGGCGTTCGGCGCGGGCGTCGCCGCACTGCCCGACGGGTTCCCGAACGCGATCGCGACGATGTGGCTCTACGTGACCGACGAGCCGCGGGAGGCCGAGCGCGTGCTCGCCGAGGTCCTCTCCCCGATGCTGCGCCGGCCGGTCGAGGCGCTGCGCGAGCTCGCGCTGCCGATCGGGTCGCCGGAGCAGTGCGCGGAGCGGATCAGCGCCTACGCGCAGGCGGGCGCCGAGCGCGTCTTCGTGTGGCCGCTCGCCGACGAGCTGCGCCAGCTCGAGATGTTCCGCGAGCGGGTCGTGCCGCTCGTCAGGCGCCCGCCGGCACCAGGATCCCCCGACCTTGCAGGCGGCCCGCGTCGAGATCGGCCATCGCGTCGTTGATCGCGTCCAGCGGATAGGTGCTCGTGTGCAGCTGCACCTTGCCCTGTGCGGTGAGCGTCATCAGGTCTTGCAGATCGGTGTACGTGCCGACGAGGTTGCCGATGAACGAGATCTCGCGGGAGATGACGTCGATCGTCGGGATGTCGATGTTCTGGCCGTAGCCGATGACGTAGTAGAAGCCGCCGTCCTGCAGCATCGCCACGCCGTCCTCGATCGCGCCCTTCTCGCCGACGAAGTCGATGATCGCCTCGGCGCCGAGGCCGTCGGTGAGCTCCTTGACGGTGTCGACGTGGGAGCCGTCGGCCGTGACCGCGTGGTCGGCGCCGAGCTCGCGCGCCAGGTCGAGCGCGGGCTGCGAGGGATCGACGACGATGATCTCGGTCGGCGTGTAGGCCTTCAGGCACTGGATGCCGATGTGACCGAGGCCGCCGGCGCCGATGACGACCGCCCGCGTTCCCGCTCCGAGCACCGGGATCGCCTTCTTCACGGCATGGATCGCGGTCAGCCCGGCGTCTGCGAGAGCGGCGATGTCCGCGGGCTGCAGCGACGGGTCGAGCTTGACCACCGACCGTGCGCTCGTGTGCAGGAAGTCGGCGAAGCCGCCATCGCGATCGATGCCCGGGAACGATCCGTTGATGCAGTGCATGTCGTCGCCGGCGCGGCAGGGCCGGCACAGGCCGCACGTGATGAACGGATGGACGATCACCGTGTCGCCGACCTCGACGTTCGAGACCCCCGAGCCGACCTCGTGGATCCAGCCGGCGTTCTCATGGCCGAGCGTGTAGGGCAGCGTCACGCCCGACTTCTCGGCCCACTGGCCCTCCTGGATGTGCAGATCGGTGCGGCACAGGCCCGCCGCGCCGATGCGGACGACGACGTCCAGGGGACCGGCGACTCGCGGCTCGTCGACGTCGTCGAGCGCGAGCGGCTCGTGGTAGGCGTGCAGCCGGGCGGCCTTCATGACCACTCGGATACCCGGACCCGCGGTTCTCGATCGGTCGCGCCTCGAATCGAGCGCGGCCTTCAGCCTCGTCGAGCTCGGCCACCGCCCTCTCGCTCACCACCGTTGCTCAGCCGCTGGACGAGCTGGCGCGCCTGGGCGTGCAGCGGCTGGTCGATCGCATCGAGCACGGCGGCGACCGTCAGCGGGCGACCACCGTGCCGGTCGAGCTCGTCGTGCGCGGCTCGACGGCACCGCCGCCTCGCGCCGCAGCACGGCGCCGACGCCCGCGGTAGCGACCGCCATCCCCGCGAGACTGGCCGGGTGCAGCGCCTCGCCGAGCGCCAGCGCCGAGCCGAAGGCCGTGACGGGAGGCACGAGCAGCAGCAGCGCGCCGACGGTGCTGGCCGAGTGGCCGCGCAGCAGGCGCACCAGCAGCAGGAGCGTCCCGACGCCCATCCCCCACGCCAGCCAACCGACCGACAGCACGAGCTGCGCGCCGACGTCCACGTGGCCGCCGAGGACCGCGACGGCCGGCGCCAGCAGCGCGGCGCCCACCACCGACTGCGCGGCGACCGACACGCGCGGATCGGCGGCCCCGACCCAGCGCTTCTGCAAGACCGTCCCGCCCGCCAGCCCGAGCATGCCGAGCGCGGTCAGCCCGACGCCGGCCCCGGCGCGCGCCGTTCCGAGCTCGGGAGCGAGGCTGATCGCCACGCCGACGACCCCGATTGCCAGGCCGGCCCACAACCGCGCGTCGCCGCGCTCCTGGCCGCTGGTCACGGCAAGCCCCGAGGTGACGAGCGGCGAGAGGCCGAGCATCACGAGCGCCGACAGCGCGGCGGGCACGCCGAGCGCGAACCCGCCGTAGATGCCGCCGAACTGCACGACCTGCAGGAGCAGGCCGACGACGGCCAGCCGCCCGAGCGGCGCGCCGCGCCAGCGCCCGCGCCGCAGGGCGAGCGGCACGGCGACGAGCGCCGCGACCGTGAAGCGCGTGGCCAACAGCGGCAGAGGGTCCGCGACCTCGATCGCCAGAGCGCCGACCACGTAGCCGGAGCTCCAGAGCGCGACGAACACGGCGAGGAGGAGACGATCGGGCATGGCTCCACGATGCCGGGGGCCGGGCGGGCGACCAATCGCATGTCGCCGCCGACCGATGCCGATTCGTCATCGGTTCCTTGCATCCCCGGCCGACGGCGGTCAGCATGGTCGGAGTGGAGCTGGACTTCTCGCACCTGCGCTCGTTCCTCGCGATCGTCCGCTACGGCGGCCATCACCGCGCCGCCGATGCGCTGCACCTCACCCAGCCCGCGGTGAGCCGGCACATCAAGCGCCTCGAGGCCCAGCTCGGCCAACCCCTCTTCGTCCGCCGCGGCCGCGGCGTCGAGCTGACTGCGTACGGCGAGCGCGCGGCAGCCGAGCTCGGCGAGGTCCTCGCCGCGCACGACGGGGCTGTCGCGCGGCTGCAGCGCGGCGCCGAGCGCCCGGGGCCGTTCGTGCTCGGCACGATCGAGAACCTCGTCGACCCGGTGCTGCCGGACCTGATCAGCGTCGTGCGCGAGCAGATCGGCGACCAGGCGCTGCAGCTGCGCGTCGACCGCTCGCTGGCGCTCGTGGAGCGCCTGGAGCGCGGCGAGGTCGATGCCGCGATCGTCCTCGATCCCGGCAATGCGGCAGGCGCGCTGAAGCTCGGCACGGTGGCGCTGCGCTGGTGGGCGAGCCCCGAGCTCGCCGCCGCGGCCCAGAGCCCCCCGCGCCCGTTCCCGGTGGTCGCCTACGACGCCCCGTGCGCCATGCGCGACCTTGCGCTCGGCCGCCTGGAGGAGCTCGGGCTCGAGCCGCTCCTGACCGCCGAGAGCCCGCACCTCAGCGGAGTCCAGGCCGCGGTGCGCAGCGGCTTGGGATACGCGTTGCTCGCCGCAGGCGGCGACGGGATGCGCGCGATCACGCAGGGACCCCTGGCGACGACGATCCCCGCCCGCCTGTGGCTGCTGATCGCCCCCGCCCACCGGGCGCTCGCACAGGCGCTGCGAGCCGCGCTGTGGCGGGGCACGACGCACCGCACGCTTGCGCAGGCCGCGTAAGGCGTCCGAACATTGACAAACATGTGTCAAGGTTCTGCTACGCTTCGGCGATGCGCGACTACCTGGCCGCCCTGCGCGAACGAGTCGTCGTCTTCGACGGCTCCATGGGGGCGACGCTCGAGCAGTACGACCTGAGCCAGGCCGACTACGGCGGCCTCCAGGGCAAGTGCCACGAGGCGCTCGTGCTGCACCGCCCCGACGTCATCCAGGCGCTGCACGAGTCGATGTTCGAGGTCGGCGCCGACGTCGTCGAGACCGACACGTTCCAGGGCTCGCGCCTGAAGCTCGAGGAGTGGGGCCTGGGCGAGCACACGCTGGAGATCAACCAGCGCGCCGCCGAGCTCGCGCGAAAGGCGGCCGGCGAGGACCGCTTCGTCGCCGGGTCCATCGGCCCGACGGGCCACCTCCCCGCCTCCGACGACCCCACCCTGGGCAAGATCACCTTCCGCGAGCTCGTCGCCGTCTTCGAGGAGCAGGCCCGCGGCCTGGTCCTCGGCGGCTCCGATCTGCTCATCATCGAGACCGCGCAGGACATCCTCGAGGTCAAGGCGGCCATCTTCGGCGCGCGCGAGGCGTTCAAGAACGTCGGGCGCGCCGTGCCGATCCAGGCCAGCGTCTCGCTGCTGCCCAACGGCGGCAAGATGCTGCTGGGCACCGACATCGACGCGGTCCTCGCCACGCTCGAGGCGCTCAAGGTCGATGCGATCGGCCTGAACTGCCCCACCGGCCCCGAGGACATGCGCGACGCCATCCGCTTCCTCGGCGAGCACTCGCCGGTGCCGGTCCACTGCATCCCCAACGCCGGCCTGCCGCTGCAAGGACCCAACGGCGAGACGATCTTCCCCGAGGAGCCCGAGCCGCTGGCCGACGTGCTTGGCGAGTTCGTCGAGCGCTTCGGCGTGACCATCGTCGGCGGCTGCTGCGGCACCACCACCGAGCACATCGCGGCCATCGTCGAGCGCTGCGCCGGCCACACCATCGGCGAGCGGCCCGCGCCGCGCCCGCCGCGCGTGAGCTCGATGATCGCCGCCGGCCCGCTCGTCCAGGACCCGCGCCCGACCCTCGTCGGCGAGCGCGTCAACTCCCAGGGCTCGCGCAAGGCCAAGGAGCTGCTCCTGGCCGACGACTACGACGGCCTCGTGCAGGTCGCCGAGGACCAGGTCGAGGGCGGCGCACACGTCCTCGACGTCTGCGTCGCGCTCACCGAGCGCCAGGACGAAGACGAGCAGATGCGCCAGGTGGTCAAGCGCGTCTCGCTCTCCCAGCCCGCGCCGATCCAGGTCGACTCGACCGAGCCCGACGTCATCCGCACCGCCCTGGAGCAGATCCCCGGCCGCGCGATCGTCAACTCGATCAACCTCGAGGCCGGGCGCGACAAGCTGGACAAGGTCGTGCCGCTTGCCATCGAGCATGGCGCCGCGGTGATCGCGCTGACCATCGACGAGGTCGGCATGGCCAAGACGGCCGAGCGCAAGCTCGAGATCGCCCAGCGCATCAAGGAGCTGGCCTGCGACGAGCACGGCCTCGATCCCGAGCTGCTCATCTTCGACGCGCTGACCTTCACGCTGACCACCGGCGACGACGAGTGGAAGCCGTCGGCGATCGCCACCATCGAGGGCATCCGCGCGATCAAGCGCGAGCTGCCGCAGGTCAAGACCTCGCTGGGCGTCTCGAACGTCTCGTTCGGCGTCTCGCAGCCCGCGCGCGCGGTGCTCAACTCGGTCTTCCTGCACCACTGCGTCGAGGCGGGGCTCGACCTGGCGATGGTCAACCCCAACCACATCACGCCGTACTTCGAGATCACCGAGGGCGAGCGCGAGCTGGCCGACGACCTCGTCTTCAACCGCCGCGACGACGCCCTGGAGCGCTTCATCGCGCACTTCGAGGCCAAGGGCGAGCAGGCCGCCGAGGACACCGCCGACCCCACGGCCGACATGGAGCCCGAGGAGGCCCTGCACTGGCACATCCTGCGGCGCAAGAAGGACGGCGTCGAGGACTGGATCGACCGCTCGGTCGACAAGATCGGCGCGGTCCCGACGCTCAACAACGTGCTGCTGCCGGCGATGAAGGAGGTCGGCGACAAGTTCGGCGCCGGCGAGCTGATCCTGCCGTTCGTGCTGCAGAGCGCCGAGGTCATGAAGCGCGCGGTCGCCCAGCTCGAGAAGTACCTCGACAAGCTCGAGGGCTACACGAAGGGGACCGTGGTCATCGCCACCGTCTTCGGCGACGTGCACGACATCGGCAAGTCGCTGGTCAACACGATCCTCACCAACAACGGCTACACGGTCGTCGACCTCGGCAAGCAGGTTCCGATCGGGACGATCATCGAGGCGGCCAAGGAGCACGACGCGACCGCCATCGGGCTGAGCGCGCTGCTCGTCTCGACCTCCAAGCAGATGCCGCTGTGCATCCAGGAGCTCCACAACGAGGGGCTCCGGTTCCCGGTGCTCGTCGGCGGCGCGGCCATCAACCGCGACTTCGCGCTGCGCGCGCTGTATCCGGGCGGGATCGACTCCGAGGACGTCTACGAGCCCGGGCTCTTCTACTGCAAGGACGCCTTCGAGGGGCTGGCCAAGATGGACCAGCTCATCGACGACGAGGCGCGCCAGGCGCTCGTGGCCAAGACGCGCGACGCGGCCAAGCGCCTGCGCGAGAAGGGGCCCGAGCCCGAGCTCGGCGACACGAGCGACAGCTCCGTGCGCTCCGCCGCGCGCACCGACACGGCAATCCCGACGCCGCCGTGGTGGGGCGTGCGCGAGGTGGCGGCCGAGATGGACGAGGTCTTCCACCATCTCGACACCCACGTGCTGTTCAAGCTGCACTGGGGCGGGCGCGGCGTGAAGGGCGAGGCGTGGCGCAAGCTCGTCGACGAGGACTTCCGCCCGCGCCTGGAGCGCATGTGGCGCGAGGCGACCTACCTGCACCCGCGGACCAAGCTCGGCTACTTCCCCTGCTACAGCGAGGGCAACGAGGTCGTCGTCCTCGATCCCGAGGATCGCGAGACGGTGCTCGAGCGCCTGGTCTTCCCGCGCCAGCCCAAGCACGACCGCATCTGCCTGGCCGACTTCTATCGCCCGCGCGAGAGCGGCGAGCTCGACGTCGTCGCGCTGCAGGCGGTCACCGCCGGCGACGAGGTCACCGAGCTCATGGCCTCGTTGGAGGCCGAAGGCGAGTTCGCCGAGCAGCTCTTCGTCCACGGCCTGGGCGTGCAGACCGCCGAGGGCCTGGCCGAGTGGCTGCACGCGCGCGTGCGCGACGACCTCGGCATCGGGCGCGACCAGGGCCGGCGCTACTCGTGGGGATACCCCGCGTGCCCCGAGCAGTCCGAGCACGAGAAGGTCTTCCGCCTGCTCGACGCGCAGTCGATCGGGCTGCGCCTGAGCGGCGGCTACGCGGTCGAGCCCGAGCAGTCGACGGTGGCGATCGTCGCCCACCATCCGCAGGCGGTCTACTTCGGCATGAAGTCGGGCTTCCTGCCCAAGAACGAGCGCCAGGCGCGCGACGAGATCATCGCCGGCACCGATCGCGATCCGGCGAGCCTCGACGCCGCGCTGCCCGAGGGCGACCCGGCCGCGCGCGGCGAGCCGGCGCTCAGCTCGTAGCGGTCGCGACGACCGCGTCGGCCAGCGCCTGCCAGCCCTCGGTCATGTCCTCGAGCGACATGCCGAGGACCTCGCGCTGGTAAAGGAACGGCTCCGGGCCGAGCGGGGCGAGGAGGGCGTCGACGAGGTACTCGGTCCTCGTGCCGTCCCCGAGGAGCTCGCGCAGGAGCATGCCGAGGTGGGTGCGGTAGAAGGCGTAGACGGGGTGGCGGTAGCGGCCTGTCGGCACGCTGTCGCCGGCGAGGACGAAGCGGGCGTGGCGCTCGAGCAGCGCCAGCAGGCCCGCTCCGAACGCGCGGAGGCGCTCGATGGCCGGCGCGCCCGGGCCCAGCGGCGGCTCGCCGCGGATGAGCGCGTTCTGGAAGTCGCGCTCGGGCTCCTCGATCAGCGCGCGCAGCAGCGACCAGCGATCGCCGAAGCGGCGATAGAGCGTGCCCTTGCCGACGCCGGCCTCGGCGGCGACCTCGTCCATCGAGACGCCGTCGATGCCGCGCTCGTCGACCAGGCGCGCAACGGCGCAGAGGATGCGCTCGCGATTGCGCCGCGCGTCGGCGCGCTCGCGGTGCTCGAGCGGGGCGGTCGAGATCGGGAGCTCGAACGGTGAGGACTCCACCGATGCCACTCTACGTCGCCACCACCTCCGCGGCGCCCGCCCGAGCGGCCAGCAGCGTCACGAGCTCCTCGAGCGCGCCGCGCACGCCCTGATCGCTCAGGTGGCCGTCGTCGCCGAAAGCGATGTGGGCGTGGGCCACGGGAAGCTCGCCGTCGAGGACGTCGGCCCCGATCGTCTTGAGGACCTTGCGGACCTCGGCTTGGGCCCACACGGCGCCGAACATGCCGGTCGATGCTCCGACGACGGCCACGGGCTTGCCGCGCAGCGCGTTGTCGGGGAAGGGGCGCGAGGCCCAATCGAGTCCGTTCTTCAGCGCGCCGGGAAGCGAGCCGTTGTACTCCGGCGTGGCGATGAGGACGCCGTCGGCGTCGGCGATCGCCTCGCGCAGGCGCGCCACCGATTCGAGCGGCGGGTCGAAGTCCAGGTCGGCGTTGTAGTGGGGCAGATCGGCCAGTCCGTCGTAGACCTCGAGCTCGACCCCGGACGGCAGCGACATGGCCGCCGCCCGGAGCAGGCTCGTGTTGTGCGAGTCGCGACGCAGGCTCCCCGAGATGCCGAGGATGCGCATCGGTCGGCTGCCTACGCCTGCTTGACGAGCTGCAGGTCGGCCGTGATGGTCACGTCGTAGGCCAACGCATCGGACCCGTCGGGCAGCTGGTTCTGCCAGTTGAGGCCGAAGTCGCGGCGGTCGACGGTGGTCTGCAGCTCGAACGCGACGCGCTCGTTGCCGAAGGCGTCGCCGCCGGCGGCGTAGGCGCCGGTGGCCGTGACCGGCTTGGTGACGCCGCGAATCGTCAGCTCGCCGTCGACCTCGACGCTGCCGTCCTCGGCCGGGCGGATCTCGGTCGAGCGGAAGGTGATCGTCGGGGCGTTCTCGACGTCGAAGAAGTCCGCCGTCATGAGGTGGCCCTTGAAGTTCGGCTCGTCGATGACGATCGAGCTCGCATCAGCGCTGCCGGTCAGGACACCGTCGGCGAGCTGGGCGTCGACCTTGTCGAAGCTGCTGCGGAAGGTGGCCAGCTTGTTGTACTTGACGCCGAAGCCGATGCTCGAGTGGATCGGGTCAAGGCCGTAGGTGCCGGTGGGGACCTGCTGGATGGTGGTGCTCATGTGTGCTCCGGGGGGCTTGAATTCGGACTGTAGTCCGCTTACGCCTGGAGCATAGCGGACTGCGGTCCGGTTGTGCAAGCCCGTACCTTCCGCGCATGATCATCACCACCATGAACGACCTCCCCGGGTACGAGATCGAGGAGGTCCTCGGCGAGGTGTTCGGCCTCACCGTGCGGTCGCGCAACATCGGCTCGCAGATCGGCGCGGGGTTCAAGTCGCTCGTCGGGGGCGAGCTGAAGGGCATGACGAAGATGCTCGCCGAGGGGCGCGAACACGCCCAGGAGCGGCTGGTCGAGGAGGCGCAGGCGCGCGGCGCCAACGCGATCATCGCCTTCCGCTTCGACACCTCCGAGCTCGGGTCGACATGGACGGAGATCTGCGCCTACGGGACCGCCGTGCGCGCGCGTCAGCGGTAACGCGCGCCCAGCCGGCGCTGGCAGTGCGCCGGCTGCGCCCGCGTCTGCTGCCGATCGCGCAGACGGCCGCCGCCGCCGTGGCGGCCTACTACATCGCGCTGGCGCTGCCGCTCGACGACAACAAGCCGGTGTTCGCGTCGATCGCGGCGGTGATCTCGCTCGGGGTCAGCTACCAGCAGCGCGGGCGGCGGGCGTTCGAGCTCGTCGGCGGAGTCGTGCTCGGGCTCAGCGTGGCCGACGTGATCGTGCACGCGATCGGCACGGGCCCGTTGCAGATCGGGCTGATGATCGTGCTGGCGATGGGCGCGGCGGTGGTGCTCGGCGGCGGCGAGCTGCTGATCAGCGAAGCGGCGGTCTCGGCCCTGATCCTCGCCTCGCTGCCCAAGACCTCGGGGTGGTCGCCGGATCGCTTCTTCGAGGCGCTGATCGGGGGCGCGGTCGCGGTGGTGGTCGGCCGCGTGCTCTTCCCGCCCGACCCGGCGCTGATGGTGGGCCGCGCGGCGCAGACGGTGTTCGCCGACCTCGGGGAGACGCTCGAGGACGTCGCCGACGCGCTGGCCGAGGGCGACCCCGACCGGGCCGAGGAGGCGCTGCGCATCGCGCGCGGGATCGACGGCGACATGGCCGCGCTGGAGGAGGCGCTGGGAACGGCGCGCGAGATGGTGCGCTTCGCGCCGCCGCGCCGCGGGGTGCGCAGCGTGCTCGAACGCCACGCCCGCTCGCTGCCGCACATCGACTTCGGCGTGCGCAACACGCGCGTGCTCGCGCGCCACGCGCTGCGCTACTCGCGCAGCCGCCTGGTCGCGCCCGAGGGCCTGCCCGAGGCGATCCGCGAGCTCGCCCAGGCGGTGTGGACGCTGGCCGCCGCCTACGACGACCCGGTCCGGGCGGGCGAGGCCCGCGACCGCGCCCGCGCCGCCGCCGCCCACGCCCGCGAGATCTTCGAGCGCGAGCCCGACCTCGCCCTCACCGAGATCATCAGCCAGGTCCGCTCGACGGCGGTCGACGTCATGCGCGCGGCCGAGCTGGTGGCAGGTGCGCCCCAGCCCGCGGATGAACTGCCGACCGAGGAGATGCTCGCCGCGCCGCCGAGCCCGAGCGAGCGCGCCTGACGCGCGATCGTCGCCGCTGCCGAGGACGCAGGCCCCGTGGCGTGCTCGGCACGCGAGGGGCCGAGGACGCGGGCAGCGGCGACGAGGGCCGTCAGGAGATCCGCCAGGTGTCGCCGGCGTGGAGCATCGCGTCGAGGTCCGCGTCCGTCACCTGCTCGCGCGCTTCGCGCAGCGTCGCGACGAGGCCCTCGCCCCACGCGGGCGCGTCGACCGCGCGGAAGACGCCAAGCGGGAGCGGGCCGGCGCCGAGCACTCCCAGCCGCGCCAGCGCGAACGCGAGCGAGGGATCCTCGCAGGAGGGGTCGTGGACGATGAGGCGGTCGGCGCCGACCTCGTCGACGCGGGCGACGCCGAGCGTGCCGTCGTCGTCGCGGATGACGCCCATCTCGTGATCGACGCCGAAGCGGATCGGCACGCCGTCGATCAGGGGGATCCGGTTGACCGCGGCGGGGTCCTTCTGGGTGAGGTGGTCGAAGGCGCCGTCGTTGAAGACCGGGCAGTCCTGGAGGACCTCGACGAACGCGGCGCCCCGGTGCTCGGCGGCGGCGCGCAGCACCTCGACCAGGCCCTGCTTGTCGCGGTCCACCGCGCGGGCGACGAACGTCGCGCCCGCCCCGAGCGCGAGCGACAGCGCGTCGAGCGGCGGATCGATCGAGCCCGTGGGCGTGGACTTCGTGATCTTGCCGAACTCGCTCGTCGGCGAGGCCTGGCCCTTCGTCAGACCGTAGATGCGGTTGTTGAACAGCAGGATCTTGACCGGGATGTTGCGCCGCAGCGCGTGGACGAGGTGGTTGGCGCCGATCGAGAGCGCGTCGCCGTCCCCGGAGACGATCCACACCGACAGGTCGTCGCGCGAGGCGGCCAGGCCGGTGGCGATCGTCGGCGCGCGCCCGTGGATGGCGTGCATCCCGTAGGTGTTCATGTAGTAGGCGAAGCGCCCGGCGCAGCCGATGCCGGTGACGAAGACCATCTTCTCGGGCGCGATGCCGAGCTCCGGCATGAAGCCCTGGATCGAGGCGAGGATCGAGTAGTCGCCGCAGCCCGGGCACCAGCGGGTCTCCTGATCGGACTGGAAGTCGGCCTTGGTCAGCGTCGCACTCAAGACTCCAGCACCTCCAGGATGGCCTCCTCGATCTCCGCGGCGAACAGCGGCCGGCCCTCGACGCGCGTGTAGCTGCGCACGTCGACGAGGTACTCGGAGCGCAGCACGCGCGCGAGCTGGCCGCTGTTCATCTCCGGCAGCAGCACGCGACGGTAGGCGCGAAGGATCTCGCCGAGGTTGGCGGGCAGCGGGTTGAGGTGATGCAGGTGCGCCCGTGCCACCTTGCGCCCGCCGGTGCGCACGCGGCGCACGCCGGCGCGGATGGCGCCCTCGCTCGAGCCCCAGCCGATGACGAGCAGGTCGGCGCCGTCCTCATGGTCGACCTCGACGTCGGGGACCTCGATCCCGGCGACCTTCGCGGCGCGCAACTCGGTCATGCGCGCGTGGTTGGCCGGGTCGTAGCTGATGGCGCCGGTGACGTCCTGCTTCTCCAGGCCGCCGATGCGGTGCTGGAGCCCGGGGGTGCCGGGGATCGCCCACGGGCGGGCGCCGTCGGCGTTGCGGGCGTAGGGCTGGAACGGCGCGCCGTTGGCCGGCGGCTGCGCGAAGTTCGGCTCGATCGCCGGCAGCGAGGCGGCGCTGGGGATCTTCCACGGCTCCGAGCCGTTGGCCAGGAACAGGTCGGTGAGGAGGATCACCGGCGTGCGATAGCGGACCGCGATGCGGACGGCCTCGTAGGCGGCTTCGAAGCACTGGCCGGACGTCGAGGCGGCGACGATCGGCACCGGCGACTCGCCGTGGCGCCCGTAGAGGGCGGCGAGCAGGTCGGACTGCTCGGTCTTCGTCGGCATGCCGGTCGAGGGGCCGGCGCGCTGGACGTCGACGACCACGAGCGGCAGCTCGAGCGCGACGGCCAGCCCGATCGTCTCGGCCTTGAGGTCGAGGCCGGGGCCGCTGGTCGCGGTGACGCCCAACGCACCGCCGAACGAGGCGCCCAGCGCGATGCCGGCGGCGGCGATCTCGTCCTCCGCCTGGATCGTCCGCACGCCGGCCGACCTGCGCGTGGCGAGGTCGTGCAGGAGCTCGGACGCCGGGGTGATCGGATAGGCGCTGAGGACGAGCGGCAGACCGCTGCGGACGCTCGCGGCGACGAGGCCGAGCGCGGTGGTCGTGGTGCCGTTGACGTTGCGGTAGACGCCGGGCGGGACGTCGCGTGCGGGCAGGACCTCGTAGCGGACGTCGATGAGCTCGGAGGTCTCGCCGAAGTTCCAGCCGGCGCGGAACGCGGTGAGGTTGACCTCTCGCACCGTGGGCTTGGCGGCGAACTTGTCCTCGATCCAGCGCTCGATGCCCTCGGTCGGCCGGTCGTACAGCCACGAGACGAGGCCGAGCGCGAAGAGGTTGCGGGCGCGCTGGGCGTCGCGGGTGGTCGCGCCCTCGAGGCCCTCGATCGCCTTGGTGACGATCGTGGTCATCGGCACGCGCTTGACCTGGAAGGCGTCGAGCTCGTCGGTCTCGAGCGGGCTCTCGTCGTAGCCGGCCTTCTGGAGGTTGCGGGTGCTGAAGGCGTCCTCGTTGACGATGATCGTCGCGCCCCGGTCGAGCTGGCCGAGGTTGGCCTTCAGCGCGGCGGGGTTCATGGCGACGAGCACGTTGGGCAGGTCGCCGGGCGTGGCGATGTCGCGCGAGGCGAAGTGGATCTGGAAGCTCGAGACGCCGGCCAGGCTGCCGGCCGGAGCGCGGATCTCGGCGGGGAAGTTCGGCAGCGTGGCGAGGTCGTTGCCGAAGACGGCGGTCGCGTCGGTGAAGCGGCCGCCCGCCAGCTGCATCCCATCGCCCGAATCTCCCGCGAAGCGAACGATCACCCGCTCGCGTCGCTCGACCCTCACCTGTCCATTGGTTGCCGAAGCGGCTTCATCGCTTACGGCAGGGAACTCCGTTGTCGGCATTGCTTGGGTGGGCGTTACCCGCCGGTCCCCCCTGCAGTCTCGTGATTGCGAGCTTGTGTGCCTACGCTAGCACCCGCGGCCGCTGTGTTCGGAAGCCGGAGATGCGGGAGCGGGTCATCTGTCGCGGTTGCCGCGCAGTCCGAAGCAAAGTCGTGACAGCTGTCCGGGGCCACCGGAGGGGTAGGTGAGATAACCCGCGATATGCGCGGGTTTCCTGCCACACCCCTTCCCCGGCCTGGCGAGATGTTGCAAGACGCGCACGGAGAGCGCAGAAGCGGCGGCGCGATCGCGGAGCCCGCTCGCGGCGGCGCCGCAGACCGGGCTCGTTCCCCTCGGTGCCCTGGCCGCGCAGAGCGGAAAGCGCCCGCGGAGAGCGCCTACCCCACCGCCGCCGCCCCGCCCTCGATCAACGCCAGCTTCTCCGCCCGCCCCAGGCTCTTGATCCGCGCCTCCTCGCGCATCGCCGCCCCGCGGTCGGGCATCGGCAGCGCGAGGGCGAGCTCCACGGGCAGCCGGCTGCGCGTGTAGGCGCTCGCCTTGCCCGCGCCGTGGCGGCGCAGGCGCGCGTCCAGATCGACGGTCCAGCCGGTGTAGAGCGTGCCGTCGGCGCAGCGCAGCAGGTAGACCCAGGCGGCCACGGCCAACGCTTCGCCGCCGGCGCGCGGTCTCCTACGCCTCAGCGCGGACGCGCTCGGAGGAGCCGGGCAGCGGATCGAGCTGCACCGGTGCGGTGTGCATGGCGCGCATGCGGACGTCGCGCCAGCTCATGCCCTCCTTCACGAGCGCCGGTGCGCCCATGACGACGGCGGTCGCGATCTCGACCGCCTGCAGGACGATGCCGTAGGCGATCGCGCTGTCGAGGCTGACGCCATACGCGCCATGCAGGACCGCGGCGCACGCGGCCTGGAAGACGCCGAGGTTCGAAGGCGTCAGCGGCACCGCCGCGGTGACGTTGACCGCGAAGAGCACCGCGGCCGCCGCGCCGATCCCGGCGCGGTCGTCGAGGTCCAGCGCGACGAGCAGCGTGAAGCACGACATCCACTGCATCACCCACGCAAGGAGCTGCAGCGCCGTCGCCTGCGCGCCCAGCCGCGGCGCGCGGAAGACGCGCAGACCGGAGCGCACCTGCGCGGTCGCCGCGCGGGCCTTGCGCATCCACGCCTGCACGCGGCGCGAGCGCGAGGGCACGCCGCCGCGCAGCAACGCCGGCAGCGCGAGCACCGCCACGAGCAGCGCGACCGGCGCCATCGCGAACGCCGCGATCGCCTTCTGATGACCGCTGAACACGCCGACGGTCGAGAACATGACGATCCCCAGCCCAACCAATGCCACCACGTTGAGCAGGGTCTGCGAGACGATCGTGCCGACCACGGTCGGGAGGTGGTCGCGGGGCCGTCCGGTCCGCCGGGCAACGATCAGCGCGCGCGAAGGCTCGCCGAGACGGGCGGGCAGCGTGGCCGACATGAGCACGCCGATGAACGTCCCCTGCAGCGCGTCGAGCGGGCGCAGGCGAACGTCGGGCATGGCCGCGCGCAGGATCGCGTGCCACGCGACGCCGCGGACCGCCATCGAGGCGCACATCACCGCCAGGCCGGCGAGTACCCAGATCGGCGTCGCCCGCAGCAGGCTGGCGGCGATCTTGTCCAGGCCGATGCGCTCCAGGGCCAGCAGCGCCAGGCCGCCGGCGCCGACGGCCGCCAGGCCGATGCCCGCCTTGCGGGCGATCGCGCGACGCCGGTTGTGGCCGGCGAGCTTGTCGGGATCGAGGCTGGGGAGACGACGGACGGCCGGCTTGCGCGGGCTCAGGTCGGCGGGCACGGCGCCGACGAAGACGCTCGCCCGCTGCAGCGCGGTGGCCGGGCCCGGAAGCGCTGCCGCGTCGCGGTAGACGTCGAGGACCTCGGCGGCGACCGTCGGCCAGGCGAAGCGCTGCGCGTGGTCGCGCGCGGCGCGCGCCATCGCCTCGCGCCCGACCGGATCCACGGCCAGATCGCGCAGCGTCTCGGCCAGCGCGGTGGCGTCGCCGCGCGGGAAGAGCACGCCGTCGACCCCGTCGCGCACCACGTCGCGGTAGCCGGGGATGTCGGAGGCGACCACCGGCGTGCCGGCGGCGAAGCCCTCGGTGAGCACCATGCCGAAGCTCTCGCCGCCGAGCGACGGCGCCACGAGCAGATCGGCCGACGCGAGCGCGGCGTGCTTGGCCTCGTCGGAGACCTTGCCGAGCACGGTGACGCCGTCGCCGCCTTCGAGCAGCAGCGGCTCGACCTCCTCGCGATCGGCGCCGACGACGACGAGCTCGACGGAGATGTGCTCGCGCAGCGCCTCGAAGGCGCGCAGCAGGACCGGGAGCCCCTTGCGCTCGACCGCCTGGCCGACGAAGAGCAGCCGCAGCGGGGCGTCGGGGTCGCTCGGCGCGGCGGGCAGCACCTCCGGAACGTCGACCCCGTTGGGGACGATCCGGTAGTCGCCGCCGAAGAAGCGCCGGCCCGTCCACGCGGCCGCCTCCGAGACCGCGATGCGGGCGTGCAGGTGGTTGAGCTTGCGCTTGGCGCCGAACATGACGTTGGCGAACAGCCCGTTGCTCAGCACGTTGTCCGAGTAGCAGTGGAACGTGCCCACGAGCGGCGCGGACGTGGCGTCGAGCGCGTCGTAGCCGATCGCCGGGGCGTGGGGCTCGTGGAGGTGGATGACGTCGAAGCCGCCCGTGCGCAGCTCGCGCCGCAGCGTCGTGACGGCATCGGGGAAGAGCGCGAGGTTCGAGACCGCGCCGTTGGCCTTGATGCCGACCGTGCGCCCCAGCGGGACCACCCATTCGGGCAGGTCGCGCTCCTGCGGGCGGGCACCGCGATGCAGCCGCGCCGACAACCGGTCAGGCGGGTCATAGGGAGCCAGCACGCGCACGTCATGGCCGGAGGCCAGGAACTGGGCCGCCAGCGCTTCGATATGACGCGTCACGCCCCCGGGGTACGTCCACGAATACGGCGACACCAGCGCTATGCGCATCGCACCCATCCTAACGGCCGTGCCCGGCGTCGACAGTGCGGCAAACCCTCCAGATAACCTTGTTCGCGTGCCCGACCGCCACTTCGTGAAGTACACCTTCCTGAAGGTCGATCCTGCCTGGCGCCGTCTCGATGCGGACACCCGCGCACGAGACAAGCAGGAGTTCCTGGCCGCGTGTGAGGACTTCGCCACAGACCATCTGCTGCAGACCTTCAGCCTGATCGGCACCCGCGGCGACGCCGACCTCATGCTCGTCGCCGAGACCGAGAACCTCGATCGCATCCACGAGTTCCACGTCGTGCTCGCCCAGGCGGGGCTGAGCAAGTGGTGCGCGCAGCCCTACTCGTTCCTGGGGCTTCGCAAGGGCTCGGAGTACTCCGACGACCTGCGCACCCAGCCGCGCGCCTTCCGCGGCAAGTACCTCTTCGTCTACCCGTTCGTCAAGACGCGCGCGTGGTACGCGCTGCCCGCCGACGAGCGCTGGCGGATCATGCAGGAGCACATCAAGGTCGGGCGCGAGTACCCGCAGGTCGACAACCACACGACCTACTGCTTCGGCCTCGACGACCAGGAGTTCGTCGTCGCCTTCGACACCGACGACGCCGGGGCGTTCCTCGACCTCGTCCAGCGCCTGCGCACCACCGAGGCGTCGTCGTTCACCCTGCGCGACACCCCGAGCTTCACCTGCATCGCCGTCTCCCCCGAGCGCGCGCTCAACGCGCTCGACGGCGAGCCGCTGCCCGCCCTGGAGAGCCTGGCTCGATGACGCACCGCGACTTCGACGAGGTCCGCGACATCACGGTGATCGGCGCCGGCCCTGTCGGCCTGTCGGCCGCGTTCTGGGCCGGCATGCGCGAGGCGAGCTCGCGCATCATCGACTCTCTCCCCGAGCTCGGCGGCCAGCTCACCACGCTGTATCCGGAGAAGTGGATCTTCGACGTCCCCGGCCACCCGAAGATCCTCGCCCGCGACCTCGTCGAGCTGCACCGCCAGCAGACGCTCGAGCAGTTCGACGTCCCCGTCCACCTGGAGACCACCGCCGAGACGATCTCCTGGGACGACGACCTCGTCGTCCTGCACACCGACAAGGGCGAGCTGCGCTCGCGGACGGTGATCGTCGCCGGCGGCCACGGCGCCTTCGAGCCCAAGAAGCTCCCGGGCTACGACATGAGCGCGTGGGAGGGCCGCGGCGCCTATTACCTCGTGGGCTCCAAGAGCGAGTTCGAGGGCAAGCGCGTGGTGATCATCGGCGGCGGCGACAGCGCCTGCGACTGGGTGGTCAACCTCCTCGACACCGCCGAGCGCGTCTCGCTGGTGCACCGCCGCGAGGGCTTCCGCGCCCACGAGGCGACGGTCAAGGAGGTCATGGACGCGCACGCCGACGGGCGCATCGACGTCCACGTGCCCTTCCAGGTCAAGGAGGTCCAGGGCAACGGCGCCATCGAGCGCGTGCAGCTCTTCCACTCCGAGGACGAGGCCAACGTCGTCGACATCGAGTGCGACGCCATCCTGCTGCAGCTCGGGTTCAAGACGGCGCTCGGCCCGCTGAAGGACTGGGGCTTCGACATCGACAAGGGCGCCATCAAGGTCGATTCGCTGTTCAGGACCTCGCTTGACCACGTGTGGGCCTGCGGCGACATCACCACCTTCGACGGCAAGCTCAAGCTCATCGCCACCGGCTACGCCGAGGCGGCGATCGCCGTGTCGCAGGCCGTGCACCACATCCGGCCGGACATGAAGATCCAGCCCAAGTACTCGACGAACACCGGCGTGCCGGGCGTGGTCGAGGGGCAGCCGTAGATCCCAAGGCCGTCAAGCACCTGCGCGCCGCCGATCCGGTGATGGCGCGGCTGCTCGACGCCAACGGCGTCCCGGACGACCGCGCCCCGCGCACCGACGTCTACGCCGCGCTCGTGCGCGCGATCGTCGGCCAGCAGCTCTCCACGCGCGCCGCGCGCGCGATCTACGACCGGCTGCTGGCCCGCTTCGACGGCCACCCGCCCACGCCGCAGCAGATCCTCGAAGACGACCCCGACGAGCTGCGCGTCGCCGCGGGCCTGTCGCACGCGAAGGTCCGCTACCTGCGCTCGCTGGCCGAGCACGTCGCCAGCGGCGAGCTGGAGATCGACCGGCTCAACGAGCTCTCCGACGAGGAGGCGATCGCCGAGCTCGTGGCCATCAACGGCATCGGCGAGTGGACCGCCCACATCTTCCTGATGTTCACCCTCCAGCGGCCCGACGTGCTCGCGGTCGGCGACCTCGGCATCCGCCGCGCCGTCGAGCGCGCCTACGACCTCCCCGCGCTCCCAACCCCGGCCGAGCTGACGAAGATCGCCGAGCCGTGGCGGCCCTACCGCACGGCGGCGTGCGTCGTGCTCTGGACGTCGCTGGCCAACGCGCCGGCGTAGCGGGCGAAGGCCGCGACCCGCGGGTCGTTGTTGCCTTGCCGCCACAGCAGGGCGCTGCGACACGGCGGCATCCCGGTCAGCGGCACGTAGACGATGTCCGGGTGCCCGTAGCGGGTCGCGAAGGTGGTGCCGGTCGGGTGCACGATCCGCCCCAGGGCGATGAGCGCCGTGAGCTCGTCCTGGCGACGGACCGGCTGGCGGATGCGGCGGATCGGCCGGCCGCTCGGAGCGTGCGACGGGATGAGCTCGGCGATCATCTCGCGCGGCAGCGATTCCAGCCGCGCCACCCGGTGATCGGCGACGTCCTCGAGCGTCACCGACTCGCGCCCGGCCAGCGGGTGGTCGCGGGCGACGGCGAGCACGCGCGGCTGGCTGGTGAGGACCGGGCCGATCACGAGGTCCGGGCGGTCGATGGGCAGGCGCATCGCCAGCAGGTCGAGCTCGCCGCGCTGCAGCGGGCCGAGCGTGTCCTCCCATCCGACATCGCTGATCTGCACCTCGCAGTCGGGATGGCGCGCTTCGAACTCGCGGACGATGTCGATGAGCCGGGGGCCGCCGGCGGTGGAGTAGACGCCGAGCCGCAGGACGCCGACGATCGCGCCGTTGGCGGCGTAGGCGCGGCTGAGGACGCCGGCGAGGTCGCGGTAGGCCGGAGCGAGCTCCTCGTGCAGGCGCCGGCCGGCGGCGCTGACGCTCACCCGCCGGCTCGTGCGCTCGAACAGCTGCGCGCCGAGCTTTCGCTCGAGCGCCTGGACGATCTGGCTCACGCGGGTCTGCGAGAGCCGCAGCCGCTCGGCGGTCCGGCCGAAGTGCAGCTCCTCGCACAACGTGAGGAAGACCTGGATCTCCCGCAGCTCGACGTGCTCCCACATCGACCAGCAAGGCTAATCGCTGCGTCGAGGAGGTCATGGTTGCTGACGCGAACGCCAGCCCCAAGGATGCCTCGATGATCTTCGTCACGGGGGCCACGGGAAACGTCGGACGCGAGCTGGTGCGGGTGCTCAGCGAGGCGGGCGAGCCGGTGCGCGCGCTCGTCCGCGGCGAGACGGAGCTGCCGGAGGGCGTGGAGGGCTACGTCGGCGACCTCAACGACGCGGGGTCGCTCGCCGGCGCGCTGGACGGCGTGCGCGCCGCCCACCTGCTCGCCGGCTACGACGGCCTGGACGAGCTGCTGGCCGCGATGCGCGCCGCGGGCGTCCAGCGCGTGACCCTGCAGTCCAGCAGCGCGGCGCCCGGCGGCGACACCGCCAACGCGGTCGCCCGGTACCACATCCTCTCCGAGCGGGCGATCCGCGACTCCGGGCTGGCGTGGACGTTCCTTCAGCCCAACAGCTTCATGACCAACGCGCTGCGCTGGCTGCCCCAGCTGCGCGCCGGCGACACGATCCGCCTTCCCTTCGCCGACGTCCCGATCGCGATGATCGACCCGGCCGACATCGCCGAGGTCGCGGCCGCGGCGCTGACCACCGATCGCCACGAGGGCCGCGCCTACCGCCTCAGCGGCCCCGAGTCGCTCCTGCCCGCCGAGCAGGTGGCGATCCTCGGCGAGGCGATCGGCCGCGACCTGCGCTTCGAGGCGCAGTCCAACGAGGAGGCGCACGCCGAGATGAGCGCGAGCATGCCCGCCGAGTACGTCGAGGCGTTCTTCGACTTCTTCGTCGCCGGCAGCGTCGACGAGTCGACCGTCCGGCCGACCGTCGAGGAGGTCCTCGGCCGCCCGCCGCGGCGCTTCGCCGACTGGGCGCGCGAGCACGCCGCCGCGTTCAAGACGCCTTGACCCAGTCCTCCGTCAGCAGCAGCCAGAAGGCCAGGCCTGCCCACGGGCCGTAGCGGCGGAAGCGGCGGGCGATCGCCTTGTCGTTGGCCTTGCGGCCGTTGAGCTTGGCGTAGGTGGGGCGCGTCCACGAGTCGAGCACCAGCCGCGAGTGGCGGCCCAGCAGCATCATCACGTGCGCGGCCGCGTACGGGCCGATGCCGGCGATGGCCAGGAGCTGCTCCTCGAGCTCGTCGTCGGGGAGGTCGTCGGTCGTCGCGGTGGCGAGGGCCTCGAGGTCGAACGCGCCCTCGGCGACCGCGGTCGCCAGGGTGCGCAGGTACGGACCGCGGTAGCCGGCGCGCACGACCTCGGTGTAGAAGGCGTCGTCGGCCTGGGCCATCGCGGCCGGCTTGGGGAAGGCGCGGTGCTCGGTGTCGGCCGGCTCGCCGCGCGCGGGCTCGCCGAGCTCGCGCACCAGGGCGCTCACCATCCGCACGGTCGCCGCCCACGTGCAGTTCGTCGTGCAGATCGTCTTGACGACGTCCTCGAAGACGCTCTGGCCGCGCATGAGCCGCCCGGCGCCGGCGACCGCCCACGCCAGCTGCGCGTCGTCGGCGAGCAGCGCGTACAGCGCCGAGAGGTCCTGGTCGAGGCGCAGCAGGTGGCGCACGCCGTCGACGATCGCCTGCTCCTGGGCCTTGCCCGCAGGGCGCGGCCGCGCGCTGATCCGCGCGCGGGTCCGGCCCGCCGGGCGCACCCGCACCCGCACCGGCCGCCCGCGCGGCATCGCGAGGACGACGTCGAAGCCCGACTCGTCGGGGTGCACGCGCATCGGCGGCAGCTCGGTGAGCCCGTGCGAGACGACGGTGCGCTGCAGGTCGACCGGCTCGCCGCCGGCGCCGCGGAGGGTCAGCGTCGCCGACCAGACGTCCTTCGGCCAGGCCTCGAGCCGCTCCTCATCACCCACTCCTTCAGTGTGTCAGGCGCGGCAGGCGTTCGGCAGCGGCGGCGGAGGCGAGTCGGGGTCGCGGGTGCCGCCCCACGCCTTGTAGAGCTGGTAGGCCGGCCACTCCTTGGTCAGCTTGGCGTCGACCAGCCCCACCGGGAACACCGGGTCGTCGCGGAACGTGTACTGGATCGCCGCGTCCACGCGCGGATCCTTGTCCCAGCGCCGCATCGCGACGTTGAGCGCCTGGCAGTCGGCGCGGATGCTCTTCTCCTTGGGCGAGCGCTCGTCGCCCACGTGCGGACCGCCGACGCCGGTCTCGGTCACCCAGATCGGCTTGTCACGCGCGCACGCGCGGCCGTCGAGGACCTCCTCGAGCGTGCCGACGGCGCCGGGGTCGTCGGCCTTGTCGCCGCGCTGGGCGTAGGCGTGCTGGGCGAAGACGCCGGCGTTGCAGACGACGTCGTCGGGCAGGCCGTCGAAGAACTCCGAGATCGAGGTGCCGTACTTGCGCGCGTTGGAGAGGCCGGCGAGCTCGCCGACGACGAGCTGCTGGCCGGGCTGCAGCTCGGATCGCATCGCGCGCGCGAGCTTCGTGTACACGGCCGGCGACAGCGGCTTGGAGCTGCCGCGGCACTCGGCGCGCTGGGGGCTGATGAAGAACGGGCCGTTGGGCTCGTTCCAGGGGCTCCACCAACGGATCGAGACGCCCTCCTGGCGCGCGAGGTCCTGCAGCGAGGCGACGAGCGTCTTGTAGGCGGCGAGGCCCTGCTCAGTGATCGGGCGCGAGCGCGCGGTGATGTCGTCGCGCTCGCAGCCCTTCGGCTTGATCGCCGCCCAGTCCGGCACGCCGTAGAAGACGACCATCGCGTTGAAGCCGTTGCCGGCCTGCTGCTGGGAGCGCAGCGCGCGCAGGGTGTCGCGGATGCCGGCGTACGGGCGGCAGGGCTTCATCTGGCGCATGCAGCCGTCCGCCGGCTTGGCCCAGTCGATCGGGCCGTTCGCCTTTGGCTGCAGGGTGGCCCAGTCGACGACGAGGCGATAGACGGCGGGCTTGAGCGCCTCGGCGCGGTCGCGCCAGGCGTCGAAGGCGCCGACGTCCTTGCCGTGCCAGAAGAGGTCGGGGTTGATCTCGGTCAGCCCGATGGCCAGGCCGCCGCCGGGCGCGACGTCGGTCGGCGGCTGCTTGGCGGGCGGCGCCTTGGGCGCCGGCGTCGACGCCGACGTGGACGTGCTCTTCCCGCCGCCTCCGCCCCCGCAGGCGGTCAGCGAGACGGCGGCGGCCAGCGCGGCCGCCGCGAGAACCCGGATCACTTAGACCGCGGAGACCTCTTCGTCCTCCGCGACGCGGAAGGACGAGCCGCAGCCGCAGGCGGCGACGACGTTGGGGTTGTTGACCTGGAAGCCGGCGCCCTGGAGCGAATCGACGTAGTCGATCGTCGAGCCGTCGACGTAGGGCAGGCTCTGGTTGTCGACCAGCAGGCGCAGGCCGCTGTGGACGAAGATCGCGTCGCCGTCGCGCTGCTCGTCGAAGGCCAGCTGGTACTGGAAGCCCGAGCAGCCGCCACCGCGCACGCCGACGCGCAGGCCGGCGGTCTCCTCGTCGAGCCCCTGGGACGCGAGGAACTCGCGGACCTTCTCGGCCCCGGTGTCGGTGAGGGCAACGCCCTTGGCGTGGTAGGTGACCTGGGTGCTCATACTTCACAAAGGATAGCGACCGCTACCATCGGATCTTGAGGATGCCCACCGCCGAGGACGTCAAAGCCCGCATCGAAGCCTCGATCCCCGGGGCAACGGCCGACGTTGAGTCGCCCGACAACGTGCACTTCAATGCGCGCGTGGTCGCCGAGGCCTTCGCGGGCCTGACCCGGATCGAGCAGCACCGGCTGGTCTATGCCGCCTTCGCGGGCGAGCTCGGCGGGGAGATCCATGCCCTCCAACTCAAGACGGAGACCCCATGAGCGAGCAGACTTCGAACCCGATCCGCGAGGCGATCGCCCAGGCGATCGACGAGAACCCCGTGATCCTCTTCATGAAGGGCACGCCCGAGCAGCCGATGTGCGGCTTCTCCGCGCGCACCGCCGGCGCGCTGCAGGCGCTCGGCGCTCCCTTCGCCGCAGTCGACATCCTTCCCGACCCGCGCATCCGCCAGGAGCTCTCGGCGCTGTCGAACTGGCCGACCATCCCGCAGCTCTTCGTCAACGGCGAGCTGGTCGGCGGCTGCGACATCGTCACCGAGATGTACGAGACCGGCGAGCTGGCGCAGGTGCTCGGCGTCGAGCAGGCCGAGGCCCAGCCGGTCGAGGCGCCGGCGGTCGGGCCGCGGCCGATGGGGATCGAGAACAACCTGCGCTGAGAAGGGCGGGCGCGCGGCAGTACGCTGCGCGCCATGTCCGTCGCCGTCCAGCCCCACCCCGCGCTGCGCTGGGACGGGCGGCGACTGGAGGTGCTCGACCAGACGCGACTGCCGGCGGTCGAGGAGTGGCTGTCGCTTTCGGGCGCTTCGGACACCGCCGAGGCGATCCGGCGACTGGCGGTGCGGGGCGCGCCGCTGATCGGGATCGCCGCGGCGTATGGGCTGGCGATGGAGGTCGCGCGCCAGCCCGGGCTGGGGTCGCTGGAGAGCGGGTGGGAGCTGCTGCGCGACGCGCGGCCCACCGCGGTGAACCTGGCCTACGCGGTGGATCGGGTGCGGGCCGCGGCGTTGGCCGCCGGGCCTTCGACGATCGCGGCGGCGGCGCGGGCGGAGGCGCAGCGGATCCACGCCGAGGAGGACGCGGCATCGGCGGCGATCGCCGCGCACGGCGCGTCGCTGCTGGCGGGGACGCGGCGGATCGCGACGCACTGCAACGCGGGCGCGCTGGCCGCGGGCGGCAGCGGCACCGCGCTGGCGGTGATCTTCGAGCTGGCGGGCCACGGGCCGCTGCACGTCCTGGCCGGCGAGACGCGGCCGCTGCTGCAGGGCGCGCGGCTGACCGTGTGGGAGCTGGCTCGCGGCGGCGTGTCGCACGAGCTGGTCGTGGACGGCGCGATGGCGGGCCTGATCGCGCGCGGCGAGGTCGACGCCGTGATCGTCGGCTGCGACCGGGTCGCGGGGAACGGCGATACGGCGAACAAGGTCGGCACCTACGGCGTGGCGCTTGCCGCTTCGGCCGCCGGGATCCCGTTCGTCGTCGCGGGGCCGACGTCGACGATCGACGCGTCGCTGGCCGACGGGTCGGGGATCGCGATCGAGGAGCGCGGCGAGGACGAGGTGCGCTCGTTCGCCGGCGCGCTGTCGACGCTTCCCGAGACGCCGGTGCGCAACCCGGCGTTCGACGTGACGCCCGCATCGCTGATCAGCGCGCTGGTGACCGAGCGCGGCGTGGCGCAGCCGGTCGACGCGCAGACGGTGGGCGCGCTGCTGACGTGAAGGTCGCCCGCTCGCTCTCGCCGCACGAGGTCCGCATCGAGGATGCTGCCGAGCCGTCGGTCGGCGACGGCGACGTGCTCTGCCGCGTGCTCGCGTGCGGGGTGTGCGGCTCCGACGTGCTCGACTCGTGGGTGGCGAAGAAGGTGCCCGTGGTGCTCGGCCACGAGCTGGCGGGCGAAGTCGTCGCGGTCGGCGGTGACGTGCGCGGCGTCTCGGTCGGCGACCGCGTCGTCGTGCACCACCACGCGCCGTGCGGGGAGTGCCGGCGCTGCCGGCGCGGGCACGAGACGCTGTGCGAGCGCTTCCGGGCGACGGCGCTCGATCCCGGCGGGTTCGCCGAGCGGGTGCGGGTGCCGGCCGATCTCGTCGACGAGCTGCTCGTGCTCGACGGGCTCGACGCGGAGAGGGCGACGTTCGTCGAGCCGCTGGCCTGCGTGCTGCGCGCGTTTGCGCGCTGCGGGCTGCGGGCCGGCGACTCGCTGCTCGTGGTCGGCTGTGGCACGAGCGGGCTGCTCGCCGTCGCCGCGGCGCGGGCGCGGGGCGTCGAGGTCGTCTGGGCGCGCGAGCCGCGGCCCGAGCGGTTGGAGCGCGCGCTGGTGCTCGGGGCCGAGCGCCACGGCAACGAGCTCGTCGACGTGGCGCTCGTTTGCACGCCCAAGCCCGCGGCGATCGCGGCCGGCTTCGCGGCGGTCGCTCCGGGCGGCGCGCTGTGCCTGTACGCGCCGCCGTCGCCGGGCGAGACGCTCGAGCTCGACGGGCACGACCTGTACGTGGGCGAGGTCGACCTGTGCGCGTCGTACTCCGCGGGGCCGGAGGACATGCGCGCGGCGCTGGCGCTGGTGGCGAGCGGACGGGTCGATCCGCTGGGGCTCGTCACCCATCGGCTGGCGCTCGACGAGACCGCGCGAGCGCTCGAGCTCGCGCGCAGCGGCGAGGCGATCAAGGCGCTGGTCCTGCCCTGATGCGCGCCGCGGTCCTGCACGGGCCGGACGACCTGCGCGTGCAGGAGGTCGAGGAGCCGGCTGGCGAGGTCGTCGTCGAGGTGCGGGCGGCGACGGCGTGCGGCACCGATCGCAAGATGCTCCTGCGCGGCCATCCGATCCTGGGCGGCTATCCGGCGCGCTTCGGCCACGAGACGGCCGGCGTGCGGGTCGACTCGGGCGAGCGCGTGCTCGTCGGCGATTCGGTCGCATGCGGGGCGTGCTTCGCCTGCCTGGCGGGGCGCGCGGCGATCTGCCGCTCGCCGACATGGGTGCTCGGCGGGTTCGCCGAGCGGATCGCCGCTCCGGAGGCGGCCCTTCACGCCTTGCCGGAAGGCCTGGACTTCGCCGCGGCGGCGATGGCCGAGCCGCTGGCGGCCTGCGTCCACGCGGTCGGCCGCGGAACCGATGTCGCTGATGTCGCCGTGCTCGGCGGCGGGACGATTGGGCTGATGCTCGCGCGGCTGCTCGTGCTCTCGGAACGCGACGTGCTCGTCTGCGACCGCCACGCCGAACGGCGAGCGCAGGCCGAGGCGCTCGGTGCGCGCGCATCGTCGTCGCTGGGCTCGCACGAGCTCGTCTTCGAGGCGGTCGGGCGCGTCGATGCCTGGGAGCAGGCGTTCGCGGCCACGCGTCCCGGCGGGACGGTCGTCTTCGTCGGCGGCTGCCCTTCGGGCACGTCGCTCGACCTCCCGACCGGCCCCGTGCACTACGACGAGATCGACGTCCGCGGAGCCTTCCACCACACGCGCGAGGAGATCGACCGAGCGCTCGAGCTGCTCGCGTCCGGCGAGGTCGACTGGCGCGCGCTCGCCGGCGAGACGGTCGGCCTGGAGCAGCTCGGCGACGCGCTGCGCCGGCCGGCGGGCGGCGAAGCCCGCAAGCTCATCGTCGACCCCCGGCAATGAGGACACCAGCACCGAACGTCCATGGCGTACCAATAGGGGTGTAACGCGATGGACGTTCGCGTGGATGGGGGGCGGATCGGGCGCGCGCGGAGAGCGGCGGCGCCGGGTGCCCTTGCCGCCCTCATCGCCCTGTGCACCACCGCCGCCGCGCCCGCGCATGCCGCTTGCCCGAAGGTCCCGGCACCGCCACCGGACAACCGCCCCGCCAGCGCCGCGCGGGTCGACGCCTACCTGAGAGCGGTCGCCCGGGCGTCGCCGGTCGTGACCGCCGGCCTCGCCGGCCGCAGCGCCGCGGGCCGCCCGCTGCGCTACGCGATCGTCACCGCGCGCCCGGCGAAGCGCCTGCAGAAGGACCTCGCGCGGCTGCGGGCGGTCCGCGCGGGCACGGCGCACGACATCGGCGACGCGCCCGCCGTCGTGTGGATCGCCGGCTCGGTGCACGGCAACGAGCCGAGCGGCGCCGACGCCGACCTGCGTCTGCTGCACGACCTCGCCCGCCGCTGCGACGAGCCCGTGCTGCGCCGCGTGGCCGTGGTCGTGATGCCGATGCAGAACCCCGACGGGCACGAGGCGCGGACGCGCTACAACGCCAACGGCTTCGACCTCAACCGCGACTGGCTCGCCGACACGCAGCCCGAGACGCAGGCGCGGCTGCAGGCGCTCCTGGCGATGCCGCCGCTGGTCTACGCCGACCAGCACGAGCAGGGCGGCGGCAGGTTCTTCTTCCCGCCCTACAGCGCGCCGCGCTTCCACGAGCTCCCCGCGGCGGCGCTGGCCGCCGAACGCGACGTGCTGGCGCCCGCGCTGCGCCGCGCGTTCGACGCCCACGGCTACGCATCCACGAGCGGCGACGACTTCGACCTCCTCTACCCCGGCTACGGCGACAGCGCGACGACGCTGCTCTTCGGCGCCGCCGGCATGACCCTCGAGGCGGGTGCGGCGCTCCCCTACGCGCAGCGGGTCGCAGAGCACCTCCTCGCCGCCGAGGCGATCATCGCGGCGGTCGCTGGTCACCGCCGATCGCTGCTGCACGCGTGGGCGCGGTCGTTCGCACGGGCAGCGGAGCAGGGCGCCCGGGGCGAGCTGCAGGGCCGGCCGGACTCGAGCGCGTACGGGTACGCGCTCGGCGCGGTGGGAGCGGGTGCGTCGCGGGCTGCGGGAGCGGCCGACGCGACGGCGGCGTTGGTGGCGCTCCTCATCGCAGAGGGCGTGCGGGTCGAGCAGCTGCGCGCGCCGGCCGCCGTCGCCGCCTTCCGCCCGTACGGCGCGAGCGGCACCGCACCGGCCACGCTTCCGGCCGGCACCTACCTCGTCCCCTCAGCGCAGCCGCTCAAGCACTGGGTCCAGGCGCTGCTCGGGCAGAGCCCCCTGGCCGGCGCCGCGCCGAACGACGACGTCGGGGCGTGGTCGCGGCCGCTGCTCATGGGCATCGCCGGCGGGACGGGCGCTTCGCAGCTGCCTGAAGCGCCGCCTGCACCGATGCCCGCCGCGCCGGCGGCGCGGCCGCTTGCCGGCAGGCGCATCGCGCTCCTGGCCGACCCGGCGGCCCTCGACTCGATCCCGCCCGGCATCGATCAGCCCAATCCGGGCACGAGCTGGGCGCGGTGGGTGCTGACGCAGCGGCTCGGCGCGCAGATCGACCTCGTCGACGGCGCCGCGATCGCCGCCGGCGCGCTTGCAGGCCACGACGCGTTCGTCGTCGCCGACGGCTCGCCGCCGGCGCTCCCTCCGGCAGCGATCCAGCAGATCGCCGCGTTCGTCAGCGCCGGCGGCACCTACGTCGGGTGGCGAGCGCGCGGCATCGGGGTCGCCCACGACGCCGGGCTCACCGCCGCGACGACCTCCACGACGTCGCCGTCGATCCGCATCCCGGGCGCGGCGGTCGCCACCGCCGACGCGATCGTCCTCGACGACGACGATCCGCTCATCGTCGGCGGCCACGCGATCGCCACCTACGGACCGGTGATCAGCGGCTGGGCCTCCGGCTCGCCCGCCGGCCGACCGGCGATCGTCGACGAGCGCCCCGGCCGCGGGCGCGCGACGATCTTCGCCTTCGACCCCACCTTTCGCGCCGCCACCGAAGGCGCCGAGCAGCTGCTCGTGAACGCGCTGCTCGCCACTGCCGGTGCTCGAGGGTCCGCCGGCGCACCTCGGCTAGGTTGACGCGATGCCCGACGTCGCCGTCGTCACCGACACCACGCACTACCTCCCCGCCGAGCTCGTCGCGCAGCGCGGCGTCCGCGAGGTCAGCCTCTACGTCAACGACGGCGACCGCCAGCAGCGCGAGGCCGACATCGCCGATCTCGACGCCTTCTACGACGGCCTGCGCGGCGCGTCGTCGCTGCCGACCACCTCGCAGCCCTCGATCGGCGACTTCCTCGCCGTCTACGAGCCCCTCGCCCGGGAAGGCCGCGCCATCGTCTCGATCCACATCTCCGGCGGGATCTCCGGCACCGTCGAGGCGGCACGCCAAGCGGCCGCGCAGATGCAAGGCGCCACCATCGAGGTCATCGACTCGCGCATGGCCTGCGGCGCCCTCGGCCTCGTCGTGCTCGCCGCCGCCGCGGCCGCCGCCAACGGCGAGGACGTCGGCGCCGTCGCCGCCCGCGCCCGCGAGGCCGCGCAGGCCACCCGGCTGTGGTTCGCCGTCGACACGCTCGAGTACCTGCGCCGCGGCGGGCGCATCGGGACCGCCCAGGCCTGGCTCGGCGGCGCGCTGAAGATCAAGCCGATCCTCACCCTCGACGGCGAGATCACCCCGATCGAGCGCGTGCGCACGTCGGGCCGCGCGTTCGATCGGATGGTCGACTACATGCGCTCACGCCGCGACGACGGCGCCGACGGGTGGGTCGTGCAGCACATCCAGGCGCCCGACGTCGTCGAGCGCCTGCTCGCCGAGGGCCGCGGGCTCTTCAGCTCCGAGCCGGTCTTCGTGTCCGAGATCGGGCCGGTGATCGGCGCCCACGTCGGGCCCGGGCTGGTCGGCGTCGGCGGCCTGCCGACCGCGCTGCTGCGTTAGCGCCGAGGGCGCGCGCCGGGCCGCGCGACCGCCTCGGCCGCTGCCGCCACGCCCGCCGCCGCGCACGCCGCGTCGTCGCCGCCCGCCAGCATCGTCGCCAGGTACCCGGCGGCGAAGGCGTCGCCGGCGCCCGTCGGATCGATCGCCGCCGCCGGCTGCGCGGGCACGTCGACCGGCTCGGCCCCGCGCCGCAGCACCCGCGCGCCGCGGTCGCCGCGCTTGAGCACGAGCACCTCGTAGGCGTCGAGGAGCCCCGCTTCGAGCACGTCTGCCTCGTCCTCGTTGGGGAAGCAGATCGTGGCGCCCGCCGTCCAGCCCAGGAAGCCGCTGTCGCGCACGAAGGCCGCCGAGGCCGGATCGACCGACCAGGGCAGCCCCGAACGCCGAACGAGGTCGAGCACCGCCGCGCGCGAGGCCTTCTCGAGCAGCGCGTAGCCGGAGACATGGATCCACGTGACGCCGTCGAGCAGCTCGTCGCCCAGGTCGTCGGGACCCAGCGCGAGGTTGGCGCCGCGATCGGTGAACATCGAGCGGTCGTGCGTGAGGACGACGATCCGCCCGGTCTGGATGCGCGCGTCGCCCACCAGCCGCGCATCGACCCCGCAGCGCTCCAGCGCGCTGGCATGCCGGCGCAGATCGGCGAGCCCGACCCGCCCGGCGAAGCGAACCGGCGCGCCGAGGTGCCCGAGCCACGCCGCGGTGTTCGCGCCCGAGCCGCCCGGGTGGTGCTCCATGTCGGCCGGCGTGTCGCTGCGCGGGACGATGCGCCCGAGGGGGCGCACGACGAGGTCGTCCATCACATCGCCGAGGACGAGGATCATCGGCGTGCGCTCCACGCGACGGCGATCGCGCCCGCCACGGCGGCGTTGCCGAGGGCGACGGCGACGTTGACCTCGAGCGAGCGCCCCTCGGTCGCCCGGTGCAGGTGGTCGAGCAGGAACGGCGTCACCGCCTTGCCGCTCACCCCCTGCTCGCGCGCGCGGGCAAGGCCCTCCGACAGCACGCGCTCGTGCTCGGCGGGGTCGAGCTGCTCCTCGGCCGCGACCGGGTTGGCGACGACCAGCGCGCTGCCGACCGCGAGCTCGTCGGCGGCCGCCATCGCCGCCGCGACCTCCTCGGCCGACTCGACGCGCCAGTCGAGGTCGAAGCCGCCGTCGGTGAGGTAGAAGCCAGGGAAGCGGTTCGTCCGCCATCCGGCGACGCTCACCCCGAGGGTCTCCAGGCGCTCGAGCGTCGCCCCGACGTCGAGGATCGACTTCACCCCCGCCGCCACCACCACGATCGGCGTGCGCGACAACGCGAGCAGATCGGCCGATTCGTCCCACGACTCGCGCGCGTCGCGATGGACCCCGCCCAGGCCGCCGGTGGCGAAGACGCGGATGCCGGCGGCCGCCGCCAGGTGCGCGGTCGCCGCCACCGTCGTGGCGCCGTTGGCGCGCCGCGCCGCCGCCAGCGGCAGGTCGCGGACGCTGAGCTTGGCCACCTCGTGGCCGGCGATCCGCCGCAGCCCCCAGTCCTCCAGCCCGACGTGCACCTCGCCGTCGAGCATCGCGATCGTCGCCGGCACCGCGCCCGCCGCCCGCACCGCCGCCTCGAGCTCGCGCGCGACCTCGACGTTGCGCGGCCGTGGCAGCCCGTGGGCGATGATCGTCGACTCGAGCGCGACCACGCCCGCGCCGTCCGCGAGCGCCGCGCGGACCTCGTCGCTGATGTGGGCCAAGCTACCTCCGGCGCCTGAACAAGCCGCCGACGGCGGCGATCCCGCCGCCGAGCACGAAGCCCGTCACCGCCGCGCCGATGAGCACCTGCTTGCGGTGCTCGACGATCTGCTTGCGCCAGTCGGTCACTTCGGCGACCTCGCCGCGAAGGCGCGTGAGCGAGTGCGCCAGCTCCATGCGGTTGGCCTCGATCGAGGCGCGGATCTGCTCTGGCGTGCGCGTGGCCACTAGTGGGCCTTCTCGTGACGTTCGGCCGGAAACGGCGGCTGGCGGCGCCGATCCGGAAAGGACGCAGACCCGAGGGAATACCGGAGGTATTTCGAGGGTCGAGGACGCCGCCGGGCGGCGATCGACGGCCGTCGTTTCCGGTCGAATGTTGCGAGAAGGTCCACTAGACGGTCTGCTCCGGGTGTGGGGACTGGACGGTCTCGCGGATGCGCTTGGCCTCGTCGATCGCCATCTCGGGCGTCGGCGGCGCGCCGCGCTTGAACGCCCGCGCGGCGATGAAGCCGGCCAGCGCGCCGAGGAGGAACAGCAGCGCCGCGACGAGGAAGAAGCCCCAGAAGAACTGGCCGTTCGAGACCGGGAGCTCGTACCAGGCCAACCACGAGAGGCCGTGCAGCAGGAAGGTCAGGCCGTTGATGACGAAGATCCCGGCCACGATCCCGACCACGGCGCCCTTGACGAGCTTCGAGACCTTCGCGGTGACCTCGGCCTTCGCCAGCTCGATCTCCTCGCGCACGAGCAGCTGGGCGCGCTCGGACACCTCCTGGATGGCCTGAGCGATGTTCTGGGTGTTGTTCTGCGATGTCTGCTGGTCGGTCATCGGCCAAACCGCTTGAGGATGAAGGCGGCGACGACGCCGCCGGCGAAGGCGGCCCCGACGAGGATCTCCGGATGCTCGTCGACCGGCAGGTTCGCGAGCGGGCCGGGCAGCGTGACGCCGTTTGACGCGGTGCTACCCGGTCGGGCGTCCTCGGCCCCGCCGGGCTCGATGCCCGGCGTCGGCCCGGCGGTCGTCGGGCTGTGGAGGTCCTCGGTCACTCCGGCGGTTCTTCCCCGAAAGCCCGCCGCCAGATCATCGCCGCGAGCTTCGTGGTGGCGACGGACGCCAGCGCGCCCAGGCCGGCCAGCAGCCCGGACCAGACCAGGCGCTTGACCATCTCGTTCTCCATCGGGCGGACCCTATCTCACGCCGTCGCGGGGACGGCGTCCAATCCGCCGCAGATCGTCTCGACGACGAGCGCCTTGGCCTGCTCGTACTCGGCGTCGCCGCGCGGCAGCGTCTCGAAGATCCAGCCCGAGAGCACCTGCTCGATGACGCCATAGAAGGCCATGGCGGCGAAGCGCGGCGTCACCGTGTCCTTGAACGTGCCCTCGGCCTGCGCGCGCTCGACGATCCCCGCGATGAGCTCGTAGGCCTCGGTGATCTTGCGCAGGTGCGTCTGGCCGAACGAGTTCGCCGCGCGGGTGACCTCGACAATGATCACCTTCATCAGCTCGGGGTCGTGGCGGTAGGAGTCGACGATGAACGAGGCGATCGCGTAGAGCTTCTCGCGGGCGCTCAGCTCCTGGCCGTCGAGGTCGCGGATGACGTCGAGCATGACGTTCCAGCGCTCGAGGAACAGCGTGTCGAGCACCTCGTCCTTGGAGCGGAAGTAGTGGTAGACGAGGCCGTAGGCGACCCCGGCCTCGTCGGCGATGTCGCTGACGCGGCACTGGTTGAAGCCGCGGCGGGCGAAGACCCGCACCGCGGCGTCGAGGATCAGCCGGCGCTTCTCGGCGGCGTTGCGGCTCACCACTGGTAGGCCGCGGGGCGGCGGTTGGCCAGCGAGGGCAGGCGGGTGCGGATCGCGCCCTGGGCCTCGAGGTCGAGGTCGGCGGTGATCACGGTCTGCGCGTCGGCGGCCTGCGCGAGGACCAAACCCCAGGGATCGACGATCATCGAGCGCCCGCCGGACGCCAGCCCCTCGACGTGCGTGCCGACCTGGTTGGCGGCGATGACGAAGCACTGGTCCTCGATCGCGCGGGCGCGGACGAGCACCTCCCAGTGATCGCGGGTCGTCGGCACCGTGAACGCGGCCGGGATCGTGAGGATCCGCGCGCCCCGCACCGCGAGGATCCGGTACAGCTCGGGGAAGCGGATGTCGTAGCAGACGGTCAGCCCGAGCTCGACGCCGTCCGCGGTGGTCGACAGCACGACGTCGTCGCCCGGGGTCTCGTGCTCGGACTCGCGGTAGACGGTCCCGTCGACCTCGACGTCGAACATGTGCATCTTGCGGTAGGTGGCCTTGATCTCACCGTCGGTCCCGATGTGCAGGGAGGTGTTGCGCAGCTTGTCCTCGCCGTCGACGCGCTCGGAGATCGAGCCGGCGACGAGGTCGATGCCGAGCTCTCGCGCCGTCTCGCGAGCCCACGCGATCGCAGGGCCGTCGAGCGGCTCGGCGCCGGCGCGCAGGTCGGCGCCGCGGCCGAGCACGCTCCACTTCTCGGGGAGCACGACGAGCCGTGCGCCGTCGGCCGCCGCCCGGCGCACGAGGCGATCGGCCGCCTCCAGGTTGGCGGCCTTGTCCGGCGTCGCGGTCAGCTGGACCGCGGCTGCGCGCAGCATGGGTGTGGGTGTCTCCTCCGGCTCCGGCCGCACGGCACTCGCCGCACGGCCCGTTGACTGACGAGTCAATCGCGGAGAGCATAGCCCCGATGCTCGATGCGCTGCCCTATCGGGGCGACGGGACCGGCCGCCCCGAGGGCCTCGCGCTGCCACCAGGGCGCATGCCCCGCCGCCAGGGACGGCGGCCGCTCAAGCGCTGGCGCTACGTCGGCGTCTACGGGCCCGAGGTCATGCTGTGCGCGGGCGTGGCGCGCGTCGCCGGCGTGCCGCAGGCGTTCTGGGCCGTCTGGGACCGCCAGCACCTGTGGGAGCGCACGACGCTGCGCCGCGGGCACGTCGACCTGCCCGACGGCGCCGCGCGCGTCGCCGATCGCGAGGTGGCGATCGACCTCGTGCTCCAGCCGGCCGGCGAGCCGGTCGAGGTGGTCAGCCGCCACGGCGGCTCGTACATCTGGACGCGCAAGCGCCCGCTGCGGGCGACCGGGCTGCTGAGCCTCGAGGGCCGCTCGACGGCGATCGACGCCTTCGGCCTGCTCGACGACTCGGCGGGCTACCACGCGCGGCGCACGGCGTGGGAGTGGAGCGCGGGCGTCGGCGTCGGCGCCGGTGGCGAGCAGGTGGCATGGAACCTCGTCGCCGGCGTCCACGACGCGCCGACGCGCAGCGAACGCACGGTCTGGGTCGACGGCGTCGCCCTCGAGGTCGGCCCGGTGGAGTTCGCCCCCGGCCTCGACGCGGTCGCCGGCCTGCGCTTCGAGCCCGAGGCCGAGCGCGTGCGCCGCGACGACCTCCTGCTGGTGGCCAGCGACTACCGCCAGCCGTTCGGCACCTTCGCGGGCGCCCTGCCGGAGGGAACCGAGCTGCGCGCCGGCTACGGCGTGATGGAGCGCCACGCGGCGCGCTGGTGATCGGCTTACGCGCCGCCGCTTGCCAACACGAGCCACGGCGGCCTTGGGGCTAGCCTCAGGGACACGTCGCCCGCTGGCCGGATTGTGCGTGTGCGAGGCCCGCGGCAGCCTGGAGCGATGCCCCCTCGCTCGCTCCTCGGCGCCCTCGCCTGCGCCGCTCTCGTGGCACCGTCCGCGGCCCAGGCCGCCGATCGCGGCGCGCTGCTCGACGCCCAGCCCATCGCCCACCTCTCGCGCGACCAGATCGCCGCCCGGGTCGCGGCGGTGAGGCTGCCGAAGGAGCCGGCGCTCCCGACGGCGCCGATCCGCTTCGGCGCCGACGCCTACCGGCTCACCTACGCGACGGTCGGCGTCGACGGCGGCGCGACGACCGCCACGGGCCTCGTCCTGCTGCCGCGCAACGGCCGGCGGCACCTGCGGACGGTCTCCTACGCCCACGGCACGATGGCGCGGCGCGCCGACGCCCCCTCGCGCTCGCTGGACAGCCTGGCCGGCGCCTCGGCGCTGCTGTTCGCCGGCGCCGGCTACGCCACCGTCGCCCCCGACTACCTCGGCCTCGGCTATGGCCCGGGGCCCCACCCGTACATGCACCTCCCCACGGAGACGAGCGCCTCACTCGACCTCCTGCGCGCGGCGCACGCCTTCGCGCTGCACCGACAGCGCCAGCTCGACCGCGCCACGTTCGTCACCGGCTTCTCGCAGGGCGGCGCGGTGGCGATGGCCCTGGGCCGCGCGCTCCAGGAGAAGGCCGATCCGCGTCTGCGGCTCGCCGCGCTGGCGCCGATGAGCGGGCCGTACGACCTCGAGCACGCCGAGCTGCCGGCGATCCTCGCCGGCAAGGTCGATCTGGCCGACGCCAACTACTACCTGTCCTACGCGATGCGCGCGTGGCAGCCGATCTACCACGTCTACGACACGCCGAGCGACGTCTGGCTCGGCGGGTGGGGCAAGCGCATCCCCGCGCTCTTCGACGGCCGTCACGATGACGTGGCGATCCTCGGGGTCCTCCCGCACCGCCTCGACCAGCTCCTCACGCCGGCGTTCCGCGCCCGGCTCGCGCATCCCGACGGCGGGCTGCTCGCGGCGCTGCGCGCCAACGACGTGGCGTGCGACTGGGCGCCGGCCGCGCCCGTTCGGATCTACGCGGCGCGCGGCGATGAGCAGGTGGCGTTCGCCAACGCGCGCAGCTGCGTCGCGGTGCTGGCGTCGCGCGGCGTGCACGCCCCGCTGCTGGATATGGGCGCGACGAGCCACTTCGGCTCGACGCTGCGCGCCACCCCGCGCGTCCTGGCCTTCTTTCAGCGGATCCAGACGCCCTCGCGGACGGTGGGAAAGCGCGGCGCCCAGCCCAGCTCGGCCTTCGCCCGGGCGTTGCGCGCGCGCACCGAGGCCGACAACGACCGGGCCAGCGGGAAGCCGACCCTCGCGCCGGCGAGGCCGATCGAGGAGCTGCCGGGTCGCGGGCGGCCCGCGGCGTCGGCCACCGCCTCGACGAGCGCGCGCTGGGTGACCGGCTCGTCGTCGACCGCCAGGTAGGTCGTGCCGGCCGCCCCGCGCTCGAGCGCCGCCGCGATCGCGCGCGCGGCGTCGTCGACGTGGACGCAGCTGACGTAGTTGCCGCCCCAGCCGATGACGCGCGCGCGGCCGTTCCACAGCGCGCGCTCGAGCGGGCCGTCGGGCCCGTAGACCAAGCCGAGGGCGAGCAGGACGACGTCGAGCTCCCGGCGCGAGCGCAGGTCGAGCAGCCGCACGGCGATGTCGACGTCACCGGCGCCGATCGGGGTCGGGCGCTTGGGGGTCGCCTCGTCGATCCAGGCGGCGCCGTGGTCGCCCCAGGCGAACGCGCTGCCCACGTGAACGAACCGCGCCCGGCGGGCGAGCGCCTCGGCGGCGAGCGCGCCGGCGCGGTGGGCCTCGGCGCGGCGGTGAGCAGCTAGACGGCGGTGGCTGAGGCGGCCGGGAGGCATCGGCGCCGGGCAGTGGACGATCGCGTCGACGGGCTCGCCGGCCGGGAGCAGCCGGTGCCCGGCGAGGTGCAGCTCGCGCACGACCGCGGCCTCCAGCAGGCCCGCGCTCCCGGCGACGTGCACCCGGCGGAACCGCAGATCGTCCATCGCGATCGACGGTACGGCCGGCGGCATAACAGCAGCGTCAGCGTTCGCGGGTGACCTGCGGGGCGGTCTGATGCACTAGGAGATCGATGGTGCCGCTGCGCCGAAACCGCGACTTCCTCGTGCTCTGGAGCTCCCAGCTCGTTTCGACGCTGGGCTCGCAGGCCTCGCTGGTCGCCTTCCCGCTGCTGGTGCTCGCGATGACGGGCTCGCCCGCGAAGGCCGGCCTCGTCGGCTTCGCCAACACGATCCCCGCGCTGCTGTTCTACCTCCCCGCGGGCGTCGTCGTCGATCGTCACGACCGCAAGCGGGTGCTGGTGGCAACGAGCGCGGTCGGCGCGCTCGCGATGGGCAGCATCCCCGCGGCCCTGGCGCTGGGGCATCTCGCCTTCGAGCAGATCGTCGCGGTCGCCTTCATCGACGGTGCGGCGGCCGCGGTCTTCGGCCTGACCGAGCAGGGGGCGCTACCGCTCGTGGTGCACCCACGCCAGGTGCCCGAGGCGGTCGCGCGCAACGAGGCGCGGCGCGAGGGCGCCAGCCTCGCCGGCCCGCCCCTCGGCGGCCTGCTCTACGGCATCGGCCGCGCGCTGCCCTTCGCCGTCGACGCGGTCTCGTACCTCGTGTGCGCGCTCGGCCTGCTGGCGCTGCGCACGCCGCTGCAGGAGACGCGCGAGGCGGCCCCGCGCCGCCCGCTGGCCGAGATCGCCGAAGGTGTGCGCTGGCTGTGGGGCATGGCGTTCATCCGGGCCAGCGCGTTCGGGGTCGCCGGCGCGAACTTCATCTGGGGCGGCGCGAGCATCGTGCTCGTGGTCAGGGCCCAGGAGCACGGCGCGTCGTCGGCGACGATCGGGCTCATCTTCGCGCTGCTCGGCACCGGCGGCCTCCTCGGCGCGCTCGCCGCTCCGCGGCTGACCCGGCGCCTGTCGATCCCGGTGATCGTCATCGGCGCGTTCTGGGTCGAGGCGGTCATGATCGCCGCGCTCGCCGCCACGCACGAGCCGCTGCTGCTTGGCGTGCTCGTCGCCTGCGCGGTCTTCCCCGGGCCGGCGTGGAACGCCACCGTCGTCGCCGCCCGCCTGACCCTGACGCCGGATCGCCTGCGCGGGCGGGTCAACAGCGCTGCGCGCCTGCTCTCGGGCAGCATGATCCCGCTCGGCGCGCTCACCGCCGGCCTGCTCGTCGGCGCGACCGGCACGACGACGACGCTCCTGGTCTTCGCCGCGTGGCAGGTGGCGGTCGCGGCCGCCAGCATGGCCGCGCGCTCGCTGCGCGATGCCCAACTCGTCGCCCCCGCTCATGCGACGTAGCGACGCGACGCTCGTCGCCGCCGCGCGGGCCGGCGACCACGCCGCGTTCGCCACGCTCGTCGAGCGCCACTACGAGCTGCTGCTCGCCACCTGCCGCCGTGCCGCCGGCGATCTGCACGTCGCCGCCGACGCCGCCCAGGAGGCGGTCGTCACCGCCCTCCTGGGCCTCGACCGCCTGCGCCACGACGACCGCTTCGCCGCGTGGCTCATCGGGATCGGCCTCAATCTCTGCCGCCGCGCGATGCAGGACCGTGCGCGATGGGCACGGCTGGACCGCGTCGAGCGGGCGGCCAACGGCCCCGGACCCGACGAGGCGGCCGAGGCCGCGCTCATCGCCGAGCGCGTGCGTGCAGCCGTGGCCGCG
>Ga0081539_10001375_pt1 | contig 42072 bp, 33 predicted proteins | sample TabmetS4T2R2_FD_71023 | JGI IMG/M metagenome (GOLD analysis project Ga0081539, IMG submission 71023) | Tabebuia heterophylla rhizosphere microbial communities from the University of Puerto Rico - S4T2R2 | ecosystem: Host-associated > Plants > Roots > Rhizosphere ... | reverse complement strand
CCGCCTCGAATATCCGAATCAACGCCAGCATCCGAAGGTCCCCCCAGCGTCGGTGGACCTCCTTCAGAATCAACTTCTACTCGCCGCGCAACAGCTTTCTACTGATATGCGATTCCCCTGGGGGTCGGGGGGGGCGGAGTTCTCTCCGCCCCCCAGTCCCATCAGCCGAGCGAATCGAGCCGCCGCCGCAGCAGCAGCAGATCCGCCCAGGCGTCGCGCTTGGCCCCTGGCGTGCGCAGCAGGTAGGCGGGATGCAGCGTGGCGAGGCCGGGACCGGCCCAATCATCCGCCGTCACCTCGTGCCAGCGGCCGCGCAGCCGCGTGATTCCGTCCTTCGCGCGCAGCAGGCTCTTGGCCGAGACCCCGCCCAGCATGACCAGGATTCGCGGCCGTGCCAGCGCGACGTGGCGCAGCAGGAAGGGCATGAAGAGCGCGATCTCGGCATCGCTCGGGGTGCGGTTCCCGGGCGGGCGGAAGGGCAGGATGTTGGTGATGTAGAAGTCGCGGTCCCGGCTGACGCCGATGCTCGCCAGCATGCGGTCGAGCAGCTGCCCGGACTGGCCGACGAAGGGGCGGCCGAGGCGGTCTTCCTCGCCGCCGGGGGCCTCGCCCACGAACATCAGGGACGCGCCGGGGACGCCGTCGGCGAAGACCATGTTGGTCGCGGTCTCGCGGAGCGAGGAGCCGTCGAAGCCGGCGATCGCCGCGCGCAGGGCGTCGAGGCTGTCGGCGGCGGCGGCGAGGGCGGCGGCGCGCGCCGCGGCGGGCGGGGCGGCCACGCCGCCCGGGCCAGGCACCACCAGGGCAGGGCGGGGCGGCGTCTGGCGGGCCGGTTCGGGCCGGGCCGGAGGCGTGTCGAATGGCCTGCCCGGCGGCGTGGGGCGGGCCGGTTCGGGCCGGAGCGGCTCGGCGCGCGGGATCGTGCGGTCGCAGGGCAGGTCCTCGAGCGCCTCGTCGACGCCCCAGGCGATCTGCAAGCTCAGCGCCGCGAGCAGCTCCGCGCTTTCCATCCCGCTGGTATCGGCCGCCGGCGGGGTTCCGCGCAACCCGCGCTGCCGCTAGGGAGAGCCGGGCAGCGGAGAGGGAAAGCCGGACCATGGCCGAGGATATCCAGCGCGAGGCGATGGAGTTCGACGTGCTGATCGTGGGCGGCGGACCTTCCGGCCTGGCCGCTTCCATCCGGCTGAAGCAGATCAATCCGGAGCTCGCCGTCTGCCTGGTGGAGAAGGGCAGCGAGATCGGCGCGCATATCCTATCCGGCGCGGTGCTGGAGCCGCGGGCGCTGGATGAGCTGCTGCCCAACTGGCGGGACGACCCGCCGGCGCTGGCGACGCCGGCGGCCGAGGACCGCTTCATGTTCCTGACCGCGAAGCGCGCCTTCCGCCTGCCGACGCCGCCGCAGATGAACAATCACGGAAATTACGTGGTCTCGCTCGGGAATGTGTGCCGCTGGCTGGGGGCGAAGGCCGAGGCGCTGGGCGTGGAGGTGTATCCGGGCTTCGCCGCCTCCGAGACCATAATCGAGGACGGCGTGGTGAAGGGCGTGGTCGCCGGGGTGATGGGCATCGCGAAGGACGGCACGCCGGGCCAGAACTACCAGCCGGGGATGGAGCTGCGCGCGACCTACACGCTGTTCGCCGAGGGTTGCCGCGGCTCGCTGACGAAGACCCTGTTCGAGCGCTTCCGGCTGCGGGAGGGCGTGGCGCCGCAGACATTCGGGCTCGGGATGAAGGAGCTCTGGGAGATCCCCAAGGAGAAGCACAGGCCCGGGCTGGTCTGGCATTCGACGGGCTGGCCACTGAAGGGCGACACCTATGGCGGCTCTTTCCTCTATATGCTGGGGGAGAACCTGGTCTCGGTGGGGTTCGTGGTGGGGCTCGACTATCCCAACCCCTGGCTGTCGCCCTTCGACGAGTTCCAGCGCTTCAAGACGCATCCAGCGGTACGCGGCTTCTTCGAAGGGGGCAAGCGCATCGCGTACGGGGCACGCGCGCTGAACGAGGGCGGGCTGCAGGCGGTGCCGAAGCTGGTGTTCCCGGGCGGGGCGCTGATCGGCGACACCGCGGGATTCCTGAACGTGCCGAAGATCAAGGGCACCCATACCGCGATGAAGTCCGGCATGGTGGCGGCGGAGGCGGTGGCCGCGGCACTCGCCGGCGAGGCGCGGCCACCGGTGCTGGAGGCCTATGCGGAGGCGCTCCGGAAGAGCTGGCTGTGGGAGGAGCTTTCCGGGGTGCGCAACATCCGGCCCGGCTTCGCCAAGTACGGCTTCTGGGGCGGCATGGCGAACGCGGCGCTGGACACCTACATCCTGCGCGGCAAGGCGCCGTGGACGATGAAGCACCACGCCGATCATGAAGTGCTGAAGCCGGCCGCCGAGGCGCCACGGATCGCCTATCCCAAGCCGGACGGCGTGCTGACCTTCGACCGGCTGTCCTCGGTGTTCCTCTCCAACACCAATCACGAGGAGGACCAGCCGGCGCATCTCGTGCTGCGCGATCCGGGGCGCTGGAGGGGCGTGAACTGGGACAGGTTCCGCAGCCCCGAAAGCCGCTACTGCCCGGCGGCGGTGTACGAGGCGGTGGGGCCCGAGGCAGAACGCGAGCTGAAGGGCACGCCGGATGCAGAGGCGACGGGCCCGGGCGCGGTGACCGAAGCCGGCAATGGCGGGGCGCGGCTGGTGATCAACGCCCAGAACTGCGTGCACTGCAAGACCTGCGACATCAAGGACCCGACGCAGAACATCGACTGGCGCACGCCTGAAGGCGGCGGCGGGCCGAACTACATCGGCGGGATGTGAGCGGCGGCGAAGCGGGGCGGTGCACGTGTTCGAGTAAAGACTGGGGGGCGGAGATGAACTCCGCCCCCCAGACCCCCCACCTCCTTTTTTTGGCTCATGGGAAGCGTGGCAAGCGCCGTTCTCAGCCCGACAACGCTGCGGCGCCTGAGAGTGCGGGAGCCGTAAGCACCAAGTCGCCAAAAAAAGGAGGCGGGGGTTCGGGGGGTCGCGGCACTGCCGCGACGTGAACTCCGCCCCCGATCCTCCGATAGGGGTCGGCGCCTACGCGTCCGGCGCGTGCTCCCGCCGGAAGGCGGCGCGCTCATCCTCATCCTCGATATAGGCAGCCAGGGCATCCCACAGCGCCTCGCCGGTCGCTGCCGTCGCGGCGGCGCGGCGCACCAGCACGCGGGCGATCGGGCCCAAGAAGCGCGTCAAGACACGCTGCGCGCGCTCCAGCTCTTCGGCCGTGACCCGCCCGGGTGCGACGGCACGGCCGGACCCGCTGCCTTCGCGAAGCTTGCTCAGGCTCTCCCGTTCGAAGCGCCGCCGCTCCGACGGCTCGGCGATGCTTGCCGCCAGCGACGCACACAGCATTTCCGGGGAGGACGCCGTGCGCAGGGCGTTCTGAACCAGCACCCGCGCGATCGGCCCGACATGGGATTGCAGGCTGCGCTCCAGGCTCTGCGTCAGCATCGCGCCGATCGCGAGCCCGCCCGCCCGCGAGGCTGCGGCCACCACTGTCGCATCGGGCGCCATCGCCACCGCACGGCGCAGCGCATCGGCCATGTCTTGCGCCGATGCGAAGCGATCCTCCCGCCGCTTTGCCAGGGCCCGGGCCAGCACCACCGCCATGCCCGGCGCGGCGGCGGCGATCGCGGCCGGCAACGGCGCCGGGTCCGCGTTCAGGACCCGCTGCACGATCTCCGCCTGACTCTTGCCGGGAAAGGCGCGCTCGCCGCTCAGCATCTCGTACAGCAGCGCGCCCGTGGCGAAGAGGTCGGTCTGCGCATCCGCCGGTTCGCCGCGCCACTGCTCCGGCGCCATGTAGCCGGGCGTGCCGATCACGCGATCCGGCGCCGTGAGATCAGCCCCTACGATCCGCGCGATGCCGAAATCCGCCAGCTTCGCGCGCCCGTCCGGCAGCAGCAGCACATTTGCCGGCTTGATGTCCCGGTGCACCGTGCCGAGCGCATGGGCCGCACCCAGCCCGTCCAGGATCTGCAGCACCAGCGCGGCCGTCGCCGCCACGGCGAAGCGGCGGCCATCGTCCAGGGCGCGGCGCAGGTCGATGCCGTCGACATGCTCCATCACCAGGAAGGGCTCGCCCTCATGCATGGCGAAATCATGCACAGCGACGACATTGGGATGCAGGCAACGCCCGGCCGCCTGCGCCTCCCGGCGGAACCGCGCCAGGTACTCCTCGCGATCGGCGCCCGAGAGCAGGAGCGTCGAGATCAGCTTGATCGCCACCTTGCGGCCGATCTCGGGATCCTCCGCCCGGTAGATCACGCCCATGGCGCCGCGCCCGAGCACCGCTTCCACCCGGTAGCGCCCGATCCTCTCCGGCAATCCGTCCGTTGCGCCGGGCTCAGTCATCCAGCAGCCTCATCGCGTTCGCCAGGCTGCGCCGCATCAGGTTGAAGGAGCGCGCCAACGAGGCGATCTCGTCGCGCCCGCGCGGCTCATATTCCGGCACCTCGAGCTGGCCCTCGGCCACGTCCTTCGCCATCGCCGAGATGCGCCGCACCGGCCGGACGATCAGCGTGTGCAGCAGCAGGTTCAGCATCGCCATCACCAGCAGGAACACGCAGGCGAGGCTCGCCAGGATCAGCACCTCCACCCGCCGCGCGCGTTCGAGCGCGACCGCCATCGGCACCGAGACGATCTGGGCGCCGATCACGTCGCCGAGGCGCCAGCCGAAGCCGTTGGCGGAGCCGTAGAGGTCGATCATGCTCGCCGGCGCCGCTGCCGGGGTGGAGTGGCAGGTTAGGCAGTCGCGATCGGTCAGCCGGAAGGGCCGCGACAGCGACAGGATGCGCCCCGCCGGCGTGTCGCGCTCGCTGACGAACTCGCCGAGCCTGGGGTCACGGCGGAAGATGTTGATGATATCGCTTTCCCAGTCGGTGGCGCGGTCGGCCGGATTGGTCGGATTCTGCGCCGCCTCCTTGTAGTCGTAGTTGGGGAAATCCTGCTGCATCGCGCGCAACACGGCTTGCGCGGCCCAGGACGGCACCGAGTGCGGCAGGAAGCGCAGCTGCAACTGGTCGCTGATCAGCGGCAGGATCTCCTGCGAGGTGTAGCTGCGCACCGCCAGCGCCTGGCGCATGAGGATGGCCGCTTCCTGGAGCACCTCGCGCCGCGCATTGTCCAGCACGATGTGCGAGGACAGCGCCGCCGCCAGCGCCATGCCGACCAGGAAGGCGGCGAGCAGCACCAGGTTGAATTTGAGTCTCAGGCCCATGGTCAGCGCGCCATCGCGAACAGCCGCAGCGCCTGCTCCGGCGTGATGCGGCCGGTCAGCTCGGCGCCGATCTCGTGCTGGAACCGGCGGATGGCGGCGCGCGTCTCCGCGCCGAACCGGGCATCGACGCGGCCGCTGTAATAGCCGAGCGTCGCCAGCGCCCCTTGCACGCGCCTGCGGTCGAGATCGGTCATGCGCGATTCGTCGGGAAACTCCGTGGCAGTGGCCGCCGCCTCCGGGGCTTCGGGCTTCGGCGCCTCCAGCCCCGGCGGCGCGACCTCTCCCGCGCGCGGAGCGACGGTGACCTGTGGCACCGGCGGCAGCGCAGGCGGCCCTACCAGCCAGGCCGCGTCGGCGGGGGTACGCATCGTCAATGCCGGGGCGTCGCCCGCCGGCAACCGCTGCCTGACCGCCTGCAGCAGCGCATGGAGCTCGAGCTCGGGCGCGCTCAGTTCCGCTGCGACGGCAGTGCCCAGCGGCATCGGCCGATCGCCTGCCGGTGCGCTCATCGCGGCCAGCAAAGCCACGGCGCCGCCATCGCCCTGCTCGCCGAGCCGGTCGAAGCCGACCGAGCCGGCGGTGCCCGGCTGCGCCACCCCATCCAACACCACGAGCCCGGCCTTCACCCCGCCGCGGATCAGCAGGTCCTGCAAGGTCTTGGCGACGACCCCCTGGCCGAGCACATCGCTGTCCCGCCGCAACGCGGCCGAAACCGGCAGCAGGAAGGCACGCCCCTCCAGCCCCGCCGCATAGCCGCAGACATAGATGACGGCCGCGGCGCCGGGCGCGTCGGCCAGGCGGCGCGCGAAGGCGCCGACCGCGCCTTCGAACTCGCCGCGCGTGGCATCGCTGCGGGACTGCACATCGAAGCCGCGCGACTGCAGCGCCGCCGTCATCGCCTGCGTGGCGGCCGCGCAGCCGGGCAAGGCGGGCAGCGCCGCATAGCCGGCATTGCCGATGACGAGCGCGAGCTGCGGCGTCTCGGCCAAGGCGGAGCTCGCGAGAAGCATGAGGCCCAGTGCCATCCGGATTGCGCCGCCGCCGATCATGCTGCCTCCCTTCGACGAAATCACTGCACCACCATGAGGTCCATGCCTGCGATCGCGGCGAGATCGTCAACACGCAAGACGCGGCTGATCCGCCGGTGCGTCAATCCGATCGCCAGACCGCTTCCATGCAGTATGGCCGTGCCCAAGGGCGTTCCTGAGACCGCCCGTCCATGCGGCATTCCTGCCGTGCCCCTCGCATGCGTCCGTCGCATCATGGTGCTGCACCGGTTCACGCGCGGCGCATCGTCTACTTGGTCTATGTCCGCCACACGTGAACCACAGGGAACAGCGACCACAACGGCAATGGTACGCGCACGGATCACCGCGCGGTGCCGTCGAGCGGCGGGTCGACAGTTGCTGCCGTGGCTCATGCCGCCGGCCGGGCGCCGCCGGGACGCAACTGCCATGACACGCCTCGGCGACCGCGCAGTCGCTCGGACAACACGGCTTCGGCATGACCTCAATGGCTATGGCGTTGTCATTGAGGGGGATGTCGCGATGAAGCGGCTGAACAAGGATGCGGATTGGGACTGGCGACGGGCGGAACCTGCGGCCCGCCGAGCGTGCCGCGGAGTGAGGAAGCCGCGATCGTGCGTCGATGCAGGCCGCGCGTAGCGGTGGCGAAGACGGCGGCACTCCGCTGGAACGGCAGCGGCAGCGCCGCCGCCATTGCAACTCCTGCCCCCGCCTCAATCGACCTGCCGCAGCCCCGAGGCCGTGATCAGAGCGGCGTATTTCGCGGCCTCGGCGCGAACATAGGCGCCGAATTCCGCACGGCCGAGATAGCGGATCGGATGCGCCGCGCGCGTCATCCCCTGGACCACGGCGGGCGTGCGCAACGTGCGGGCGCAGGCCTCGTCGATGCGCTGGACCGCCGAGTCCGGCGAACCGGCCGGGGCAAAGAGGCCGGTCCAGAGCGGATATACCAGATCATAGCCAAGTTCGCGCAGCGTCGGGGACTCCGGATATTCGGGAAGGCGCCGCTCGCCAAAGATGGCCACCGCATGCAGGCCATATTGCTGCACCAGATTCGCCTCGGCCGTCAGCAGCGCGACGGTGCCCTGCTGCATCGCGAGCACGCTGTCGCCCGAACCGCGGAAGGGAACGTGGTTCATCTCGATGCCGAGAGCACGCGTCAGGCCGGTCATGGCCAGATGGCCAAGCCCGCCGACGCCACCGGAGGCATAGGGCATCTGCCCCGGCATCGACCGCGCTCGCGCGGCGATATCGGCGATGCTGCGAATGCCGGATGTCTTCGGCGTCATCAGCACGGCGGGCGCTTCGGCAACCTGGCAAACCGGAATCAGTTGCTCGACGGCATAAGGTGCATTGGCGCGGAAGCTCGGCTGGATGACAACGGGCGCCATCGAGGTGAGCAGCAGAGTCGTGCCGTCGGGCTTCGCGCGAACCACCTCGGCCGTGCCGATCGTGCCCGTGGCCCCGCCGATATTGCGGATGACGAGCTGTGCGCCGAGTTCTTCCGCGAAGACAGGCTGTATGAGCCGGCCGATGATGTCCGTGCCACCGCCGGCCGGCCAGGGAATGATCACCTGGATCTGCGCTCTTGCGGGGCTTGCCAGAGCAAACAGGAACCCGGCGACCAGTGTGGCCGCCAGCCGCGCCGGACTGTTCATGGTGAACGTTCCTCTCCCCGATCGCTGGCTTGTGCCGCGGTTCGACCGATAGGCTAAGCAGCGAGTTTCGGGGCGTCCAATGAATCCAACTGGCGGTGATCCGCGGGTCGCTGACGGCGGAGGGTGGGATGAGCACGGCCGCGGACGCCATCGCCGCGGATCCGTGCAATCCTGGACGCGCGGTCGTGGACCGCATGACAGTCGTGGACCGCATGACAGTGGCGGCGCCGCGCTGTCGATCGGCGCAGAGCCACACTCGCCTCTTCGTCACGCCGCGACATGGCAGGCGACCTCGCGATCCCGCCAGTCAGCGCGCAATGCGGGATCCTCCACGACGCACCGCTGCAGGGCGTGCGGGCAGCGGGTGCGGAACCGGCAGCCGGAGGGAAGATTGGTTGGGCTCGGGGGTTCGCCTTCGAGCGCGAAGCTGTCGGTCACGCGCGGGCCGCCGATCTTCGGGATCGCGGCGAGCAGGGACTGGGTGTAGGGGTGGCGCGGACTGGCGAAAATTCCTTCGGTTTCGCCGATCTCCACGATGCGGCCGAGATACATCACGGCAACGCGATGGCAGATCAGCCGCACCACGGACAGGTCGTGCGAGATGAAGAGATAGGTGAGGCCGAACTCGCGTTGAAGCTCGAGGAGAAGAGTGAGGATCGTCGCCTGCACCGAGACGTCGAGCCCCGAGGTCGGCTCATCCAGGATCACTACCGAGGGCTTCAGCGTGATGATGCGTGCCAGGCCGACACGGCGCTGCTGGCCGCCGCTGATCTCGTGCGGGTAGAGATCGAGATGCGTCAGCGGCAAGCCCACGGCGCGCAGGATTTCGCGCACCCGCGCCTCGCGCTCGGCCCCCGACAGCGCGGTGTGGACGATGAGCGGCTCGTGCAATGAAGCGCGGATGGTCCAGCGCGGATCGAGCGAAGCGCCGGGATCCTGGTAGCAATACTGCAAGTGCTCGCGGTACTTCCGCGCCTGATGCGGCTTCAGCCCACCGATCTCATGCCCTTCGAACCGGACAGTGCCCGCGCTGGGGGGCTGAATGCCCATCAGCGTCTTGCCAAGGGTCGACTTGCCGCAACCGGATTCGCCGACGATGCCGAGAATCTCGCCGCGTGGGACCTCGAAGGAGACGCCGTCCACGGCGCGCAGCCAGCCGATGCGCCGCTTCCATACATTGCGGACAGGGAAGTGCTTGTGCAGGTCGGCGACGCTGAGGATCGGGCCCTCGGTCACGCCATGCTCCTCAGGGGGTGGTGGCAGCGCACGCCATGCGCCGGCGCGAGCGTCTCGGGCGGCGGGCGCGTGGCGCGGCAGGCCTCGGTGGCGCGCTCGCAGCGCGGGTGGAAACGGCAGCCGGGGGGCGGATCCACCAGGCGCGGGATCTCCCCGGCGATGCCTCTCAAGCCGTGGCCCGAGCTCGGGAGGCTGTCGAGCAGCTTGCGCGTGTAGGGGTGCGAGGGATGGACGAAGAAGCGGGAAACCGGGGCTTCTTCCACCTCCTGGCCCGCGTACATGACGGTGATGCGATCGCAGATCTCGTAGGCGGTGCCGAGATCGTGGGTGGTGAACAGCACGGCGACGCCGCGATCGCGCGCCAGTCCCTTGAGCAATTGCAGGATCTGGGCCTGCACGGTGACATCGAGGGCGGTGGTGGGTTCGTCGGCGATGACGAGCTTCGGCTCCGTCAGCAGCGCCATGGCGATCATCAGGCGCTGGCGCTGGCCACCGGAGACCTCGTGCGGGTACTTGCGCAGCACGCGCTCCGGCTCGGGGAGCTGCACCTGGCGCAGAAGGTCCAGCACCCGCGCGCGATCCCGCTGGCGGCGTTCCTGTCCGCGATGGAGGCCGCCGCGCAGCAGCGGCGACTTGAATCGCATCAGATCGTCGATCTGCGTGCCGATGGTGAAGACGGGATTGAAGGCGGTGAAGGGGTCCTGCGGGATATAGGCGATCTCGCTTCCGCGGACCTCGGCGGCAAGCCTGGCTTCGTCGAGGGCGAGCAGCGCCCGGCCCGCGAACCGGATCTCCCCCGCTTCGATGCGCGCACTGTTGCGCGGCAGGATGCCCAGAATGGCGCGCGCCAGGGTCGTCTTGCCACAGCCGGATTCGCCGACGAGGCCCATGATCTCGCCGCGGCCGATGGTCAGGTCCACCCCGTCCAGCACCCGCGCGATCCCGCCATCCGAGGCGAAGGACACCCGCAGCCCGCGGACCGCGATCAGCTCATCGGCCATGCCGCGCCGCCCGCCTCAGCCGCGGGTCGAGCACGTCCCGCAGCCCGTCGCCCAGCAGGTTGAAGCCCATGACGACGAGGAAGATGGCGAGGCCGGGGAAGGCGGCGTACCACCAGGCCATCGGCAGGAATTCGCGCGATTCGGCGATGGTGCGGCCCCATTCCGGCGTCGGCGGCGGCGGGCCGAGGCCGAGGAAGCCGAGCGTCGCCGCCGTCAGGATCGTGCCCCCCATGCCGATCGTGGTGCGCACGATGATGGAGGAGGAGATCGAGGGCAGGATGTGCAGCACCATCACGCGCCAGGGCGAGCAGCCGAGCGCGATCGCCGCTTCCACGAAGGGCTCGTTCTTGCAGGAGCGCGTCTCGGCATAGACGAGCCGCGCCCAGAACGGCCAGTAGGTGACGGAGAGCGCCAGGATGACGTTCTCGATGGAGGGGCCCAGCGTCTGCGCGATGGCGATGGCCAGCACGATCTGCGGCACCGCGAGGAAGATATCGGAGACGCGCATCAGGAGGTCGCTGCCGATGCCTTCGTAATAGCCGGCGATCAGCCCGATCGGCACGCCGATCACCACCGCCGCGGCGATGGCGGTCACCGCGATGGTGATGGTGATGCGCGCGCCGTAGAGCAGGCGGGAATAGATGTCGCTGCCCATGCGATCGGTGCCGAGCCAATTCTCGGGCCCCGGCGGGGCGAGGCGGCGCGCGGTATGGAATTCGGCGACGTCGCCGGGATGGGTGGAGAGCCAGGGCGCGAGGATGGCCGCCAGCACCAGCAGCAGGATGAGCGCAAGGCCGAGCAGCGCGGCGCGATCCTCGGCGAGCTTTCGCAGCACGCGCAGCATCAGCGTGTCTCGCGAGGGTCGATCACCCCCTGCAGGATGTCCACCATCAGGTTCACCAGGATGAACATGGCGCCGACGATCACGGTGAAGCCCATCACCGCGTTGTAGTCGGAGGAGAGGATGGAGTTCACGGCGAAGCTGCCGAGGCCGGGCCAGTCGAACACCGCCTCCACCACGACCGCGCCGGCGAGCAGGATTCCGAAGATCAGGCCGATTTGCGTCACCGTGCCGATCAGCGCGTTGCGCAACACGTACTTCCAGATGACCAGCCGGCGCGGATAGCCCATGGCGGTCTCGTACAGCACGTAATTCGATTGCAGCGCGTTCAGCACGCCCGCGCGGGTGAAGCGCACGATGGTGGCGGCCGCGGGGACCGCGAGCGTCACGACCGGCAGGATCATGTGCCGCAGCGCGTCGACGAAGATCTCCGGGTCCTGCAGGATCAGCGCGTCGATCAGGTAGAAGCCGGTGATCTGGTCCGGCCCCCAGCCATCGATCCTTCCGTGCAGGGGTGTCCAGCCCAGCCGCATCGAGAACAGCAGCTGCAGCAGGATGGCGAACCAGAAGCTGGCGATCGCGAGCCCCGCGATGGTCAGCACGCGCAGCGCATGGTCCAGCCAGGAATTGCGGCGCAGCGCGGAGATCACGCCGAGCGGGATGCCGATGACGCTCGCGACCAGCACGGCGCCGAGGGCGAGCTCCAGGGTGGCGGGCAGCCGGCTCAGCAGGTCCTCGGACACCGGGCGGCCGGTATAGATGCTCTGCCCCATCTCGCCCGCGAGGATGGATTGCAGGTAGCGCAGGAACTGGATGTGCAGCGTCTGGTCGAGGCCCAGCCGCTGCCGCACCTCCGCGATCGTCGCCGCCGAGGCGTTCTCCCCCGCGACGAAGGCCGCGGGATCGGCGGGGATCACATGCGAGATGAAGAACACGATCGCGAGCAGGCCAAGCAGCGTCGGGACGAACCAGGCAAGCCGGCCGAGGACGAGGACGAGCGTCTTCACGTCAGGCGATGCGCAGCCACCGCATCTCCTGTCCGTCGCCGATGGCGCAGAAGCGCACGCCGCTGACGTTCTTGCGGAAGGGGCCGTACCATTTGGTGTTGTGGACGAAGAGGGCGGCGGCATCCTCGGTCGCCAGCCGGGCGACCTGCTCGTAGAGCGGCGCGCGCCTGGCCTGATCGGGCGTCGCCAACGCCGCGTCCAGCAGCCGGTCCGACTCGGGGTTGCCGTAATAGCCGACATTGCCGCGGCCGCGGCGGTCCGAATGCAGCATCTCGCCGGCCCAATTGTGTGGATCGGCGTAGTAGGTGCTGCGCCAGAGGAACAGCATGTCGTACATCTGCTCGACGTCGCGCATCTTGTTCGAGACGACGGGGAATGGCTCGTTCAGCAGCCGGCTCTGGATGCCGGCGCGGGAGAGCCCGTTCTGCAGCAGCGCCGCGGCCTGGATCGACTGCTCATAGCCGATCATCCCGGCGACGGTGATCTCCCGGAGCGGCTGCTGCACCCGCTGGAGATACCATTTCGCCTTGTCGATGTCGTAGGTGTAGCCGGCGACATCCCTTGGCGCGCCCCACATGGGGTTGGGGATGACGTTGGTGTTGCGCACCACGGTCCCGCTCAGGATGTCGTTGATGAAGCCGTCATAGTCGAAGCAGTGGCACACCGCCTTGCGGAAGTTGATGTCGTTGAAGGGCGGCCGCGGGTGCAGGAAGGAGGCGTAGAAGAGCCGGGTGGACTCCGCCTCCAGCACGGTCATGTTGGGGTCGGCCTGCAGCCGCTTGATCTGGTCCTGCGGCATGTAGGGGTCGGTGCCCTGGAAGTCCCCGCGCAGCAGGCCGAGGACGCGGTTGTTGGCCTCTGCGACATAACGGAAGTCGATCTCCTCGATCCCGGCCGGGCCGAGGAAGTGATCGTTGAACCGCCGCGCCAGGAAGCCGCGCGCGGGGTCGAAGCGCTGCAGGATGTAGGAGCCGGAGCCGGCATCGTTGCGCGCGAGCCAGTCCCGGCCCCAGTCGCCGTTGCGCTCGTTCCGCTTCACGAGGGCGCTGTTCACGACGTAGATGTCGTGCGTCGTCGCCGCGAAGATGGCGGAGGGCATCTTCAGGTTGAACTCCACCGTGCTGCGGTCGACCGCCTTGGTGCTGCCGGGGTCGATCAGCGGCGCATAGAGCCCATAGGCGCCCTGCTTCAGCGCCAGGATGCGCTCCATCGCATAGACCACGTCCTCGGCGGTCAGCGCGGTGCCGTCGTGGAACTTCACATTGGGGCGCAGCCTGAAGGTGTAGCGCTTGCCGTCCTCGGAGATGGCGTAGGATTCCGCCAGCCAGGGCTCGAGCTTCGGCGGGTTGTCGAGCCAGCGCATCAGGCTGTCGTAGTTGTTGATGCGATAGGCGACGCGCCCGACATCGAAGGTCATGTGCGGGTCCATGGTGTCGAAGGCGCTGCCATTGGCGAAGACGATGCGCCCGCCGCCGCGCTGGGCCAGGGCGCCACCCGGCAACCCCAAACTGGCACCGGCGGCCGCGGCCTTCAGAAGGTCGCGGCGCCCGGTGACCGCTCGCCTTGCTTCCCGCTGGTCCATCGCCCCATTTCCCCGACTTGACGCCAGGCATGCTGGCAACCGCGTTACGACCCCGTCAAGGCGTGCCGCGCCCGATTGTCGCAAGCGCGCAGAGCGCATAGCGTTTCCAACCAGGGTAGCGCGAGGGAGCGGGCGAGTGGCGGAAAAGGTGGCCCTGGTCACGGGCGGCGCGCGCGGCATCGGGCGGGGCTGCGTCCTGGAGCTCGCGAAACGGGGCTTCGACATCGTCATCGTGGACCTGCTGCGCCCCGAAATGGAGCGCACCGCGGGCGAAGTGACGGCGCTCGGCCGCCAGGTGATGATCGAGGAAGCCGATGTCGCCGAGCATGCCCGCGCCAAGGAGATCGCGGCCGCGGTGAGGGTCCGCTTCGGGCGGCTGGATGTGCTGGTGAACAATGCCGGGCGCGGCAACCCGACCGGCATCCTGGAGATCACCGAGGAGGCCTATGACCGCACCATCGCGGTCAACCTGAAATCCTGCTTCAACTATATCCAGGCCTTCGCGCCGATGATGCTGGAAGGCGGCGGCGGGCGGATCGTCTCCATGTCGTCCTTGAACGCGCATACGGGCGGCGTCACCAGCGCCGTGTCGAAGTTCTCCTATGCCGCGGCGAAGGCGGGCATCATCGGCATGACGAGGGCGCTGGCGAAGGAGCTGGGGCCGACCATCGCCGTCAACGCGGTCTGCCCCGGCGTCATCGAGACGGAGATCGGCAATTCGCTCACCAAGGCGCGCGGGCCGGAGCTGGCGAAGAAGATCTCCCTCAACCGGCTCGGCACGCCGGCCGATGTGGCGCAGCTCGTCGCCTTCCTCGCCACCGCGGAGCCATTCTTCATCACCGGCCAAGCCATCTCGCTCGATGGATTCCAGTGGGAGATCTGAGGGTACGACCGGTCGAGCCGGGAGCAAGCCACCCTGAATGCCCGTGGCGCCGCGGCCCGCTTCTCCGATGCGCTGCGGCTGGGCGCGCCCGATCGCGGGTGAGGCAGCCGCGTCACCCCGCCAGAGCTGTGCCGGCGCCTCCCGGAAATCGACCGCGCCGGTATCCCGCCGGCATTGGTGTTGAAGAATCCTTCCTTGAATTCCGGCGCGTCGCGCAGCCCGTGGAGGCCGGCCTCGGTCGGCAGCGCGGCCAGCACGGCCTCGCGCGCCGCATGGCCGGGATGCACGCGCTTCACATCGCCGCCGGCCAGGAAGGTGAAGCGACCCGCGGCGGATGGGGCGGCGACGCCGCCGGGCTGCCGGCCATCGGGCCGCCGATGTTGTCGTCTTGTCCCGGCAACTCTAAGAGGCCGGACGGCGGCGCACGAATCTCCGATCGCCTTCGCCTGGGGGAGGACCCAAGTCATGGCCGATGCCAACGCGGCGCCCAGCGAGGTGCGGCTCGAGCGAGAGGGCCATGTCGCGATCCTCACCCTATGCCGTCCGCCTAACAATTTCCTCGATGTCGGCCTAATCGGCGCGGTCACCGCCGCGCTATTCGCGCTGGACGAGGAGTCCTCCTGCCGCGCCGTGGTGCTGGCGGCCGAGGGCAAGCATTTCTGCGCCGGCGCCGATTTCGCGCGCCGCACCGACGGCTCCTCCGCCCCGCGCGACCCGGCGACCGGCCGAACCGTCTATCAGGAAGCCTGCCGCCTGGTCCTGTCGCGCAAGCCCATCGTCGCGGCGGTGCATGGCGGCGCGATCGGGGCTGGCCTCGGCCTCGCGGCCGTGGCGGATTTCCGCGTCACCTGCCCGGAGGCGCGGTTCAGCGCCAATTTCTGCCGCCTCGGCTTCCATCCCGGCTTCGGCCTGACGGCGACCCTGCCGCGTCTCGTCGGCGCACAGAAAGCGGCGCTGCTGTTCTACACCGGAAGGCGCATCGGCGGCGAGGAAGCGGCCGCGATCGGCCTCGCCGATCTGCTGGTGCCGCAGCCGGAGGTGCGCGCCAGCGCCATCGCGCTGGCGCAGGAGATTGCCGGCAGCGCACCGCTCGCCATCGCGGCCACCCGCATCACGCTGCGCCAAGGCCTGGCCGAGGCCTTCGCTGCCGCTGCGGCGCGCGAGGAGTCGGAGCAGGACCGGCTGCGCCAGACCCCCGATTTCCGCGAAGGCGTGCGCGCGACGGCGGAGCGCCGCACCCCCAATTTCACCGGGGCCTGAGCCCGGCGCGGCAGCAGCAGCTGCCGATGGCGTCGAAGAGCGGCAGCGTGATGGGTGCGCGGCTGCCGCGCGGCCGCAACTTCGCGAAGCGCCTCTCCCGTCGGGCCGAGAACAAAGCTTTCCACGCTTCCCCGTAGCCAAAAAAAGGAGGTGGGGGGTCTGGGGGGCGGAGTTCATCTCCGCCCCCCAGTCTTCCTCGAGCGCTGCACCGCCGATGAAGCCGCGCGAACCGGGCCAGTTAACCGCGCCGCAAGGCGGCTGCGGTATTGCTGGTCGGGTATCCCGCAGCGGACCGGACCCTTGGCGCCAGAATTGACAGCCCTGCGGTGCCTGTTCCTTGTCGCGTCGCACCACGGTGCGACCCTGGCGCCGGAGCAGCTTCCCGCCACCACCCGCGCGGACATGGTCCCGCCGGTGCTCGAGGCCATGCGGCGCGCCGGGCTGCGCGGCCGCGTGCTGCGCGGCTGCGGCTGGCACAAGGCGGCGATGCTCGGGACTGCGTTCCCCGCGCTGGCGATCCGCCGCGACGGGCGCTGGGTGATCCTGGTGCATGCGCTGGCCGGGCCGGACGGCAGTGGGCAGGCGGCGGTGCTGGACCCGGCGGCGGAAGGTGCCGGGGTGCAGTTGGTGCCGCGCGAGGAATTCTGCGCGGATTGGAGCGGCACGCTGATCCTGTGCCGGCGCCAGATGACGCTGGGGGACGAGAACCAGCCCTTCGGGCTGCGCTGGTTCCTGCCCGAGATCGCGCGCCATGCCGGGCTGTTCCGCGCGGTCGCGATCGCGGCCGTCGTCTCCGGCCTGATCGCCTTCGCCATCCCGCTGCTGCTGCAGGTGCTGATCGACAAGGTGATCACCCACCGCTCGCAGCAGACGCTGCTGGTGGTGGTGGCGGTCTTCGTGCTGCTGACCCTGTTCGACGGGTTCTTCGCCTATGTCCGCCAGCAGGCGATGCTGCTTGCGGGCAACAAGATCGATGCGCGGCTGGGTTCGCGCACCTTCCGCCATCTGCTCGGTCTGCCGCTCGGCTTCTTCGAGCGCAATGCCGCCGGCGTGCTGGTGCGCCACATGCAGCAGACCGAGAAGATCCGGCATTTCCTCACCGGGCGGCTGCTGCAGACGGCGCTGGATGCGGCGCTGCTGCCGGTGCTGCTGCTGCTGCTCGCCTTCTACAGCGGCGTGCTGACCCTGATCGTGCTCGGCTTCTCGGCGGCGATCGCGCTGGTGATCGCGCTGATGGTGCCGAGCTTCCGGCGGCGGCTGAACCTGCTCTACCAGGCCGAGGGGGCGCGGCAGGCCTATCTGGTCGAGACGCTGCACAACATGCGCGCGGTGAAGTCCCTGGTGCTGGAGCCGGCGCGCCAGCGCGCCTGGGACGAGCAGGTGGCGGCCGCGGTGCGCCGGCATGCCGAGGTCGGGCGCATCGGCGCTGCGGGCACGGTGGCGACCGGCGTGCTCGAGAAGCTGATGCAGATCGCGGTGCTGGCGGCGGGGGCCATCCAGGTGTTCGACGGCGCGCTCACCGTTGGCGCGCTGGTCGCCTTCAACATGCTGTCGGGGCGGGTGAGCGGGCCCCTCGTGCAGATCGTCGCGCTGATCAACGAGTATCAGGACGCCTCGCTCTCCGTGCGCATGCTGGGGACGGTGATGAACGCCGCGCCCGAGGGCGGCGGGCGGCAGGGGCTGGCGCGGCCGGCGATCACCGGGCGGGTGCAATTCGAGGACGTCACCTTCCACTATCCGGGCGCCGTCACGCCGGCGCTGGACGGCGCTTCCTTCGCCGTCGGCGAGGGGCAGGTGATCGGCGTGGTGGGGCGCTCGGGCTCCGGCAAGACCACGGTGACCCGGCTGATCCAGGGCATCCACACGCCGCAATCCGGGCTGATCCGGCTCGACGGGGTGGATATCCGCCATATCGATCTGGCGCATCTGAGGCGCAGCATCGGCGTCGTGCTGCAGGAGAATCTGCTGTTCCGCGGCACCATCCGCGAGAACATCGCCGCGGCACGGCCGGACGCGCCGCTGATCGAGGTGATGGAGGCGGCGCGGCTCGCCGGCGCGGAAGAGTTCATCGATCGGCTGCCGCACTCCTACGACACGCCGGTCGAGGAGAATGCGAGCAACTTCTCGGGCGGGCAGCGTCAGCGCCTCGCCATCGCGCGGGCGCTGATCACCCGGCCGCGGCTGCTGATCTTCGACGAGGCGACCAGCGCGCTGGACCCGGAGAGTGAGGCGATCATCCAGGCCAATCTCGGCGAGATGGCGCGCGGCCGGACCATGATCATCGTCTCGCACCGCCTGGCCTCGCTGGTGCGGGCGGATGCGATCCTGGTGCTGGAGCAGGGGGCGCTGGTGGATTGCGCGCCGCATCCGGCGCTGCTCGAGCGTTGCGACATCTACAGGCACCTATGGCAGCAGCAGACGCAGCACCTGCGCTGATCCTGCCCTTCCGGCTGGGCGGGATTGGCGGCGCGCTGGCGCGGCTGCGCCGGCGGCGCGCGCCCGCGCGCCTGACCTCCGAGGCGCTGGAGTTCCAGGATGAGCTGGAGCGGCTGATCGCCGAGCCGCCGCCGCCGCCGCTGCGCGGCGTGGCCGGCCTGGTTGCTCTGCTCTTCGTCGCCCTGCTCGCCCTGGCGGCGGTGGCGCGGGTGGATATCGTGGTGACCGGCAGCGGCAGGCTGGCGCCCGATGCGCCCCCCATCGTGCTGTCGCCGATGGAGCGCGCCGTGGTGCGCGAGCTCAGGGTGCGGCCGGGGGAGGTGGTGCAGCGGGGGCAGGTGCTGGCCTTGCTCGATCCGACCTTCGCCGAGGCGGACCGTGCCACGCTAGCCGCCCAGCAGCGCGCGATCGCCGCGCAGCTCGCGCGGCTGGAGGCGGAGGCCGCGGGCCAGGCGCTGCCGCCGGGTGGCGACCCGGATGCGATGTTGCAGGCGGTGCTGCATGCGCAGCGCCAGGCGCTGCTCGCCGCGCGGCTGCGCGGCTTCGAGGAGGAGCTGCGCGGGCTGGAGGCTTCCATCCGCACCCTGGAGGCGAATGGCGCGACGCTGCAGGAGCAGGTGGTGCTGGCGCGCGAGGTGGAAGGGATGCGCGCGCGGCTCCTGGAGACGCAGAACGGGTCGCGGCTGAACCTGCTGGCGGCGCGCGCGCAGCGCCTTGCCGCCGAGCAGGAGCAGCGCCAGGCCGAGAACCGCATGGCGGAGCTGCGCCATGCCGTGCAGGCCAAGCGCGCGGAACGGCAGACCTTCCTCGATGACTGGCGACGCCAGCTGCTGGAGGAGACGGTGCGGCTGCGCGCCGACCTCGTGCGGGTGGAGGAGCAGCTCGCCAAGACGCGGCGCCTCGGCGAGCTCACCGTGCTGGCGGCGCCGCGCGACGGCATCGTGCTGGAGGTGGCGCGGCGCTCCGTGGGCTCCGTGCTGCGCGAGGCCGAGCCGCTGATCACGCTGGTGCCGGCGGATGCGCCGCTGATCGCGGAGATCGCGGTGGAATCTGGCGATATCGGCTATGCGCGCGCCGGCGATCCGGTGGTGCTGAAAGTCGCGGCCTTCCCCTATCAGCGCCACGGGCTGCTGCATGGCGTGCTGCGGGCGGTGATCCAGGATTCGGCGCCGCGCGAGGGGCGCGAGGCGCGCGCGGATGCGCCGGCGGTTCATCGCGTGCAGGTTGCGCTGGAGCCCGGCGAGTTGCGCAACCTGCCGGATGGCGCGCGCCTCATCCCCGGCATGACGGTGGTGGGCGAGATCACCGTCGGCAGCCGCACCATCCTCTCCTACTTCCTCGATCCGCTGCTGCGCGGGCTCGAGGAGAGCATCCGCGAGCCGTGAGCCGTTAACCGCGCCGCAAGGCCCGGCATGCCAGGCTGGCGCCGCGGAACGACAAAACGTCAGTGCCGACACCTGGCTTTCGAGCATCGGCCGCCCGGCTGGTGTGATGCGCCGCGAGCCGTCCAATCAGGCTGGAGTGGTCCATGTCCTTCGTCACTGCGCTGAACACGACGCAGATCGCGGCGCTCACCACCACCACGATCGCCGGGCTCAGCACCAGCCAGATCCAGGAGCTCGCGGCGACGCAGATCGCGGCGCTGACCACGACGCAGATCGGCGCGCTGGGCAGCAGCCAGGTCGCCGCCTTCACCAGCACGCAGGTGGGGTCGATCACCACCACCGATCTCGCGGTGCTGACCACGACGCAGGTGCGGGCGCTGACCGCGACGCAGATCCGCGGCCTCACCACCACCGAGGTCGCGGCGCTGACCACGACGCAGATGGGCGCGCTGACCACGGCGCAGGTCGCCGCCTTCAACACCACCCAGGTCGCCGCCCTGACCACCACCGAGCTCGGCGCGCTCAGCACGACGCAGCTCCGCGCCATGACCACGACCGAGATGGCCGGGCTGACCACGACCCAGGTGGCGGCGCTGACCACGACGCAGGTCGCCGGCCTGGCCGCGAGCCAGGTCGCGGCGCTGACCACGACGCAGCTCGGCGCGGTGACCACGACGCAGGTCGCGGCGCTCACCACCACCGAGGTCGCCGGCCTCACCACCGCGCAGGTGGCGGCGCTGACCACGACGCAGGTGGGCGCGCTGAGCACGACGCAGATCGGCGCGCTGTCCACTGCGCAGATCCGCGGCATGGAGACCACCGACCTCGCGGCGCTGACCACCACCCAGCTCGGCGGCCTGACCACCGCGCAGGTGGCGGCGCTGGCGACCGGCCAGGTCGCGGCGCTGACCACCACCGAGGTCGCCGCGCTGACCACGACGCAGATGCGCGCGCTGACCACCGCCGAGATCGCGGCGCTGACCACGACGCAGCTCGGCGCGGTGACCACGACGCAGGTCGCGGCGCTGAGCGCGGGCCAGGTGGCGGGGCTGACCACGGCCCAGGTCGCGGCGCTGACCACGACCCAGGCGGGCGCGCTGACCACGACCCAGGTGGCGGCGCTGACCACGGCGCAGGTCCGCGCGCTCACCACCACCGACCTCGCCGCGCTGACCACGACGCAGATAGGCGGCCTCACCACGGCGCAGCTCGCGAACCTGACCACGACGCAGGTGGCGGCGCTGACCACCACCGAGCTCGCCGCGCTGACCACGACGCAGCTCCGCGCTCTGAGCGCGGCCGAGATCGGCGCGCTGACCACGACGCAGGTGGCGGCGCTGACCACCACCGGGATGGCGGCGCTGACCGGCACGCAGCTCGCGGGGCTCAACACCACCCAGCTCGGCGCGCTCACCACGACCGAGGTCGGGGCGATCGCGACCGGCGCGCTGACCGGCCTGACCACCGCCCAGCTGGCGGCGCTGACTACGACGCAGGTGGGGGCGCTCTCCAGCGCGCAGATGGGCGCGCTGACCACCACCCAGATCCGCGCCATCGAGACCACCGACCTCGCGGTGCTGACGACGACCCAAATCGGCGGCCTGACCACCGCGCAAGTGGCGGCGCTGACCACCGCCGAGGCGGCGGCGCTGACCACGACGCAGGTGGCGGCGCTGACCACGACGCAGCTGCGCGCCCTGACCACCGCCGACCTCGCGGCGCTGACCACGACGCAGATCGGCGCCGTCACCACGACTCAGGTCGCGGCGCTGACGGCGACCCAGGTGGCGGGGCTCACCACCGCGCAGGTGGCGGCGCTGACCACGACCCAGGTGGGCGCGCTGACCACGACGCAGGTGGCGGCGCTGACCACGGCGCAGATCCGCGCGGTGACGACGACCGACCTCGCGGCGCTGACGACGACGCAGATCGGCGGCCTCACCACCGCACAGATCGCCAATCTCGCCACCAACCAGGTGGCGGCGCTGACCACGACCGAGCTCACCGCGCTCAACACCACCCAGACCCGGGCGTTGACCGCGGCCGAGATGACGGCGCTGACCACGACGCAAGTGGCGGCGCTGACCACGACCCAGGCGGCGGCGCTGTCCGCCGCGCAGGTCGGCGCGCTGACCACGACCCAGCTCGGCGCGGTGACCACGACGCAGATCGCGGCGCTGACCACCACCGGGATCAGCGGCCTCACCACCGCCGAGGTGGTGGCGCTCTCCACCACCCAGGTCGGCGCGCTGACGACGACCGCGATCGGGGCGCTCAGCACGGTGCAGATCGCCGCCGTGGAGACCACCGATCTCGCGGCGCTGACCACGACCCAGCTCGGCGCCCTCACCACCGCGCAGATGGTGAACCTGACCACCACCCAGGTGGTGGCGCTGACCACCACCGAGGTGGCGGCGCTGACCACGACGCAGATGCGCGCCCTGACGGCGCCGCAATTCGCCGCGCTGACCACGACCCAGCTCGGCGCGGTGACCACGACGCAGGTGGCGGCGCTGACCACCACCGAGCTCGGCGGCATGACCACGACACAGGTGGCGGCGCTGACCACGACGCAGGTGGGCGCGCTGACCACCACCGAGATCGCGGCGCTGAACACGGCGCAGCTCCGCGCGATGACGACGACCGATCTCGCCGCGCTGACCACGACGCAGCTTGGCGGCCTCACCACTGCGCAGATCGCCAACCTCACCACCACGCAGGTGGCGGCGCTGACCACCACCGAGCTGACCGCGCTCAACACCACCCAGACCCGGGCGCTGACCGCGGGCGAGATGGCGGCGCTGACCACGACGCAGGTGGCGGCGCTGACCACGACCCAGGCCGCGGCGCTCGCCTCGACCCAGGTCGCCGGGCTCACCACCACCCAGCTCGGCGCGGTGACGACGACGCAGATCGCGGCGCTGACCACGACCGGGCTCGCCGGGCTGACCACCGCGCAGGTGGCGGCGCTGACCACCACCCAGGCCGGCGCGCTGAGCACGACCCAGGTGGCGGCGCTGACCACCGCGCAGATCGGCGCGGTGACCACGACCGACCTCGCGGCGCTGACCACGACCCAGCTCGGCGGGCTGACCACCGGGCAGCTCGCGGCGCTCGGCACCGCCCAGCTGCGGGCGCTGACCACGACGCAGGTGGCGGCGCTCACCACCACCCAGGCGCGTGCCCTGACCGCGACCGAGGTGGCGGCGCTGACCACGACGCAGGTCGGCGCGCTGACCACGACGCAGGTGGCGGCCCTCGCCACCGGCCAGGTCGCGGCGCTGACCACGACCCAGCTCGGCGCGGTGACCACGACGCAGCTCGGCGCGCTGACCACCACCGAGGTCGGGGCGCTGACCACGGCGCAGGTGGCGGCGCTCAACACCACCCAGGTCGCGGCGCTGACCACGACCCAGCTGGGCGCGCTGAGCACGGCGCAGTTCCGCGCCATCGAGACCACCGATCTCGCGGTGCTGACGACGACGCAGCTCGGCGGGGTGACCACGGCGCAGCTCGCGGCGCTGACCACGACGCAGGTGCAGGCGATCACCACCACCGATGTCGCGGCGCTGACCACGACGCAGGTCCGCGCCTTGACCGCGGCCGAGATCGGCGCCCTGACCACGACCCAGCTCGGCGCCGTCACCTCGACCCAGATCGGCGCGCTGACCCCAACCCAGGCCGCCGGGCTGACCACGGCGCAGGTCGCGGCGCTGACCACGACCCAGGCGGGCGCGCTGACCACGACCCAGATCGCGGCGCTGGCGACCAGCCAGGTGGCGGCGATCACCACCACCGATCTCGCCGCGCTGACCACGACGCAGATCGGCGGGCTGACCGCGGCGCATATCGTCGCGCTGAGCACCGGCCAGGTGGCGGCGCTGACCACCACCGAGGTCGCGGCGCTGAACACGACGCAGTTCCGCGCCCTGACCACCGCCGAGGTCGCGGCGCTGACCACGACCCAGGTCGCCGCGGTCACCACCACCCAGGTCGCGGCGATGACGGCGACGCAGGTGGCGGCGCTGACCACGACGCAGCTCGGCGCGGTGACGACGACGCAGGTCGCGGCGATGACCACGACCGATATCGGCGGGCTCACCACCGCGCAGGTGGCGGCGCTGACCACGACCCAGGTCGGCGCGCTGACCACGACGCAGATCGGCGCGCTCAGCACCACCCAGGTGCGCGCGATCGAGACCACCGACCTCGCGGTGCTGACCACGACGCAGGTGGGCGGGCTCACCATGGTGCAGCTCGGCTTCCTCACCACCAGCCAGGTGCAGGCGCTGACCACCACCGATCTCGCCGTGCTGACCACGACGCAGATCCGCGGCTTCACCGCGACCGAGCTCGGCGCGCTGACCACGACCCAGGTGGGCGCGCTGACCACGACGCAGCTCGGCGCCCTGACCACGGCGCAGGTGCCGGGCTTCGAGACCACCGATGTCGCGGTGCTGACCACGACGCAAATCGGGGCGCTGACCTCGACCCAGCTTGCGGCGCTGACCACGGCGCAGGCGGCGGCGTTGAGCACCACCGCGATGGGCGCGCTGGCGGCGACGCAGGTGACCGGGCTGACCACGGCGGAGATCGCCGCGCTCTCCACCGGGCAGATCACGGCGCTGACGACGACCGCGGTGGCGGCGCTGACCACCGGGCAGGTGCCGGGGCTGACCACGACGCAGATCGCCGCCTTCACCACCACGCAGATCGGCGGGATGACCACGGCCGACCTTGCGGCGCTGACCGACACCCAGGTCGCGGGCTTCACCACCACCCAGATCAACGCGATGTCGGCGGCGCAGATCAACGCGCTGTTCGTCTGACAGGGCGGGGCGCGGCCCATGGCCGCGCCCCGGCCGCTCCAGAACGGAGGGGCATGCACAGGATGGGCATTGCCGAGCTGATCGAGGCCGCGCAGCGCCTGGCGGCGCAGGGCATGGCGCGCGAGGCGGCGACGCTTTACGCGCAATGGGCGGCGGGGAATCCTGGCCATCCGCTGCTGCACGCGGTGCACTTCAACCGCGGGGTGCTACTGTCGGGGGCCGGGGATCCGGCCGGCGCGGCGGAGGCCTTCGGCAGCGCGATCCGCTGCAATCCGGGCTTCCTGCCGCCCTACATCAATCTCGGCACGCTGCACGAGAAGGCGGGAAGCGGGGATAGCGCGCTCGCGCTGTGGGGGCACGTCGCCACGAGCCTCGCCGGGGTGACGCCGGAGGCGGTGGGCTACAAGGTCGCGGCGCTGAAGCAGACCGCGCAGCTGCTCGAGTCGCGCAAGCAGCTCGCGGAGGCGGAGGCGGTGCTGCGCCAGATCGCCGAGCTCGCGCCGCAGCGCGACGTGATCCAGCACTGGATGAGCCTCCGGCAGCGGCAATGCGCCTGGCCGCTGCTGGAGCCGCTCGCCGGGCTGGACGCGGCGGCGCTGATCCGGCGGATGGCGCCGCTGACCCTGGCGAATTACGCGGACGACCCGATGCTGCTGCTCGCCAGCGCCTGGTCCTATTGCCGCGAGGATGTCGGCTGGCCGGTGCCGCCGCCGGCGGCGCCCGAGGCGCAGCGGCGGCCCGGGCGGCTGCGCATCGGCTATCTCTCCTCGGACCTGCGCGATCACGCGATCGGCTATCTGATGGCGAGCATGTTCACCCTGCATGACCGCAGCAGCTTCGAGATCTTCGTCTACTACAACGGCATCCCGCAGGAGGACGCGACCAAGCGGCGCATCCGAGACTCCGTCGAGCACTGGACCAGCATCGCGGAGCTCGACGACGAGGCGGCGCTGGCGCGCATCCGGGCGGACGCGATCGACATCCTGGTGGACGTCAACGGCCATACCCGCGGCGCGCGCACCGCGCTGCTGATGCGCCGGCCGGCACCGGTGATCGTCAACTGGCTGGGCTATCCCGGCACCATGGGAAGCCCCTGCCATCACTACATCATCGCCGACGAGGTCATCATCCCGCCGGGCTCGGAAATGTACTACTCCGAGAAGGTGCTGCGGCTGCCGTGCTACCAGCCCAATGACCGCGCGCGAGTGGCGGCGCCGGCGCCGTCGCGTGCCGCGTGCAGCCTGCCCGAGAACGCCACCGTCTTCTGCAGCTTCAACGGCGCGCAGAAGATCACCCCCGCAGTGTTCGCGCGCTGGATGACCATCCTGGGTGCCGTGCCCGCCAGCGTGCTGTGGCTGCTCCGCAGCAACGATGCCGTGGAGCAGCGGCTGCGGGCACGCGCCACCGAGGCCGGCATCGCGCCTGAGCGGCTGGTCTTCGCGCCGCTGCTCGGCAATCCCGAGCATCTCGCCCGCTATGCCTGCGCCGATCTGTTCCTCGACAGCTTCCCCTACGGCGCGCACACCACCGCCTCCGACGCGCTGTGGATGGCGACTCCGGTGCTCACCCTGGCGGGGCGCAGCTTCGCCTCGCGCGTCTGCGCGAGCCTCGTGCGCGCCGCCGGCCTGCCCGAGATGGTCTGCACGGATGCGGAGCAATATGTCTCCTGCGCGATCGCGCTGGGGCGCGACCGCGCCACGCTGCTGGCGTACCGGGGGCAGCTGGAGGCGGCGCGTCCGACGGCGCCGCTGTTCGACACGCAAGCTCTGGTGTGCGCCTTGGAGGGTCTATACTGGCAGATGGCGCGGGATCTCGCTTCCGACGCTCTGCCGCGGCCCGATCTCGCCAATCTCGACGTCTATCTCGAGCTCGGCGCGCCGCTGTGTGCCGAGGGAATGGAGGCCGGGTGCGGTTGGCATGATGCGCTCGCCCGGCGGGACGCCATGGCGCGCCTGCCGCACGACGCGCGCTACTGGCCCGCGCCGCGTCGGTGCGCCGGGCGGGCGGCAGCATGAACGCCATGACGGATGGGAAGCGGCTGGCGCCGCCGGATCTGGCCCGGCTGCGGCTCGAGGAATTGCTCCCGCTGGTCGAGCACGTCGCCGCGCGCGACGGCGCGGCCGCCGCGATCGCGGCCTACCGCGCCTGGATCGCGGCGAATCCGGCATCGCCGCAGGCATTCGCCGCGCTGTTCAACCTCGGCGTGCTGCTCGGCGCACGCGGCGAGACCGCGGAGGCCGTAACCGCGTACCGTCAGGCGCTCGCGCTGCGGCCGGACTTCCACCAGGCGGCGATCAATCTCGGCATCACGCTGGAGCGGCTTGGCCAGCACCAGGCGGCGCTCGATGTCTGGGGCGCGGCGCTGCAGCCCGACGAGGGGCGCATCGCGCTGCTCAATCAGCGCGGACGGCTGCTCGAGGACCTCAAGCGCTATGACGAGGCCGAGCGGACCTTGTGCGCCAGCCTGCTGACGCAGCCCGATCAGCCCGATGTCATCCAGCATTGGACCCATCTGCGGCAGAAAGGGTGCTTGTGGCCCGTTCAGCCCGCGCTGCCCGGGATCTCGCCCGATGCGCTGGCGCTGCACGCGGGTCCGCTCGGCGCGCTCGCCATGACCGACGACGTCGCCATGCAGCGCCGCATCGGCGAGGCATGGATCGCGCGCAAGGTGCCGGCCGCGCCGATGCGGCTGAGCCCGGCGCGCGGCTATCGGCACGATCGCATCCGGATCGGCTACCTGTCGTCGGATTTCTGCCGGCATGCGATGAGCTTCCTGATCCTGGGCGCGCTGGAGCATCACGACCGCAGCGCGTTCGAGATCTACGGCTATTGCTCCAGCCCGGAGGACGGCAGCGACATCCGCCGCCGCGTGCTCGCCGCGCTCGATCATCACGTGCCGATCGGCGGGTTGAGCGAGGAGGCAGCGGCGCGCCGGATCCGTGCCGACGAGATCGACATCCTGGTGGACCTCAACGGTCTGACGCGCGGGGCGCGGCTCGGCTGCTTGCGCTGGAAGCCGGCGCCGGTGCAGGCGACCTATCTCGGCTATATCGGGCCGGTGCCGCTGCCGGAGCTCGACTATCTCATCTGCGATTCAGATGTCGTCCCGCCGGAGCTGGAGGCGGCCTATGCGCCGCGGCCGCTGCCGCTCGAGGGGCTGTACCAGTCGAACGACGGCAGCGCGCAGTCGATTCCGGCCGTAACGCGCGCGGAAGAGGGACTGCCAGCGGAGGCCTTCGTGTTCTGCTGCTTCTCGAACCACTACAAGATCACGGAGCCGGTGTTCGCGGCGTGGCTCGCAGCGCTGCAGCGCGCGCCGAACGCCGTGCTGTGGCTGACCGAGGACAATGACTGCTCGCGGAGGATGCTGTCGGCGCGCACAGCCGAGCAGGGTCTTGGCGGGCGGCTGATTTTCGCCCCGCGGACGGATCCCGCGCGCTACCTGGCGCGGCTCGGGCTGGCCGACGTGTTCCTCGACACCTTCCCGTACAATGCCGGGACGGTGGCGAGCGATGCGCTGCGCATGGGGCTGCCGCTGCTGACATTGTCCGGCCGTTCCTTCGCCTCGCGGATGGCGGGAAGCCTGTTGTCCAGCATCGGGCTCACCGAAGGCATCGCCACGAGCCTCGAGGACTATGTCGAGCGCGCCGTCGGCTTCGCGCGCGATCCGGCGCGGCATTCGGCGGCGCGCGCGGTGCTGGCGGGCGATGCCTGGGCGCGCAGCATCGGCGACAGCGCGGGCTTCACGCGGCGGCTCGAAGCGGCCTATCGGCGGGTCCGGCTCACGCCTGGATGACGGCGCGCAGCGGTGCGACAAGCGCCGGCGCGACGGCTTCGACAAAGGGGATGTGGATCTCGTCGTAGCGGTATTCCGCATCCAGCACGTTGACCGTGCCGAGCACCTCGCCGAAGGCGGCGACCGGCACGTTGATGCAGGAGCCGCAGCCGAGGCTCGCGATGAGCTCATGGTCGAAGAACGCCCAGCGGATATCGTCCATGCTGCGGCCGAGCCAGGGACGGCGCTGCGCCATGACCACCTCGCCCCAATCGGTGCGCTGCATCGGCTTGCGGCCGGTGATCGGATAGGCGGCGGGGTTGGAGGAATGGATGCGCTGCACCTCCACGCCGCCCGGCACGACGAAGAGGATGGTGAAGAGGCGGCAGCGGATGGTCTCCGCGATCGCGGCCTCGGCGGCGGCGAAGACCTCCTCGGGCCTGGTGGCGTCGGTGAGGACGCGGTTCAGCTTGGCGAGCGCCGTGATCATGCGGGGGCCTTCTGGTTGCGCTCCGGCAGCACGCCGCCGGGGCAGAGATGGAGCAGCAGGATGAGGGCCAGGCCGGTCGCCATCTCGCGGAGGGCGGCGGCCTGGACCGCGGTGACGCCGGGTACGCGCTCGGCGGCGAAGCGGGTGGATTCGAGGAAGAAGACGAGGAGATAGGCGCCGATCAGCGCGCCGCTGGGCCGCGCATTGCCGCCGGCGGTCGCGGCGAGGAAGACATAGATCGTGACCAGCGGCTGGAACAGGTCCGGCGCGATGTAGGAGGTGTAGTGACCGTAGAGCGCGCCGGCGAGCGCGGCGATGCCCGCGGCGATGGCGAACGCCTCGGCCTTCAAGCGCACCACGTTCTTGCCCGCAACGCCGGCGACGATCTGGTCCTCGCGCACGGCGCGCAGCGCGCGGCCCCAGGGGGAGCGCACGAGGCGGCGCAGCGCGGCCCATATCGCGAGCAGGATCAGCGCGACCGCAGCAAGCCAGGCGGTGTGGAAGCCGGGGCCCCAGTCGCGCGCGAAGCCGCCGGGTATGCCGGAAATGCCGTCGGTGCCGCCGGTGAGCCAGATCTCGTTGGCGGCGATGATGCGCACCGCTTCGGCGAAGCCGAGGGTGACGATGGCGAGATAGTCGTCGCGCAACCGTAGGGTGGAGAGCGTCACGACGAGGCCCGCGGCGGCCCCCACGACCAGCGCGGCGAGCAGGCCGAAGGCGACCGGGACGCCGCCCCATTTCGTCGGCATGGCGGAGGCATAGGCGCCGATGGCGAAGAACCCGGCGAGACCGAGATTGACCAGCCCCGTCATGCCCCAGGCGAGCATCAGCGATTGCGCGAGCAGCGCGTAGATGCCGCCGACGACGAGGAGAAAGACGAGATATGACAGCATCAGCTCGCCTGAACGCCGAACAGGCCCGCCGGGCGTAAGGACAGCACCAGCAGGATGGCGAGGAAGCCGATCACGGTGCGGTAGGCCGGTGCGAGGGCGAGAACGGTAAGTTCCTCCACCATGCCGATGGCGAGCGCGCCGGCGACCGCGCCGGGAATGGAACCGAGGCCGCCGAGCACCGCGGCGGCGAAGACCGAGAGCAACAGGCGCGGGCCCACCAGCGGGTCGATCGAGGTGTCGAGCCCGACCAGCATGCCACCCATCCCGGCGAGGCCGGCGGCGACCGCGACCGTGACCATCGCCACACGCTGCGGGTTCACGCCGCGCAGCCGCGCGAGATCGGCATTGTCGGCGACCGCGCGCATGGCGCGGCCGGTGCGCGTGAAGCGCAGGAAGGCCCAGAGCAGGGCCATGCAGGCGAGGGCGAGGGCGAGATTCTCCGCCTGTTGCGGCCCGACGCGGATTGGGCCGAGGAAGACGTCGCGCAGCAGCGGCAGGTCGTAGCCGCGGAGCTCGTTGCCGAAGGCGAAGCGCAGCACGTTCTCGAGCACCACGCCGGCCGCGAGCGAGGCAATGGCGACGCTGAGCGCGCCATGCGGGGCGAGCGGGCGCAGCGCGACCCATTCGAGCGCCACCGCGACGATCGCCGCCACGGCGAAGGCGACGGGCAGAGCAGCGGCGAGCGGCAGGCCGGCGCCATTCGCGATCCAGCCGCCATAGGCGCCGAAGCTCGCCAGCGCGCCGATGGCGAAGTTCGGATAGTTCAGCACGGCGACGATGGCGGTGAAGCCGATCGCCGGCAGTGCGAGGATCGTGCCGGCGATCAGCCCGTTCACCAGCGCCTGGAGGACCGCCTCCATCAAGCGATGCGCAGCAGGGTGATGCGGCCGCCGCGCACCTGGTCGTAGCGGAATTTGCAGTCCTGGATGTCGCCCTGCTCGGTGAAGTCGCAGGGGCCGGAGGCGCCGTCGTAATCCACCTTCTGGCCCGCGGCGATGGCGCGCAGCCCGTCCGCCAGATTGTCGACGGCGACGCCGCCGCCCTGGGCGACGCGGCGGATATTGTCGCGGATCGCCTGGCCGGAGGCATCGCCCGCCGCAGCGATGGCGAGCAGGACCAGGTTGGTGTGGTCATAGACCTGACAGGTGTAGGGGTCCGGATTCTGCGTGCCGGCGATGCGTTGCACGGCGGCGAAGGCGGGCGAGCCTTCGGCGGGGGAGGGGGCGAAGGTGAAGATGCCTTCCGTCACCTCGGGCGGCAGCGAGGAGACCAGCTGTTGGTTCACCGCATAGGCATAGCCCATCAGCTTGCCGCGATAGGAGGCACGGTAGAGGTCGCGCAGCAGCACGGAGGTGTCGGGCGTGTAGCCGCCGAGGATGATGGCCTCCGGGCGGAAGCGCACGGCCTGGTCCACCTCGGTGCGCAACGACGGCTTCTTGTCGTCGTAGATCAGCAGCTCCGCGGTGCCGCCGGCGGCTTCCAGGATCGCCTTGGTCTGGTTGAAGGAGGTCTGGGTGAAGGGCGTCTGCGGCGCCATCATGAAGACGCGCCTGACGCCCTGCGCGAGGATCAGCTCCGCAAGCTTGCGGCTTTGCAGCGTGGTGTTGGGCTGGGTGCGGATGAGCCATCCGTTGTGCGGCAGCTGCGTGATGGAATCGGCGCCGGAGACGGTGCAGAGAAAGGTCCGGCTTTCCCAGCAGAGCGGTGCGACCGCGGTGGTGACGGCAGAGGCCCAGGTGCCGAGGATGGCGGCGACGCGGTCCACGTCGATCAGCTTGCGCGCGGCGCGCAGTCCCGCTTCGGGGTTGGTCTGGTCGTCTTCCGAGACCAGCTGGACCTGGCGGCCGAGCACGCCGCCGGCGGCGTTGACCTGTTCCACGACCGTCCTGGCGCAATTCGCCATGGCGGGACCATAGGGGCCGCCGGCGCCGGTGAGCGGCGTGAGGGTGCCGATGCGGATCGGTGCGCCCTGCGCGTGCCCGATCGCCGGCGCGGCGAGCGCGGCGCCCAGCAGGGCGCGGCGGGAAAGAATGAGACGCATGCGAGCCTCCTGTCAGTGTCGTTCGGCGCCGCGGCCGCCGAGGAAGAGGCGGCGGACGCCGGGATCGGCGGCGAGCGTTGCGGCGTGGCCTTCCTCGGCGTTGCGGCCGTCCACCAGCACATAGGCGCGGTCGGAGATCGACAGCGCCTCGAGCGCGTTCTGCTCCACCATCAGCACCGCGACGCCATCCGCCGCCAGGCCGCGGATGGTGGCGAAGAGCTCGCTGGCGGCGATCGGCGAGAGACCCGCCGTGGGCTCGTCGAGCAGCAGCGCGGCAGGTTCCGTCATCAGCGCCTGGCCCATGGCGAGGATCTGGCGCTGCCCGCCCGAGAGGGTGCGGGCCGCCTGCCGGCGGCGCTGCGCGAGCAGCGGAAAGCGGCCGTAGACCGCGTCGCGCCGCTTGCGCGCGGCGCGCGGCGCGAGGAACGCGCCCATGGCGAGGTTCTCATCCACCGTCAGCGCGCCGAAGACGTTGCGCTCCTGCGGCACCAGCACGCAGCCGGCGCGCAGCACGGTGCCGGGCGCGGCGCCGGTGATGTCGCGGCCGGCGAGGCGGATCCGTCCCGCGCGCGGGCGGAGCAGTCCGGTGACCAGCTTGAGCACGGTGGACTTGCCGGCGCCGTTCGGGCCGATGACGCAGACCAGCTCGCCGGTCGCGACGGCGAGCGAGACGCCCTTCACGACGTGATCGGCATCGCCATAGCCGCCGAGCAGGCCCTCGATCGCGAGCAGGCTCACCGATGGCCTCCGAGATAGGCGTCCTGCACGGCTGCGTCCTCGCGCACGGAATCGAAGCTGCCTTCGGCGAGGGTGCGGCCGGCGGCCATCACCACGACATGATCGGAGATGCGCTCAACCAACGCCATGTCGTGCTCGACCATGAGGATCGTGCGGCCTTCGGCGACGATGGCGCGCAGCCCGTCGCCGATCTCTTCCGCGAGCGTCGGGTTCACGCCCGCGGCCGGCTCGTCGAGCAGGATGATCTCCGGCTCCGCCATCAGGGCGCGGCCGATCTCCAGCAACTTCTTCTGGCCGCCGGAAAGCGCGGTGACGGGATTGTCCAGCACATGCGAGAGGCGGAGCCGGCGTGCCACCGCCAGCGCCTGTTCGGCGAGCGCCGCTTCGCGCAGCCGCACCGCGCGCGTGTTCAGGAGCGCGAGCGGCCAGGATTCGCCGGGCTGGTCGCGGCCATAGAGCATGAGGTGCTCGAAGACCGTCAGCTTCGGGAAGCCGCGCGCGATCTGAAAGCTGCGCATCAGGCCAAGTGCCGCGATGCGATGCGGCCCGAGGCCGAGCAGGTTGCGCCCACGCAGCCGCACCGCGCCGGCATCGGCGCGGAGCAGGCCGGAGATCACGTTGAACAGCGTCGTCTTGCCGGCGCCGTTCGGGCCGATCAGCGCGGTGAGCCGCCCCGGGGCGACGGCGAAGGTCACCCCGTCCAGCGCGCGGAGGCCGCCGAAGGCGAGATGGACCGCCTCGACGAGCAGGATCGGCGCGGTCTGGTCGAGGGCGGCGGACAAGGCGGCTGGCATCCGGGACGCGGGGACGGCAACGACCATGCCAGTGCTTTGCATGCATGTGCAATGTCCCCCGGGGCCCCTCGACAGGCACGCCGGCCGCTGGTTCTCTGCCGCGACACCGCCGGAGGGAACCGGGGCATGAGCATCAACGGCAAGGCCTACATCGTCGGCGCCTTCGAGCACCCGACGCGCAAGGCCGAGGACAAGTCGGTCGCGCAGCTGCACGCGGAGGTGGCGTATGGCGCCCTGCAGGACGCAGGCCTGACCAAGGACGACGTGGACGGCTATTTTTGCGCCGGCGACGCGCCCGGCCTCGGTCCGCTCAACATGGCCGACTATATGGGGCTCGCCAAGCTCAGGCATGTGGATTCCACCGATGTCGGCGGCTCCTCCTACATGCTGCATGTCGCGCATGCGGCGGCGGCGATCGCGCTCGGCAAGTGCAATGTCGCGCTGGTCACCCTGGCGGGGCGGCCGCGCTCCGAGGCCATGGCGACCGGCACCGCGCCGCGCTCCTGGGGTGCCAATGTGCCGGACGATCCATTCGAGATCCCGTTCGGTCGCACCGTCGCCAACGCCTATGCGATGGTCGCGATGCGGCACATGCACGAGTTCGGCACCACCAGCGAGCAGCTGGCCTGGATCAAGGTCGCCGCGAGCCACCACGCGCAGCACAACCCGCATGCCATGCTGCCCAAGGTCGTCACGGTGGAGGATGTGGTGAACTCCCCGATGATCTCGGACCCGCTGCACCGGCTGGATTGCTGCGTCATCTCCGATGGCGGCGGCGCGGTGATCGTGGCGCGGCCGGAGATCGCGAAGTCGCTGACGCGCCCGCTGGTCAAAGTGAAGGGCGTGGGCGAGGCGGTGAAGCACCAGTCCGGCGGCCAGGTGGACCTGACCTATTCCGGCGCGCGCTTCTCGGGGCAGCGCGCCTTCGAGGAGGCGGGGGTGAAGCCGGCCGACATCAAGTATGCGTCGATCTATGACAGCTTCACCATCACCGTGCTGGTGCAGATCGAGGATCTGGGTTTCTGCGAGAAGGGGCAAGGCGGGAAGTTCGTCGCCGACGGCAACCTCATCAGCGGCCAGGGCAAGCTGCCCTTCAACACCGATGGCGGCGGCCTCTGCAGCAACCATCCCGCGAACCGCGGCGGCATGACCAAGATCCTGGAAGCGGTGCGGCAGCTCCGCGGCGAGGCGCATCCCGCGGTGCAGGTGAAGAACTGCGACCTCGCCGTCGCGCACGGCACCGGCGGGCTGCTGGGGACGCGCCACGGCAGCGGCACCGTCATCCTGGAGCGGGAGTGACCACCATGGCGACCATGGCAGCGAATCGCAGCATCCCGGCCCCTCCGGTGGACCCGACCAACAAGCCCTTCTGGGACGCGGCGCGCGAAGGCAAGCTGCTGATCGGCCTGTGCAAGGACACCGGCCGGCACTTCTTCTACCCGCGCGGCGTCTCGCCCTTCACGCTCTCCGGCAATGTCGCGCTGGTGGAGGCGAAGGGCACCGGCACGATCTACACCTACACGGTGATGCGGACGAAGGAGCCGTACTGCGTCGCTTACGTCGAGCTCGAGGAAGGCCCGCGCATCTTCACCAACATCACCGATTGCGATCTCGACGCGCTGAAGATCGGGCAGAAGGTGAAGCTGGTGTGGAAGCTGACCGCCGAGGGCGCGCCACCGGTGTACATGTTCACGCCCGCCTGAGGGTGGTGCGGGACCGAGAGGGGCTCTGCCCCTCTCGGGCTCTCCCCGCTGGGGGGCAGCCGTGCCCCCCAGACCCCGCGAGGAGAGGTCCGGGGGAGGGGGAGCGGCACCGGGCGCGCGTGGAAGCGGTGCGCCCTTTGAGCCCCTCCCTCTCCCCCGGACCTGTACCCTTGCCCGCGGGGTCCGGGGGGCATCGCTTGCCCCCCGGCGGGGAGGTCCAGGAGGGGCAGCGCCCCTCCTGGCCCGCACTCTCAACCCATCACCGCCCGCGGCGTGCGGCAACACGCTCCGGGGCGGCGGCCCCCGCTGGGCGGCCGGCGTCGAAGCCGATGAAGCCGATATCGGGCTGCGGCGTGCCGCCGTCGCCGGCGAATTTGCGCGGGGCGAGGGGTTCGGCGGGAACCCGCGGCTCACGGCGGGCTTCGCGCAGGGCGCGCTGGTTCTCCCGGCTCGCCGCGGCGGCGGCGGTCGCGGCGGCCCGGTCGCGGGCCGCGCGCTGCTGCGGCGTGAGGTTGGCATCGGCCGGCGCTCCCGCGCCGCTCGAGGGGCCGCGGGCGGAGAGCAGGTAGAACAGGATCTCGTTGCGCCCCTGGTCCACCGCGGCATCCACCGGTGTCAGGCCGAGCACGTTGCGCCCGTTCAGGTCGGCGCCGCGGTTGACGGCGTCGCGCGCGGCGGCGAGGTCGCCGCGGGTGATGGCATCGAACAGCGCGGCGGTCGGGGACATGTTGGCGCGCGCCTCGGGGTCGCCGGGGATCGGTTCCGGGGCACGGCGGCCGGCGAGGCCGGGCAGCGCCGGCGGCGGGGGCGGTTGCGCGGCGCCGGTGGCGGGCCGCGGCTGGGTGGCGAATTGGGCCGCGGCCGGGCCGGCGCCGAACAGGCGCTCGGCGGGGCCGGGCAGCGCGGCAAGGGTGAGCGGGGCGAGGAGCAGAAGGGCGCGTCGCATGGCGGCGGAGCCTAGCGGAGGGGCGGGGATGCCGCCAGCGCGGCGAGCCGGGCCGCGATGGCCGGCCATTGGTCTTCGTAGAGCGGCCGGGCGGCGCGCGCCTGCCAGGCGGCGACCGCGCGCGCCAGGCGGCTGCGCGCGCGATGGGCCTGCATCAGGCGGCCCACCTCGGCTTCGCTCCACGCCGTCCAGGCGCCGGCGGGGGAGAGGAGGTTGGTGTAGAACACCGGCGCCAGCTCGGTGCGCAGCACCGCCCGGGCGCTCGCGGCGTCGAGTCCCGCCCGGTGCAGGGTTTCCGCGATCCGGTCGAGACTTGCCTCATCGGGCGCCGTGTCGAGGAACAGCTCGGCGAGGGCGGTCCAGACGGGCAGGCGGTGAGCGAGGCGGGGCGCGGCCATGCGGCGGTCAGCGCTCAGGCGCATCCCAGCCGAGGAAGGTCGTGAAGTCGCGGGCGGCGACGCGTTCGGTAACCAGGGTGTTCTCGACGGCATCGGGATCGGCGTAGCCGAGCGACATGCCGCAGACCACGATCTCCTGCCCGGGGATGCCGAGCTGGTCGCGGATGGTGCGCTGATGGCCGGAGAAGGCGGCCTGCGGGCAGGTGTCCAGCCCATGGCCGCGCGCGGCGACGGTGATGTTCTGGAGGAACATGCCGTAATCGAGCCAGGAGCCGATCTCGAGGTGCCGGTCGATGGTGAAGATCATCCCGACCGGCGCGCCGAAGAATTCGAAATTGCGGGCATGCTGGCGGCGCATCTTGTCGGTCTCGCCGCGCGCGATGCCGAGCAGGGTGTAGAGATCCCAGCCGACCTTGCGGCGGCGGGAGAGATAGGGCTCGGGGAATTCGGCGGGGTAGTAGCGATACTCCGCGTCGGTCGGCGCGCCGGCCATGTGTTCGGCGACCAGCGCCCCGGAGAGGCGCTGTTTGGGCTCGCCGGTCAGGACATGGACGCGCCAGGGCTGCATGTTGGTGCCCGAGGGCGCGCGCGCCGCGACGTCGAGGATGCGCTCCACCGTCTCGCGCGGCACCGGCGTCGGGAGGAAGGCGCGGATGGAGCGGCGCGTGGTGATCGCCGCCTCGACCGACGCGGCGCTCATGCGCGCAACGTGTCCTGGAAGGCGACCGGCTTGCCCTGCGGCGTGCCGAGCACCTCGTCCTCGCGCATCGCCGCCCTGCCGCGGAGGATGGTCATCACCGGCCAGCCCGTGCAGACCTGGCCGTCGAAGGGCGTCCAGCCGCAGGGCGAGACGATCCAGTCGTTGCGGATCATGCGCTGGCGCTTGAGGTCCACCACGGTGAAGTCGGCGTCGTAGCCGACCGCGAGACGGCCCTTGTTCACCGCGCCATAGACGCGCGCGGGGCCGGCGCACATCAGGTCCACCAGGCGGGCGAGCGGCAGCTTGCCGGAGGTGACGTGATCGAGCATCAGCGGCACCAGGGTCTGCACGCCGGTGAGCCCGGCCGCCGTGTTCGGCCAGGGCCGCTCCTTGGCCTCGCGCGCATGCGGCGCGTGGTCGGAGCCGATGCAGTCCACCGTGCCGTCGCGCACCGCGCGCCAGGCGGCCTCCATGTGGCGCGCGTCCCGGATTGGGGGGTTCATCACGGCGTAGCCGCCGAGGCGCTCATAGGCCTCGTCGGTCTGCGAGAGGTGGTTGATCAGCACCTCCACGGTCGCGACGTCGCGGTAGCCGGCGAGGTATTCCAACTCCTCGGCGGTGGAAACGTGCAGGATATGGGCCGGCCGGCCGGTCTTGCGCGCCAGCGCCATGAGGCGCCGGGTGCCGAGGAAGGCGCATTCCACGTCGCGCCACGCGGCATGCATGTGGTGCGGCATGCCGAGGCTGTAGAGCGGCTTGCGCTCCTGGAGGCGGTATTCGTCCTCCGAGTGGTAGCAGATGCGGCGGCGGCCGCTGCGCATCACGCGCTCGAGGCTCTCGTCGTCCTCGACCAGCAGATCGCCGGTGGAGGAGCCGGCGAACACCTTGATTGCGCAGACATTGGGCTGGAGCTCGAGCTCCGCGAGCGCGTTCACGTTGGTCTTGGTGGCGCCGACATAGAGGCCGACATCGCACCAGGCGCGCCCCTCGAGATAGCCGCGCTTCCAGTCCAGCCGCGCGTGATCGGTGATCGCAGGCGCGGTATTTGGCATGTCGAACACCGCGGCGAGGCCGCCGAGCAGCGCGGCCCTGGTGCCGGTCTCGATGCTCTCCACCTTGGGATCGCCGGGATCGCGCAGATGCACATGCGGGTCGATCAGGCCCGGCAGCACATGCAACGCCGCGCAATCAATTGTTTCCGCGGCGGCCGCGTGCCGCAGATCGCCGATGGCGGCGATGCGCCCGGCGCGGACCCCGACATCGGCGCGCTCCTCGCCCCAAGGCAGCACGAGCATGCCGCCACGTAGGACAAGATCGAAGGAGTCCATGCGCTTAGCCCTTCTGCGGAACGCGTCGCCGCGGGTTGTCGCATCCCGCGGCAGGGGCCGGAAGCCCTGCACGGGCCCGCTCACGATATGCTGCACCGCAGAAACACGGAAACTCATGGACTTGCATTCCATTGGTGAGGCACGATCTCGTCGGGCAGGACAATTGCCGCAATGCAGCATCATCTCGCTTCCGAAGCGCTCCGCGCCGAAGGCGCCGAGCACTTTCCCGTCTCCCGGAGCTCCGCCCGGCGGCGCCCGGCACGGCGCCTCGGCGGCGAAGGCCGCCCGCTCTCGCTCGCCTTGCAGGGCGGCGGATCCTTCGGCGCCTTCACCTGGGGTGTCCTCGACCGGCTGTTGGAGGAGGACGGGCTGGCGCTCGATACGGTGAGCGGCACAAGCGCAGGCGCCGTGAACGCGGTGCTGCTCGCCGCCGGGCTGCTGGAAGGCGGGCCCGAGGCCGCGCGGGCGAAACTCGCGCGTTTCTGGCTGCGCCTCGCCGAAGCCGCGCCGGCGGCGAAGCTCGGCATGATGGCGCCCGTCATGGCGTTCAGCCGCAGCGCGCTCGGCCAGTTCTCGCCCTATCAGTTCAACCCGCTCGGCATCGACCCGCTGCGCGCGCTGCTCGCCCAGGAGGTGGATTTCGCGGCGCTGCGCCGACACGCGCCGATCGGGCTGATGATCGCCGCCACGCGCGTGCGCGACGGAAGCGGCCGGCTGTTCCGCGAGGACGAGATCACGCTGGAGGCGGTGCTCGCCTCGGCTTGCCTGCCCTATCTCCATCATGCGGTGGAGATCGAGGGCGAGGCCTACTGGGACGGCGCCTTCACGGCGAACCCGCCGCTGCGCGCCCTGGCGCTGGAAAGCCAGGCCGAGCACATCCTGCTGGTGCAGATCGCGCCGCGGGAGCGCCTGGGCGTGCCGCGCCTCACGCCCGAGATCACGCGCCGTTCGCGCGAGATCGCCTTCAGCGCACCGCTCCAGCACGAGATCGAGCAGCTCGAAGAGCTGAAGGCCTTGTGCAGCGGCCGGGGGCTGTTCCGGCCGAAGCTCTGCAAGCGGCTGGACCGGCTGCGGCTCCACCGCATCGCGGCGGAGGACAGCGTGGACGGGCTGGCGAAGGAAGACCCGATGGATGTCTCCCGGCCACTGCTCGACCGCCTCGCCGAGCACGGGCGGGCGGCGGGGGGCGCCTGGCTGGCGGCCTGGCGCTGAAGCGCGGCCTGCCGCCGCGGCGCCCGCTCAACCGTAGCGCCGTCGCTCGCGCAGGAAGCGCTGCTCGAAGAAGGTGAAGGATATCCACGCCACGCTGAGCGTCGCCGCCATCGCGCCGAGGAACAGCAGCAGCTTTGCCGGCCCGGGCCGCCCGAGCGCCGGCACCGACATCTGCAGCAGCACGAGCACCGGCAGATGGAACAGATAGGCGCCGTAGGAAATGCGGCCGACGCCCTGCAGCCCGGGCAGCCGGCACAGGCGCAGCACCCCGGGCCGGCCCGCCAGGATGGCCATGAGCAAGGAAGCGGCGATGGTGACCGGCACCATGTAGACGGTGATCTCGCGCCCGTCGCCATAGACGATGCCGGAGACGACGTTGCGCAGCGCCTCGATGGACCAGGCACCCTGCCGGGCGAGATTGATCCCGACGAAGACCGTCACGTGCAGTGCCGCGACCGCGAGGGCGAGGCGCATGGCCATGCGCGCCAATTGCGGCCGGGCGGCGATCTCGCGGCGGAACAGCGCGATCAGGGCGCCAGCCGCGAAGGCATCGGCCTGCGCCGGCGCGAAGGCATAGACCGCGAAGGCGATCCTGCCCGCCTCCCAGCCGAGCCCGGCGGCCCAGGCGGCGACCGCGGCACGCATCAGCGGCGCGAGCGCCAGCACCAAGGCAAGGGCGAGGCCGGGTCGCCGCCTGCCAGCGGCGAGGCAGAGGAACGGGAAGGCCAGGTAGAATTGCTGCTCGATCGATAGGCTCCACAGATGCCCGAAGGGCGCCCATTCGGTGTCGGGCGTATAGACCGTGAAGATCATCTGGAGGTTGTCGAAGAACAGCAGCAGCGCCGGCAATTCGCGGAGCGGGCCGGTGTGGCCGATCGCCAGCAGCCAGACCAGGTTGAGCGCCAGGTAGAGGAGATAGACGGGCAGGATCCGCAACGCCCGCCGCGCCCAGAAATGCCGCAGCAATGTGCCGCCTTCCATGCCGCGCGCGCGCGAGCCCAGGATGGAGGTGGTGACCGCGAAGCCCGACACGACGTAGAACAGCCACACGCCCATCCAGCCGAAGGGCAACAGGCCGCAATGGATCATCACCACCATGGTGATGGCGATGCCGCGCAGGGCGTCGACCTCGGGCACGTAGCCGAACGCGCTGTCCCGCGGCAGCTGGGCAGCATTGGCGGCGGCCGCGCGCCGCGGCGCGGTCCCGGCCACGCCCAGGTCGCGCGGCAGGGCTTCCAGCCCGATCTCGGACGGCATCAGCTCCGCGCCCCGGCCGGGCTCTCCGCCCGATGGCCCGATGCCTCAGGGCGTGGCCGGGCGTGCCGGCTCGCCGCGTCGGTTTGCGTCACGAATGGCCTCGAATGCCTGATCCGAGTGTTTTTCGGCGGTGCCGGCCATTGGCGGCAAACCAGAGGCGGTTAAAAGTCTTTGTGCAACCTCGACGCGCCGCGGCGGTCCTGCGGAATCGGAGGAAGAAAGATCGGGGGCGGAGTTCGCGTCGCGGCAGTGCCGCGACCCCCCGAACCCCCACCCTCTTTTTTTGGCGACCTGGTGCTTGCGGCTCTCGCACTCTCAGGCGGCGCTGCGCGGTCGGGCTGAGAACGGAGCTCTCCGCCCCCCAGTCCGCGGCGTGCTTACGCCGCCTGTTCCAGGGTGGGTGCGACGTCCTGCAAGGTCACGCGGCGCATGTCGCGCGGGTAGGTGGTGTCTTCATAGGGGCGGGCGCGGTGCATGGTGCAGCGGTTGTCCCACATGACGATGTCGTATTGGCGCCATTGGTGGCGGTAGACGAATTCGCGCTGGGTGGCGTGCTCGATCAGGTCGCGGATGAGGGCCATCGCTTCGGGTTTCGGCCAGCCTTCGATCTCGCCGATATGCGAGGAGAGGTAGAGGGAGAGGCGGCCCGAGCCGGGATGGCGGCGCACCAGGCGCTGGCGCACCGGCGCGAATTGCTTGCGTTCCTCCTCGGTGAATTCGGTGAAGCCGAGGATGCCGCGCGAGTAGAGCAGGGAGTGGCGGCAGACCAGGTCGCGCAGCTTCGCCTGCATCTTCGGCGGCAGCGCGTCCCAGGCGGCGCGCATGTCGGCGAATTCGGTCTCGCCGCCTTCGGGCGGGATAACGCGGCCATGCAGCATGGAATAGAGCGCCGGCGTCGCCTTGAAGCTGGAATCCGAGTGCCACAGCCGGTTGCCGAGGTTGAACATGCGCCGGCGGTCGTCGGCGGCGAGCAGCTTGCCGTCGGTGTCGAGGTTGGAGATGTCGTTCATCTCCTGGTGCTTCAGGCGGTGCCTGTGGGCATCCACCACCGCGCGGGTCGGCTCCAGGGTGCCGAGGGCGAGGCCGAAGGCGATCTGCTGGTCGTCGTCGATGTCCTGGCCGGGGAAGACGAGGACCGCGTAGCGGTTCATCGCGCCGTGAACCTCGGCCGCGAGCTCGGGCGTGACGGGGCGGCGCAGGTCGATGCCGGTGGCTTCGGCGACGAAGAGCGGGTGCAGCGGCTTCAGGGTGAGCGGCATCGGGCGCGTCCTCGGATTGGCCCGGCCCGGCGCCGGGCTCTGGCCCGCAGTGTCGCGCGTCTGCCGCGGATGAAAAGGGGGGCTAGTGCGGTTTCGACGGACCTGGAATCAGGAGAAGAAAGAGTGGGGGCGGAGAGAACTCCGCCCCCACA